>Ga0153916_10000630_pt1 | contig 24196 bp, 21 predicted proteins | sample Opewatmetagenome_FD_109642 | JGI IMG/M metagenome (GOLD analysis project Ga0153916, IMG submission 109642) | Freshwater wetland microbial communities from Ohio, USA - Open water 3 Core 3 Depth 4 metaG | ecosystem: Environmental > Aquatic > Freshwater > Wetlands | place: USA: Ohio, Lake Erie...
CCTGGTCGACCTGGTTGCGGCAGCGCTGGAACGGGAGGAGTGAGGAATGGTGAGACAGGGAGACTCAAAGAAATCGAAGGAGCAGAGAAAGAAGAAAGAGGCTGGGCCGAAAGACGAATCGGAAGATGCAACTGTCGAAGAGGTCCTATTCGACAAGAATCCCTCTCGATCCTATCTGCTCAGGGACGTATGGTATACTAGCTTGGCTTCGGTCATCGAAGAAGAAGACATGCCAGAGGATTCGAAACGAGAACTGATGTTCCTGACGCTGTCGAACGCTCTGTTGGATATGGTGATGGACATAATGCCAGGGGACCTGTCGGTTCTGTTCGCAAGGAATTTAGATGACTATCTTGCAATCACTGTGGTCAACCAGAAGTACAACGTCGATCTTCTGCAGAAGTTCCAGGACGATTTCGCGTCGGAGAAAGGTCTGAAGTTCAAGAATGAGAAAGAACTCAACGATGCCGTCCTGGCGTTTGAGGAAAAGTGGTGGAACTCCCCAAGAAAGGATTTGGATGGGAAGACCCCAAACTTCACTGTGGACGAAGCCGCTGCAGCGTACAAACTCTGAGGAAGCAAACCAGGACGCATACCAGGCGGCTCAGCCGTTTCCTTGAGCATGATCCAGTGGAGGTGCTTCATCATGGCGCGGCCGTCGGAGCGAACTAGTCGACCTATAGGAAGTCTCTCACCTGATGCGATTCCTGCCCTCAACGCACCATGTTCCAGTGTCTCTCTTCTTTCTATAATGATTACTTCGTCGATCGCGTTCGGTACAGTTCGATCGATGTCCCGCGTACCGACTTTGACTATAGGGGACATCCTATTCTCTCCACTGATTCCTTTTCCGAGTCACAATTCCAATGCGACATTTCCGGTTCGCCACTATTGAGGGGAGAAGTCCCTATTGGAGACTGGATTGAAGTATAGACAGAAAGGAGAAATCGTTTAATCCAGGAAAGTGCATCGATGTCTGGATGGTCGCATCTTCGGCTCCTGGAAAACTCATATTGATGGGAGAGCACGCTGTCGTCTTTGGACAGCCTGCTATCGCCACGGCGATCAGCCTTCGTCTGAAGTGCAAAATCTCGCCTTCCAGCGGTTTCTCAGTCAACGGGGAACCGCTTTCCGATCGATATCATCCTTATATCTCATCTGCGGTGCGAAAGGCGTGGGGGTCCGAACCTATAGCGATCGACATCGCCTCGGAGATGCCTTCAAGCTCGGGTCTTGGATCTTCAGCGGCTGTGACGGTGGCGGTATTGGCTGCCCTTTCCCAGATGAAGGGTCAATTCTCAGAAAGAAACGTCGCGAGCAACGGCTTCGAGGTGGAGTCAGAGGTACAAGGGAGAGCAAGTCCGATAGACACTTCCACCTGCACCCACGGCCGTGGCATCTTCATCGACAGGACACCCGCACCGGATATGCTGTGGGAAATCGAGAGGGATACCAGAAGGTGGTTCATTCATCATTGTGACGTTCCTGAGATGGACATAGTTGTCGGATACACGGGAGTGGTCGCTCGTACCGGTCCCCTTGTTGCCAAAGTCAAGCATTTCGCGGACCGGAGCCGATTTGGAATGGAAATCATCGAGGAGATCGGATCGTTGACACTTGAGGGACTGGACAAATTGAAGAAAGGGGATAGGGTCGCCTTAGGAGGACTGATGACAAAGAATCAGAAGCTTCTCGCGGTTCTTGGAGTATCCTCTCCAGAAATAGACAGGCTCATCAAGGTCTCACTTCCATACTCATATGGAGCCAAGCTCACTGGAGCTGGTGGAGGAGGGAGCATGATAGCCCTGACCGACCATGCAAAGGAGGTCTCTGAGGCGATAAGGAAGAGAGGCGGGACGCCCATTGTAGTAAGGACGGGGGCTAAGGGAGTGACCGTCGATACTAAGTGATGATTCTCTCTTCTTCAGATCATCTCTTCAAATTCCTTGACAAGGTCTGGGTGTCTCTCTCTCATGACTTTGAGTATGTTATGAACCGACAGCTTGTCGATCCCCGATTCCGAGAGCGTCAGGATGATCTCATCGAGTGTATTGTTCGAGAGGGTGACAAGCTTCTCCTTCGCCATCCAGTTGCGCCAGAGTTTGTTTTCAAGCTTGTCTCTCCAAAGCGTCTCATACTCTCCGAGGACCTCGATGCTGAAATCACCCATCCTGGCCGCTTTTCCGAGCGTCTTTCCGGCGAGCATACCAGTGATGCATCCGTTCGCAATCCCGCCGCCAGTAATCGGGTCGATGACCCTTGCTGCGTCCCCGACCAACATCAAACCTTCAGTGATTGTTCTGTCCAGAGGGGGGGAGACTGAAACAGCACCGCTTACAGTATCGATCGGTTGACCGCCTGCCAACCTTCCATCCTTCTGGATGTATTCGTCAAGATATTCTTTTACCTGTCCGGGACGCTTGAGCTTCGACAACAGCACTCCAATGCCAACGTTCGCGGTATGTTCATCCTTCGGGAATATCCAGATGTAGCCTCCTGGAGCGGCACTTCCGATGATGAATTCACAGTATCTGTAGTTGTGTCTGATATTGGTGAGTCTATACTGGAAGCACGATGTGATATCGTTCGGCTTGAGAGTCGTATCTATGCCCGCCCATCTTCCGATCTGGGATTCATATCCGTCCGCACCGACAACACAACTCGCCATGATCTCCAGTTGCTTGCCGAATGAGATGGCTCTGACCCCCTTGATCTTGTCAGTATCTTTGATCAATCCGATGGCGGAGGTTTTCAACATGATCTCGACCCCTGCCTTCGCTGCATCAGCGGCAAGGGCCTTATCGAACATGTCTCTCTCGAGAACCATGCCGACCTCGTTGCCAGCTTGCTTCTCGTTTATCACGAACCGATTTCCACTTGGCGAGACGATTATCGCGCCGTCCACATCGGTCGATATCCACCTCTTGTCCGGCGTGATGCCGACCTCGGCCAGGGAATTCCTTGAGATTCCTTCTCCGCAACGGACCGGGGATCCAATCTCCTGCCTTTTCTCGATCATCAATACCTTCGCGCCATTGAGGGCCGCATGCTTCGCCGTCATGCTTCCTGCCGGACCGGCTCCGACGACCACGACATCGTACTTGTCCTTCACGTCTTCCCCTCCAATGACAGTGCACCCACCGGGCACATCTTCACGCATCTATTGCATCTATTGCAGTCGGCGTTGAATTCGAGAACCACATCATTGAGGAATATGGCATTTGCCGGACACGTCCCCACGCATGCACCGCAGTGCATGCACTTCTCAATGGTCACTATCATCCTGAATCCTCCTAGGTATACTCTGACCCCTTGGCCTTCCGCCATTCTTCTATCGGGATCGAGAACTTCCTCTCGATTTCCTCTCGATAAGTGGGGCCACCATTGTAGGCGCAAAACGGTATTATCCTTCCATCCGGAACGGCATAATGAATGACGCATCTCTTGACTCTCTCGATGTCGTAATTGTATGCGTCCTGGAAATGCATGCCTCCAATGAACAGCATCCTCCATGAAAACTCCGCAAGACCTTCCTTCGTAGTATCACCGAACATGGTTTCCATCATTCTCAGGAACTTGATCAAGTCAAGTCCTTCCGGTGCTTTCTCTTTGTGAATGTACTTCTTGAGGATATTCAATGCCTTCACCTTTGAGGGGAATTTCACTCTAGACATCTCTGCCTTCTTTGACAGCTCGTAAAGCTCCGCGAACAGTGGTTCGACATCTACGAACCGAGTCAGAGGAATCACATGGTCCACATCTTGCACGAACATGTATGTCGCGAGACCGCAATGAGGATGTGACGTGAACGTGACCTTTGGTTGGCTTACGAGCGCCGACACGAGCGTGGATATCGGGACGACCGTCGGAACGGGGTACCAGTCATCTTTCGTGGCAAAGCCGGTTTGCTTCTCAACATCATGAACTAAATCTGTCAGTGTGTACCTCTGTTTCACGATCTCCTCCTTGCTGATTCTGCCAGTGAATGCCACAGGTTGGAAATTCACTCCCCTGATCACATCGGAGTTCTCTACTGCATACCGGACGATCGGGCCTACTTGATCGTCGTTCACTCCCTTGACTATCGTCGGGACGAGAACGATCGATGGATGTCTCTTCTGTTTCCTGACATTCTCTATCGCTTTCTTCTTCATCTCAAGTAGAGATTTCCCCCGGGTGGTGAGGTATATCTCCTCTCTCAGACCATCGAACTGGAGATATATGGTGTTCAATCCCGCTTCTGAGGCTTTTATGATGAAGTCCTCGTCCTGAGCTATCTTAATACCGTTGGTCGCGATCTGGATCTGTGCGAACCCGAGCTCCTTGGCCTTCTTTATGACGTCGAAGAATCTTGGGTATATGGTGGGCTCCCCGCCGGAGAACTGTACTGCTGGACACGGTACTGGCCTTTCGTTCCTCAGATTCTCCAGCATTTTCACGATCTCATCGTACGAGGGTTCATAAACATAGCCAGCAGCATTCGCGTTCGCGAAACAGATAGGGCATTTGAGATTGCATCTATTGGTCAGATCGACATTGGCCAATGAGGTATGGCTCAGGTGAAGGTCGCACAACCCGCATTCGTTCGGGCAAACCTTGGCACCTGTGATCAATGGATTGGTGACACCAACGCCATCGTAAGCAAATCTCTCCGCCTTGAGGAAAAGATCGACATCAGACCAGTAGATGTCAGAGAACTTGCCGTGGTCGGGGCAAGTCTTCTCCATCAGGACCTTGCCATTCGATTCGAACAATGTCGCCGATATGATCTTTCTGCATTCAGGGCAGATCGATTCGGTCCTTTTCGGAAGCCCTTTTGGGAGGGCACTATCCCTAGTGATCAATTCCGTTCACCAGATTTCGAATTGCTCAAGTAATGATTTAATACTTATGTAGCTATCATAGCTACAATGAATTCAATGGACCTTACCGATATTCTCAAGCTGGATACGAAGGGGGTCGAAGAAGAATATCGGAGAATCTCGTCTGTATTGAGAAAAATAGGACTCTCCGACTACGAGTCTCGAGCTTATGTCGCCTTGATAGTCCATCAACATGGCACTGCAGATGAAGTCGCCAGCTTTGCCAGCATCCCAAGGACGTCCGCGTACAAAGCACTGAGGTCATTGAGGGAAAAGGATCTCATCGACATGACCGAAGGTCGTCCAACGATATTTCACTCCCTACCGATCCAGGAGATCAAGAGGAAATTCACCGAAGAGATCGGTGAAGCCTTCAATGATCTCGAATCGGTTCAGGGAATGCTGAGCGACAGAGGCACTCCCCAGCTAGTATTCACAATATCTGGAAAGGACCGCGTGCTCTCTAAAATCGGGGACATCCTGGAATCGTCCCGAAGACGTTTCATAATTTCGACATCACAGATGCAGAGAATTAGGGTCGCACATTCTCAGAAGTTCAAGGATTCTCTGCGCAGGGGCGTCGAGATACTCGTCGTGGCAGAACCATTCGTCAAAGTGCCAGAGTGCACCAAGGTCTATAGGAAACGAGACTTGATCGCGACGGATGTGATTGGAGATGGAGTATTGGCACTGATCGCTTCCCCTGACCTGTCGATATGCGGTTTCAGTGACAATCCGTTCCTAGCTGGACACCTTGAGAATTTCATGATGATGGTTCTTGGGAAGACCAGCAAGTGATCTCTGCATTCTGATCAGCTCACGTGCTTTAGTCTGGTGCTAACTACGAATTCAATGTAGACTGCAATTAGTTCGAACGATTTTACATGCGATTGGCTGAGAGGGGTTTCATGATGGGAAAGAGTACTCCTCTTTGGACGACCTCCATCGACAGATTCGATCGCCTCTGTCGCTCGAAAAAGGCGCAGATGCCGTTCTCCATAGTCGCCGTGCTGATCCTGGTTCTTTCAAGTGCAAGCATCGTTTTGATATGCGGGATGAATCTAAGGAATGAGACAGGGTCCTATTCGAACGAATCAATTGGTGTATTGAAGAGTACATCGTCAAAATGTTCACTCGAATTCGAACAGGCAGCGTACGTTCTGGCGATTGACGCGATTCGAGATGCTAGTCCTGTCAACGAGTCTGCTTTGTGCGGTCAGTTCAGGATGCTTCTGAATTCCTACATAGCACAGGACTATCCAAGATACGTCAGTGGTTCCAAGATTGACTTGAATAATACGAACATCACACTCATATTTCTCAGAATGACCATGAACGAGTTGTACCCTGAGCTGGCCTCTCCAGACACTAGTGACTCCCTCAGATGGAACGGTGAGACAATCCCTGCGTATTTCGCGCTATCTGGGAGCTATGAGATTGTGGTCAAAGGGAGCAGAGGTTCTCTTATCAAGAGATACGATCTGAACAAGGAGCTGCACATTCCCGTTCCCCTTTTGTCAAACAGGCTTCAAGCTTTCTCAAGCGCATTGTCGGGAGGAAGGAGCGAGTTCGAGAACATCGTGAGATATGAGCTCTCAGCTCTTGCTCAGGATAGGGTGCTCAGGGGCTACGGCTCGGGATCGAGGGACGGAGAAAATGGCACAGGTCAGATTCTCACCAATCAGGATGTCACGAATGCTATTAATCTCGCTTTGCTTCTCGAGCAGCGGCGGTATTTGCGGAACGTAGATGAGGGCTCTCTGAGATCTCTCGCCCGTTCATTGTCCGACGGAGGATTGCTGCGAGCTCCTGGTGTCATTAGCGATGTCAGAATGGGAGGAGTCCTTGATCCAGCTGATCTTTTTCTTCGGTTGTATGACTCTGATGGATATGATATGAGGACCATATTTGCCGAAAGTCTCTATGCTATCTCGGACGTTCTTGTCCTGAGATGGCTGGATTACTTTCATATTGTCAATGTGCTCGAGTTCCTCGAACGTGCCAAGGAGTGCGTCGATATTGGGTTCTCGGCGATAATCGAGCATATCTTTGATGTCGACACTATGCAGGATTCCATGGTAAGCTGGATGAGCAGCAGACTCATGCAAAGTGGCTATCCTGAGAGCGCTTATCGATATATACACTACAATTCACCGGATGCAATCGTGGAAGTACCTGTGCATCGAATGGTATTCTTCGACGAATCGAATGAGAGTCATCCAGTTGTCTTCAATGGTGTTCAAGGTGTAGACTTTTCCTCTGTGGATCTGTATGCATCTGATGCCTGGAAGATATTCTACGTACAGTATAAATCTCAGACATTCGAGCTAGGACAAGTTTTTGATGATTTTGTGAAGTCACTGGCAATCGGCATAGCTTCGAATTCGAATTTGCCTGACATACAACTCAGGCTAGATCCAAGAGATCGCGAGGATTTCATCGATGATCTAGAGAGGCAGGTAAAAGGAGCGATTGTCGATAATGAAAACTGGATGGCGCCCGCAGTCGAACAAGCAAGGAAATCGATTGTCCTCGTTGACCAGATGGGGGAATCACTCTCGCGATTCATCACCCAGTATTGGCAGGAGATTCTTGGTAGAAACGAGTCCATAGATTATGCCTTCAGGACGTTGGCGAGAAACCTCGTTCAAGACAATCTCAATGCAATGCCCAGTATGAGTAGCAAAGCGGTAGAGTCGGCCGTCAACAGGGTCTATTGGGAACTCAAACTCTCGCGAACCTGGGGGCTAAGGGAGAACGTCGAGAACGCTTACGACACTCAAGTAATGGGAACCGTCGGACTTCTGAAGAGCGTGTTCAATGGTCTCGAATCGTCGTTTCCGCTGAAGAACGAAGTCGTAGGTCTCATAAATGGCGTTGTCGGGGGAATGCCTAGCATAGAGAATACGCTCTCGAGTCTTGTTCTGCGTCTTGTCTCCGATATTGGAGATTGTCTACAGTTTCGGGCAGACCGCGTCACCATTCCCGTCTCCATACAAGAGGAGTTCAACTTCTTCTCAGATAGAAGGACCAAAATCCAAGAGAAGCTTGACCTCAATTGCTCCAGCTTCCTCGCTACTGATCCAAATGGGCTCGACACAACTACTTCAAAGGACCGTCTGAGCGTCAACATCGAAAAGCCCTGGGACTACGATTCCAAATCAGAGTACTATCCCAATAGGCATCTTACCGACGTCGGTAACCTAAGCATGACCCCATACACTACCCAATGGCAGATAGACTTCGAGGGCAGTGTGAACACCACACTGGAATCGAAGTCTATTGGATACTCTGTACTCGGCAAGGGGGACACACTCAAGGCTAGTTCACTCGTGTCCTTTATCGGAGATTTCACCATCGTTGTGAGCAGCTGTTGGCCACTCGTAGGTGTTCAGTATGAATCATCCACCACTCTCCTAGCGGAGGTTGTCAAGTTTCTTGAAGTCATTTGGTCCAAGATTGCGGGAGGGGTGGGGTTCATTGCGGAGGGTCTGTCAAAGACATTCTCTTGCTTCCAGACAATCACTTCCTCCTTGCTAGCCTTTTCGGCCAGGGCAGTGGAATTCATTTCCTGTCTTCTTCAGACCATGGTCGAGGAAGTCAGAGGATACTTCGGCGGTGTCCTTTCTGATCTTCTAGGTTGGGTCGCAGAGGCTGTTTCGACGGCGTTGGGCACTATCTCTTTCAGAATCAGCATGTTTGGACTGAAATTCTGCATAGAAACGAATGCTTTGGATCTTAGTCTCACAGGCGCAAAGGACATGCTGAAGATATCCTTCTCCGCCTCAGCCATGGGAGCTGTGATTTCGGTCTCCTCACGTTTCGTGGGTCTTGGATTCGGGGACTATGATCTGCTCACAAATGCGACCTTGTCGACAGACAGATGGAAGCTGGATATTGTGGTCGATCCTCTGATGAAGCTGTTCAAGCACTTCGTTGAAATCAATGGTGTGTTGGACAAACATGTGTTCGAAATGTACCTTCCCGAGATCGTGAACTATGATCAGTTCAGGCTGTCAGTACATCAAATACCGGGCATTGGAAATATCCTGTCCAATATTCCCATCCCCATACCTGGAGCATCTGGTTCGATTGATGTTGGTCTCGTTGTCAAGTATAGTAGCCCTTTCATGAATACGCCGATGATCAATGAGTTCGAACAGAATCCACCCGGAGATGATTTCGATAGAGAGTGGATCGAGATATTCAATCCTACTGACAAACCTTGTTCCTTGACTGGATGGACTATTGAAACGGTGCATGGAATCCAGAGAGTCGATTCGCTTGGGAAATCTTGGATTGCCCCTTACTCTCATGGTGTATATGTGCTCAATGGGCAGGTACTCGACAACGGAGGTGAGTCGAAATTTCCGCTCGCAGAATGCGCGATACTCAGGAATGCCAATGGTGACCGTGTCGACTCCACGCCCTGGACTACGGATTACTACAACGACGGCAGGACTTGGCAACGAACATACGATGGGTCGGACCGTTGGGTGTTCAAGGCGGAGACTTGCGGGATCGCCAACAGCAAGAAGACCGTTGTCCCGACGGAAGCAATCCAACTGAGAGAGACCCTTCTCAAATCCATTTCAGACGCTGTCTATGATGTTACTAGATCGATTACCAGTCTGGCTGAGTTGGGGGCTTTCGCGAGACGGGTGATTGAACATGTTCTCGGGAATTGCCTCGATCTTCTATCCAACGCGATCATAGAGATACGATTCTATGTGGAGGTCTCGATCCAGGACATATCATCGACAGCAGGTGCCGGATTCACTCTAAGTCTTGTCGCAACGGGCGATTCTCTCGAGAGTGCCCTCAGGTGGATAGGACAAACGATTGCTGGCGCGATAGAGAATCTAATGAATCCCTACTCTTCAGCATCGCAATCTCATTCGGTGAAGGAATTGGCGGAGGATGTATACGTAAGAGCAAGCGCATTCGGTCGAGTCGGCTTGCCAAAGATGGTATCAAGCATGACTGAGAGTCCGGATCTCAGATTCGATGCTTTGGTCGAAATCAACCTAGCGCTCTTGGGGGGAATGTTCGGGGCGAATCTAGGCAAGGAAGAGATCAACTTCGGCGTTTGCATATCCGAGATGCCAGGAGAATTCCTGTCCCCTGTGTTTGGGATTGACTCCGACAAGCTCGCAGATCTCTGGATATTCAAAGCCCACATATATGAGACCTGAACCAAGCCTGCAGTGGGCGACTAGAGCCCCCCCTCTTCCCGCTCCCCAAGCTTCTTAATGCTCTTTGCAGATACTCTGCGCCATGGGTCCTTTGCCTACCGCAATCTCACTGGCGATTGGAGATTCCCAATGGATGCAGGACTATGGTTGGGCCATTCTTGCGGTCGTGGCTCTACTCACAATTTCCCTATACATATGGTCATATGTTTCGAAGCACTTCGAGAAGATGAAAAGGAAAGAAGGCAAGTACCTGGATTCAGACGTTATTGAATTCCTAAGTCTTGTCGTCAAGGCCGTGATAATCATCGTCCTGGTGTTTTCTGCGATCTACGTTGCCTCAGTGATATCTCCTTACTTCAGGGAAAACGTATGGGAGAGCCTGATTGGGTACATCTTGGAGATAATTCTTATCATAGTCGTTATCCTGCTGGCCATGCTCTTCGTCCGGATTCTCCGTCGGCTCGCAAGGAGAGCAAGGATAAAGTCGACGACAGGTGAGACACTTCATACGAGCGCCGTTGAGTTCACGAGTCTGTTCCTGAGTTATCTTGTGTACATCATTGGCGCCATCATTGTCATCACGATTGCGCTCGCCATGATTCCTGGCGTCGATCCCATCTCAGAACTTGGTGATTTTCTCCAGAACAACATACCGGGAATAGGCTCGACGATCATTATCCTAGTTGCTGTTTTTTTCATCGTCAGATTGATCGAAGCGATTCTTGAGGACTTCAAGTTCAGGACCAAGAAGTTCAACCCACAAGCGATCGATCTCTTCAAGGTTACCATAAAGTACGCCCTATATCTGATCGCAGTCCTGACCGCCATCTTCAGCATTCTTTCCTTCATGGGGTTGCCTTCCGTCGGTCTTGTCCTTGTGGTCATCACATTCATATTCGTATGCCTTGGAATCGCGCTTTCCTACCCGACGATAAGGAACATAATCTCAGGACTGTCGATAATGGACGTTAGCCCATTCGAGACGGGAGATAGAGTGAGAATATGTGGCGATCTTGTATGCGACGTCGTGGAGCGAGGATTGATTTTTACTCGAGTGAGGACCCTGGAAGGAGAGATAGTCGACGTGCCGAACAGTGAGCTCTTCGAAGACAAGATATTCAACTACACGCGATCAGGCACCTATGGGATATCTGTAACCTTTGATGTCTCTTACGAGACCTCGCACGCTGAGGTGGAGAAGTATGTGATGTCAGCAGTCGACGAAGTTGACGGCGTCGTTGAGGATCCGAAACCTTCTGTATTCGCAACGGAGATTGGTGAGAACAGGATAAAGTACGACGTTGTTGTCTATTCGAATGACGTCATGAAAGAGCGGAAAATGCGCTCAGATCTCATCTTCAAGATTCAGGATATATTCCAGGCGAATGGGCATATGGTCCTATTTGAATAGGACGGACATGCAATCTAATGATCGGGCAGGACTCGCTCATAGCATGCGTTTGATATCAGTCTCGACTACTCGATGATCTCTTGTCCCTTCATATAGGACCTCAGAACCTTCGGTATGACTACTGTTCCATCCTTGTTCTGGTAGTTCTCAAGCAAGGAGGCAATCGTGCGGGGCAAAGCGATTCCCGATCCATTCAAAGTGTGAACGAACTCACTTCTCAGATGTGGTTCCGGCCTGTATTTGATTCTCGCCCTTCTCGCCTGAAAGTCCGTGAAGCAACTGCACGAAGACACCTCAAGCCAAGAGTTGATGCCGGGCGCATGAGTCTCGATGTCGTAAGTCTTCGCTGAGGAGAATCCTAACTCGGCGGTGCAGAGTGTGACAATTCTATAGGGCAGCTCCAGTCCCTTCACCACCGCCTCGGCATCATGGAGCAATCTCTCAAGTTCTTGGAATGAATTCTCCGGGAGAGTGAACATGACAAGTTCTACCTTGTTGAATTGGTGGACCCGGATTATCCCTCTTGTGTCCGCATGCTTTCCCGCCTCTCTCCTGAACGAGGGTAGATAAGCAGAATAGTAAATCGGAAGATCGATCTTCTCGAATATCTCGTCAGAATGGAGGTTGGTGACCGGGACCTCCGCTGTTGGATTCAGCCAGAGATCATCTCTCTCGATCCAGTACATATCCTCCTTCATATTTGGGTATTGACCGGTACCGATAACGGATTGTCTGTTGATGACCGCTGGAGGGAAGAGTTCCGTGTATCCTTGTTCAAGATGCAGATCCAGCATATAACCTATCAAGGCGCGTTCAAGGCGTGCTCCATCGCCTTTCATCACGTAGAAACCGCTGCCAGCTATCTTCGCCCCCCTCTCAAAGTCTATTATGTCGAGTTCCTCACCGATCTCAAAGTGGGGCTTCGGGTGAAAATCAAAGACTCTTGGCCTTCCAGACTCCTTCACTATGGGGTTGTCATCGCTGGATCTTCCTGTTGGTACCGATTGATGCGGGATATTGGGTATGTTCAGGACCACCTCGGTCCTTGTCGAATCTAGCTCGGATGTTCTCGCATCGAGCTCCTTTATTCGATCCGAAACCCGTTTCATCTCTTCTATTCTAGTCCTCTTGGCCACTCCTTCCAGAGTTGGTATCTGCTCCGCTACTTCATTCCTCAAGCGCTTGAGCTGATTGCTCTCCTCGACAGCCTTGCGCCATTCGTTGTCGATTCTCAGAAACTCATCCAGGACACCTTCGGAGTACCCCCTGTTCTTGAGCGCCGTTCTCACGAGGTCCGGATCGGTCCTGATCGTTGCCACGTCCAGCAATCAATCACCCTAGTTTGCGAGAACGTTATTCAACCTCAAAAAGACTCTCTTCGGACAGAAGGACGGTGCTCCCCCTGATCTCCACAAGAGTCAAGGAGGTTCTGCTCGCGAGTTCCCTAGCCACCTCATCTCTGGTTCTCTCTCCGGAGGGCAGGATTCGTATCTTGACGAGTTTGTTCTTCCTGATCTGAAGTCTGATCTCTTCTATCACACCGTCCGTGATCCCTTCCTTGCCGATATGAATCGTCGATTTGATTCTGCTTCCTTGCTTTCTCAAGTCCCTTCTAGTCATTCCTGGCATTCACTCTTCCCTTCTTCTCCTTCCGATAGGAGGATCTTCTAATACCGTGGCATTCCAGGCAATGAGTGACTACCTTCTCCGACCTCAGTCTTACACGGCAATTCAAGCCTGGAATAAGAGGTGAAAGGCATTTACGACAGTACATGAAGCCCTTGGGCATCGGCGTGTTCGTCTTCATACCTATCTTTGTCGCGAGCTGAACATATCGTCGCCCTCGTTCCATCCTAGTCGACTGTGCCTCTTTCTCGGCCATAGCCAGGAGCTTAGTCATTCTTTTCAATGCGATCTCCCTGGCCTCGCGGTCCGATATCCTCCTCCTTGCCGTTGGTCTTTCCTCCTACTGCATCGGTCACAACACGATTTGGAGTGAAATATCTTTGTAGAATGCTCGTTTTAGCCTCATTCGTGCAAGGACTCCACCTTCGGCGTGTTGGACTGGGGCACCACCCTTATATACCAAAATATTAATCTAGGCCTCCCTGTACCATTGTGGTATCATTGCTGGTGATGAATAATGACGCGCAAGCCCGGACGTATGTATCGCCAAATCAGAGGGCAAGCCTATACGCGGAAGGAGTACATGGGAGGCGTTCCAGCTCCCAGGATAAATCAGTTTGACACTGGGAGTCAGATTGCCGATTATCCAGTTGAGCTTTCTCTCATAATCGAAGAGCCCTGCCAGGTCAGACACACGGCCCTTGAGGCTGCGCGTATTGCTGCCAATAGACAGCTCACAAAGAATCCAGGCACCGGCAACTTTTATCTCAAGATCAGGATTTATCCTCACATAGTCCTTCGTGAGCATAAGATGGCAACAGGTGCTGGCGCAGATCGAGTGTCAGGCGGCATGAGGGCAGCCTTCGGCAAGGCTGTCGGGACAGCAGCAAGAGTCCAAACCGGTCAGGTAATAATGACCGTTCGAGTGCCGTTGCAGGCCTTCAAATCCGCCAAGGAAGCTCTTTGGCGTGCATCGATGAAGCTACCATCTCCATGTTACGTTCAAATTGACAAAGGGTCCGAGCTACTCAGCTAAGGGCGATTGAAGTGCTGGACGAGAACGGCGTTCGTCCCTTGGAGGATTGAGAGTTGTACGACTTCAGATTGGATGAAGTGGTCGAGTGGATTACGAAGAAGAATGCAAGAGTGGTCGCTCTTCAGATGCCAGAGGGTCTCAAGGTATATTGCCAGAAGATACTTGAGGATCTTGAAGCGAAGACAAAGGTCAAATGCATAATCATGGCCGATTCCTGCTATGGAGCTTGCGACCTTTCAAGCGATTTCGACAAGTTCGCCGACGTCCTGGTTCATTTTGGCCATGCTGAGATTCCAAGCATGCATGTGAAGGAGAACATTCTATTCGTCGAAGCCGAGATAAAGGTAGATTACTCGCCGCTTCTGCCCAAGCTCCTTCCGAAGTTGAAACAAAGTATTGGACTGGTCACCACTGTACAACATATCAATTACTTGCCCTTATTGAGATCTTGGTTGCTTGAGAACGACAAGCAGGTCTTTGTCGGAAAGGGAGGAACCAGATTGAAGTATGAAGGACAACTCCTCGGTTGCGATATATCTGCGGCGACTTCGATTGAGGACAAGGTCGAACAGTTCCTTTATTTTGGCAGTGGCGATTTTCATCCGTTGGCCCTGGCAATCCAGACGAAGAAGCCAGTGATTGTCGTCGATCCAATCGCTCAAGAGGTAAGGGAGCTGAAGGATTTGGCAGATCGGGTGCTCAGACAAAGACACGGGGCAATTACGCGTGCATCGAACGCTAAGAAGTTCCTAATTCTTGTCTCCACGAAATCGGGTCAGAACAGGATCAATCTTGCATTTGGTCTCAGACAGCTCGCAATCGATAATGGAAGGAAGGCCGATATAGTTCTCATGAACGAATTCGATCCTGACTCTCTGCTCCCTCTGGAGGCCGATGCCTACGTTTCTACCGCCTGCCCGCGACTTGCGGTTGACGATTTCCTTAGATACCCCAAGCCGATGCTCACCCCACTTGAAATGGAGATCACTCTTGGTTTGAGGAAGTGGAGCGAATACGAGTTGGATCAGATCGATTCTTGACCTTCTGTGGAAATACTCTATATGCCACACGAGATCTGGAGGCATTCGGGAATATCGGATTGTCGAGCTAGATTGGTGAAAAGTTAAATGATTAGGTTCGATGATTGTTGTATGATGCTCTCCTTGAAGACTATTCTGGAGAATTGCAGGAATCCAGAATCTCGCATAGGTATTGGTGCAAAGATCGACAAGGCCAAGGTGAAGAGAACCGTTTCGACTGCGAACAAGCGGGGCTTGGGCCACACGATCATTTTTGAAGACCCAATGGAACTTGTCCGTGCACTTCGAAATGGGGAGATTGACGCAGCAGTGCGTGGAACTCTGGACTCGACTGCATCGATGCAGGCGATCAAAGAGATATTCAGGGTCGAAAGAGTACTGAGAATCGCACTGCTCCAGCCGCCGAAGGGTCCGCTCTTCTTCCTCGCGCCGGTCGGCGTCGATGAAGGTTGGACGATTGAAGAGAAGATGGAATTCATCAATTTAGGTACGAGTCTTCTGAACGCGATTGGCGTGGAGCCGAAAATTGGCGTTCTCTCGGGTGGCCGTTTCGGCGACATGGGACGGCATCCAGTCGTCGATAGGACTCTCTCTGATGCAGAAGAGATCACCAAAAGAGGAATTGTCGCTGGTCTCGACATCAAGAACTGCGAGATTATGATAGAAGATGCAATCGTCGACAGGAATTTCATATTGGCACCAGATGGAATATCTGGGAACCTGATCTTTAGAACACTACATTTCCTTGGACGAGGAAAGGCTCTAGGGGCGATTGTATTGAACATCGATCGTGTTTTCATCGATACATCAAGGGCGAAATCCAGCTATGTTGATTCGATAGCTTTGGCCTCTGCTCTAAGTGGAAAACGAAAAAGCTAATACCGAAGATGATGTGGGTGGGACACATGAGACTCGAAATCGACGGAAAAGAAGCAGGAATAAGATTCTCAGCCTGCCATTTCATCACGGAGCACTCAAAATGTGGTCGGCTTCATGGTCATGTCTATGGATTGAGGCTAGTCGTTCACGGTGAGAAGGGTGACAGAGGCATGATCATGGATTTCGTCGAGCTGAAGAAGGTCATGAGAAGAATCGCAGAGGATTTCGACCACAGGGTTCTGTTGCCTGGGAACTGCCCGCGTATTGTTTTGACCCTCGGTGATGAGGTCACAGCAATCGCCGGACTGAAAAGATATGTCTTTCCTTCGGAGGACGTAGCCATACTGGATGCCGAGGAGGCAAGCGCAGAAGAGGTGGCAAGAGTGTTGCTTGCTCGCATTCTGGAAGAGATTTGTTTCCCGGACAACGTATCAAAGATCGAGGTCGGAATTGAAGAGGAACGCGGTCAGAGTGCATGGATTTCTCATAGCCTTAGGTGAACCATGAAGAAGGCCGTTGTCTTACTCTCTGGAGGGCTGGATTCTACTGTGACCATCGCCGTTGCGATTTCAGCTGGACTTGAGGTCATCCCTCTGACAATCAACTATGGCCAAAGGCACATGAGGGAATTGAGAGCTGCCAAGGAAGTCGTCAAGTTCTACAATCTTGAGAATCATGTGATCATCGACCTGGATTTGACCGTTTTCAAGACGAGCGCTTTGACATCCCCTGACTTCGATGTGCCAGAAGGAACTGGAGACGACCTGTCTGGCACTATGATACCTGTCACCTATGTTCCCTCGAGGAATATCATATTCCTTGGCATCGCGGCCGGTCTCTGCGAATCCGAATCGGCTGAGAAGATCTTCATCGGTGCGAATTCAATCGACTATAGTGGATATCCTGACTGTAGACCAGAATTCCTAGAAGCTTTTCAGAAAACCCTTGAGGTCGGTACAAAAGCGGGCATTGAAGGGAGGCCTCTTTCGATCGAGGCTCCACTCCTCTATCTCACTAAGGCCGACATAGTCGGCTTGGGCAAGCGATTAGGAGCACCACTGCACCTCACGTGGAGCTGCTACAAAGGTGGCGTGAAGGCCTGCGGCAGATGTGATTCCTGCCTCCTGCGTCTGAGGGGGTTCAGGGAGGCCGGTTACGAGGATGAGATTGCATATGAGGTGAGATCCTGAGAATATCGGAGATCTTCTTCTCTCTGCAAGGGGAGGGCGTGCTAATCGGAATGCCCACCGTTTTTGTGAGAACTTGCGGCTGCAATCTTCAATGTGAGTGGTGTGACACCACCTATGCCAGGATCGAAGAAGGAATCGAGATGTCTCCTCTGGATATCCTTGAGAAGGTGAAAGGATTCAAGAGCCGATTCGTTTGTCTTACTGGTGGGGAGCCATTGCTCAACAAGGATGTCTACAAGTTGACGGATATTCTCCTCCAGAATGCATTTCATGTCTCGATCGAAACGAACGGATCCATTTCATTAGAGGACCTACCATGCTCTGACAATCTTCTTATCAGCATGGACATCAAATGCCCATCTTCAGGCATGTCCGATAGGATGAAGTTGGAGAACCTGGAGCTGCTCTCACCAGCTGATCAGTTGAAGTTCGTGGTTGCTGACAAGGATGATTTTTCCTTTGCTGTGAAGATATTGAAAGAACATCAGGTCCAATGTCCCGTGATAGTTACCCCGGTGGGCGGTCTTGATATTCGCCCGGTGGCCGAATGGGTTCTGAAAAGCGGACTTCACGTGAGGGTCCTTCCCCAACTCCAGAAGCTCATTTGGGGTCAGCGGAGAGGGACCTGAGGTCTATCTCTGGGGGCGTCAAAGGTTCGATTGGACTATCGCGTGTGACGTGAGCGTTAGTGACAATGTAGCAATGGTTATATAGCTGGTTCAGTGTAACATAGAAAACACGGAGCAAGGACCTAGAATGAATGTGGCATGGTTGAGACTTCAATTGATTTTGCGTCTAGTTCCAGCCTCATTGCTGTAAGTGTCCTTGGTCGGGGTGGTTTTCATGACTGTCCGTCGAACCATAGATGATTCAACGTCAAAAGGGATTGAGGGTCGAAGCCTTGATAGAAAGAGAGTGTACACTAGCGAGTTCAATTCATGGGCCTTGACCGATTCGATGCCGTCCTCCGCACTGATATTCGACACGACTCTCAGGGACGGAGAACAGACGCCAGGTGTAGCTCTCTCCGTCGATGAGAAGTTGCGAATAGCAGAGGCGCTGAGCGATCTGGGCGTTGACGTCATTGAGGCCGGCTTTCCGATGATTTCGACGGGAGAAAGGGATTCTGTCAAGAAGATTGCCTCCCTCGGTCTCCAGTCTCGGGTGTGTGCGCTCTCCCGGTCCAGCAGGAAAGACGTCGACGTCGCGATCGACTGTGGCGTGGACTACGTTCACACTTTCATTGCCACTTCCGATGCACATCTGAGACACAAACTCAAGATGACACGGGATGAGGTAAAATCGAGAGCGATAGACGCAATCGAACACGCGAAGGCTCACGGACTGACGGTGGAATTCTCTTGTGAGGATGCGACCCGCACCGACCTGGATTTCCTCAAGGAAATGCATATTGCCGTCCAGCAGGCCGGAGCAGATAAGATCAACGTGCCAGATACTGTCGGAGTGACATCGCCTCCGGCCATGGAACGTCTTATTACCGAACTGCTGTCAGTGACAAAGGTTCCTCTGAGCATACATTGTCACGATGATTTCGGACTAGCTGTCTCGAATTCGCTTACCGCGGTCAGATCTGGGGCGAGACAGGTACATGTTTGCGTGAACGGTCTTGGAGAGAGGGCAGGAAATGCCGCGCTCGAAGAGGTCGTGCTGGGTCTCATGGCCTTCTACAATATCAGAACGAACGTGGACACGAGGAAGATTGGACATGTCTCGAAGACCGTTGCAAATCTGACCGGTATGCCGATTCCCGGAAATAAGGCAATCGTTGGAGGCAATGCATTCGCTCATGAATCCGGCATACATGTGCATGGAATCCTCGTGGATCCATCTACATATGAGGCCTTCGGACCAGAGCTAGTGGGAATGCAAAGGGAGATTGTTGTCGGTAAGCATACTGGCATCCATTCAGTGAAAGAAAAGCTTTCAGAGTATGGGGTATCGCTGACGGATGACCATGTCAAGAAGGTTGTTGAAGAAATAAAGAAGCTAGCTGAGAGCGGGAAGCATGTCGATGACGCGGAGCTTGTCGCGCTTGCCTATCATGTCGCCGGTCAACGAGCCGGAGAAGTCAGAAAAGTGAAGCTCAAAGAGTTTGCAGTCTTCACTGGTCTCAACATCACGCCAACCGCCGTCGTCACGCTCGAGGTCGATGGAGAGAACAAGCGAGGATCAGAGATAGGCATCGGGCCAGTTGATGCGGCTCTAAACGCCATCAGATCCGTCGTCAGTGGCAAGATATCATTGGTCGAATATCGTTTGAGCGCAATTACAGGGGGAAGCGACGCGCTTTGCGAGGTGTCGGTGAAGCTCCAGCACAACGGGGAGAAGAAGGCTGCATCCGTCGGAAAGAGCGTAGGGTCGGACATAGTTCAAACAAGCGTGGACGCGACCGTCGAGGCAATCGATCGGCTCTATTCGAGAATATCAAAAGAATGAAATAGGGAATCATATGACGAAGTGCAAAGGGAAGACCATTTCGGAGAAGATACTGTCTGCGAAGTCGTCGACTGACGCCTATGCAGGGGATGTGGTGGAGGCTGATATCGACTACGTCATGGTCAACGACATAACCGGACCCATTGCATTCCGGGAGTTCGAAGCTCTCTCATGCGATGCGCTGAGAGAGAGAATCGTTCTCATCCCCGACCACTTCGTTCCGAACAAAGATGTTCCATCGGCAGAGCAGGCAAGAGAGATGAGGACTTTCGCAAGAAAGCACAGAATTGAGAATTACTATGATGTCGGGCGGGGAGGGGTGTGCCATCAGGTCATGATTGAAGAGGGATTCGTCGCGCCTGGACGATTGATCGTCGGGGCGGATTCCCACACCTGTACCTATGGGGCCCTTTGCGCCTTCTCGACCGGCATAGGGAGCACTGAAGCGGCAGCATGCTTCGCCGAAGGCAGACTCTGGTTCAAGGTGCCTGAGACTATGTCGGTCAGTCTGATAGGAAGATTCAAGGGATACGTATCAGGAAAGGATCTGATTCTCAGAATCATCGGGGACATTGGGGTCGACGGAGGGAATTACAAAACCCTGGAATTTTCCGGTGGGGGTGTCGAATCCATGACTATCTCTGACCGTTTGACCGTCTCAAACATGGTGGTAGAGGCCGGGGCCAAAGCTGGAATTTTCCTCGCTGACAAGGTGACCGAGGAATTCGTCAAAGGCATCGTCAAGGGTACATACTCCAAGGTGTCGCCAGACAAAGAGGCGCATTATTCCTCTGAGTTGGAATATGACCTGTCTTCCCTGGAATTCATGGTGGCACTTCCAAATTCTCCTGGCAATGTAAAGCCGGCGAAGGAGGTCGACGTGTTGATCGATCAGGCATTCCTGGGGTCCTGCACGAATGGAAGGATAGAGGACCTTCGCACGGCAGCCAGCATCTTGCGAGGAAAGAGGATTCACTCATCCGTCAGAATGATCGTCGTGCCCGCCAGTATGAAGGTGTATCGACAGGCCCTCAACGAAGGTCTTCTCGGCGTATTCATCGAATCCGGGGCATATGTCTCTGGCCCGACCTGCGCGGCTTGTTTGGGAGGACATATGGGTGTCCTGGGCGATGGCGAGAGGTGTGTGAGCTCAACGAACAGGAACTTCGTAGGGAGGATGGGCCACAAGAACTCGGAGGTATATCTTGCTGGACCAGCGGTTGTGGCTGCCAGTGCTCTGAAGGGAAGGATTGCGGTTCCAGATGAATCTATCTGAGGTGCTCATATGGATAATGTGAGGGGCAGAGCGTGGAGATTCGGGGATCACATCGATACTGACCAGATAATCCCCGCCGAGAGGCTCACCAGCGATAATATGGACAAACTAGGTCTTTTCGTCTTCGGCAAAGTCAACCCAGACTTCGCAAAGAATGTAGAGGCGGGCGACATAGTCGTTGCCGGGCGGAATTTTGGGTGCGGTTCGAGCAGGGAGCAGGCGCCAAGAGCCTTGAAACAGGCTGGAGTGTCATGCGTCATTGCCGAGAGCTTTGCAAGAATCTTCTTCAGAAACTCGATCAATGTCGGATTGCTTCCAATTGAGTGCAGGATTGAAGCGAGAGACGGGGATCTGTTGGTAATATGCCCCGACGAGGGGACGATCACGAATGAGAATACTGGAAAGACATTTGCCTTCAAGCAGTATCCACCTTTCATAAAAGACCTCATCGAATCCGGTGGTCTGATGGCAAGGGTGAGGGAGAATAGAAGATGTTCAAGGTAGCGGTCATACCTGGAGATGGTATTGGTCCAGAGGTGGTATCGGAGGGCTTGAAGATCCTCGATGCACTCGAAGAGACAACATCGTTAAGGACACGGAGAACGCAACTTGACGTTGGCTCCTCCAGATTCCTTAGGTCTGGGGAATTGCTCACCGAGGAGGATCTCAGTATCTTGATCAAACAGGACGCGATCTTCTTCGGGTCCATTGGTGACCCGAGAGTTCCTACTGGAATCCTGGAAAAAGGAATACTTCTGGCAATTCGGACCCGATTGGACCAGTTTGTCAATCTAAGACCAATTCGGTCCTGGGGTGACTATTCCAGATTGAAGAACGACAAACCGTTCAACATCACATTCCTTCGCGAGAATACCGAGGACTTTTATATGGGCGCGGGAGGGATCTTCGAGGGTGGAAAGGGAAGAGTCCCATTGAAGATTAAGAGGGCATTGTATGACCTGGAGATGGACTTGAACGCCTTGTCAAGCAATCAGGATGATTACGCTTTCGAGATAGGAGTTCTCTCAAGAAAGGGAATCGAGAGATTCGCTGACTATGTAATGTCGCATGCAAAGCGAACTGGCCAGGAGAGAGTCACGGTGGTCGACAAGGCTAATGTATGCACAAACTTGTATGGCCTCTGGAGAGATGTCTTCAGAGACAGAGCCAAACGCAATAGTATCGATTTGGAGTTCGTTTTCGTCGACTCAATGGCAATGGCCCTCATTCGGAATCCCGAGCATTTTGGGATGATAGCTACACCGAACATGTTCGGTGACATTTTAACCGATCTGGGCGCGGAGATACAAGGCAGTCTGGGACTTTCCGCAAGTGGCAACATCAATCCTTTCGGAGTCCCGATGTTCGAGCCAGTGCATGGAAGCGCACCAGACATCGCCGGAAGGAATAGAGCGAATCCGATCGGCGCGATACTTGCAGTCAAGCTTATGCTGGAACACCTCGGGATGCCAAATCTGGGGAACATGATTGAAGATGGTGTGGAGCATACCATAGAAAAGGGGATAGTGACCCCTGACCTGGGTGGTACCTCGACGACGTTTGAGGTGGGAGATTCGGTGGCGGAATTCCTGCGGAGCGTCTAGACCTCATCGCAGACTAGTGACAATGAACCTTTGACAACAATCGTTCTGGTCCGGAATCAGAAGTCCACGCGTTTGCTAAGTTCCTTAGGCATATAGATGGGTCTGAACGGTTTGCGGGAGATCTCGGACTTGATCCTTGCTATCAGAGAATCGATCGTCGACTCGATGTTCTTGTTCTGAGCTCGATCATAAACCGTCAACAAGTCTGACGAGAGCTCTTTCTCTCCCACTACTATAACAAAGGAGACCCAATCCTGCTTCGCATCCCTGACTTTCTTGCCAACGGTCTCGGACCGGTCATCAAGACCGACCCTGATGTCTGCAGACTCGATTCTTGAGAGTATGGCTCTAGCCCTTTCGACATGTGCATCCGCGACAGTCAGCACCCTTACCTGTTCCGGCGTGACCCAGACCGGCAGACGTCCGATCAACCCATTCGTTTCCATCTGGACAGCAGTGTCGAATAGCGTGTAGAGGTATCTCTCAATCGTGCCGATGATAGCGGTGTGCAGGATTATGGGATGTACCTTCTTCCCGCTCTCGTCAGCGTACGTGATGTCGAATCTCTCAGCATTGCCCACATCTATTTGGACCGTGCCGATCTCTCTCGCTCTTTTCGTATCGTCCAGAATGTGATACTCGATGTTCACCGTCCAATAGTAATTGATTCCCTCGGGATAGAAATGAAGAAGTGCTGGTTTTCCATGGCTATTCATCAGATCGAGCAGCATTGTCTTGTTCTGCTCGTAGGCGGACTGAGACGAGAAATTCACCAGCATCTCGTAGTCCCGACCTAGCTTCTCTGCCTCTTGGAATATTCTGTTGTCAAGATTCTTGAACCATTCAGTCGCGCTGGTCAGGTCTCTGCACATCACGTGCAAATCAGGCATATTGAGTCGTCTTGTCCTAAAGCAGAGCATCGTCTCTCCAGATTGTTCGAGACGGTATGAGTCCGCAACTTCAAAAGCTCCATACGGTAGGTTGCGGTAGCTGATGTTCCAGTTCCGCATCATTGCGAACTGTTGGTGACAGGCAGCATAGCGCATGATGAAGCTCTTTCTCTCTCCTTCGATAATGTAGAGTCTGTCACCGAATAGGTCGGCATGTTCCTTCACCGGGGGTTCGTCCAGGCTGAACATGTTCGTTCCCTTGACGGTGTAGACCGGAAGGCCCATGTCACTGACGATCTGGCATGAGTAGTCTGCGATCAGATCGAACATGAGCGCTCCGTTCGGACTGAACGACATGTGCCCTATATCGCTCATGGTCTCCCACTGGATTCCGAACTTCCTGCAGAGCCGAAGGTATTTCGGTTCACCTGAGAGCGGAGATTCCTTTTTGAGGGCTTCCTTCTCGAGCATTGCTCTGAAGCACTCGCTTCCTCCCTTGAAGTCCTCAGGGGCGATCTCTCCGCCATCTGGAACCAGGACTACGTATTTCTCTTTCGCTTTCACTTCGGGTTCTTTCTCGATTCCAAGAATCTCTCTAGAGAGCTCAGAGAGTGGATGACCTTTGCAACTGATCGTGAAGGCTTTGTACCAACCGAATGGTGCCCTTGTGACCTCAACCCCTGCATCGATCAGTATTCTCTCTATCATAGCTAGCATGTTCTTTCCCGTC
>Ga0153916_10000631_pt1 | contig 24182 bp, 18 predicted proteins | sample Opewatmetagenome_FD_109642 | JGI IMG/M metagenome (GOLD analysis project Ga0153916, IMG submission 109642) | Freshwater wetland microbial communities from Ohio, USA - Open water 3 Core 3 Depth 4 metaG | ecosystem: Environmental > Aquatic > Freshwater > Wetlands | place: USA: Ohio, Lake Erie...
CAGGCGTCTGCGCATCGCGGTCTCTTTTTTTTGACTAGAGTAAAGGTAGGCTTCGTCCATCGTCCCTCTTGTGATCATGATGACGACTCTGCCAGGGCTTCTCCTCCCGGTTCTTCCTCTTCTCTGGATAGTCCGTATCTCGGAAGGTACCGGTTCGTAGAAAACCACGAGGTCTGTGCTCGCCACATCGAGTCCCTCCTCCCCCACGGATGTCGCCACCAAGACATTGTTCTCCCCGCGACGGAACTTCTCGAGGACTCCGACCTGCTCTTTCTGCTTCAGCCCCTTATCGCTCCCCCTCTCAGCCTGACCGATGAGCTTCGCCACTTTCGCACCCTCGATCTTAGAGAGCTTGTTCGCCACAAGCTCGCAGGTATCTCGATAGTGCGTGAAGACCAAGATCCTAGAGTTGGGGTGCGCTATGATCTGGTTGCTGACTATGCTCATCACTCTGGAGAGCTTGGGATGTTCCATCTTCATGCTTCCGAGGAGCGAGATTATCTTCTCGAACTCGGGGGATCTCACAATGGCCCTTGAGGCCTTTGAGCCATCTTCCGAAGTTGCCTCCGTCACCATCCTTTCTAGATAGCTTGTCAGTGCCGTCGTTCCCTGCGTCTCGCCCAACTCCAGGGCATGACCGATCTTCATCGCCATGGCCTGGACGCTCAGCGCCCGGTACAACTGCCTTCTCCTCTCCCCAGAGTCAAGCTTGTTCTGGATCCTGCTCCTCACTTCCAATAGGTATTTCCTTGATGGAGGCCGCTTCGAATCCATCACCCCAAGGCTTACGAGCTCCTTGATGTAAGAGTCGTTCAGGGACCTCAGGATGTTGGATACCTTTCGCATCTGGTCAGGAACATCCACCTCGACCCACTGCATGTTCACATCCTGAACATACTTCGCGACGTCTGGATCACTCTCGGACCTGACCTCGGTCTTCACTATTCCGAGGTTCCTGCAGACTTCCTCTATTCTCCTCCCGCTGCTCCCAGGCGAGGCCGTCATTCCCATGACGAGCCCATCGTATGCCTTGTACTCCTCTCCAATGGCTACATACGCATAGTTGCCCACTCCTCGATGTGCCTCGTCAAAGATGATGAGCTTGACATCTCTCAGAGATATTCTTTCGGACCTGAGATCGTTGGCCACGACCTGAGGGGTCGAGACTATGATGTCGTTCTCAATCCACGCCACCTCTCTCTCAGCTGGTTCCACCTCCCCCGTCAGGGCGACGACCTTTTTGCCCACTAGATGCTCCCTGACGAACTTCGAATGTTGTTCGACCAGAGGCTTTGTTGGAGCGAGGAACACAACCTTGCCTTTCTTATTTTCGAGCGTCTTCGCCATGACGACAAGGGCGACAACCGTCTTGCCCATGCCTGTCGGTAGTACGATTAGTGTTGAGGATTCAAGACAAGAATTCGCCAATGCTATCTGATATTCCCTCTCGTCGATGCTGTTCTCTCTGATGAGAGGGTGTTTGATGAACACGCCATCACATAATCGAGAATCTAGAAAAGGGTTTTGGGGAGGGGTTTGAAAAAGCCGATCAGTGGCACCCGCCACCACACGACCCACATCCAGACATCTCAGGGTTCTGGATGATCAGTCCCGAGCCCTGCGGTGTCTCGATGAAGTCGATCTTGCATCCATCGAGGAACTCCCGAGTCTCATCATCGAAGTAGAAGGAAAATCCATCCACCTTCTGCTCGATTTCACCATCCTTCTTGCTTTCTTGGAAGGCCATCCCGAACTGCGGCCCTGAACATCCAACACCGGCCATGTAAATCTTGACTCCGAACCCTTGTTTCTCATTCTTGGTCAGAAGGTCTTTGATGAACTTCGTCGCCTCTGGGCTTACATCTACCATGTATATCGCACCTCGGACGCTGAACACGTCGAGCGATTATTTATAGTCTTTCCCTCACATTTCAGTCATCTCGATGCTGGCCAATCTCGACCGCAGTCTTTTCTCTCGATGAGATGCTCCGGAAGGATTTAAATCAAGGTAGGATTTAATCGGACGACATACATGATAACCGGATTAGGACTTGATGCGCGATTTCGTCGCATGGACAAGAGAGATGTGCCAACTCTTGTCAAGATGAGCAAGAGCAACATGTCACACATCCTTCTTTCAGCTTGGGGTACAGAATGGAAGGATGATACACTGGTCCATGCCGTTCTGGATCCAGATTCCTACACTGAGGTCCTTGAGATCGACGGGGAGATAGTCGGATACTTCACGGTGATTAGACGGATCGACAGCGTATTCATAATATCAATTCAGCTTCATCGCCAGTATCAGCAGCAGGGACTTGGAAGCCTCATGATGGCCAGGATCGAGGAATGGGGTGAGAGGTACACTCTTGAGAGGGTGGAACTATGGGTGCAAAGTACGAACGATATCGCGATCAAGTTCTATGAGCACCTAGGGTACAAGATGGCCGGCAGGCAAGGTAACAACTATCTCATGAGGAAGACCATAGGTCGAGATTCTGGGGCAAGCTAGGGGGTCGTCATGTCTGAACACATGCTCGAGATGGCGAAGGCCCTTGTGCTGGTGAAGGACGGAGAGATAACAGTTCTCAGTGATCCAAAGATCAAGCGCTGTCCGTTGAGGAGCCAGCTCTATGGTTGCGACGAAGAGAGCCGAGATACCGTAAGAAGGGTTCTGGAACGTCACATGGCGGAGTATGGAATGTACGGTCCGAATAGGGTCCTTGAGTCCGACGAGAAGCCCGTATCGTTCGGCGCTTCTGAGATAATAATGGATGGGATGACCGAGGGGCTCATTGATGCCGCCGTCGTTGTCTGCGAAGGTGCGGGTACGACAATCGTGACGCGTCCGGAAGTCCTACAGGCGACTGGTGCGCACATGACTGGACTTATTCGGACCGATCCGATTCCCGAAATCCAGGAGGGGCTCAGACAGAGAGGATGCACGCTTCTCGACGATGTTTGCACGATAGATCCAGTGAAGGGATATCTGAAAGCTGTGAGAGGCGGTTTCAAGAACATAGCGGTCACTATCACTGGACTGAGGTCGTTCGAAGCCAGGACACTACGAGAGATGGGACATGTCTCCGGCCACCCTCCTATAGTATTCGCCGTTCACAATAGTGGTGTCAGCAAGGAAGATGCGCTGACTCTGGCGAAGTATTGCGACATCGTCTGGGCATGCGCGTCGAAGGAGATACGATTGGTCGCGGAGGGTCGGGCGAAAATCCAGATAGGGATATCGATACCGGTTTTCGCGTTCAGCGACGTTGGAAAGAGACTGGTGCTCAACCGAGCATATCATTTCGATGAGGGGCTGATCATTCACCGAGCAAGTCTCCCACTGATGCCCTCTGGCAAACAACCCGAGCCTTTGATATAGAATGCATGGACCAAAATCCTCGTCTGGCAATCGATGGTACGTTCGTCTACATTCGAGGAACATCTTCGAATGCGAACGACAATCGGTAAGTATAATGTCCTTCTCCTCTCTTCCATTCAGGTATCATGAGAATCGGACTGATCTATGGTTCCAGAGATATCGAAGTAGACATACCCGACGGGAACGTTTTGTGGGAACTCTGGCCTGAGGACCTTCCTGTAGTAGGAGACGAGGAGACGGCGATTAAGAACGCAATAATGAATCCCGTCGGTTGTGAGCGTCTCGCCAAGTTGGTCGGACCAGGAATGCATGTTGTCATAATAGCAGACGATTTGACACGTCCTACTCCAAGGAAGCGGATCTTGCCGATTCTCCTTGAGGAATTGAACAATGCTGGTGTCACGGACGATGATGTCACGATTCTGATCGCTCTCGGCACTCACAGATACATGACGAAGAAAGAGATACTGAGCACGTTTGGAGAGGAAATCGTATCGAGGGTAAGAGTTGTCAATCACGAATGGATGGATCCCAGAAACCTGGTATCTATTGGGAGAACTGACACCGGAACGCCGGTGACGATCAACAAGATCGCTTTCGAGGCCGATTTCCTGATAGGGCTCGGCAGCATTGTCCCTCACTGTTGGGCAGGCTTCTCTGGCGGTGCGAAGATCATACAGCCAGGGATTTCGGGTCCTGACACTACTGCTGCCACGCACTACTCGATATTCGACGATGATGACAAGGTGTTGGATTTCGCAGGAATGGCCCAGAATAAGGTGATGGACGAAATGCGAGCTGTAGCGAGGAAAACTGGCCTCGACTTCATCGTGAACGTCGTCGTCAACAGTAGGAAAGAGGTCGTCAAGGTCGTCGCTGGGGACCTCGAATTTGCCCACAATGCCGGCATCGACGATTCCAGACGAATGTTCGTTCAAGAGATCCATCAGAAGGCTGATATTGTGATCCAGGAGGCGTATCCAGCGGATTTTGACATGTGGCAGGCGACCAAACCTTTGTCATATTCGAGGAGGGCAGTGAAGGATGGAGGAACCGTCATCTTCCTTACCGCGGCGCCTGATGGTATCTCCGCAAACCACCCCTTCCTGGCCGATCATGGGCGCTGTTCATACTCGGAACTGAAGGACATGATGACTCGCGATCAGGTCGACGATAGAGTCGCAGGCTCCCTCCTGATGCTGATAAAGAAAGGGATCGAGGGTGTGAGAGTCATAGCCGTCTCTGACGGACTCACACGTGAGATGAAAAGACAGATGCTAATGGATCATGCGGACGATTTGGAGGGTGCCTTGAGGATGGCTTTCGAAAGACATGGAAATGAGGCTTCGATAGGGATCATCCACCACGGCGGGGAGGTGCTCCCTGTCTGTAGGGGAAAATGATTCGAGGGGATGGTTGTTAATACACTATTCGCATTTCTGATATGCAAGTAGCAGAGGTCATCAATGAGTTCAATTGCAATCAAGATGGATGACAAGGACAATGTTGCCACTGCAATCGGTAATGTCCCATCTGGCGAGGAAGTCATTGTCAAAAACGGGAAGGAAATGAAGTTGACCGTTCGGAGGGACATACAGTTCGGTCACAAGATTGCCACGAAGGTGATAAAGAAGGGCGAGAAGATCGTCAAATATGGGGAGGTCATCGGAAGAGCCGTGGCAAACATCGAGAAAGGGGATCACGTCCATGTTCACAACATCGAAAGCCTCAGGGGTCGCGGGGACGTGGTAGACAGTCTTGATAGGGAATGACGGTCCTGGAGACAGGATTCTATGGATATGTCACGTGCTGGTTGACTATTTGGAGCGGGTTGGTGTCCTTGGAATGGACTATGGGGGTCTAGGCAAAATGGTTATCTTTTACACACTTCATAGGGCACCTCATTTATGGCAGACAAGAAGAAGGACCCAAACGCAGTAGAGGTATCGCTCAGGCGAGACCTTGGCCTCCTCGAAGTTCTGATGATTGGGATTGGACCGAACATCGGGTCTTCGATATTCATACTGATCGGCTTCGCGGTCGGTATCGCTGGCCCTGCCCTTATCCTCGCGTTTGTGCTCAACTTCTTTGTGACGGTTCTGACTGCGGTCTCCTATGCCGAGTTGAGCAGTGCATTTCCGGAGACTGGGGGCGGCTACCGTTGGATAAAGGAGGGTTTGTTCCCGCCCTTTGGATTCTTGGGCGGCTGGATGTCATGGGTTGGACATTGCATAGCTTGCGCAGTCTACGCACTCGGTTTTGGCTGGGGGGTAAGCGCGCTACTGTCCCAGTATGGAATCTCTCTTTTCGGGCTTTCTTTAGACGATATCGCCAAGCTGTTTGCGGCGTTGATCGCAGTAGCATTCATCTACCTGAACTATAGAGGGGTCAAGGGCGCCGGCAGGTCGGAGATAATCGTCTCTTCCTTCCTGCTGGGTATTATCGCCATCTACATCCTGTTCTGCTTGTTGGCAATATTCAATGGCGGTGTCGCGCCCAATGCCTTTGAACCATTCTTCCAACCGATGGCATTCATGAGCATCGCCACATCGATGGGATTCACATTCATGATCTTTGAAGGATACGAGGTCGTCGCCCAGACAGGCGAAGAAGCAAAGGACCCTGAGAGGACGGTGCCAAGGGCAATGTTCCTATGCATAACAATCAGCGCCATCATTTTCATCGTGGTCGCAGTTGTGACAATCGCCGTCATGGGATGGAGGCCGATAGCGGACCTGGCGGCGACCAATCGTGGGCAGGATGCTCTTGTTGTCGCCTCGCAAGAGGTCGTCCCGGTCATCGGAGGTGCGTTGATCTCCATTGGCATCATAATCGGATCGATTGCTGCCGTCAATTCGATCGTATACTCATCTTCCAGAGTCTCGTTCGCGATGGGTAGAGACGGGAATCTCCCGACGATTTTCGGAAGACTCCATCGAAAGAACCAGACCCCTTCCGCCGCCCTCGTGATCAGCGGAGCGATAATAGTCTCCGCGTGCGTTCTCATACCTCTGAATCAAGTTGCCGCCGCGGCAGACATCTTGATATTGCTTCTCTTCACCTTCGTGAATGTGGCAGCACTGTCTCTTAGGAAGAAGAGACCGGACGTGAAAAGGCATTTCGTGACGCCATTCTTTCCCTATATTCCTATAGCTGGAATCGCTTCGAAGATGTTCCTAGCAGTGACGCTTTTCGACTATGAGCCTCTAGCCTGGTACTTTGCATTCGCGGTCATGTTCGTTGGTCTGTTCATCCACTACTTCGCCAGAGGGAGGAAAGAGATCGAGAAGGTCGAGGCCCCAGTGAGAGTACCGCTCAGCCAGATGGAACTCGAACGTTACAGGGTCCTGATACCTATCGATGATCCGAAGGCCACACCATTGGTTGATCTGGGTTGTCTCCTGGCCGAGAAGCATGGTGGTGAGCTGCTGTTGATGACCGTATTGGAGGTGCCCACCTCGGTCCCCCTAGATGCGGTCGATAGCAAATCGATCGAGGAACGAAAGAAGATGCTCGAGAAGCTGAAGACTCACGCTGAGTTGAGAGGCGTGTCCTCAAGAGCTTTGGTGTCGGTCTCCCACGAGGTCGTGACGGCGGTCATCGACACAGCCAAGGAGGAGGCCGCCAACATCATTCTTATCGGGTGGAAAGGGTACACACGCACGAAGAAGAGGACCCTCGGTAGAAAGATGGACGCAATACTCAGGCAGACTCCTTGCGATGTCATCGTCCTCAAGGCCGAGGAGAGAATAAAGCCAGACAACATCCTTGTTCTCTCTGGTGGTCTGTGGCACGTGAGCAGAGCGACCGAGGTCGCCGCCGACATCGCCGTCGCTGAGAAATCAAGGGTAACCATACTCAACGTCGTGGTGAACGAGAAGTACCTCACCAAGGCCCGGGAGTACTCGAAGAGATTGAAGGACATCGTCGAGTCCGCTGGTGCGCCGGTGATCACAAAGGAGATCAGACCAGAATCGATCATCGGCGGGGTGGTGGCGGAATCAATGGACTATGATCTCCTGATCATTGGTGCAAGTGCTGCCAAGCGATGGGAGAAGTTCGCTTTCGGACCAATACAAGACAGAATAGCTCAAACGGCCAAGTGCCCAGTCCTTGTCTACAAGAGAGTGGTCGGGACGGACATGGCTCCCAGTTCTATTCCATTCGATGGAGAGCGTCGTTCCGACTTACAAGAGCCTGAAACTCCTCAACAAAGAGAGGAGTGAGCTCGGTCGGGATTCTTGCCCCGGCGCTGGTAGGGTGACCACCTCCACCAAGTCCATGAATTGATGTGAACTCCTCCGTGAATCTTCCCAAGTCAATACCACCAATGCTGAGAGCTCTCATCGAAACCGACGAATGCTCCTGCCTCTCATTTATCATTACAGCGTAGCTACATCTGTGTTCCTTCGCCACCTCGACTAGCGCTCTCGTGCCGAATCCATGCAATGATCGGCGCTTCTCCTTGAACTCAAGTATGCACACGGGGCCGTCGATTCTGACACCATTCTCGACTCTGGCGAGGGCTCTCGGCCAGCGTTTTTCGTTAAGCACTTGGAGATACCTGCGCTTGATAAGACCGACTTCGGACGGCCAACATCCTCTAGCCAAGTGGGAGCTCGCATGGAGTCGGAAGATGTCATCTTCTATGTTGAACCTCCATGAATAGTCGAGAATCTTAGCCTCCTCTTCAAGACGCCAGAGTCCGTGAGTTTCAGCTTGTTCCTGAAGCAGCTCCGTATCGCAGAACTCCATCAGGTCCGCAATGGCAACAAGCTTCTTCATGTGGCCTTTCGGCGCGAAATGTCTGTGCATCGCTCCCGCCGCGCTCATGCCCGACGTTATGAGACATAGATCTTCTATGGTCTTAGGTAGAGATGACGGCTGATGATGGTCTATTACATGTATCTCCTGGGAACTCCTCCTCTCTTCTATCAATCTGGTCAACTCCGGCACAATTGCGAGGTCTGCAAGGAAGACCTTGCTTGAATGTTCATCCTTGGAGAGGATCTTGGTTCCCGCAGTCGGCGATGTGACGAATGAAACGCGAGCTGTAGGGAAGATGTCGAGAAAGATCGCTGCAGACACAATCCCGTCGACATTTCCTCGGGTAATGAGGTGAACGTCCCTCTTGTCCCTGGAAAAGCTGCCCATCCCGGAGGGCGATTGTTTTCCAGAGTATATGATTTTATTGAGCTGAGAAGGTGATGACATCATACTGGACGATTATTCTTGTTCGCAACAGGCGAGAGTCTGAGGTCTGATGTCCAATTGAGACTCATGTTCTGTACTATGCCTGTACACCAACTGGCTATACGGGCATGAAGCGCTCGGGTTGTTGGCGAGACCAACGGAGGTTTCATGTTGATGTCTCGCACTGAGGTGTCCGATTGATATCTGCAAGAGATTCGATTGTCAATGACATGTTTCGTCTGATAGGCAGGGAACATGGTTGCAATGATGTTCGCGCAAGGTTCTATCCGTTCAAGGAATTCAAGAGCACGTGGTGCCGCAGCGGAGGTAGGACAGAGTTCAAGATATCTGACTACCTCCAAAATGCTGATGCAGGCGTCCTTGAGGACTTCTCAAGATGCCTTTTCTCACGGATATCCAATAAAGGGCGAAGGGAGGTCTACACAGATAGATTGAGGTCCTGGCTGCAATCCGAGGAGTTCATCTCGATGAATCGCCCACTCTACCTCGAGAGAAGCAGAAATCTGTCTCTTTCCCCTGTAGGTCGATTTCTCAACCTAAAAGAAATCCATGCGAGTCTAAAGGACAAGGGGTTGAGTCAAGATTCCTTCGATGCAGTGCTAAGTTGGACCGTCAGTCAAAATGCCCACAGGGTGGGATACTGCAGTGTCATCATGAGAGTGATCGGGATCAGTTCAGTTCTCGACACTCCTTCGATACCTGACTTCGTCGCGGAGTATGTGCTCTATCACGAGATTCTTCACCTGGAATCCGGATTGGTATCTCTTACTTCCGGTCACGATCGGGATTTCAGGGTCAGGGAGAGGATGTACCCCAATTGGAGAACTGCAGAGGATTGGTTGAAGAAGGTAGCCACAGGGAAGATTGTGGGAACTTAGTCTGCATCCATACGATGTTCGAACAGCGACAGGTGATGCGATAGTGGTATCAAGTCGTTCATTCATAGTAATCTGGGGGAGATGACCGTGTCAGGCAAGATCCAGTTTGTAACAAACATCGAGGCGGGAGACGAGGTAGAGGACGTTTTCTCGGTGAAATATAAGAAACCACCCAAAAGGTATGCGGGCGGACTGATGTTTGAGGTCAGAGTCGCCGATCGCACAGGAGCGATCAATGTGAAGTTTTGGGGTACTCCCGATGAGACAGCGGTTCGCAAGGAATACGAGTCGTTCAAAGCTGGTGATGTGGTCAGAATAAGAGGGCAGGCGGGAATATACAAGGACATCACAGAGATCTCAGTGAACCTCGGAAGCGGAGGGTTCGTCCGACCTGTCACCTCGCAGGAATATGAGTATAGGGATTTTGTTGCCAGCAGCGAGAAAGATGTCGATTGGATGATGACGCAGCTGAATTGCTATGTAGACAAGGTTGAGAATCAATATCTCCTCCGAATGCTCCACTCATTCTACTCAGACCCCGAGTTTGTCGAGAAGTTCAAGCGGGCACCTGCTTCGATATCGATCCATGCGAATTGGATCGGTGGATTGCTCGAACACACGTTGAATGTTGCATTCATATGCGATTTCCTTTCAAGTATCTATCCAAAGCTTGACAAAGATCTCCTTCTTACGGGGGCCCTCCTTCACGATATCGGGAAGGTGGTGGAGTACTCCGTTACCACGAACATCGACGAATCGGTAGATGGCATGTTGAGAGGTCATCTTGTTGCTGGAGCTGAAATGGCCATGAGGTCTTGTGAGGGTATCCCGGGTTTTCCTGATAATCTCAAGCTGAAGATTGCACACATGATTCTGAGTCATCACGGGAAACCAGAGCAGGGATCTCCCAAGAAACCTCAATTCCCAGAGGCGGTCGTCGTAAGTCTTGCAGATGATATGGACGCTCAGATTGAGCAGTACACGCGTGCAAGAGAGGAGGCCCAGACCGACAGTCTGTGGACCTACACCAAGAGGCTTGGACCGATCTATCTCGGGTGAACCTCCGTCATTTCTTTCCGGACTGAAGTCACAGAGAGTCAATTCCCGTTGAGGTGATTGGGAGTTCTGGGAATTGTGTCCCCCAGCCATAACAGATTGGTTCATGGAAGGGCGTACCCACCTCCCCACACTGACCCAGGCTGGGGGTTTTTTGTCGTGCATCGGGGTTGGTCCCCAGTCATAACCCGACGTCACGTCGCTGTTCCTGGAGCGACCCATTATGTCGATGCACTGTGGCCCCCAGAGTTGAGGAAGAATCACGGATCATCTTCCGATTTCCAAGGGCAGGACAAACTACGTGGAACTGGGTAATAACACTTTCGATTCCTTTGCCATGTGTCTTGTTGTGAATTCGTGACAATCGATGTATCCAGCATTTACATCGTTTTCCTGACGTCATGAACGTAGCGTACTTGAGATTCTCCCGACAGGCAAAAGGCCGAGTCGGTCAAGCAAAACAAGATCTCTTCATGTGATTGTTGAGAGAAATCCTCGCCCTTGACCTGGAAGACAGGATGCTGTTCTGCGCAGACACGCGATAGCCTTGAGAGAGCCTTTATGTCCTTGCACTCAGTAGAATGATTGATGACCATTCTGGTCGGTTGCAGTGGATGGTCCTACGACGATTGGGTGGGACGCTTCTATCCTCTGGATCTTGCAAAGAAGAGGGGCGAGTGGTTGAGGTACTACGCTGAGTACTTCAGGACCGTGGAGATTAACAGCACATTCTATCGGCCCCCCAATGAATTCCTTGTAAAATCTTGGATAAAGAAAGGCTCCGATCTGGACGACTTCGAATTTTCCCTCAAGCTCCCGCAGCTCGTGACTCACGACTCGATAGTGAAGGGAAGAGCGGCGGTGGCTGCGAATCAGGCAGCATCCTTTGAGAGTATTTGTGTTGGACCGCTGGCAACGGAAGGTTTGTTAGGTTGTGTACTAGTGCAGCTCTCTCCATATTTCAAGAACGAAGGGAGCGCGATCAAAGCTCTCGCATCTCTCCTGGATGTCGTATCCTGTGACAAGTATCCCTACGCGGTAGAGTTTCGTCACGGATCGTGGCTCGACGATTCCGGTCGCAACATAGTCCCAGAGGCGCTGGACCTCCTTCAGAATCACAATGTCGCCGATGTGATTGTCGATGGTCCAGGTTTCCCTATCACTTCGAGAATTACAGCTGACCACTCCTATCTTAGATTTCACGGTAGGAATTATGATATCTGGTACTCTGACGAGAGCAAGGATGATTACAGGATCAATCGATACGATTTTCTATACTCTGAAGGGCAGCTCAAACCATGGGTCCAGAGAATAATAAAGGCGGAGGATTCGACCCGGAAGGTCAGGGTCTACTTCAATAATCATGGCAGATCTAAGGCTGTCAAGAATGCTTTCCAGATGATGGACCTTCTGTCAATACCACACCGTGAGAAAGAGATTCAGTTGCAGGATCAGATGACGTTGGGGAGCTTCAATGCTCCAGCCGCTGAAGGAAGGGCGGAGGACAAAAACGGAAACCTTCAAATCCCTAGACCAAATACGCGGGTGGCAAATACCAATCGTTGATGGTGTCTGATGATGAAGACTCTGTTCGAGCCTGAGTCAATCGCGGTGGTCGGCGCTGCCAGGGAAGAAAGCAAAGTCGGTCACGCCGTCGTGAAGAATCTCGTCGATTCTGGATTCAAGGGTAGACTGTTCCCAGTCAATCCAAAGGCTTCTGAGATACTGGGTATCAAGTGCTATCCGTCCTTGACCGCTATTCCCGAGTCCGTCGACTTGGTCATCATTGTCGTTCCTGCCGGACTCGTACCCAAGATCATAGATGAGGCCGGGCAGAAAGGGGTCAAGTCCACCATAGTCATCTCCGCTGGCTTCAAAGAGACTGGAAAAGAAGGAGCGGAGCTGGAGAAGAGAATTACCGAATCGGCGAAAAAACATGACATGAGAATTCTTGGACCGAATTGTCTGGGATTGATCAACACGCACCACAAGATGAACGCCACCTTTACCAAGAACTATCCTGCGGAGGGCCCAATAGCTATCACTTCTCAATCAGGAGCTGTGGGAACCACGGTTCTGGATTGGGCGTCGGAGCTCAAGGTAGGTTTCTCGAAGTTCGTGAGCGTGGGCAACAAAGCCGACATCGATGAGGCGGATCTCATCTCCTACCTGATGGACGATGAATGTACGAAGGTCATCGGAATGTATGTCGAGGGGACCAACAGGGGGAAGGAGTTCATGCAGGCCTCCTATGAGGCCACGAAGACAAAACCCGTGATCGCGCTCAAGGCCGGGAGGACAAGCTCCGGCGCAAAGGCGGCGTCTTCCCACACCGGGGCGCTGTCCGGAAGTGACAAGGTGTACGATGCCGCGATGGACCAGTCCGGCATGATCAGGGTCAAGACGATCGACGAGCTTTTTGATCTTCTGCTTGTGTTTGCGAACATGCCTCTTCCAATAGGTGACGGCGTCGCGATAGTGACGAACGCTGGTGGTCTCGGTGTCATGGCGGCCGATGCCGCTTCTGATTATGGTCTTTCATTGGCATCTTTCAAGAACGAGACCATAGAGAAGCTCAAAGCAAGACTTCCAGAGCAATGCAACTTCTATAATCCTGTGGATGTGCTCGGAGATGCAGACGCTGCACGGTATGATTTCGCGATCAGAACGCTAATGGAAGATGATAACGTTTCATGTATCGCTGTGATGCTGGCTCCGACCGATTTGGTTGACATACCGTCGACAGCGAGCTTGCTCACATCTTTCGCCGGAAACGTGAAGATGCCTATCGTCGCCGCTTTCGTCGGAGGCAAGGACTGCCAGAAGGGCATCGATATCCTTCGGACTTCTGGTATTCCCAATTACGATTCACCCGATAGGGCGATGAGGGCACTGAGCGGGATGGTGCAGTTTGTCAAGATGAACGCCGGGAGGGATGACACCTCGCCGGTGGTAGTTGATGGTGACAAGGCCCGGGTCCGTGAGCTTCTGAATCGGATCCAGGCGGAAGGTAGGTCATCTCTAAGCGAGGACGAGGGCAAGGAGATATTCAAAGCCTATGAGATTCCAGTCCCTATTGAGATCCTTGTCAAGGATCCCAAAGAGGCCGTCGAGGCAGCTGGCCGTATCGGCTATCCAGTCGTCATGAAGATAGTGTCACCGGACATCGCACACAAGACGGATGTGGGCGGAGTGGCGGTCGGGATCTCGGAACCAGAAGATGTGAAGAAGCAGTTCAGTCTGATCGTCAGCAGAAGCAAGAACAGGATGCCCGACGCAAGGATCGACGGTGTGATGATCGGCCAGATGCTGAGCGGGCGGGAGGTCATCGTTGGCATGGTCCGCGATCCTCAATTTGGTCCAGTAATCACTTTCGGCCTAGGTGGGATTTTCGTCGAGATAATGAAGGACGTTACCCAGAGAATCGCTCCTCTGACCAAAACGCAGGTGATGAAGATGATATCATCGATAAAGGCCTTTCCGATATTGTCAGGAGCAAGAGGAAGGAAACCTGCAGATATCAATTCATTGAAGAATGTCATTTACAGGGTCGCGCAGATATCTCTTGATTTCCCGGAGATATCCGAACTCGAAATCAACCCTGTCATAGTCGGGGATGAAGGAAATGGATGCGGCGCGGTCGACGCGCTAATCACAATCAGGAGGGAGAACAAATGAAATCGTTGTATCTGGGGTCGGTCGTTGAGAAAGCAGGAAAATCGATGGTAGCCCTTGGGATGGCCAAGAACTTTCCGGGAAAGATCGGATACTTCAGGCCGTTCAAGGAGACTCTCATATCGACTCATAATCGTGTTGTGGATCAAGACGCCTATTTAATGAAGAGAGCTCTGAACCTTGAGCTAGATGAGGATACTCTGTGCCCGTGCACCTATGATCTTTTTAGGGGGACCACGATCGATAGAATCTCGACGTGCTATGGTAAGGCGGCTGTTGACGCTGACCTCATGCTTGTCGAAGGCACGCGCAACATTGCCACTGGGTATACGCATCATGTATCAGGATTCGCCATTTCCGAGGCGATCGGAGCGGAGGTCATTCTTGTCTCGACCCCGAAACCATCCGCCCTCGATCGAATTGGAATGTTGAAGCGTCTGATGGAGAACTATAAGGTGAATCTAGCAGGGGTAATCCTGAACATGACCGACGATCCAGCCATTGAAGCCTTCCTTCGGGACAAGGGCGTGAATGTTCTCGGTTCGATACCGACAATCAAGCAGCTAAAGTACTTCCACGTGAGAGAGATCGCAGAAGCACTTGGCGCCGAGGTGATCGTAGGTGATGAGGACGCCATGTACAAGTATGTCGAGGAAGTCACGATCGGTGCTATGACGCCAGAGAGCGCGATAAAGTATATGCGGAGAATCCCGAGAAAGGCGGTTATCACTGGCGGAGACAGATCCGACATCCAGATGGCAGCGCTCTCGACAGATACATCATGCTTGGTGCTGACCGGTGGTCTCTATCCAGTCAAGACCGTGATCGCGAGGGCATATGAGGCGGAGGTTCCGATACTCGTGTCCAGATATGACACGATGACGACCGCGGAGCTGATAGAGCATCTAATAGCAAGGATTGACCCTGACGATGAGGTCGAGATCAATCTGATCGCGAAAACTGTCAAAGACCATGTGGATTTGGATAGGATCTGGAAGATCGGGGAGTAATCGGTCGTTCGACGACATGAAGCTGTCAGTCATGCCTCTATAGTCACCTCGCTGGTCCCATCCTCCCTCTCTTTGACATTGATGACGTTCTCCATAAAATCTTTCACATCCTCGATGTGCGTGATTAGAATGATTTGATGGAACTGCTTCGCTAGCTGGTTCAGGGTCAGCATTATGTTTCTCTTCCTTGCCTGATCCTGGGACCCGAATATCTCATCAAGTATCAGCAGGTTCACGTTGCTGCCCGAACGGTCCGCTATGACCCTGGATATCGCCAGTCTCAAGCAGAGGTTGGCCAGATCGCCTTCTCCTCCGGAAAACCTGCTCAAAGGATACTTCATGCCTCCGTCGAGCACTTGGATCTCATAGTCTTCGTCCAGTTCCATACCACCGTATTTGGAATCTGTCAGATCGACAAGAAGCGTCGAAGATATTCCGGACAAAGTGGGAATTATCCGTGACATTACGTTCGCACGGAACTCCTTCATGACAGAGCTCAGGGCAGTCAGCTGCTGCATGTGCGTAGTCAATTCATCTATGCTCTTCTCACGCAAGATGAATTCCCGAAGCTGCTCCTCTCTGATTTGGAGCTCCCTTTGGTCGAGACGGATCTCTGCTTCTTTTGTGAGTAGTCCTCTAGTCTTAGATTCGCGCAGATGCAACAGATCTTCATAGCTGGCCTGGACTCTCTGGCTTTCATTCTCATTGTATCCCAGGACCGCGATTTCTCCTTCGATCTTCGCAAGATCGGACTTGACGTCTGCAATTTGGCTCTTCGAACTTTCAAGTTCCTCTTCGATTTTGGGCATTCTTCGCGTCTCAATCTGGAGCTGATTGTACTTATCGTCAGCGTTTTTCAATTCTGTAATTCTAGCTTTGACCGAGATCAACTCTCCCTCGTCGTATGTCAAATCCTTGAACAGGTGTATCCTCCCTTCGAGCTGCTCTCGCTCCTCATCAAGTCTCTTAGACGCCAGGGAAAGCTGCTCGAGTATCGAAGTCGCCCGTATCCATTCCTTCTGTTGCTTCTTCACTTCCATCTTCCTTTTCTCCAACATCTCCTTTCTCAGTCTGAGTCGCTCCATTTCCTTCTCGGACGCCAGTATGCTCTCCTCGATCGTTCTGGTCTGTTCCTCCATCTTCCATGTCTCACTGGACAGCTTCTCAAGAATGATCTTCTGATGATCTCTAAGTGGTCTCTCACAAGTTGGACAGGGGCTCTCAGGGCCAAGAGTCGATATCTGTTCGATCTTTGCTTTCGTCTGAACTACTTCCTCCGTAATTCTTCTCAATTCCGACCTGCACGTTCCAATCTCCTCTCTGACCACGCTGGCATGGTCATCTGTCTCCTCAAGACTATCCTCGACCTTTCTCAGTCTGCCTTCGACGTCCCCTGAGGTTTGGAGGTTCTCCCTCTTCGTCGAAATCTCAGCTGAGATTTCCGAGAACCTCTTCTTTGATTCTATCAAGCTTCTCTCGAGATTCCTCTTTTCCTCATAGGCCTGAAGGTCTTTCTCGAACTCCTCTTTCCTTTCGACGAGAACCTGATACTCTCTGTGCGCGTTATCCAGCCTCCCCATCTCATCTATCTTGTTCCTTAATCCCAGAATCTCGGTCAAGATCTCCGCATTCCTTGCGTCAAGGTTCCTGATTCTCTCTTTCTTCCCGACAGCTCTCTCGTTCAATCGGTTGAATTCCTGTTCCCTTTTGAGTGCGAGATCCCTGATTCTCCTGGCATCTGACACTTGGCCATCGAGAGATGCAACCTCCTCGTGCAGCGGTGCAAGTTCCTTTTGCGCATTGTCAATTCCATCCTTGAGTGAGACAATCTCATCTGAGAGAACGTCCTTCTTGTTGCTCCCGTCCTCGGCCAACATTGAGCCAGCAGTCATCACAAGACTCTTCTTCATCACAGAAAAGTCCTTCTCTATGTCGCTTACCACTTTGTCCAGCACATCAACATCAAGCATGCGCAAGATCAGTCTCTTTCTATCGAAAGGTCTCAAGGAGGAAAGTGCGTTGAGATCCTTCTGTCTCGCAAAGACGGAAATGAAGAACGCCTTGTGGTCCATGCCTAGACGCCTCGAAATTTCCTCGCTTACGGCTTTATCTCCTTTTGCTTCGGGCTTATCGTTGACGACCAGCGTGGCGTCCACTTTCAGCTCCTTTCCCTTCATTGTCCTCTCAATATGGTAGGTATCTCCACCAATCTCGAACTCCAGCACGACCTTGCACTCCTCGTTCGGACCCGCTCCCATCCATCTGACCTGTTCCTTCGTAGTCCGTACGATTTCGGTCTCGTTTCCGTATAGTGCCCAGGCAATCGCTTCTATTAGACTGGATTTGCCTGCGCCGTTCGATCCGACGATTCCTATGACTCCATCTGGGAACTCCAGGGAACACTCTCTGAACTTGCGATAGTTCTTAAGCTGCATGAATCTCAATCGGATTCTTCCATCCCCCTGTGCAAGTAACTCAGTCCCATCGTGCGGACGACTTCCTTGTTCGCCTTCTCGACTGGGAAGCGCTCGAGGAAGGAGACGAACTCCCGATCGAGGGAATCCAGGGCAGTGTTTGTCATCTGAACAGAAGAGCCTTCCTGGAGTAGGTCATACTTGAGTTCGAAGTGCGTGGCAGCCGTTGTGTTATGTCTAATCCAATTGAAATCCAGAGTCTTGTAGAGCGAAGGCGCTAGATTCTTGATCCTCATCCTCACGATATTGTCGTCCAGGTCGGAAGACTCAATCAGACCCGCTATCTCAGCTCGCAGAGTGAGCGAGTCAAGGTTGAGGGCATCTATGGGAGCCAGGTCGATCATTCTCCTCGTCACAAGTGGCACAAATACCTTACTTCCCTTTTCCAGATCAACGAGCATGAATCCTTTCTCTTGCTGTGCTTCTGCGAATGAGAATCTCTCCGTTGAACCAGCATACCACGCGTTCGGAGCGACTTCGCAACATCCATGATAGTGTCCCAAGGCAATGTAATCCATGTCCTTTCTCAAGTATGATGATTGGACGAGCGCCTCGTTGAACTCGTTCATTCGAAATACGCCTAGACCAATTATCCCGGCATGGAGCATGCCAATGTTGAACTTCGCGTCCTTGGACCGAATCATTGACCGGAGGTTTCTGATGAGATCGTCCCCATCGGAGTGCGGAATAGCGTGAACTAGAATATCCCCCAGGTCGATGCGCTCATAGGCTCCTTTGTACACTGGATGTATGCCGTCCAAGTGCTCGAGTATTCTGAAGACGCTTCCTGTCTCTTGCAGTCTCGGCGTGGAATGGTTCCCAGCAATTACCACGGATGGTATCTCCACCTCGCCCAACCGTCTCAGCTGGTCAAGCACGAAGGAAATGGCTCTGTTGGTCGGACGCACGGAATCGAAAAGGTCGCCTGAATGAAGGACTGCGTCGGGTCTGATTTGGATTATTCGATCTATGAACCGCTCGAAGGAATCGAATACATCGATTTCTCTCTGGTTGAGACCAGTGCTCTCATCGATCTTGGCGTACGCCGAGTATCCGATGTGGGTGTCAGAGACGTGCGCAATCTTCAAATGGTGCCTCCGATGAGTATTCGATCATTATTTCTCCTCCATTATTCCTTTGCTGAGCATCTCTGCCATCTTGCGATGTGCGGACCTTGTCACGTTCCAAAGCAGGTATGCGATTAACCCGCCTACGATGATGATTGCGATCGGCGGCAGATATGGAAGCTCCCTCGTAGTTGGGATAAGGGATATCATCACGAGTAGCATGATGATAGCGACGAAGATCGTGAATAGATTCATGAAGATGCTGTATATCAGCTTTCCACCCACTGCATTGAAACTTCCACTCTCGAGAGTCACCGTGACGAGGAGTGAGGCTATTCTCCTGACATGCCTGATGATGCCGACGATGGCAGGGAGCATGATGGCGACCGTGATGCCTCCAAGGACGAGAGCCGGTAGGATTCTGGATATTTGTGCCAGATTCGCCACAACGTCGGTGAAGTAATAGACCAAATTGACTGTGATGGCAACTACGAAGATGAACGTGAATTCTATGAATATCCATATGATTTGTGTCCTAATCTTCTTCCGAACTTCAGAGGAACGCGACAGTCTCTCTCTTGCTGAGCCCCTCAGTCGCTCGATGAGATCCAAGGCATTCTTCACCGGTCTCGGTAGGCGAATGGAGGCTTTGTCGAGTATTCTCGGTGAATACTTCACAGAGAATGGCAGAACGAGCATGGTCATCAGCGAAGCTCCCATGATGGTCGAGTAGAAGAAGGGACCGACGGCCTGCGCATCAGCACCCAGCTTAGCTATGACAAAGGAGAATTCACCGATCGCAACCATTCCCATGCCTGCCATGAATGACGTCCTTGCATCTAGATTCGAGACGTAACTGGCGAAGCTGACGCTGACGATTTTTCCAACTATGAACACACCGGCAACGACTACTGCAGCCAGAAGATTGGCAAAGACCAGTACGGGATCAATGAGCATGCCAATCGAGACAAAGAATATGGCCAGGAACATCTCTCTGAGGGGCATTATTCTCCTGTCTACATGCTCCACCGAATTCGATTGTGAGATCACAATCCCCATGATGAACGCCCCGATAGCCACAGAAAGACCGAATGCCAATGAGACCAGAGACATCCCGAAGCATAGACCGAGGGATACCAGGAGAAGCGTCTCCTCTGAGTGCTTCTCACGGACATAGTCGATCGCTTTCGGAATCACAGCAATTCCAAGTACGAGACTGATGCCGACGAACAGAACGATCTTGATCAGCACCCCGATGATCAATCCAGCCTCGATGACGACACCACTCGTGAGCGGAGCCGCCAGCGTCAGTACTATGACCGCCGCGAAGTCCTCGATTATCAAGATGCCGATAATCGCTTCAGCGTGCTCCTTCTCGAGGCTGCCAGCATCTGTCAGGACCTTAATGACCACCGCGGTGCTACTGAAGGACATAACGGCCCCCAGAAACAAAGCCTCAAGGCTATTCCATCCGAACCAGTTTCCGAGCGTGTAGCCTATTGTTGCCATCAGAGCGATCTCGACCGTGCCCGCGATAATCGCGAACATACCGATCTTTCTCAGTCGCTTGAGATTAAAGTCCAACCCAATCGAAAACATCAGAAGGACGATGCCCAGACTTGCCATGATGTTGATTGAGTCAACGTTTTTTACAAGGCTGAATGGTGGCGTGTACGGTCCCAGGATTATGCCAGCCGTGAGGTATCCGATCACGGCAGGCATCCGGAGTTTCGCGAAAAGAAGGGAAACGACGCCTGCGACGACAATCACAGCAGTTATGTCAACTAGAAACTGGTTCTCAGGTGTCATCGCAGCTATCCTCCTCCGTGAAGCCATTCATCATCAGTAGAATCTGAAATCGGCCGATTGTTTTCCGTTCCCTCTCTCTATATTCACTCTATCATCTTTTGTTTTGTCGGATTCGACGTAGTCCTCGAAGAGATGGATCTTCGCAGGTATCGCAAATGGAGTGAATGGCGATGCGATGAGCGCTTCTCCAGGCATGAGCATCTGGATTTCGTTATCAAGTTGTGAAATGTCCTGCTTTGCGGAATTCTTCAGTATCTCTCTATCCTTTCTGTCCGCAAGACCCAGGATGAAAAGTGTGTTGAACTGACTGATGATTTCGGCGTCGATGAGCTTCGGCTGCTGCGAGACAGCACATAGTCCCACCTTGAACTTCCTGCCCTCCCTTGCTATCTGGGAGAAGACAGTTCCTTTCGCCTGGCCGAGCACCCTCTGCGCCTCCTCCATCGCTATCAGAACAGGTGGGATTTGGTCAAAATCCATCTTGTTGGAATATAGAGACTTGTTCTTGTCGAATATTGCCCGTGACAAAACAGTGGAAATCAAGAGCTCCTCAGCCTCGTACATGTTCGAAGTGTCGATCAAGACCACCTTGGAATTATGCAAACAATCGATTACGTGCCTTGTGATTGAGAGCTTGGAATCGTTCGCGATTAACCCAAAACGGAAGATGCTCTCCAATCTTCTCTTTATGACACTTATTGTTCCTTCATGGAATCTCTGTCCAAGGTCATTGAATATCAGCATCACATCATTGGTGTTCAGCTCGGATAGCCACGCATCTCCATAGCGATACTGTGCAGCCTGGAGACACTCGAGCTGTGCCTGTGTGAACTCATACAGATTCGAAAGGTCGGAGATCTCGATCTCGTTGGCAGCCACCCTCAGGGAATTGTGTGGCCCGTTGAGCTCCCTGCTGCTGAACACCTCGAGGGAATCGCTCAGGTTGGCGTGTATCAGTCCTTTCTTGCTTAGTTCACCACCGTCGTAGTATTCCCCATGCGGGTCGAATATCAGAAAACCGTATCTCCTGATCCTCATGCATGATAAGGCTAGATCCTTCATCAGGTTGCTCTTGCCCATTCCAGTCGTAGCGAATATCCCGATGTGATGCGGGAATGATAGTCCAGAGATGCCTACTGGGAATTCGATGACCTTGTCGCCTGACCTCAGCCTTCCGACCTGAATGTCGCCGAGGAAGCGGCTCAGGAATTCGTAGTCCTCCTTCTCGGCCCGTCGAACGATCGAGAAGTGCGCGGGTATGGATTTTGCCTTCTTGAATTCGGACCCGGTCGTATATCCAAGGGGCGAACAGACCCCCACGCGATACAGTCTGCCTTTTATCTCGGCATGACTGTACTTCCCATCAGTTGCATCGCTCTCCAGGATGACTCCAGCTTCTCTCGTGATCCAGTCTTCCCTGTCTGCGTCAGCTCCATGCTCGACGTCCATGACTCTTATCAGATATTTCACCTCAGACAGGCCGTCCTCCACGACGAGCAGCTCGCCAACTTGGACTTCCTCGGCGTGACTCGTTCTGAACCTAATCTCCATGACCCTGTTGCCTACGACCCTACCTAGGTGCATCCGGTAGTTCCTCCTTTGAAGAGACAATGCGCGAACGACGCGATCGAACGTGATTCGAATACTTCTTCTGGCCCCAATCGATTTCTCGATAGAAAACACTTCTCCATGATCGGACAAGAATGGAGGGAGAATCGATCCGAGCGGCGGAACTGAAAGACAGTGTCTAGACCTTGGAAATGTCGAAGTCTCTCCGATCATCAAGTGATCGTTCCCTAAGCCAGGACTCAAAAAGGCTCAGACCTAGTGATGCGACCACGAGGTTAGGGTTTTGACACTATGTTCATCCGTCCATCCTTGTCTATGATCTTTGCCAGATGGGTCAGGGTCGCGAGACCACGATACTCGCAAACCATACCGCTCACGATGCAGTTGTCACAGGTGAGGTCTCGAAGAGTCGCCTCATCAGCTCCGTATGCGTCGAACGCGCATCCATAGGGTCGTTTCGCCTGAGTCTCCATTCGCATCGAGACAGTCCACGCAAGCAATTGTATATATAGATTACATTGATGGCAACGATCCCAGCCCCGATGACAGGTCTTCGTTAAGAAAAATCCCTCTCATTGTTGCTCCAATCGGTTGTTTGAACCATGCGGCCCCTAGAAAAAGATTTATCAACCGTGTCAAGATAGACATCTCCAATGCGTTCTGAGCTGCTCGCCATGGGGGGTTTCGAGAAGAAGACACGACCAAGGGTCAAGGTGGTGGGAATCGGGGGCGCAGGATGCAACGCGATCGCGAACTCTGGTTTCGAGAGCATTAGTATTTGCACAGCCGCCGAGCATTTCAAGCGCCTTCGAACTCACAAGAGGATTCTGCTGAGCGATGAACAGATACTCTTCATGAGGGACACTCCGCCCCAGATGATTGCCTCCATTGCCTATGATTGGAAGGATGAAGTCATTGAGACTGTCGGCGAGGCCGACATCATGTTTCTCTTCACTGGTCTCGGAGGTGAGACGGGTAGTTTCGTGACTCCGATAGTCTCACAGATCTGCAAGAAGCTATCCAAGATGGTGGTCGCATCGATTGCTCTTCCCTTCTCTGTCGAGGGATCTCAGAGGAAGAAGGTGGCTATGGGAGGTCTGTCCAATTTGATTTGGTCATCGGATTTGGCGATTACCTATCCGAATGACGGTCTTCTGAAGATAGCACCGAACCTTCCTCTCGCGCACGCGTTCAGCGTGATGGATAATATCATGATGATTCCACCGGGCGATATGGAGAAGGTCCTCACGGTCGAAGACCTTCACCAAGTTCGAAATAGCTTCTCTGGAGCGAAACACGCCAGGGTGGGAATCGGGATGGGAGAGGGAGATGAGCGAGAATTGAAGGCAGTAGATGAGGCCTTCTCCTCGCCTTGGTTCAACTTCGACCTTTCAAGGGTCGGAGTTGCAATGGTCATCGTCTCCTCGTCCGATATCGCCCAATCCACGGTCCAAAAAGTAATTGGTGATGTATCGTATCGCTTGCCCAACGCAAAGTTGCTTTATTCGGGATGTACGGATTCGTCCTTGCAGGACAGGTTGAGGATCACTCTGTTGGTCGGAGTGTCATTGGACGTTTTCTAATGGTCGCCTCTAAGAACCGAGGTCATGATTCCTCTAGCACCCGACCATAATCTCTGCTGGGGCTCTCGCGAATCTGACGAGGGCCTCTGCCTCAATGAAATGCAGCTTTCCGGGAACAATGAGAGCATGGAGGGGCGGGCCAAGATCCAAAGTGAGTATGTGATTCGGATATCCGGCTTCGGTTCTCTCTGTGTCCGAGCCGATTCTAGCTCCTGCGCAGATTAGCGTTCTGCTGTCAATGAGACCCCTGCCTGTTCTCTCCTCAGACTCCATCAGGTATCGGACCCCATCCTGCGCGCTCATGTATCTTCCTTCGTGCTCTTTTATGTCCAGTAGGACCAGAGTGTGAAGTCCCCTGTTCTTGTTGTCAAGCATATTGTCATACGGACTGGAAGGTTGAAAGCCCTCCTCAGGGAATGGCAGAGTGACGGTCCTTCCGAACTTGTAGGGCTGCAGACCGAAGGC
>Ga0153916_10000632_pt1 | contig 24170 bp, 18 predicted proteins | sample Opewatmetagenome_FD_109642 | JGI IMG/M metagenome (GOLD analysis project Ga0153916, IMG submission 109642) | Freshwater wetland microbial communities from Ohio, USA - Open water 3 Core 3 Depth 4 metaG | ecosystem: Environmental > Aquatic > Freshwater > Wetlands | place: USA: Ohio, Lake Erie...
ACAGCAATGTTGGAGGCTTTCAGGTTCATTGTCTATCGGCCATTGTTCCAGCTTGATGAACGACCTCCTCTGACTGTCGATTACTATGATGTGACTTTCACGGCGCTCTTCTATGTTCCTTGGGGCATATTCCTATTCCTTGCAATGAGGAGAACAGGGCAAGGTTTCACAAGCATCGGAGTGGTCAAGACCGATTGGAAGAGGGCATTGGCCTTTGGGCTATCACTGAGCGCAGCTTATTTTGGGATTGTGGGTCTCTTTTCATCGTCCTTCAGTAGCGGTTTCACAGCCACTTCGTCTTCGCTTGCTTATGGGCTGCTTCATAATTCGGTCATTGGCCTGAGCGAGGAGTTGGTCTGGAGAGGATATATCCAGATAAGACTCATCGCCGGTTATGGCTCTCTGAAGGGGCTAACCGGCACATCAATACTCTTTGCCTTCCTCCATTTCCCACAGCGGTACTTTCTCTATTCAGGGGTTATTCTGGAGGCTCTGTCAAGCGTCCTACTGGTCATCGCGGCCGGCTTGCTCTTTGGTTATGTTATGCTGAAGAACCAGAGCATCATTCCACCTACAGTCTTTCATATTGCTGCAAACTGGACTGCGCTCTTCTGGGGCATTTCTTCATTCTAGATCTCTCTTTAATCCTTGATTCAAACGACCAGAGTATGCAACACTCTGGATGAGAAGCTTGATGCATTTTCAAGGGAGGATAATCCACTAGCTAGAACACTCATAACCTGTCGTGGCAATAACGTATCTGAAATAGCACTATAAGCAAAAAAAACGAGTAGAATGTCGCGCCGTCCATGAAACAAGGATGTGAATTCCGAAGATGGAACGAATCCGTAGGCAGTACAAGGTATGTCTTGTTGGGGACGGCTACGTAGGAAAGACAAGCATCCGCCGCAAGTACCTGAAAGAGGGTTTCAAATCCAGCTATCTTCCCACCCTAGGAGTTGACTTTGCCCAGAAGGCCATCACCCACAAGGGGATTCCGACCAATCTTGTGATCTGGGACATAGCTGGTCAGCCAGCCTTCCAGGGCCTTCGAAGGCGATACTATGAGGGCTCCAGTGGAATCATTCTTGTCTACTCAGTGGTCGACCGAGAGTCCTTCGATAATGCGTCCAAGTGGCTGGTCGAGGCGCACGGATTCATGAGCACCCTGCCCCCAATGATAGTCATAGGTAATAAGATAGACCTACGCCCGGGGTATCCCAAGAATGAGGTCGTATCGCCGGAGGAAGGCAAGGCATTCACAGAGAGATTCAGCCAGAAGCTGAACATGCCCGTCATCTTCGTCGAGACCTCAGCGCTCACTGGTGACAATATCGACGAAGCGTTCGATTCTCTAGTCGGACTAATGACTGGTGATAAAGAAGAGGCCAAAGCTGAACCGGAAGTGACCCCCGCAGTGACCGCTGAAACGCCAGTGGCTGTCGTTCCGCGGGAGGATACAGAGATTGACACAGTCACCCTCCTGGAGAAGGACTCTCCGTATCATCATGAGGAACAGATCGGCAAGGCAATGACTGAGCTGGTGAGCCTGCGTGCTGAGCTCAAGACCGCGGAGGAAGACCTCACGGACACTGCGACCAAGTTGGAGACCACGCTCGTCACCCTGAAGAATATTGTACATGTCAAGAAGATCATGTACGAACACCTGCAACAACAGCTCCGAGACACGCGGCAGGAATGGGCAGATGCGTACGAGGAGTACATCAAGACGGAGAAGCAGAAGAAGGCAGAGATAGAGAAGAAGGCTAGGCAGATTCAGGACATCCGATCACGTATTGACAACGTCGGCAGAATCATCCGGACCCGTGTCGGAGACCTCGACATGAAGAAGATGACCGAGTGACCTTCTTGGTTGATGGCGGTCACACTAGTCTGTGAACAGAAATGACCTAGCAGTTCCACAGGTCTCACATTTTCCCACAAGGACACCTTCATCAAAGAAACCAGCGAAACCAGAGGGGCCCTCATACTTCTCGCACATGCAGAGCACGAACATGTCAGACCTGCAGGAACAGACGGGATGCTCCTGTTCCTCCTCTGGATGATTGCCTACTGTGATACTGAACAACTTCTGTTCCTTTTCGCACCTTGTGCATGTGCCGTATACAGTGCCGGCAAAATCGTAGGCAGGGCGCGCCTTGTCACAGGCCACGCTATAACTTATCCTAACTGAGAATGGTACGACCCTCTTGCAGCTATCACACTGATAGAGGTAGCATCTGTGTATATCATCAGGATAGGCAGCAGCGTTGATCTGCTCCTTCGCATACTCCTCAAGGTCTAGATGTACCATGGATTTGTTTGCTCTGTAATCTGATATCGTGATAGAATGATGAAAAAGAGAAGTGGGCCCACCGACGAGCGATGGGCCTCTGCGTTCTATTTCTTCCCGCGGCCTCTCAGTACAACCACGAGGACTATGACGACAACAAGTACTACACCTGCAATGGCTAGTAGCATTATTGGGTCGATGACTAGACCTGGTTGAAGAACAACCAAGAATCCGTCAACTGAGCTCCATGTGCCAATATTGCTCTCCATGTAGATTGTGTAGGTGACATTTCCAGCACTATCTGGAGTCCAAGTATAGCTGTAAATGTCCACCATGGCAACCATGCTGTGGTTGGTACCACTCAGCTCAATCCATACCTCACTGATACCGAGGAAGTAGGTCACTTCCAATGAAACCGTGACAGGACTTCCAACATAGGCTGGTGATGGACTGGCAATAGGACCTTCAAAAGCTGGAGTACTGGTCAGCTTTTCGTACTTGAAACTGGAACTAGTCCAGTCAGACCAGATACCGGTACTGTCACAGGTCTTCACACGCCAGTAGTAGGTTGTAGCATTGAGCAATGGAGTGCCTGCATACTCAATAGGATTCTCACTATGCACGAAATCCAAGACCATGTCGTAGGCTACATTGTCATTGTTATTCTGAGTAACACCCGATGTCACATTGTATGCTCGATAGGCTCCAGTGTTTACTGTTCGATAGACGGTGCAAGAACCGCTGATTTTGTTAGCCCATTTGAGTTCGACAAGTAGGTCATGTTCGCCACGGTAGTAGAATGCATTGTTCACATCTATGACCAGAACGCCACCTAGATTCCTGATTTGGTACAAGTCCTCATCAAGAACTATTGTTGGTGCAACACCACCGTAGTTCTCTGCGAAATTGGTGTGATTCAATGTTCCCAAACGTGGGCTCTCTACGAGGCGGACCTCGAATCCTTCATAGACCACATCACCTGAGAGCTGTCCTCCAGGGAAGAAAATACGGTCGATGATGCCAGTTTCGTCAATCAGTGTCTTGTTATACTTAAGCTGGATCATTCCAGGATTCCCATTATCAGTATTAAAGGGGTAATTGTTCAGTATAGTGCCGGCGACTGAATGAGCCTCATCAGACGTCAGCTCAACTGTCAGGCTATTCGCTCGATTATCTATGGTTCCAGCAGACGTAGAAGTGTAAGCTCCAATCCCATAAGTATAGGCAACTGAGCCTCCGACACCATTAGTGATGGGAGTCAGTGCGAGTGTGCCAGTGTTGTTTGTGAACCGTAGCTCGATGATCAGGTGCTGGCGAGCATTTAGGTAGAAGGTGTTCTCAACATCAATTGAGAAATGGTAATCCTTGATTGCCGCATTCAGACTGGACCGATTCAGTACAACAGTGGGTTCCGCACCACCATAGTTGGCTTGAAAATCTGTCGTGAGGTCCCCAGCTGTTGGTGTACAAACCAATAGTACAACAAGATTCTCAAAGACAATAGTCCCTGTTTCATCTATGGTTTCAAAGTGAAGCCTATCGACGACTCCTGACTCAGAAATCAAGGACTCACCATACTTCATCTGGTACCTGAACTCATAAGCAGTGCCGAAGGGACAGAGATTGCTGCTACCCGATGAGTCGTAGATTGTGACCATTGTGGTGTGATTCTCAGACCACAGGGGCGTACCATTAAAGTACTCATTGGAGTTCACTTCAAGTGCGTAGTCCCTCTGAAACTCACCAGTCCCCGAGTCAGCCATTGTCCAGCCGAGGTCGGGCGTTGAGTCCTGGATGTAGTCAATTAGGGGAGCTGTGGATTGACCATCTACAGTGAGAGAGGCCGTTTCAGGGGTGAAGTACTCAATTGAAATATAAGAGGCATAGAAGGCATCGAATTCATCCTCCACGAAGTACTTCCACGTCACCGTAGGGCCAATCTCATCGACTAGTTTCATCAACAGGGTGAGCATCTTATCATCAGATAGCGCACGCGTCAGAGCCCCTGTGACGTCCCAAGCATACCAGTCACTATCGACGAACATGTCTGGTGATGCCGGCGAACTGATAATATCAATGGGAACGAAGTTGAAGCTGGGCTGAGTCTCCCATGTGATGGTGATCTCAGACCAAGTATCATTATCTGAGTAGTACACGCCAATGGGGAAATCAGTATCAAAGTAATCATCATTGCAGTAGAGAACTAATTCAGCATTTAGGATTCCGATTTCTTTGGGAATAGCTGACAGATCATACTTCAGCCAAGCACGCGCAAATCCTTCAACTGGATAGAAGCCTATGAAGAGGCCACCTTTGTACACATTACCATGATAGTTCGTGTCTGAATAATTCGATATCACAGTCTCTTCTTCATAGATTTGTACAATCAGGCTTTCTTCACTGCCGATTGATGCAGGCGCTCCAGTCTCACACACTGCCGTGGCTGAAAACACTGGATTAACAACCATCAACAGGAAGAGGAGCGAGCCTAACATAGCATTCATTCTCTTGTTTCCCATTAGAATTTCCTCCTGAGAGGAGTTGCCTCATCGCTGATGGACTCAAGGCTTCAATCCTCTCCCAAGTGTATTGACAAACGGTATGCTCGCAATGATATGTGGTTTACTGAGCCCAAGAAGCGAAGCGCCGTCGAACTCCTCCCCTCGAGAGCGTCTACAGCTGAGGCAGCCATCATGCTGATTAGGGGCCTGTGCTTCTTACCTGCACAGGAAGTGGAAACCATTGCAGATGAAAGGAATGGAGAGACTCCGTGAGAAACTGCCAAATTATCCTGGAAAGAGAATCTATCTCTTGCCCCTCAGGGGGATTGTAGCTGCTCTTCTTGGCTACATCTTCTTGATCGCGCTGGACATCGTTCCCCGTTTGTTCAATAGTGTGGAGATACTTGTGGCAGCTGAGCCGTTCATCCCGTTTCTTGGGAGCCTCCTTGTTGCTGTGTTCGGATTCTGGTTGATAGGGACACTGTGGAACAGGCGAGAGAGCATGAAGGAGAAGTATGGCAATCTAGCATATCAGTACATGATAAGCAGAGGTGTGATGGGTGTCTTCCTAGTGCCTCCGCTCGTCTTCCATGCTGCCACATCGATTCGTTCACTTCCGCCGGGTCCCCCAGCGAGCCCACTCACAATCCAGTGGTCGAGCTCGCTCCTTCCGTGGCTGGGAATCCCTCCAGAAATCGAGCTCTGGCTCCGTATCATCATGTCCGGTCTCTTTCTCATCCTTGGAGCGCTCACAGTAAGGAGTGCATTATTGACATTTGGGCTGGACTATATGACAGTCGTCTACCTCTACTTCCCCGAGGAATCAGAAGTGGTAGACCATGAGATCTACTCCGTTCTGCGCCATCCGGCCTACTTTGGAGGAACCCTCCTAACATTGGCAGCCCTCCTGTTCAGATTCTCTGTGTATTCAATCATATTGTCCATCATTGCGTATCTCGTGTTTAGACTTCAGGCACGAAGAGAAGAGAAGGAACTGGTCAACCGTTTCGGTGATCCGTACAGAGAATACATGAAGAGAGTGCCAGCGCTACACGTCCGATTCCGAGATATACCGACGTATGTGAGATTCCTAAAGAACACGCCACATGAAGTTGCGTGACTGTCGGTCACACAGTGTTCATTCCAATCACTTGAAGAAGAAGAAAGTACTTCTATCAGGACCAGAGTCACTGAGCAGGCTCAACCAAGTCTTGAGTACGAGTGATCTCGCAACTCCGGCATTGTGTCTGGTGGAGGCTCTTTGGATGCTTGAGAAATACAATTCGAGAACTAAGAAGTCTGAGGCACTCTGGAAGAGGGCAAACACCCTATTCCCGGGTGGTGTGAGTCACAACATCCGAACCTTTGGTATGCCCACATGTAATTCCTACCCGCCGTATATCAGTCGTGGGCAGGATGGTCACATCTGGGATGTGGATGGAAACGAGTACATCGACTGGTGGATGACCCATTACTCGCTCATTCTGGGTCACAATAATGCAGCTGTTAAGAAGGCAATCCAAGATCAGAGTGAGTTCGGTCATCACTTCGGAGCTCCCAATGAACCCGAGGTCAGATTTGGTGAGCAGCTCCAAGAGGCAGTCCCGTTGCTCAAGAGGATGAGGTTCACTGCATCAGGTAGTGAGTCGACAATGTATGCCACACGCCTGGCCAGAGCCTTCACAGGAAAGAATCTCATTGGAAAATCATTGGGGGGCTGGCATGGTGGGAATGATGCCCTCGCATACCACCTCAAGCACCCATTCTCTGACACCCCAATCTACGACGGGGTCTCCTTTGATTTCAATGACCGTGAGAGCTTTGACATGATGCTGAAGAATCATGGCAGAGACCTTGCAGCAGTCATTGTGGAACCTGTGATTGGTGCGGGTGGTGGCATTCCTCCAGAACCAGAGTTCCTACGCTACATCCGCGAAGAGACCGCAGCGAGAGATATTGTCCTGATCTTTGACGAGATCATCACAGGATTCCGCCTTAGATTCGGAACAGCAGGCGACAGGATATTCGGAGCTGAGCCGGACCTCTTGACCCTTGGCAAGGCTGCTGCCGGCGGAATGCCTCTTGGTGTCTACGGAGGTCGTGAGGACATCATGGCACTAGCGGCGCCGGGTGCTATTGGAGGTCAATGGGTAGGAGGAGGAACATTCTCCTCGCACCCTCTGACCATGGTCGCCGGACTCGCAGTCCTAGAGCAACTGAGGGCGAAGAAGGGGGACTACTCGAGACTGAACAACATGGGCGACTCATTCAGAGCGAGGCTCAACGAGATGCTCGGGGAGATGAAGGCACCACTTGTTGGTACAGGCATTGGTTCTATCAACTTCATCAGCCACCTCAGGCTCAGACACGAGGAACCAATCAAGACCCCAGGTCAGCTGGGAGCCCTCTTCGACCACAGGCAGCAGGATATCTTCCAAGGATTTCTCATGCAGGAGGGCGTGTTTGGCTACCATGGATTGGGAGCACTCTCGTTTGCGCATACTCAGGAAGACGTAGAGAAGACACTCTCCGCGATTTCAAGGGCAATTGAGAGCATGCGCCATATCAAGAGCAAGAGGAAATAGACGACTGAGAGAAGCAGCAACCGGATTGAACACGATACCCTTCAGTAATCAAGAGCGACTTGGCCGAGTCCGAAGATGAGCAAATGAATCTATGCCTGCTCATTAGGAGTTCATCATGACCAGGTACTATCTAGAAGTGAAACCACCATCCACTGGAATTACAGCTCCTGTGACAAAAGTGGACTCATCAGATGCCAAGAATAAGGCGGTCTGAGCAACCTCTTCGGCAGTTCCGAATCTGCCAAGCGGGTAGTTTTGCATGCGTTGCTTTCTTACGGTCTGGGGGTCGCCCTGTCGCTCAATAACTCTCTTTAGCATCGGTGTTTCAATGGCGCCCGGGCAGATACAGTTTATGCGGAGGCCGGTGGGCCCTAAATCAACGGCCAGAGCTTTCGTCAGGGCAATGACTCCCCCCTTTGCGGCAGAATAAGATGGTGAGAAGGACCCAACGAGCCCTGCAACTGATGCATTGTTTATAATCACACCTTTGCCCTTCTCCATCATAATCGAAACAGCAGTCTTGCAACAGAAGAAGACTGACTTCAGATTCACGTCAATGCATCGTTCCCACTCTTCCTCTGATGTTTCACTGAGACCTTTCACGACTTCGATGCCAGCATTGTTGAATAGAACATCGAGTCCACCAAATTCCCTTACCTTCTGAAAGACTCTTTTCACATCTTCAACCTTTGAAACGTCTGCCCCAAGGAAGAGTCCCTTCCCACCATCCTTCTTGACTGCATCAATGACTCCTTTTCCCTTGGTTTCATCAACGTCTACTCCAATGACAGTGGCACCTTCTCTAGCAAACAGTGATGCAGTCGCTCTTCCGATTCCGCCCGCAACACCAGTGATAACAACGACCTTACCGTCGAGCTTGGACATTAATCTCACTCCTGTTGTTTCATCATGAATTGTGCGATTTCCTGTGGAGTCGCAAACCAGACACCCCTCTTTGACTTCATATGCATAATGAGTTGTTCCAGCATCTTGCATCTTGATGGCACACCCATGAGTTGAGGGTGCATGACAAGCATGAAGTAGAGACCCTCGTCATAGACTGCGTCAAACTCATCAACCCAGATCTCAAACACTTTCCTGTGGCTTGATATTCCACTCTGATATTCTAATGCAGGGAAGTAATTGAAACCAAAGAATACCCAGTCGTCGAGAATCCATTTGAAGGGAAGCTCAACAATCCTGCCATCGCCCGCCTCAACAACATAGGGAAGATCATCGCCCATCATCGTACTGTCGTAGAGAAGCCCGAATTCTGCTAGGAGAGAGTAGGTGTTTTCACTCATGTCTGCTGCGGGTGCTCTGTAACCTAGTGGTCTCTTGCCAGTAAGTCGATTGAGCACCTCAAAGCCTCTCTCAAGTTCGTGCCGCTCTTCGCTGAGGCTGCAGTTCGCAGGATTTCGATGCGAGTAGCCATGATGTCCAATCTCGTGGTCTTGGCTCTGTATTGCTTTAACGGACTCAGGATACTTCTCCGCCACCTCACCAGGAATAAAGAAACAGGCCTTGAGTTCATGTTTGTTCAAGAGCCTTAGAATGCGTGGAAGTCCGGCTCTTGGTCCATACTGCCCAAGTGAGAGAACCACAGGATTATCCCTCTCAATCTTGTTGCGTCGGAGGATATTTCTCCAAGAGATGTCCGCATCAAAGTCAAACGTCAGACAGACTGCACATTTTGCTCCATCTTTCCAGTCCATATGGGGGTCCTCTCCGGGTGTCTGCCATTGCTAACGCCAAACTAGAGAAAAAGATTACCCTGAATGCTGAGAGGAGGTATTCGAGGAAACTCGGTTAGAAAGTCTTATGTTCATGTTCTTCTAATGCGATAAGCTCCGTGAACAAAGATAGAGAGGCCATGTTCATGCACCTTCGCAACGGAACGACCAGAAACAAGAGGTCTGGAGTCCGAGTCCATCTTCATACTACGATTTCAGATAGTTCCAGAGATCTGCTGGTAGACCTGACCGGCGACTCGGGGAGACTGAATGATGTCCTTGAAGATGCTATCGAATACTACAGCAAGAGAAAGGACCGACCAGACTGCGATGATTGTGACTCCAACAAGACATTCAGGATACACAACTCGATGATCCAGTCCGCAGACATGGTCTTTGTGAGTTCAGACCTACTCACACTACTGGCAGAGTATGGAATGGGCTTGTACTCGTCCCAGGAACTCACAGAGAAGGCAAAGAAGATCGGCATTGAGCAGATGAAACTTCTAAGGGGAATGAGTTCTGTTCCAGAGGCGCTGTGGGAGAACTCATATGAGTCCCTTGTGTCACATGTGGAGCTCCTCAGAGGCATGGGAGTAGTCCGTTCAGTGGAAGCTGCCCCTGAACGAAAGACCTTGATGCTGACAACAGGGATGCTTCAGGACCTGCCTGAGCTATTTGTCATGATGTTGTTGGCAGGATGGGAGGAGGTTGGCGTCACCACAGATATTGATATCGTTGCCGGAAACAAGATCAGTGTCAAATGGGTACCTGAATGGGAATACAAAGAGATCAAAGCTCAGCGAAACCACCAGATTGACTCACTATGGCGCGAGCGACGCGAATACTACTCTTTACAGGCAGGACACCGGGGAGTTGTCACCTTGAGCCCGTATGTATTGGATTGGTTGGTGGAGAATACCATTGATGACCCCATAAGCGACAAAGTATTGGTGAGCATAAAGGAGTTCTCGAAACAGATAGAATCGAATAGACCCAGTCCAGAGATGACATTGACCGAGGCCGTGAACAATGCTGTATCGACAATTGGTTCTTCAGGTCTCTGGGAGTGGTCGAACGTCATGGAGGATGGTGACATCGTGCGTGTGCAGATTAGATGCAGAACATCTCCGACAAAGGACCTATCGATGAAGCTATTGAGGTCACTCTTGGCAATGGAAGCAATTGAAGAGATAGCGAGGGAGGAGGGCGTTGTGACTGCTGTCCTGCATTTTACCAGAACTCAAGAGGTCGGCAGGAAGTATCCGAAAGAATAGCTAGTTATCAGATTCCTGAGCGTCAAAGCAAGCGACTTTTCTGCCATCTGACAACTCACGTAGTATTGGTTCATCCACAGAGCATTTGGGTGAAGTAAAGGGACACCTTGTATGGAACCTACAGCCAGAGGGGATATTTATCGGATTGGGAGTCTCTCCCGTGAGAAGGATTCGTTCTCTGTATACATCCATGTCCGGAACAGGGACAACGGACAACAATGCCTTCGTATATGTATGCTTTGGATTATCGATGATAGTCTTTGTGTCACCAATCTCCATGATGCGTCCCAGATAGGCAATGGCGATTCGGTCAGAGATCTGCTTAGCTACAGCCAAGTTATGCGTGATAATCAGTATAGTGATTCCCTTCCTATCTCGCAGTTCTAGTAGCAGCTTCATTATCTGACCCCGCATAGATACATCAAGCATCGATACAGGTTCATCTGCGATTAGCAGCTCTGGTTTCAATACCAGTGCAGCTCCAATAGCGACTCGCTGCCTTTGCCCTCCGGATAGCTCATGAGGTAGACGGTCAATGAAATCAGATGCAGGTCGCAGACCTACGTCTTCGAGTGTTGTTCTTATGAGTTCATCCTCTTCCTCCGCACTGCTGCATATATTGTGTAACCGCAGGGGCTCAGCAATGATATCACCAATGGTCATGTTGTTGCTCAGTGAGCCATATGGGTCTTGGAAGATCATCTGAATTCGCCGTCTGTAGGGCTTGAATTCCCCAGCACTCAGGCTGGAAACTTTCACACCATCGAACCAGATCTCGCCGTCTGTGAGTACTTCAAGACCCATGATCAGACGAGCAGTCGTTGTCTTACCGCAACCAGATTCTCCTGCGATTGCAAATACCTCACCCCTTTGAATTGACAAGTCTATACCATCGACAGCACGAATGTAGGTGGGCTCTTTGTTGAATAGAATCGATGAGAGGAGACCTGCTCGCACTGTGAAGTACTTCTTCAGGTTCTTAGTCTCCAAGATAACGTCCTCAGTCGCCAATATCGTGCCACCTCCAGCATGCCACTAAGTGACACTCCTCTTCCTCGAGAGGAGGTTGTTCTTCCTTGCATCTCTCGACCGCATGGTCACATCTCGGATGGAATCGACAACCGGAAGGAGGATTGATGAGATCGGGAGGATTTCCAGGAATGAAGTCTATTTCTTTATCGGACAGAATACTTGGAAACGAACTTATCAGTTTCCGGGTATACGGATGACGAGGATTCTTGAATAGCTGCTCGGTTTTTGCTGCCTCCGTTATGCGACCTGCATACATGATAATCGCATAGTCACAGGTTTCCGCGATGACGGAGAGGTCATGGGTGATCAATAGCATAGAGAGATTGGTGCGGTGTCGCAACTGCCTCAATAGTTCCATTATCTGTGCCTGAACCATTACATCTAGGGCTGTTGTGGGTTCGTCTGCGATTACCAAGGATGGATGGCACACTAGGGAGAGAGCAATCATAAGACGCTGTTTCATGCCTCCGCTCATCTCATGAGGATATGCACCAGCTCTGGAGACATCAATTCCCACCGACTCAATAAGCTCGAGTGACCTCTGCCTTGCCTCATCTTCTGTGATATTCTCGTGAATGCGGATTGCAGTGGTCATCTGATTGATGACTCTGTGCACAGGATTCAAGGCATTCATCGCACCTTGAAAAATCATTGACACATCTCGCCAGAGATAGTCCTGAACCTCTTTCGTATTGAAGTCAAGAATATTCTTGTCCTTGAAGAGAATCTTGCCATTCTCCACAAATCCCTCCTTCGGAAGAAGATGCATGATTGCCATGGCAGTTGTCGTCTTTCCACAACCAGACTCGCCGCTGAGACCTACAAATTCACCGCAGTGAATCTTGAAGCTGACATCCTCAGCGGCTTTCACAGTGCCTTGCTTCGTCTGATACGATATCTTCAGATCCTTGACCTCAAGGACTACCTCTGCCTCTGATCTGGACATGTCTCTCTATCATCTCCTCCGAAGCCTTGGATTAGCTATCTCATCCATTGCGTACCCCATCAGTGAAACGCCCAAGAGCAATAGAACTACCAGAATACCTGGAGGAAAGACTAGCCACCAGAGATTGCTGGACATTGCTCCTGACCCGAATGCTTGGTACAACATAGTGCCCCAGCTGATCATGTTCGGCTCTCCAAGACCGAAGAAATCAAGAACTACTTCCGAGAGGATGGCATACGCTGTCACTAAAACGGTGTTCGCCACGATGAGCGGTGCAACTGCCGGGAGTACATGCTTTCCGATGATGTAGAAACTGCCTCCACCCACCGCACGCACTCTCTCGATATATCCACGCTCCTTTATCGTCAATACCTGTCCACGTACAATACGTGCAGTCGATGGCCAAGAAAAGATTCCGATGATGAATATCAGCGTATAGATTGAGGGTGGCAGTATTGCTCCGAGAATCAGCATGATGACCAGTCCCGGAATAACAAAGAAGACATCAGTGAATCTCATCAGCACTGAGTCTGCGAGTCCTCCATAGTATCCTGCGAAAAGCCCAATGAGTGTTCCAATGCCCATGGTAATTGTGGTGGCGACAAGACCGATGATTAGAGTGATTCGTACTCCGATAATCAGTTGACTGAACACATCCCTACCAAGTTGGTCTGTGCCTAAGACATGAAATCCAGGATAGGATGTTGGGTTTGTCGTGACTATGGCAAGGATTGACAAGACTAACATGGCAAGGCCAGCAGCGATGAACAGGATGCCCAACAATGAGGGGAGAGTCTCACGATGGGCCAACGATCTGAGATTGCCCCTCCCTCTGAGATAACCAGAAACAACGAAGTAGAGCCCTATTCCACATAGCCCGATTCCACCAGCAATACCATTGGTTGAGCTCTGTCCGACTGATTCAATACTGAACAATGCTCCTACGAAGAGCAGGAGGGCACCTAGCGCTAGTTTGCCAATAAAGGAGGGAGCTGGTTGTCGTTTCTTTATCTTGGTAAAGAGCCAGACGACTACTCCGGAGAGAAAAACCCCGACACTTGACAGTATTAGAATGAACTGATCTTCGGGGAGTGGACTCGGTCTTCGATAGGGAAGACCCGTGAGATGTTGCTGCGGATTATATGGAGCAAGGATATCACCGAAGACTGCCATACAGACAAAGACAGCAACTGTGATAGTTCCTGCAATTCCAAGCGGTGAAGAAATGAATTGTTTCAGCATGCCCATGGTCCGTTTCCTGCGACTCAGAAGCAATCCGATAACAATACCCAATAGAGAGAGCTGCGTAATAGCAGGATGAGTAATTATGGACAACAGGTTCATGATAGAGAGGGCGAGTCCTGATAGACCCATATCTGGTGGAAATCCTCCAATGCCGATGAAGGCGGCTAACCATGATACGGTCCATTCACTCCCATAGAAAGTGGATAAGGAGAGTATGGAGAAGAACAATAGGTTTACAGTGAGAAACAGTGATGAAACATGAACTAGCAGTCTAGGCCTGTGCTGGGCCCACAGAAATCGTAGGACCTCAGGCCTGTATGACCTTGCTCGTTCTATGACTAAGAGTGCGATGGGGCGCAATTTGAGAGCGATGATTAAGAGGACCGATATGGTCAGCGACCCGAGAAGGTAAGCAGGATATGCTAGATACACACCAAGATTGAGGACCAGCAGTGAGAGGATGAGGACCCTATGAGGCGAAAACCATCGCCGGACAAGACCCTGTTGTTTCTCCTCAGCGATGACAAACTCCGTTCCCACCCGAATTCTTGGGTCAAGTATGTAGTACATGAAATCTGCGATGAGATTGGCAGCAACGATGACCACTGTGATTATGAAAAACGTTGCCTGCAAGAGAGGATAGTCTCTGTAGATGATACCATCCCATAGAAGTCGACCTATACCTGGATAGGAGAAGACAACCTCAACCTGTAATGCACCAGCCACAGACGCTCCAAGATTCAATGCGATAATTGTTGCGACAGGAATCATTGCATTGGGAACAGCCTCTTTATTCAGCTGATCGGTTTCAGAGCGCCCCTTGGCCTTTGCAGTGATCATATAATCTTCAGAGAGAACATCAAGAAGAGCACCCCTCATGATGATAGCAAATACACCAATGAGTGCAATCCATAAGACCAACCAAGGAAGAATCAGGTGAGATATCATATCCATTAGGAAGACTGGAGGATTGTTGATGTTTGCAGAGGGGATCCAAGGCGTGAGTGGGAAGAGATGAAGTGAAACTGCAAACAACATAATGAAGAACATAGAGAGCCAGAAGGAGGGAATGGAGTAGGTTATAAGCGATATGAGAAGTCCGACGATATCAGTACGTCCTTCTCGTTTCCATGCACATTTCTTCCCAATCCATATTCCTGTTAGAATTGAGATGATTGTTGCAGGTAAGATGAGGACGAGCGTGTTTGCCAGTCTGGGGAAGATGATATTCTGCACATCTGTCTGAAAATGAAACGAAACGCCAAGATTCCCCTGCAAGAAGTTGACAAGGAACATGCCATATTGAATATGAAGCGGTTGGTCCAGACCAAACTCCTGGATGATACGTTCTTGGACTATTTCTCCGATATTTGGGTTTCTCGATAGAAGGGAAGCAGGGTCTCCGGGGAGTAAATGAAAGAACACAAAGTCGATGGAGAGAGCTATCACAATTGTGATGATGGCCTGAATAACTCGTTTGACAACAGTGCCTCTGAGTCCCATTTCCTATCTCCCTTGGTGCATGTTTGGCCTGCGGATAAAAAGAGGGAAGAACAGACAAAAAAGCTGTCTGTTCTATTCCAATCCATTTGTGGTTGTTACTTCTTCATCCTCCATATGATGAGAATCGCCACGACAACGATGGCACCAACTCCAACAGCTATCCATTCCATTGGGATTGGAAAGCCAGTCGATGGCGGGACAGGCTCTGCCTCAAGCCAAGACTCCCAGTTCCAATTGGACAGAATACCGCTCAGCCAGTCTTCGTGGGTGAATGACCATTTGTCGTTGCGATAGAGCTCGATATCATTGTATTCGACCAGTATACAGATACTGGCCTCATCGTAGATGAGCTGTTGCATCTCGTCAATGAGTGTCGCTCTCACGGTATTGTCAACCAATTGCTGCTCCCTGTAGATTTCGTCTACTCTGGGAACGTTGAGCGCGGTTGGATTGAGCCAGCTGGTGGATGTCATGTATTGCGCCATGCTGTTTGGATCGCCAATCTCTGTCCAGTAAGTCACCATCAGATCAAAAGTATAACCAAACAGGTCAGTTGAGATGCTTGTCACATCGAGAGGCTGAAGAGTTATGTCGAACCCAGCTTCCTCGAGATCGCTCTCAAGCAGTTGTGCCATGCTCAAATCAGTTGCAGAACCGGTGACGAATTTCAGTGTAAACGAGAGTGTCTTCAACGAGCCGTTGAGCATCTTCTCATAAACACCGTCGCCATTGAGCGTCCAACCATCTGCCTCAAGTGTGGCCTTCGCAGCTGCGATTCCAGTAGTCCTCTTCACAAGAGCATCATTGAACCACTTCAATTCGCTGTGAATCACCGAGTCTGCGGGTTTTGCATGTCCAAGGTACGCGACATCTGCAATCTTCGACTTGTTTGTTGCCTGATTTATGGCATCCTTGACTGATTGCTCTCGCAGTGCGAAGCTGTCAGTGGAATTTGCATATGTCCAGTCTTGGTTTATCAGGAGAGCTTCCCAGCCCAAGAAGCTGTTCTCGTTCACTGTGACTGAAGCGCTGAATGTTCCTGTTTCGAGGAAGTTCGATGTAGTTTCGCAGAAGTCAATTTCCCCGGCTGCAAGAGCCTGCGTCATTGTTTCGATTGATGTGTAGAACAGTATCGTCAGGTTATCGATCATTGGCGCACCCCAATGATAGTCATCGTTCCCCTCGAGATATGCATATTCTCCCACTTGATACTCCTTGAGGATGAATGGTCCAGTTCCGATGTCAGACCTCTCATATGGCGGTAAGACGACGCCCCAAGAGATACCATCCCAGTTCCATGCGTCCCAGAAGTTGTTCCAAGGCTCTGGAATGCCCGCATCGTCTCGCCAATACGTGCCATTCACACCCCAATACGGGTGATGCCACATCAGCGGGTCCCACTTATGTGCTGGCAATATGGGCACATACGTAAGACCGGTCAGGAAGCACTCCTGATTGACCTCGACGGGTGTGCCATTATAGGAGTCCCTGTAGTAGTAGTAGGGAGCTACACCCAAGTAAGCATAGATGCTCTCATATCCACCCTCTACGAAGTTGAGGACTACAGTGTAGTTGTCAGGACAAAGAATATTCCTGTGATCGATTCGAGATGTCTGAGCAACCCACCATCCTAGCCATGTCCATGTGAACAGAGTCCAGTTGACATCGGCTGAAGTAAACGGGACTCCATCGTGCCATGTGGCATTATGCACTAGGTGTAGAGTCAATTGTGTGCCATTTCCGGCCCATTCCCAACTCTCAGCAAGACCTGGTTTTACACCCCAATCGTCATCCCACCTCACAAGCGGGTCATACATCCAATTGAGGAACTCCCAGGCTGCCTGTGATCCTGCCATCATCGGACCGAGATAGTCTGGTTGATCGAACATTCCCACGACCACCTCATTCAGTTCCTCCTCAGCCCCGCTGGTCGTAGCAGCGACTTGCGGGCTAAAGGCAATCAGAGAAACAAGAAAAAGCCCGACAAAGAGCAGTGAAGCAAACGCGTTCCTTCTTCTCACTCTTATCACATCCTAAAGATAATTGTCGAGTCATACGGGTGTACACCGATTAAAACTCAACCAACACCTTTGTTCATGAAAGGCAATCTATGAACATCCACTGGAGGAAATTAGTACTTTCGGTTTTTAATTATATATGCCAATGTGACAATCACACCGAATGCGCCCACACCTATCAGCACTATCCCTAGCATCTCAGAGGTGGGCAAAGCGGATGCGGTGGGCGTGGTTGAAGATGTCTGGGAGGGAATCTCTGTGAGCCATAGTGATATCGTCAGCATCATATCCCACTCAGATCCAAGGTCATCGAACCCGTCAGGCCAGGCCTGCCCATCACGGTCAGAGTCCTCCTCCCACTCCGGGTGCGGCCCTGAGAGAAAGACGCGACCCGCTTCGTACTCGAAGGCAATCATCGCAGGATTATCATTGACTCGGTACCTGGCCAGCACCTCTATTCCTGATGAGTCATTCATGGTGAAGTACGGACCTCCAAAGTACATGACGGTATGATTATCGGGTTCGTCTGATAGGTCAATGGCTGTAGAACTCCTGTTTATGTCAATGACGCACATGTCGTAGTTGGGCCACTCTGCAATAGCATCAATGGCACCAGTGCCTCGCCCATCGAACAGGTCCAGAGAATATTCAATGAGCGAATCCTCCCAGAGTATTTGATCGCATGCAAAATAGGCTCCCGCACAGACCCCAAAGAATGCGCCGCCTTCAATGAAGCTGCGTATCTCTGTCAACCCGCTATAACCAAGAGCGTCATTGTACTCAGAGGCATCTCCACCCGGAACAACCAGGAGGTCATAGTCCCTCAAGACACCCGCCCTAATCGATGCAGCAGACAGAATCACAACAGAGGCGTTCATCCAGAGAAACATCTCAAAGAGAGCGTCCCTGCTTGAAGCGCTAGTAGTTCCTCCCGTGTACAGGGCAATGTCGATGCCCGACAGGTCGCTTCCGTATCCCTGTGCTGCCACGATGGGAATGCTCCGCGGAGTGACTAGTGTACTGAATAGAATAGCAAGAGTGACTATCATGCCTGTGCGTGTAAGATATCCTGTCGCCACAAGACACTAGGAAGACACTCAGTCCATATTGCTCTTGTGGAAGGAACCGGTCCAGTATGTTCAATGATGAACATGCATGTTGGGACTCTTCATATCATTGTTCATACTGAGTATCCCGTACAGATAATTTGGAGAACATATAGAGGTCATAAGGCGTGCATGTTGTAAAGAGGAGATGAGCTAATGGTCAACACGAAGGAAATAATGGAAAAGGACGCAATGTATCTGGCGGCAGTATACAAGAAGAAACCCATCGTCATTGTCGAAGGCAGTGGAGCAGTTGTCAGAGATAGTGATGGAAAGGAGTACATTGACTGCCTGAGTGGCATCTCAGTCACCAATGCAGGGCATTCTCCTGAGCGCCTTGTAAAGGCCGGTTCTGAGCAATTGAAACGGCTGATACACTGTTCTGGCTTGTACTATAGCATCCCACAGACACTGCTCGCAGAGAAACTCGCAGGCGTCGCTCCCAAGCATCTTCGAAAGTCCTTCTTCTGCAATAGCGGGGCCGAGGCAGTTGAGGGCGCAGTGAAACTGGCCAAGAAGTATGCAGCGTCACAGGGGAGATCAGGCAGCGGGCTCATTGCTCTCGAGGGGTCGTTTCATGGAAGACTTGGACTCTCACTCACGCTTACCGGGCAGGCCAAATATAAGAAGGGTTTCGGGAACTTCGCTAACTATCCCGGTATTGCTCATGCACCTGCTCCCTACTGCTACAGGTGCCCACTCTCCTATCCCAGTTGTGGAATGGAGTGTGCTCGAAAGGTAGAGGACATCATCAAGTACCATACATCAGGAGATGTAGCAGCACTCATAGCAGAGCCAATCATGGGAGAGGGCGGTATCATCGTTCCACCCGATGGATATCACACGGAGGTGCAGAAGATATGTCGTGATCATAACATTCTCTACATCGCCGATGAGGTCCAGACAGGCTTTGGACGATGTGGAGTCATGTTCGCACATGAGTTGTTCAAAATTGAGCCGGACCTCATGACGATGGCAAAAGGGATTGGTGGGGGGCTCCCCATCGGAGGCGTGATTTGCACGGATGAAGTCGCAGGTTGCCTTGAGTCGGGCGATCACTTCTCCACTTTCGGGGGGAACCCTGTCTGTTGTGCAGTGGCATTAGAGAACATCAGTCTTCTTTTGGAAGAGGGCCTTGTTGAGAACTCGAAGAATCTCGGGAGGAAAGTCCTCTCTTCATTAATGGAACTGAAGGAGAAGTACTCCATCATTGGACAAGCAAGAGGGAGAGGTCTCATGATAGGTCTGGAGTTAGTCAAGGATGACCAGAGGAAAGTGCCTGCATGCGATGAGACACAGGAGCTTGCCAAGTTCATGATGAAGCATGGTGTCATAGTGGGTACGGGAGGAGTCTTGGGCAATGTCATCCGTATCCAGCCACCGCTCTGCATCAACCAAGACCAAGCGACACGAGTGTTGGAAGTCATAGAGAATGGAATAAAGAAGCTGTGAGGGTAGACCTTGGAGAGAATATCGATAGACCACGTCAAAGAGTACATACAGGGTCTAAGCAAATACGAGAATAGACTTGCAGGTTCCGAAAGAGAGAGAGAGGCAGCTGGCTATATCAAGCATCTGCTTCGGGAGTTCGGTTATGAGGATATCAGAGAGAGCGAATTCCAGATCTATGGGTGGGTTCCAAAGAAGTGCATCGTCGAAGTTGTCTCTCCTGTCAAACGGACTATTGAGGCGGCGTTACTTCCTTATTCAAATACCGTCTCTCTAGAGTCCACTCTTGTCCGCATCAACAACATCGAGGACAAGAAGACCAGTAGTAAGAAAGGCATGATTGGGCTCGCTCCATGGGGCCAGCATCTCTATCTGTCGGCAATGAGGACATACTATGTTGCACGGATGCAGAAGTTGAGCGCCGTGCTCATCGGCTCTCCGGATACAGGAGATCTGAGGAAAGTAGTCGTCGTAGAGGTCGGAGGGGAGATGGATCTCCCACTGATCAGCATCTCAAAGGAAGATATGGAGTTCTTGGACCGGCTCCTGCAGGATAATGATGTCAGGGTCAGGATTGAGACACAGGTTGATATCAATCCCAATGCAAAGTCGATGAATGTGGAGGTCGTCGTTCAAGGAGATGGAAGTCTTCAGCATGAGGTGATTGTAGGTGCCCACTATGATGCGTACTTTAAGGGCGCCGCGGACAACGCAGCTCCTGCCGCGATTGTGCTCGAACTTGCCCGCCTGTTAAAGAAACACGTTTCTGAGAACACAATAAGACGTACCGTGAGGTTTCTCTTCTTTGGGGCAGAGGAATGTGGCTCGACTTCGTACTACTATTGGGTCAATGGGTCCAGAGCCTATGTCAATGCGAACAAAGACATTGTATCACGTACTGGTATCATGTTGAGCATGGACTCTGTGGGATTTGAAGCGCCAAATTACGTTGCAACAACGCTTGACCTCGAGGAGTTTGCTAAAGGAGTGAAGGTCCCAATGAAAAACCCACCAGATGTTCTCTATTACGGACCTTCTGCATATGGGAGTGACCATTGGTTCTTTGAGACTTCTGGAGTTTCAGTGATCTATGGAGTATCGTTTCCCAGCCCATTTTATCACACACAGAGAGACTCCTTTGAAAATCTGAATATGAGGTCTGTGCAGTTTCATTGCGAGTTCATGAGAGAGGCCATGCAGTATCTCTGCAATGTAGAACTCCTACCGATTGACATCTTCAAGCCGCTTGAGCGACTAGCTGCTATCGTTACACAATATCTGCAGGTCAGGGACCTGCCTTTTGATCTCAGTGTTCTTCTAAGGCATATTGAACGCGTGTCTGCAGAGAGGAGAAGTTACGAGAAGGCAATAAAGACGGTTGTTCAATCAGGGAATGTCAAGAGGATTGAGGACATCAATCAATTCATTGTGTCAACAGTCAATAGATACAATCGGACAATAGGGTGGGTGTGGAGAAGAGCTGCTCCCTCAGATGTCAGCTATCTGTCAAAGCTCGAACTCATGGCAGACTATTCCGAGATCGGCACCGCGATAAGTGCGCTGAGAAAGATGCCTATTGCGAACTTGGACAGTGAAACAGTCACTCGCTACAAGACACAAAGCGATAATCCATTCAACTGGACAGACGTTCATGCTCCGCTAGAGAAGCTGGAGGAGGAGAGGTCGAGAGTCTTTCGAATTGTAGATGAGGAGATCTCACAACTCAGCCAGTTCTTCTCAGAAACCTATCAAAAATTGAAGGAATTCTCAAAGAGTGCCCAATAGAAACGTGGAGGAGAAAGAATGACAAGAAGACTTGGAGTTGCTGGTCTACAACTGGCAAAGATGCCGTACGAGCTTGAAACAAACATCAACAAGTTCGAGAAGGTCACTATTGAAACCAAGAACAAATATCCATGGATTGACCTCGTCTTCGCAGGAGAGCTCTACCTTCAAGTGTACGGAGAAGTTGACTGGAAGTCCGAGGCCGAACCAATACCCAACGCACTCACAGAACGACTTGGAGATCTGGCCAAGAAGACTGGTTGTTGGCTAGTTCCAGGGTCACTTCTTGAACGAGCAAATGACAAGATATTCAACACTGCAATTGTCTTTGACCCGAAGGGACACATTGTTGCCAAGTATCGGAAGCTGTTTCCGTGGGCTCCTCATGAAGACACATCTTTTGGCACTGATTTTGTCACCTTTGAGATTCCCGGAATAGCACACATCGGTCTCTCAATCTGCTATGATGTCTGGTATCCGGAGGTGTTTCGAACCCTTGCTTGGATGGGAGCAGAGGTCATTCTTCAGCCATCTGCATCATATACTCCTGATAGGGACGCAGAACTTATCCTTGTGCAGGCACAAGCAATCATGAACCAGTGCTATGTATTGAATTCCAATGTCATTTCACCACAGGGAGGAGGAAAGTCCATCTTCGCAGATCCCGAGGGACGAGTCATCCAGCAAGTCGGAACTCATGAAGAGGTCATGATACATGCATTGGACATTGATAGAGTCCATTGGTTGAGAGAAAACGGTTCATATGCAATTTGCCCAGTCTGGAAGGCCCTGAGAGACTCGCCACTCAGAGGCAAGTTCCCAGTCTATGAGAACCTGCATGATGGCAAGATCTTCGAGGAATTAGGGGCGACGAAGGTCAAGAAGAGCATCAGACAGTGAGTGAGTATTCAATGACAGATAAGCCAAGTATTCGGGCTGGAGTCAACAAGTGGATACAGACGCACAAGAAAGATGTCATCAGACTGACGCAAGAGCTTGTTCGCATTCCAAGTGTCAGTGGCAATGAGTATGATGTTCAAAAACATATTCACAATGTCCTTGATGGAATGAACCTCAACCCCGAGATGGTCCTTCCGAACATTAAAACGCTCAAGGGGCACTCTGACTTCTTCGAGACCACCTCTTTCTTGAAACACGGCTACGAGAACCGACCGAATGTTACCGGAATCATGAGAGGGTCTGGAGGAGGGAGGTCTCTGACCCTCAGTGGACATGTCGATGTTGTATCCCCTGAGCCTCTGGAGAAGTGGTCTCGCAATCCTTGGTCAGGCGAGGTTCTTGATGGGGCGATACATGGTCGAGGCGCCGGTGATATGAAGGCGGGTGTCGCAGCGATGATCTTTGCTGTCAAGGCACTTCAGAAGAACGGTATAGAACTCCGAGGAGATGTGCAGATAGAAACCACGATTGAAGAGGAAGATGGCGGCGTTGGAGGAGTCCTGTTCCTAAGATCTGTGAGACCCAAAACTGACGCGGCTCTGATACCAGAACCAAGCAATCTTGCTATCACCGTTGCCAGCGCAGGGGTCATGTACTTCAGGGTCATAGTTCCGGGTGTTCCAGCACATGCTGCAACCGCTCATCTTGGCGTGAACCCAGTCCTGAAGGCAACACCTATCATCGAGGCCATTGATGACCTTCACAAGAGGCGACAGGCAAGAGTCAGCTACTCATTTGCTGAAACGGACCCGGGCATGAAAGGAAGGGCTACCACGATAAACATAGGAGTAATCAGAGCAGGTGATTGGCCCTCGACTGTTCCTGGCTCATGCATGTTCGAGTGCAGAATTGGTTGGCCACCCGGTGAGAGCAGAGAGGACATTGTGAAACAGGTCGAAGGTGCCGTCATGACTGCAGCCTCACGGGACGAGTGGTTGAGAGAGAATCCCCCGATAGTTGAATGGTTTGGTTGGCGAGCTAGACCTCATGAACTATCCCCTGAGAATGATTTTGTGCAGACAGTCAGGCAGGAGGTCATCAATGTCTCCGGTCATACGCCCATGTTCATCGGAGGTTCCGCAGGTCTAGACACGCGTCACTTCGTGCATCAGGGCATTCCAGCAGTCACTTGTGGACCCAAGGCAGAGAGAATCCATTCATACGATGAGATAGTTCACATAGACTCAGTAGTTCAGACGGCTCAAGTCATTGCTTCAACAATGATAGACTGGTGTGGCGCGACTAGGTTGTGACAGAGCTATTCGTACCGTGTTCCTTCTGATGTGCAGCCTATGAATAACCTGACTCCAAGGTTTCATATCGAACATTCAGTCCACTCATCTTCCACCAGATCTCCTGAAGGTATTGCACGAATCCCCTCGTCACTCTGTTTTTCTTGCGCGCGTCATCACTGGTGCAATCAAACTCCTTCATGATGCACCTGACACACAGGGAGCAATCTGCCCTTATGATAATGGGCTCTACTGCTTCTATCGATCGGACATAGGTCAGTGCCTTGAGGATGGCCATGAGCTTCATCTGAACGTCGGTCGTGCCGGTTTCCTCTCCGCTGTCTGAGTGGACCTCCTCAAGATTTGATCTCCGGTCCCCGTACTTGATTGTATAGGACCATATACCATTCCCGTCACTGCAAGAGCCTTCTGTCCGAATCTCAAACGACATAGTCATGGACCTCTGTCTGCGAACACAAGTCAATCCACTCAAAACAGTATTGGC
>Ga0153916_10000633_pt1 | contig 24132 bp, 18 predicted proteins | sample Opewatmetagenome_FD_109642 | JGI IMG/M metagenome (GOLD analysis project Ga0153916, IMG submission 109642) | Freshwater wetland microbial communities from Ohio, USA - Open water 3 Core 3 Depth 4 metaG | ecosystem: Environmental > Aquatic > Freshwater > Wetlands | place: USA: Ohio, Lake Erie...
CCGGGGCCAGGTCCCCGCGAAGTCCCCACCCGAGACGCCCGGGGGCACGGCCACGGCTGGCAACTCCTGGCCGCTCATGGTAGGTTGCCGCAAGCCGGTCGGCGGGCCCATCTGGAAAAAACCCAGTGCCTGCGGCCCCTGCCGAGCCGCTGGCCGGCCTTGACCGTGGGGGGGCGGAGGCAAGAATGGCCCATTCGCGCGAACTTCGAGGGGAGTAAGTCATGGCCATGATCAAGCGTCAAGCCGAGAACGTGAGGACGGGCGACCGGGTGGTGCGGAGAGACGAAAGGGGCCCGTACGATGTGGCGGAGGTCCACCACTTGTCCGAGGGTCAGGTGCTAATCATCGGGCGCGACGGCGGCCGACACCTGTACCACTCCTGGGACTTGCTGGAGGTCGAGGCGCGGTCCGCGGAGGAGGTCTTCGCCCGCCTACAGACCTGGGACGCAGCGATCGCCCGAGAGACATTCGACGCGATCGTGCGTGCCCTCTCGCGAGACCGGGACCTCGTCGAGGACGTCATCCGGCTCGCCTGGGCGGAGGCGGAGAACCACGCGGAGGAGGCCAAAAAGCCGGATTGACCCGCCCACGTCCCGACGGAGCCGCGCAGGGCAGCAGCGCCCGCGTAGCACGAACCGACATGCCGTGCATCGGTCTAACAGAAGGGCCCGACCTAGGCTGCGTGAGTTGCCCAGACCCTCGATGAAGCCCTCGAAGTGACGTTGATGCCCCATCCCCGCAAAGGTATGATCTCGACCGCCTCACTGGGCCTTGCTCGCCGAGTTGGTCGCGGAGCTGACGAGATCCCGTCCGCTCGGACTGTCCTTTCCTGCCGGGGGAAATGCCATGCGGTGGCTAGTAGCAGCGTTGGTCTTGCTGGGTTTTGGGATCGGAGGACTCGCGACAGGCGGAGCCGATGAGCCGGACCGCCCGCCGGGGCAAAGCCCGCCGTCCCTCCCCTCGGCCGCCCCGCCGTTCTGTCAGTCCGTTGTCCCGCACCCAATTGCGAAGGCGGTCGCGCCCGAACAGCGCGGCGACGCCGCTCGCGCGAAACACCTCCAAGAAGCGGCCGACCACTTGCAGGCGGCGGGCCTGGGCTCGCTGGCCGATCACGTCCGCGGATTGTTGTATGCCCCGACCGCCGCCGAGCCGCCTCAAGAGGCCAGCCGGTGGCGCCCGCACCCGCAGGCACCCCAACAGGTCATTCTCGCAATCAAGATCGTCGAAATCGACGAGGGCAAGCTGACAAGTCTCGGTTTCGACCCCGCGCGAGAACCGTCGTTTGCCCAGGGTCTTGGGGCCCTGAAGGTAGTCGGCCCTGAGACGAATCTGCGCGGCGGTGTCGACGCCCTGCGCAAAACCGACCACGCTCGCGTCCTCAGCGAGCCGACGCTCGTAACCGTCGCCGGAAGGCCGGCGAGTCTTCGCGTCGGCGGCGAAATCCCGCTGTGGACCGCGGACCCGGAGGGGCAGCCGGTCCAGCGGCTCGAGCACTTCGGCACGTCGGTCGATTGTGTCCCGCACCTGACCGGCAACGGCAACCTGCGGCTCGAGCTGCGCTGCGAATTCTCGGAAGTCGATCGCACGAAGACCGTGGTCGTTGCCGGGAAGGAGAACCCGGTCATCCGCAGGACCACCGTCGCCACCGCCTGGGAGATGAAGCCGGGTCAGACACTGGTGGTCGTGGCCCGCCACGGGGGCCCGGACGACGGCGACAGAGAAGGCTCGCGCAGGCCGGCGACGGTCATGCTCGTGACGCCGGAAGTCGTCGAAGCGACCGCGGCCCTGCCATCGCCCGACCGCTTCGAGCGGCGGTAGATTCGTTGCAAACGCCCCCAAAGCGAAGGGGCTGCGGGCTCAGCTTTCTTGCTTGACGCTCAGACTCAAAGCCTGCAATCGTGGCCATCTGCGCTTGCGGCTTGACGGCGCAACTCGCCGTGCCGAAATGACCAAGCCCTTCGACGTTCTTTCCGAAGGGCTTTCGATCCCCTCAAGTCGGGGCGGGCGGATTTGAACCGCCGACCCTCTGCTCCCAAAATAGACAGCGGGACGTTTTCCTCTGCTCTATCAAGCTTAACAACTCTTGACGTGGCTTGCCCTTATGGCTATGCTATCTTGTACGGGGCTATGCGAAGTTTAACCTAGTTTGACGCCTCGCATAGCCCAATCCTAGCCCAGAGGGAGAAAGCCATGCAAGCAGAGGGTCAGAAAAACCGGCTCGCGTTCTCCAAGAAGCGGCTTGAGGCCCTGCCCGTTCCGGCGGCTGGCCGGTCGATGTACCACGACACCGCAACGCCCGGCTTGACCCTTCGGGTCAGTGCCGCCGGGAGCAAGGTCTTCTATCTCTATCGCTGGGCAGACGGCAAGCCGGTCAAGGTGAAGCTCGGGGGGTTTCCCGACCTGACCGTGGAGCAGGCCCGCGGGCTGGCCCGCACGAAGACCGGCAAACAGGCCGCCGGTGACGACCTGGCCGCAGAGCGTCGGAAGGCCCGCCAGCAGCCCACGCTGAAGGAAGCCTTTGAGACGTGGCGAGACACCCACGCCAAGCTACACCGCCGCACGTGGGAAGACGATCAGAGGCAATTCGACAAGTACCTCGGGGAGTTTCACGGCCGCCGACTGGCAAGCATCAAGCCCCTTGACGTGGCCACCTGGCACGGCCGGATAGGGTCGGAGCACGGCCCGGTTCAGGCGAACAGGACGCTTACGCTCTTGGGCACCATTTTCAACTGGGCAGCCGACAAGCTCGGATTCGAGGGGCGGAATCCCGTCAAGGGCATCAAGCGGTTTCGGGAGCAAAGCCGGGAGCGGTTCCTGCAACCCCAGGAAATGCGGGCGTTTTTCGAGGCGGTGGCCGAAGAGCCGGAGCCCTGGAAAAGCTACTTTGCACTGCTGCTCTTCTGCGGACAAAGGCGTTCGGACACGGCCGAAATGCGATGGCAGGACATCGACCTGGCCGGCAAGACGTGGAGGGTGAGGCAGACGAAGACCGGCCGCAACGTGATAGTGCCCCTCGTGCCCGCCGCATTGCGAATCCTCGAAAGCCGGCGGGAAACTACCGGAGATTCTCCTTGGGTGTTCCCCGGGCGGGCCGGGCATATCGCCTATCCTAAGAAGGCGTGGGAACGCATGGTGAAACGGGCCGGCTTGACCGACTTGCACCTTCACGACCTGAGGCGGTCGCTCGGCTCGTGGCAAGCGGCCCTGGGGACTTCGCTGGCGATTATCGGCAGTGGGCTCGGACATCAAGACGTGAAAAGCACGATGATTTACAGCCGGCTTAACGTAGAGCCCGTGCGACAAGCGATTCAACAGGCGACCGAGGCCATGATTCAGGCCGCCAACGGAGGGCAGAACAATGCCGAAGAAAAGCAAGACTAAGCGGGTTGCCGAACAGGACTACGCCGCGGAGCGGGCGGCCGTCCGCGACACGCTGCTCCGAGATCTGGAAGAGGAGCGAAGAAAAGCCGGGGAATCTAAGCCCGAACTTCTCTGGTCCATCGAAGAGTTCGAAGAGGCCATTCTGGCAGAGGATGCTGTTGCGGCTGCTGTGGGGGGAATGAACTTCATGGGGGCCAAAGTCCAGGAGTTGCTGGACATGGATCGCCGATTGGGCCAGCTCATAGCCCCACACGTGATACGCTACATCGACATGCGGCAGAAGCAGCGGGAAACGACGAACGCCCGCCGCAATGCCCGGCGGAAGAAACGCGACGAGCGAGCCAAGGCCGCCCAGGACCGTTTCGCCACACTCATGGAAGCGGGGACCGAGCAGGCGATTGCTGAGGTGGCCAAAGAACTCCGAGTGACCCCTCGGACAATCTACCGATACCTCAAAAGGTGCTGACACCATTGTGTCGTGTCAAAACTTTGTGACATTTCACAGTCGTGTCAGTGGTTTCGCCCCAATGCCTCTTGATAGGGCAAGATTCTCCCGTAGGATGGCCAATAGACACAACTACTGGCCGTTTCGACGGGAGGTTCTCCGATGATTGACAGCGGACTTCTCACGCGGCGTGAGGCCGCGGCCTACCTGGGTGTGACTCCAGACACCCTCGCGGTCTGGTTTTCGACCCGCCGCTATCCGATTCCCGTGATCAAGGTCGGGCATCTTGCCAAGTACCGCAAAGCGGACCTCGACCGCTTCCTTGAATCCCGCACCATCGTTCCGATTCAAGCCCGTTAGGGCTCTCCCTCGAAACCCGGGAAGGCATGGAGGGCCTGCCGAGGGCTCGCACCGTCCATCCCCCATCGAACGGCGAGCGGTGCCAGCTCCAAGCGAATCGTCAGGGACAGAACCACACAGCTAAAAAAAGACCCGGTTAGGCTGCGGGCGCAGATACCGGGTCACGTGGATCAATTCAATGTGTTTTACCACGAAAGATGCAACGCTGCAACGAGCCCTTCAGTATGTCGCCCTTGGCTGGTCCGTCCTACCGCTCTGGAGCCTTCAGGACGGCGTGTGCGACTGCCCCAGGGGTGCGAAGTGCCCCAGCCCCGGAAAGCATCCCAGGACACACCACGGGGCGGCTGGCGCGTCCGCGGACCCGGCAAGGGTCAAGCGGTGGCGGTGGCAATCTGCGAATCTGGGCATTGCTACGGGCCCCACAAGCCGGCTGCTGGTGGTCGATGTCGATCCTCGGAACGGCGGTGCCGAGACGCTCCAGCGATTGCAGGCGGACCTGGGGCCGTTGCCGCCGGCGCCGATCGTCAAGACGGGCGGGGGCGGCTGGCACCTGTACTTTGCCTGGCCGGAGGGCGGCGTCCGCGGGAAGTGCGGCGGCAACGGGATCGACATCAAGGGCGCCGGCGGGCTGGTGGTCGCCCCGCCGTCGGTCCACCAGAGCGGCGCCAGGTACACTTGGGAGATCCCGCCGGACGGCAAGCCGTTGCCATGCCTGCCGGCGTCCTGGTTGCGGTGGCTGGGCGGCGACTGTTACACAGACCACAGCCCCACGCAAGACGGGCAATCGTCCACCCTTGTTACACAGGCCACAAAGACCACCCACGACACCACAGACACCACAGACAATGCAGGACATTACTCGCGCGGGTCGCAAACTTGCGTTTGCGACCAACCATCTAACGGCCAATTCATCGACGATTGTATTCAGGGAAGCCTACCCGACCGTCCAGGGCAACGACACGCCTCGGTGTTCAAACTGGCACGCCTACTCCGGGGCAACACCGAAGTGGCGGTTTGGCCACCCAAGAAGCTCCGGGGTGTGGTCAACCGATGGTACAAGCTGTTGGCGGAGAAACTGGGCTCCAGCGGGATTCGAGCCGACGCCGACGAAAACTGGGTGGACTTTTGGGAGGGCTGGGACAAGGTTAGGTGTCCGGGAGAAACGGGAATCATGACCGCGATCTTAGAGCGTGCCAAAGCAGCGGACCTACCTAAGGTGGCACTGGACTACCAGACCGACCGAACGCGCCTCCTGATCAAGGTCTGCCGGGAATTGCAGCGGGAAGTCGGCGACAAGCCATTTTTTCTGGCAACCTCGACCGTCCAGAGTCTACTGGGGTTCGAGGATCGCATGGCGGCGTCCCGTATGCTTCGGGGGCTCTGCGTCGATGGTGTTTTGCGGCTGGTCGAACGCGGGGGCCCCAAGGGACGGCAGGCGTCTAGTTTTCGCTATCTGGGAGACTAAGGAAGGATGGGCAAGCTTCGGACTATGGGGCTGGCAAAGCGACGCCACCCTATGACGTGTACGTAGTGCGGCGCCGACCTGGACGCCCGAAGCGACCACGAGCAACACGTCCGCCTCGTGTGCGCCGGCTTGACGCAACAGGAGATAGCCGCGGTATCGCCCTGCTGCCCCGAGTGCGTGAGCCGGCTGCTCGTGGGCTTCGTCAAGGGGGTAGTCCCCGACATCGGGGTGGCAGCACACCTACAACAGCCTTGGGACGCTTTTGGGGCAAGGCGAATTGCCATGACCAGACCCACGCCCCGCCCGACCCGTGAGGAGTTGACCACTCGGCGACGCCGACGCCGCAAGCAGCAAACCCACCTGAAAACGGGAACACTTGTCCCGTTTCGCCGGCCAACGAGTGGCCCCCGCGGGAGTTGCGGCTGCCCGACGATGCCACGCTCGAAGCGGCCGGTCACCCCCCGACGGTGGGTCCTCCTCGGTCGCTCCGCCTCCCGAGGGCTTTGGGAACATGTCCAGATTGCCACCGTGTTAGCCGAAACCACACGTGTTGATGCCATAAGGAGTTAGGATGAAAGAGCCCGCGACCTACAGCAAGCCTCAAGGGCGTATCGCCATTCCGTAGACCTGGCCGAAGAGGCTCTTGACGGGCTGGTCAAGGCCGGGTTCGGCTGGGGAGTGGCTGGCCCAACCTGACCCGGGAGACTCTGAGGCAGGGGCGTATAGGGGGATCCCAATCCCTGGAGGGGCAAGCACGCCCGAACCGTTCGCCCTTCCCGCATTTCTTCACGGGTTTTTTCGAGGCTTTGGGCTAGGGAGGCAGCAAGCAGGAGGCGAGCCGAGCGAACCTTCAGGAGATTGACCCATGGACGTTTGCCAAGCACGCACGGCCCCCCGGGGCCATAGGTTCTTTCCGAGGGTTGCCCGGGGGCCGGAGGCCGGGGGAGGGCGGGGGTTTTGTGTGTACGATCGTGAAATGTGGGCGATACCACCACCTTCCCCTTGGGCTGCCCTCGCTGCTGACACCCTGCCCCTTCATTCGTGAGAGTTGCGATCGCTGGGCACCCCTCTTGTGCTTCGACGGCAGAAGCCTCCGCCTCCTGCGCGGCCCAAGTCTCCGGAGTACCCCGTCCATGATCCGCAGCTCTTCCACCGAGAGCGTCGGCAGTATCCCGCTCAGTAAGTCTTCACCGCCGGCCGGCTCAAGCTATTCGATCGCCGTTCCGCGGTGGAGAAAAGGGAACCGACGAAGATCCCCTCCCCCAGACCGGGAAGAATACGGTTGAGCTGGCCGGACGGCAACGGCTCCATAGGGGCCTGATGAGCGCTGGGGGGGCTGGCGAACTGCCCTTTGCGGGGCTAAAGTGCGGGTGGAACGGAAGCGAGGTCTTGGAAGGGGCGCAGATCGATGCCTACGCTCGATTGGATCGGGAAGAAGGCGGTGGTGAACCACCACCGGGAGGTTCCCTACCACCTGTTGAAATGCGACCGGGCGCTTTCGGTGGGCGACCCGGGCAGCGGGAACCTCTTGGTCCAAGGGGACAACCTGCTTGCGTTGAAGGCCCTGTTGCCCTACTACGCCGGCCGGGTCAAGTGCATCTACATCGACCCGCCCTACAACACCGGCAACGAGAATTGGGTCTACAACGATGCTGTCAACAGCCCGGAGATTCGGAAGTGGTTGGGCAAGGTGGTAGGGGCCGAAGCCGAAGACCTGTCCCGCCACGATAAGTGGCTGTGCATGATGTACCCGCGGGTGGCACTGCTACGCGCTCTTCTCGCACCGAATGGTGTGCTCTTCGTCAGTATTGACGACACCGAGCTGAGCAATCTACTCGCCGCTTGCGATGAAATCTTTGGTCCGCGGCGTCGCTTGGCGGTCTTTACATGGGTGCGAAAGAAGAAGGGCAGCAATCTAAGCAAGGAATTTCGCAAGATAACGGAGTACGTGGTGGCGTACAAGAATGCAGACCGAGGTGTCGAACTCTACGGGGCGCCGGCGTATGCGGAAAAGCAAGTGCCGTTGTTGAACCGACCAAACCCGGTATCGACGATCGTTTTCCCCGGCGGATGTGTGAGAGCTGGGCGAGGAATGAGAGACGGACTCATTCGCGCCGGAGAATTCGGACGTGGAGAACTGGCCGTAACCCTGAAGAACGATGTCCGCGTGAACGATTCCGTTTTGGTTGACCCGTTTTCGCTGGTCGGGCGGTTTCGCTGGTCGCAGGCAACCGTGGAGGAGGAACTTGCTCAAGGCAGCGTGTTCACGGCCAGCACGACGTTCCGCATCAATGTCAGCCGCTTCAACCAGTCCGAGAAGTTCAAGGCACCTTCGTCTCTCTTGTCACCCGACGATGGCATCGGGACAAACGAGGATGCTTCCGAAGAACTGCGTGCATTGTTTCCGGAGCTGGCGAAGCTCCCATTCGATTTCCCGAAGCCGACCAGTCTTGTTCGTTTTCTCGTTCACGCGGTCTGCAAGGATGATCCGGAGGGGCTTGTGCTGGATTCCTTCGCCGGCACTGGTACCACCGGCCATGCGGTGCTGGCGCTGAACGCCAGCGATGAAGGCGCAAGGCGTTTCATTCTGGTCGAAATGGAAGAGGAGACTTGCCAGACCGTGACCGCGCAGCGGTTGACACGGGCCATTCAGGGCCACAACGATTTGCCGGCCTTGGGCGGCGGGTTCCGCTACTGCCGGCTGGGTCCGCCGATCTTCGACGAAGGAGGGAACATTCGCTCTGGCGTCACGTTCGGCGAACTGGCGGCGCACGTCTACTTCGCCGAAACGGGGGAACCGCTCCCCAAGCGGAACAACGGCAAGTCTCCCCTCTTGGGCGTCCACAACGGCAAGGCAATCTACCTGCTTTTTAACGGTATCCTTGGGGACCGAAGCCCGGGCGGCGGCAATGTGCTCACCAACGCGGTGCTGAGAGCCCTACCGCCCCACGACGGGCCGCGGATCGTTTACGGGGAGGGTTGCCGGCTGGGCAAGGCCCGGCTGAAGCGCGAAGCGGTCGCTTTCAAGCAGATACCCTATGGAATCAAGGTATCCTGACCATGCTGGAATTGAAGGAGTATCAGAAGCGGAGTCTTGATGCCCTGGAAAGCTACTTTCAGCTAGCGGTGAAACACGGGGCAAAGATAGGCTTCCATTGCCAATTGGAGTTGCTCCAGGAAGAGGATCGGCCCTATCGGGTTGTCCCCCAATTGCCCGGCCTCCCCTATATTTGTCTGCGAATTCCGACCGGGGGCGGCAAGACCTTGATGGCGTGCCACGCGCTGGGCATTGCCACAACGGAATTTCTCCAAGCCGAACACGCCGTCTGCCTCTGGCTTGTCCCCTCCAATACGATCCGCGAGCAAACCCTTGCCGCGCTGCGGGACCGGCGGCACCCTTACCGCCAAGCGGTCGACGCCCATTTCGGCGGGCTGGTGACGGTCATGGACCTGACCGAAGCCCTGTACGTCACCCGCGGCACGCTGGCGGGCGAAACGTGCATCATCGTCGCCACACTGGCCGCGCTGCGGGTGGAAGATACCGAGGGCCGCAAAGTGTACGAAACGTGCGGCGCTTTGATGGATCATTTCAGCGGGCTAACGGCCGAACTGGAGGTGCAGCTTGAGAAAAACGGGGACGGCGTGATTCCCAAATCGCTCTGCAACGTGCTGCGGTTGCATCGGCCCATCGTGATTATGGACGAAGCCCACAACGCCCGGACCCAGCTATCCTTTGACACGCTACAGCGGTTCAACCCATCGTGCATCATCGAATTCACGGCTACGCCGGAAACCACCCACAAGCCCGAACGGGGGCAGTTTGCCAGCAACATCTTGCACCATGTTTCGGCGGCCGAACTGAAGGCCGAAGATATGGTCAAACTGCCGATCAAACTGGAAACCCGGTCCGAATGGAAAGAGGTTCTGGCCGAAGCCCTGAAGACGCAACGGACCCTTGAGGCCGTTGCCGTGGAAGAGGAAAAGCAGACCGGGGAGTATATCCGGCCGATCGTGCTGCTACAGGCGCAGCCGACGTACAAGGATAAACCGTCCTTGACCGTCGAAGTAGTCCGGCAATCGCTTATCGACGATTTCAAGATACCGGAAGACCAGATTGCCGTAGCCTACGGGGAGACTCGGGAAATCAAAGATGTTGACCTTTTCGCGCGGGATTGCCCCATCCGGTTCATTATCACCGTGGCCGCGCTCAAAGAGGGGTGGGATTGCTCCTTCGCTTACGTGCTGTGTTCGGTGGCCGAAATCGGTTCGCCGCGGGCTGTGGAGCAAGTGCTAGGCCGGGTGTTGCGATTGCCCCGGGCGACGCGCAAGCGACACGCGGAGTTGAACTGCGCGTATGCGCTGGCTGCCTCCCGGCGGTTTATCGAGGCCGCAACATCGCTCAAAGATGCCCTGATTGACAACGGCTTTCAACGGATGGAGGCCGAACTGTACGTCGCGGGTGACGAAGCGCAACCGACATTCTTTGGGGCGGGCACCCTGTTCTTTGAGGCGGAACAGGTGGTCCCCGAAACGCCCGACCTGACCCGGCTGCCGGCCGAACTGCGCCAGCGCGTGACCTTCGATCCGCAGACAAACACGCTGGCCGTTACCAAGGCCCTGACCGAAGAGGATAAGGCCGCGCTAAAGCAATGCTTCACCACGCCCGAAGCAAAGCAAGCGGTCGAAACGCTCTACCAGGTTTCGCACGGTCGGGCCGTCAAGGCAGGACCCACGCCGGCCGAACGCGGGCCGTTCCGGGTGCCGAGGCTGGCAATCCGGGTTGACGGCCAGCTTGAACTGTTCGAGGAAAGCCATTTTCTCGATACGGCTTGGCGGCTTTCGGAGTGTGACGCCGGCTTGTCCGAGGGCGATTTCCCTTCCGAGTATGTCAGCGGCACCACGGGGGAAATCGACGTGACCGAGCAAGGCAAGGTGGAGGTTCATTTCGTTGACCAGATTCATCGGCAACTGCGTTTGCTCGGCATAGAACCCGGTTGGGACATGGCCGGCTTGACCAACTGGCTGGACCGGCAGATTCCTCACCCGGACATTACCCGACGTGAATCGACGCTGTTCATTAACCGGGTGTTGACCGGCCTTATCGAATCACGCCGGCTGACGGTTGACCAGCTTGCCTGCCAGAAGTTCCGCTTGCGCACAGCGGTTGCCGAGAAGATCGACCAACACCGGCGGGCGGCGTCACTGCAAGCTTTTCAGCGCGTGCTGTTCTCTCCCGAAGCCGAACCTATCGAAGTCAGCCCGGAAGTCTGCTTCGATTTCGCCGAAGACCGCTACTCACCCAACTGGTACTACGAAGGGGCCTACAAGTTCCGGAATCATTTCTTCCCGCTGGTGGGCGAACTCAAAGAGGGTAGCGAAGAGGGAGAGGACAAGTGCGCGATCTTCTTAGACCAACTTCCCGCCGTGAAGTATTGGGTTCGCAACCTAGCACGCCGGGCCGATTCGTCATTCTGGCTGCAAACCTCCACTGACAAGTTCTATCCCGATTTCGTTGCCTTGCTCCATGACGGCCGGATTCTGGTTGTCGAGTGCAAGGGCGAACACCTGTGGAGCAACGACGATTCCAAGGAAAAGCGGACGGTGGGCGAACTGTGGGAGGATCAGAGCAAGGGGGCTTGCTTGTTCGTCATGCCCAAGGGACCAGATTGGGAAGCCATCGAAGCGAAGGTACGGGACAGATAGTGGCGTGCGAAAAAATGTGTGGGGCTGCCAAGTGCGGTTCGCCCCCTCGTGGCTAGCGATTCGCCCCCCCTTCCCCGCATGCCCCCTTTAGAGAGGAAATCGTGCTGCCCTAACACCTTTCAGGGTAACACCTTACAAGTACCCGCCTTTTGGGGTATGCCAGTCGAGTGCGCTAGAATCGACGCGGCGGCCCTGCGGCCCTTTTCACCCGTCGGCGGTTCCATCGCCTCCTGAAACGGCTCCGCGCAGTATTGCCGCGGGCCCCGAAGGAGAGAGCGGCCCGCCCGTGGGCGCGCGGGGAGGACAAGAAAGACAGGGGCGTCCAGCCATGCCTGCGGGGCATTTCCTCACGGGGTTACTCCGGGAGGCGGCTGGACGCCCGACATTCCACGATAGTCACCGGCCAGCCGGAAAACCACCCTTTCCCCTGATAGGCGGGGAAAGCCGGATTACCAGCCGAGGCCCTCCACCGCAAGCCAGCGGCGAGTTATGCTGTCGGACGGGGGCGATGCCGAGGAAATCGCCCGGCTAAGGTAGATGGGTGAACGACGGAATAAGCGTCAGCCTAGACCGCTAAACGTCTGCGAAACTCCTCTCGCACCTTGAACACGTCAATTGTACCCCAGCATGCCCTAGAAAGATGGCTTCCCAATGGCGGAAAACCAGCCTGAACTATTCGGAAGCCGCGTTGGTCAAGAAACTCAACGGCTGGCACTAAATCCGCGTCAGATGTTGCCAGAATCGCAACATCGTAGGCTTTTTCCCACGCCAGCCGGATCATGTCCGTTGCGATTGCTGTGTCTACCCCCTTCTCCAACGTTCCGGCCATATTGGCTCCACAGTGAGCTTGCGGGCATTTTTCTACCGGGGTATGGCATTTTGGACATTTGGGATGACGCTTGAGCCAGCGCTCATGGCACTTCACCTGTATTCCGGGCTGCCGGTCAAGCCAATTGTTGACCCACTTGTGGTACTTCCTGTCGTCAGGCGACTTAGGATTGTAGGAGGTATAGACAATTGTCCCATCGTAAGAATACCTCTGTTGTGCACCCAAGATGTTGGCGGCCTCCCTAACGAGGCAGTGGGGAAGCTTGAGCCAGTCGATTTGGAATCCAGAATCGGGTTCGTCGGGCCGTGGGAGATCCCGGTCATTAAGTGTCAGTTGCAGGTTCCAAAAATCAATGAAGACTCGAAACCTGAGCATGCTAGGAGCGGTTGTCGAAACCAGCGCTTCGGTACCGATTGACATCTTGACACCGATTCGCCAAGGGGGCGGGTAACAGCAGAAAAGATACAGGGGATTTGCGTATCACGCAAATCCCCTGGCGATTGAATTACCGGCGGTTACCTTGGGCATCTTGGCCTTTGGATCCCCCGGTGCGTTGTAATCCGGTTTTCTGCCCCCAGACAGTACCCTTATCGTCAACCCGGGAACGTCTGTCAAGATCCTGCCGCGAAGATTATTTTAGCGCGGGGCGGTTTCCGGGCAACCCTCCAAGTAAAGTCTAACTCATCTACGGGGCAGATCTCCATTCCGTTCGTTGGGCCAGCCCCGTTCTTTCCCCTTTTTCCATAGCCCAGACATAGCCCAAGACCAAAGGCGCCGGTGACCCCATAGAACAAGCCTTGCGTAACTCGTTGCTGCGCAAGGCTTTATGAGTCGGGGCGGGCGGATTTGAACCGCCGACCCTCTGCTCCCAAAGCAGATGCGCTAGCCAGGCTGCGCTACGCCCCGAAGGTGTTTCTATGGGGTCCGGTAGCCCTGCGGGCTATCCCCTTCCTTCAACCCCACCAACCGGGATTTCCCCCCTCTTCCGGTCGGGGAGACTCGCAGTTGACCACCATCCTATCTCGCTCGCCGCGAAAAGGCAACCGGACGAGAACCATTGACCCATTGACACCGCAGAGGCGGGGAAGGTTCCGCGAAGCGCGGCGGAAGAGCGAATCGTCTGCCGCGTCTCTGCTGTTTCCCCGAGGTCTCCCTCATCGTTCAAACGGGCCCTTATCCCGCTCGGGCTTGGACGCCGGGGAGGCCAGGGCCGCAGATGTGTTCCCGCAGGCGATCGAATTCCTCGTGGCTGGAGAAGTGGATGACCAGTTTTCCCCGGCCGCGGGCGCTATGGACGAGCTTGACCCGGACCCCCAGCGCGGCGCGGAACTCCTGCTCGAGGGCCGCGACATGGTCGCTTGCGGTGCGGCGCGGGCGAGACTTCGTGCCGTCCTCCTGGACCAGCCCCAGCGGCTCGGCGTCGGCCCGATCGATCATCTCCTGGACCATCGCCTCCGTCTGGCGGACGCTCAGCCCCTCGCTCTGGATCCGCTTGCAGAACTCGGTCTGTTCCCGCTCGTCGCCCAAGGGGAGCAGCGATCGGGCGTGACCCTGGGTGATCTTTCCCTCGCGGAGTGCTTGCTGGACCGCCTCGGGCAGCTCCAGGAGCCGGATCAGGTTGGAGATCGTCGAGCGGTCGAGCTTGAGCCGCGAGGCCAGCTCCTCTTGGGTCGAGCCGTACTCTTGCAAGTACCGCTGGAACGAGGCCGCTTTCTCCAGGGGGTTCAGGTCCTTGCGGTGCAGGTTCTCGACGATCGCCAGCTCGGCGATCTGCCGGTCGTCGGCCTCGATCACTTGCACGGGGACCTCGTTCCAGCCGGCCTTGGCGGCCGCGCGGAGCCGGCGCTCGCCGGCGATCAACTGGTAGCGGTCGGCGACCCGGCGGACCACCACCGGCTGGAGCAGCCCGTGGACGCGGAGACTCTCGGAAAGCGTCTCCAGTTCCTCGTCGTCTACCGTTTGCCGCGGTTGGAAGGGGTTGCTGTCGATCCGGGAGATGGGGAGCCGCAGCGGGCCGGCCTCGGGGGTTGCGCTCGCAGCGGCCCTGGCGTCGGACCGTTCCGACAGCAGATCAAGGCCCGAATCGTACGATTTCTCGAAGGTCCCTCCCAAGTCGGAGGTGGTCCCCGGTGCGTCGGGCTTTGCCGCGGCCCGGCCCAACAGGGCCTCCAGTCCACGTCCCAGGCGTCTTTCCTTAGTCACGATCGAGTACCTCCATGCAAAGTTCCACGTAGGCCCGGGCGCCGCGGCACCGCGGGGCGTAGTCGATCACCGATTTGCCGTGGCTGGGCGCCTCCGAAACCGCCACGTCGCGGGGAATCACCGTCTGGTAGACGATCTCGCCGAAGAAATCGCGGACCTCGGCCTCAACCTCGTGGGTCAGCTCCAGGGTGTGATCGTACATCGTCAGCACGATCCCGCCGAACTGGAGCTGGTTGGCCCGGGTCTCCATCACCTGGCGGATCGCCTCGATCATCTGCGCCAGGCCCTCCATGGCGAAGTACTCGCACTGGATGGGCATGAGCACTTCGGTGGAGCTGGCCAGGGCGGTGCGGGTCAGCTCACCCACTGAGGGGGGGCAATCGATGAGCACGAAGTCGTAGCCGCTCAGGCCGTTGGAAAGATAGTGACGGAGGCGAGCGGTCTGGGCCTCGCCCCCCTTTGCGAGGGCTTCTACGTCGCGAAAGGCCCGGCTCCCGGGCAGCACGTCCAGGCGGTCCATCGTCCGGCAGAGGGCTGGTTTCAGCGGCTCCCCGACCACAAGGGGGTGTGATTCGGAAGGGCTCTGGCCGAGCCCGGTCGTGGCGTTGCACTGCGGATCGAGGTCCACCAGGAGGGTTTCCGCGCCGGACTTGGCCAAGGCTGCCGCCAGGTTGATCGCGGTGGTGGTCTTGCCGACCCCCCCTTTTTGGTTGACCACGCAGAACACTCGACCCACCGGAGGCCTCCTTGCCGCCGCGCGAAACCGGGTTCGCTCCCCGACGCATGACCGGCTCCACTCCGCGGCGGATTGTAGCAAGGGGTGCGGTGGCGAGGAAATGGCAGTTGTTTAGCGGCGGCACTTGTGCCGCGTGTGCTCTCCCGGCACTTGTGCCGCGGGCATCCCCCCGCCGCCGGCACGTTCCACGTGAAACCGTCCGCCGACGCAGATTGCCCGTTTCACGTGAAACGCGCGGTTTGCCAGAATCGCGTTTGCGGCGTGTCCGTGGCTACTGCGTTTCCGCGCGGTTGCTCGACTCCACCAGCCAGCGGACGCCCATCGCCAGCAGGCCCATGGCAATGGTGAGGAGGAGATCCAACGCCAGCCACACCACGAGCTCTGCCGCCTGTTCCCCGAGGTTCGAATGAAGGTCGAAGAATTCCAGAGTATTGCCGAGGAGGCTTCCTGCGAGACTCCACAAGACGATGCACCCCGCCGGGAAGAGACCACCGATGCAAAACGTGCGCGCATAGCCGCGCCCGTAGACGAGCACGGTTGTGAGGACAACCGGAATCGCCAGGATAAGACTACCGGCCGATAGGACTCGCACTCGTTCCGACGGCGCGGAGAGCCCTGCCAGGATGATCGCCGCGGCGGTGGTCACAACGAAGAGCGTCCGCAAGCGGAACTGGAAGGGGCGTCGGCGGGGCGGGTGCTGGTCGTTCATCGGTCGGGCTCCGATGGGTTGTTCTTGTGCGCGTGAGCCATTGTACCAGTTCGCCACGGGGCCGAGAGAGCAGCGGGGAACCGAGAACCGGCCGGAAAGTGCGGAAACCGCACGTTTCCCGTGAAACGCGGCACAAGCGCCGCGGCTAAACGGCAAGTTCGCGCGCGGCACAAGCGCCGCGGCTAAACGGCGCACGCTGCTCTACTCCAGCGGATTGATCACCAGCCCGCTGAGGAGCTTGGGGTAGAAATACGTGCTCTTCTGCGGGAGCCGGTCGCCCAGCATGCTGATCGTGCGGATGTGTTCGACCGTGGCGGGCATGACCAGGGCGGCCAGGGGAAACGCGCCCGAGCGGAGCCCCTCGACGACCTCTTCGATCAAGTGCGCGTACTCGATCTGGGGCGTGCCCGGGCGCTGGAGCAGGGTTTCGACGACCAGCCGCTGGAGGATGCTGACGCCGAGGGTCCGCCACTCGGGACTGTGGTCGGGGGCGATCTGGTCGAGCTTGGCCCGGCCCGCGGGCGTCAATTGGGCGATCGTCCAGCGGCCGTCCTCGCGGGTGTAGAGCCCCAGCACGTCCTGGCCGCCGCTGGTCTGGACGTCTTCCCAGGCGGTCGGGGCCTGTTCGGGTCCCTGGCCGGCGTCGCGGGCGGTGAAGAACTCTCCCAGCCTCGTCCGCAGCTCGCCGGCGGTGATCGGCGGCAGGTCGCGAAACAGGCGGTGCGAGGGGAGGACCACCAGGCCCGGGTCCTCCATCGCCACGAACGTCATCAGCACGTAGTTGGCCGGGTGGTCTTTGCGGAGGAAGCCGGACTCGTAGACCTCGTCGCGGTACTTCAGCGCGGTCTCGTAGCGGTGGTGGCCGTCGGCGATGAAGACCGGCTTGGGGCCCATCTTCGCCGCCAGGGCCGATATGACCGCCACGTCGGTCACCGGCCACATCCGGTGAACGACGCCCAGGTGGTCGGTGGCCTCCAGGGGCGTCCGGCCGGCGATCGCGGGGTCGAGCAGGGCCTCGGTCTGGCGATCCGGATCGGGGAACAGGCCGAAGACCTGGCTCAGGTTCGCCTTGCAGACCACGGTGAGCATCAGCCGGTCGAGCTTCGGGCCCCGGAAGGTCTGCTCGTGGGGAAAGACCTGCCCCTGGCCGAACGGCGAGAGCCGCATCCGCGCCATGAACCCGCGGCGGGTGTACTTCTGGGCGGCCAGCTCGAACTCCTGGTGATAGACGTAGACCGCCGGGTCGGCCTCGTGGAAGAGCACCCCGTGGTCGCGCCAGACCTTATAGAACCTCGCGGCCCGGGTGTAGCGGTTGTCGACCTCGTCGTCCCCCGGCTCGATGCGGTTGAGCTCCAGCCGCACCACGTTGCAGGGATGGCGCTTGTAGAGGTCGTCCTGGAGCTGCGGGCCGATCACGTCGTAAGGGGGCGAGACGACGTCGCCGAGCGAGCCGACGTGCCCCAGGTCGTAGCGGATTCCGCGGAAGGCTTGGATCTCGGGCATGGGGAGAAAGGGATTAGGGATCAGGGATTAGGGATTGGAGGAGGGCTTCACCATGACGCCAGGGTTTCTAATCCCTGATCCCCAATCCCTAATCCCTCTAGTACCGGTAATACTCCGGCTTGAACGGCCCGTGGACCGAAATCCCCAGGTACTCCGCCTGCCTCGGGCTGAGCCTGGAGAGCTTCGCGCCGAGCTGCTCGAGGTGGAGCCGGGCCACTTCCTCGTCCAGCTTCTTGGGGAGGCAGTGGACGCCGAGCGGATACTTCTCCGGCTCCGTCCAGAGGGCCAGTTGAGCCAGCACCTGGTTGGTAAAGGAGTTCGACATCACGAACGAGGGATGCCCCTCGGCGCAGCCGAGATTCACCAGCCGCCCCTCGGCCAACAGCAGGATCGAGCGGCCGTTGGGCAGCGTGTAGCGGTCCACCAGCGGCTTGATGTTCGTCCGCTTGATCCCCGGGGTGGCGCCGAGCCAGTGGACGTCGATCTCGACGTCGAAATGGCCGATGTTGCAGACGATCGCGGCGTCGGGCATGGCCGTCATGTGCTCGCCGCGGATGACGCCGCAGCAGCCGGTGGCGGTGACGAAGATGTTGCCCTGCGGGGCGGCCTCCTCCATCGTGGTGACCTCGAAGCCCTCCATCGCCGCCTGGAGCGCGCAGATGGGGTCAATCTCGGTCACGAGGATCCGGGCCCCGTAGGACCGCATCGACTGGGCGCACCCCTTGCCGACGTCGCCGTAGCCGGCGATGACGACCACCTTGCCGGCCACCATCACCCCCGTCGCCCGCTTGATCCCGTCGGCCAGCGACTCGCGGCAGCCGTAGAGGTTGTCGAACTTGCTCTTGGTGACCGAGTCGTTGACGTTGATCGCGGGGACGGCCAGCTCGCCCCGCTCGTGCATCTGGTACAGCCGGTGCACGCCCGTGGTCGTCTCCTCCGACAGGCCGCGGATGCCGGGGAGCAGGTGGCGGTACTTCCCGCCGTGGACCATCGCCGTCAGATCGCCGCCGTCGTCGATGATCAGGCCAAGTTGCTCGCCGTCGGGGAAGTAGAGGGTCTGCTCGATGCACCAGTCGTACTCGGCGTCGCTCTCCCCCTTCCAGGCGTAGACGGGAATACCCCGGGCGGCGATCGCCGCCGCAGCATGGTCCTGGGTGGAAAACTTGTTGCAACTGCTCCAGGTCACCTTGGCCCCCAGCTCCAGCAGCGTCTCGATGAGCACCGCGGTCTCGATGGTCATGTGGAGGCAGCCGGCGACGTGGGCCCCGGTGAGCGGCTTGGTGGGTCCGTACTTCTTCCGCAAGGCCATCAGTCCGGGCATTTCCTTCTCGGCCAGCTCGATCTCTTTCCGCCCCCACTGGGCCAGCGAGATGTCGGCAACCTTGTGCGGCAGTTTCGTTTCGACCTTCGACACGGAGATCTCCTCGTACTTGCAGGGATTCCGGGAGCCAACGTGAGTCATGATAAGGGCCCGACCCGGGGGTTGACAAGGGGTTCGGACCGGCCGGATCGGGCGCCTCAGGAGTTGTGACGCAGCAACTTGACCCTTTCTCACGCCGGAAAGCCCACGGGCTGCAACCCGTGGGCTTGGCCAGTGGTCAACTCATGCCGTCACGGTTCCTCAGGAACCCGCTCACGGAATGTGCTCGAAGGCCGCCCTGGCCGCCGCGACGAATCTCTTGACCAGCTCCGGGTCCTTCCGCCCGGGGCTCGATTCCACGCCGCTGGCCGTGTCCACGGCGTATGGGTGAACGGCTTGAATGGCCTCGGCCACGTTCTCGGGGGTCAGCCCGCCGGCAAGAACCAAGGGGGGGTGCCACGGCGCCAACGGGTAGCGGGCTGCTTGCGACCAATCGGCGAGGCGGCCCGTCCCGCCGTATTGGCCCTTTCGGAACGAGTCGAGCAGGACCATGGTCGGCAGGCACTTGAGCTGCCGACACCGCTCCAGGTACTCGACCGCCGGCCGAAGGCCCTCCCCACCGAGCCGAAAGCCCTTGATGACGCCAGACTTCCTCGGCAGTTCCCAGTCGCTTAGCCGGCGCGACTCCGGGACCTCCTCGCCATCAACATGAACCTCAACCGCATCCAAGTGAAGCGAGGATTCGAGTAGGTGACACACGGCAGGTGGAGGCTCGTCGCCATGAAGCTGAACCGCATCCAAGCGCAGAGCTGTTGACGCCAGAAGGACCTGATCTGAGGGAGAATTGACGTACACCCCAATCTTGAGGATTCGCCTCGGGAGCGCCTCGCATATCGCGACGGCCTGATTGAATGAGACAAATCGTGGGCTCCGGGGGCAGAAGTTCAGCCCGATCGCGTCCGCGCCCGCCGCGGCCGCCATCCGGGCATCGTCAATCGTCGTGATCCCGCAAATCTTGACGCGAAACATGGTCCCACCCGCGATGGGTGCCTGGGGCAAAACGAAGCGCTCCCCCAGCGCGTTTCGACTGGGGCTTCGCTGCGCTCAGCCGCCAGCCACCCCACAGACCCCATAATAGCAGGCCCGCTCGACGCTGTCGCGGGCAGGGTTCTGGGCTATCCGGGCAGATTGCGCAATGTCCCGTCGTTCGGCCGCCCGCGAGCCGACTGGAGCGGACGATCCGGTCGTGCCGAATGGATTGATTAGGGCGGTGTGTGCAGGAGCGCGGCGCTGTCTCCGTGTGGAACTGGCTACCAGCCGTCAGCTATCAGCTTTCAGCTCCACAAACGTTGACGTGACACTTCGTTACGGACGTGGCCAGGGCCGCACAAGCAATCGGCTGAGGGCTGATGGCTGAGAGCTGATGGCCCTTTTCAGACGCGCCCTTAGACGCGAGCGATAGATCATGTACGAATCGTTTTTCGGCCTCCAGCAGCGCCCGTTCGCCTCGGTGCCCTTGGTGGAGAGCTACTATCCGGCCGCCACCATCGAGGCGGCCCGGCAGACGCTCACTCGCTGTATCCGCCGGGGCGAGGGGGCGGGGATGGTCGTCGGACCATCCGGCACCGGCAAGACGCTCCTCTGCCGCGTCCTGGTCGAACAGCTCTCGAGGTCGCTCCCGGCGGTCCTCCTCTCGTGCGGCCGGTTGAGCACCCGTCGCACCCTGTTGCAGGCGATCCTCCACGGGCTCGGGCAGCCCTATCGCGGGATGGACGAGGGAGAGCTTCGGCTCGCCCTGGTCGATCACCTGTCCGCCCCTGAAAAATGCCCGGACGGGATACTCCTGCTGGTCGACGAAGCCCACACCTTGCCCTTGCGGCTGTTGGACGAGATCCGCATGCTCACCAACCTGGTGGCCGGCGGCAAGCCGCGGATTCGACTGGTCGCGGCCGGCGGAACGATCCTCGAGGAGCGGTTCGCCAGTCCCAAGCTGGAATCGTTCAGCCAGCGGCTTGCCGGGCGGTGCTACCTCGAGGCGTTCAACCGCTGCGAGACCGAGGCGTACATCCGCGCGGAGATCATCCGCGTGGGCGGGCGCGGCCGAGAGCTGTTCCCGCCGGAGGCGTGCCATGCGGTCTATCGGGCCACCGAAGGGGTCCCGCGATTGGTCAACCAGGTCTGCGACCACGCGCTGGTGCTCGCCTACGCCGCAGGCAGGCCGGCGATCGCGCCTGCAACGGTCGAGGAGGCCTGGTCCGATCTTCAACAACTGCCGACCCCCTGGAGCAGCGAGGAGAAAGAGCCGAAGTCGGGCGGAGTGGTCGAGTTCGGCAGCGTGCTGGATGACGCAGCGCCGCCGGGGAGCGGACCCGCCGGTGACGAAGGGCCAACCGCGGCCCCGGAAGGAACCGACGCGGCCTTGCCGGTCTCCGCTCCCGCGGACGTTCACGCCGGCGAGCTGCCGGACGAGACGTCCCGGATCGACCACGTCGAGAAGATGGTCTCCGAGCTGAACGACGATTTCCAGCCGGCCGGCGCGATCCGGCCCGAGGTCGAGCTGATCTTTGACGACCCCAACGGTCCTTTTGGCGGGCGGTTCGAAGAGGAAGAGATCGTCGTGGATCGGTGCGTCCCGCCCGTCGAGAGGCAACCCCGAGAGGACGGCGAGAACGGCTCGCAGGGAGGACCCTCCCGCGGCCAGTTCTATCGCCTGGGGAGTGCAAGTCCCCGGGTCGGGCCCATGCGTCCCCTGCTGCTTGGCGAGGCGTTCGGGGCGGGTCCGGACGAGGTCCTCGTCGAGGACGACGACGAGGGGGAGGGGCTGCCGGCCCGGTGCGTTCCGGCCGTGGGCCGGCACGAGTACCGGCAGTTGTTCACGCGGCTCCGCCGCGGCCGCTGAGAGCGTGTTTGCATAAGCGAGGTGCGGCGTCCATGTCGTGCTGGCTCTCAGCCGTCAGCTATCAGCTTTCAGCTTGACAAACCTTGACGCGACGACCCGTCAGGAACGCCGCCAGGGCCGTGCAAGCACCCGGCTGACGGCTGATGGCTGAGAGCTGATGGCCCTTTTCAGACACGCTGTTATTGCACCAGGTGCACCGGCTCGTAGATCCAGTAGCTTTTGGGGGCGCCCGTCGTGGGAATGCCATCGGGGGTGAGCAGCCGGCCTGCTTGGATCGTGACGTGCTTGCCCTTCAGCGCGCCGCTCAGGTCGACTTCGAGGAGGCGAACGCCGATGAACTCCACGAGGGTGAATTGCGCGGTGGATCCCTGCTCGACGACGGTGCTGTAGATGGGGAGGATCCGCGTCTGGCCGACGACGGACTGCAGGGCGTCCTGCAACATGGCGCTGATCCCCGGGTTGCCGTTGAGGGTCAGCGCCCCATCCGGCCCGAGCGCGAACTGCCCGCCGTAGGGGGCGAGGTCTTCGGCGGTGAGGCCGCCGCGGATCTGCCGGTCTTGGATCTCCGTGCTGCTGTCCCATGGGCCGATGGTGATCGTGCCGAAATTGCCCGGCGTGGACTTGTCGCCGGGGTACATGCTCCCTTCGACCGTCCCGTCCGCCCCGGCCGTAATTGTGCCGGTGTCCGGGTTCCAGGTCCAGGTGTCCGTGCCGCTGCCGGCCACCATGGCATCGGCAGTCTCCTTACTCATCGCCATCGGCAGGATGCCCAGGCTGCCGCTCTGCGGCAGGCGAAAGCCCTGGAAATTGGTCAAGAAGACGGCGATCGCCTCGGTGCGGAGGCTGCAACTGCGGGCCCCGAGGACCCGGGCGAACAACAGCGGCACCTCCCCCCCCGCGGTCTGATCCCGCCGTGCCGTGACGCGGACCGCGTTGGTCGGCGTGCCGGACGGAGTGAAGGTCCTCAGGCTCATGTCCCAATTGCCCAGCAGCACGTCCGCGGCGGCGATCTCGACGGTTCTCCCGCCCGCCCGGTTCTGGGCGGCATAACTCTGAGCCACGGCGACCGGATCGGAAGAGGCTTTCTCCATGCTCGCGGCCGCGGCCAGCGCCGCCGAGTCGGCGGCCACTTGGAGCTGCGTCCGGACCAGGGCCAGGTAGCCGACGTCCACGGCGAACGCCACCATCGCCAGGATCACCACGAGCATCACCAGGAAGAACACGGCGGACACTCCGCGGCGGACGGGCCGCGCTTGTCGACACGTTCGGGCCATCATCGGACAACATCTCCGCAGAGCATAAGGGACACGGAAAGTGTCGGTTGCAGACGCCGCCGCGTCAAACCAGGCTCGACCACGCGCGACAAAAAAAGCGAGGGACGAGACGCTCGGCGGCCAAGCAACCGGTTGGTACCGGGAGGTTGCCAATTCGGCGGCCTGGCGGGCTCGCTCGCGCGAGCCCCATGGCTTTGCGTCCCGACCTCGCGATCGGTTTGCCTTTTCGATGGCCCCCGGTCTCCGCGACGGACGCCGGGGACTGCTCCCATCAAGAATCTAGGTCGCAAAGCCCGGCCTGTCAAACCGCGCGGCCGCCAGTCGCGAACCGCCGCGCCTGCCCGGCAATGTCCACGCCCACCTCCTCGCTCCAGGCGGCCAGCAACCGTCCGAACAAGGGCCCGGGAACCCCCTTGCCGACCGGGCTGCCGTTCAATCGCGTTGCGGGGAGCAGGCAGAAAGGCGTGCTGGTGAGGATCACCTCGTCGGCCCGAGCGACCTCCTCCGGGCGAAGGTCGCGGTGGACCATCGGGATCCCCAAAGCGGCGGCCAATCGCCGGACCACGGCCAGGCTGATTCCCTGGAGAACGAGCTGCGGCGGGGGCCCGACGAGCCCTTCCGCCGCGGTCACGATCAGCAGGTTCGCCGTGGAGGCCTCGGTCACCATGCCGCGGCGATCCAACAGCAGGGCCCGAGCGCCGGGCTCGGCCCGGCCCGCCTGGCGGTCGGCCAGGTAGTAGTGCATCCGGCTGCGGCACTTCAGCGCCGGCGGCCAGCACTCGGCCGGCACCTGCTCGATCGGCGTCGTGACCAGCGCTTGGCCCGCCCCGTATTTCTCCGCCCAAAGCCGGAAGGGGAGGGGATAGGTGTGCAGGCAGACGGTGGGCCGCGCCTCGCCGGGGTCGGAATATGCGGGATACGGACCCGGGGTCACGAAAATCGAGAGCCCCAGGTCGTCCCCCGGCTCCAAGCGCGCGTGGTTTCGCGCCACCAGCTCCCCGGCCACCGCGGCCAGTTCCCGGCGGTCCATGCGCGGGTCTACGTCGACGATCCGCAGCGATTGCTCCAGCCGGGCGAGGTGAGCTTCCAGGTGAAACACCTTGCCGGCAAAGGTCCGCAATTGCTCCGCCACGGCCACCCCCTGGACGAAACCCGTGTCCACGGGGGAAACCAAGGCCATCGAGGCGGGCAGGAACCAGCCATTCAAGTAGGCTTGCGGTTCGTCCATGAACTCATTATGGCCGACGGGGCCGACTCGGGCCAGCC
>Ga0153916_10000634_pt1 | contig 24120 bp, 19 predicted proteins | sample Opewatmetagenome_FD_109642 | JGI IMG/M metagenome (GOLD analysis project Ga0153916, IMG submission 109642) | Freshwater wetland microbial communities from Ohio, USA - Open water 3 Core 3 Depth 4 metaG | ecosystem: Environmental > Aquatic > Freshwater > Wetlands | place: USA: Ohio, Lake Erie...
CGAGACGCGGGACCGGCGAGACGCGGGACCGGCGAGACGCGGGACCGGCGAGACGCGGGACCGGCGAGACGCGGGACCGGCGAGACGCGGGACCGGCGAGACGCGGGACCGGCGAGACGCCGGTCCTACTGGGGAGGGGCCGCCTGGGCACTCGCCTTTTCCGCCACCGCGACGTAGCCCAGCCGAAGCTCGTAGAGCAGGTGCTCCAGGGCGGCGGATTCCGCGGCCGTGCGGTTCCCTTCGGTCTTCTCCTGGAGCATCTGGATCGTGTCGATCAGGTATTTCGCCGGCTGCAACTGGACCTCCGCCTTGCCGGTCGCCGGGTGGGGGACCAGGCCCAGGGCGACCATGGCCTGCATCGCCAGCGTGGTGGCCAGGACGTCGAGGGTGGGCGGCGGCAGCCCTGCCGCTGCGCCGGACGCAGCGGGTCCCCCCTCGGCCCGCCGGCCTTGCTCGGCCGCCTCCTTCTCCGCCTGGACTTGGGCCTTCCAGTCCTCGTCGATGATGATTTTCTTGTCCTGCGGGTCGCTGGAGCTGCTGCTCATCTCGGCTGACCTCCTTGCCCGTCGAGTCCGGCCGGCCGGGGCTCCCCGGGCAGCGCTCCCCCTGCCGGCGGCCGCTCCCCCCGCGCCATGTGCCGGCGGAGGGCCGCCCCGATGAACCCGGCAAAAAGCGGATGCGGCCGGATCGGCTGCGACTTGAATTCCGGGTGGAACTGGACGGCCACGAACCACGGATGTTCGGGAATCTCGATGATCTCCACCAAGCTCCCGTCGGGACTGGTGCCGGCTATCTGCAAACCCCCGGCGATGGACTGCTGACGGTAGGCGTTGTTGAACTCGTAGCGGTGGCGGTGGCGCTCGGAGATCACTTCCCGGCCGTAGCACTCCGCCGCCCGGGTGCCCGGGGCGAGTTTCGCCGGGTGGGCGCCCAGGCGCATCGTCCCGCCGAGGTTGGTGACCGACTTTTGCTCGTCCAGCAGGCAGATCACCGGATGGGGCGTGTTCTTGTCGAACTCGGTGGACTGGGCGCCTTCCAGTCCGAGGACGTTGCGGGCGAACTCGATCACCGCGCACTGCATGCCCAGGCAGATTCCGAGGAAGGGGACGCCGCGCTGGCGGGCGAAGCGGATCGCGTCGAGCTTTCCCGAGATGCCGCGCTCGCCGAACCTGCCCGGCACGAGCACCCCGTCCACCCCCGACAACAGCCGCTCCGGCCCGTCACGCTCCACCGCTTCGCTGTGGACCCGCTGGATCGAGACCTGGGCGTGGTGGGCCATGCCGCCGTGGTCCAGCGCTTCGTAGATTGACTTGTAGGCGTCCCGGTGATCGGAGTATTTCCCCACCACGGCGACGCTGATTTCGTGCTGGGGGTTGAGCAGGCGGTGGACCAGATCGCGCCACTCGCTCAGCTCGAGCTTGCCCGCCTTCAGCCCCAGCCTGCGGACGATCAGCTCGTCCAGGCCGTGGTCGACCAGGCTCAAGCGCACCTCGTAGACGGAGAACTCCTTGTCCTTCTCCTCGATGACCGCGTCGACCGGGACGTTGCAGAACAGCGCGATCTTGGCCCGCTCGTCCCGGCCCAGCGAACGCTCGGTGCGGCAGATGAGGATGTCGGGCTGGATGCCGATTTGGCGGAGGATCCCGACGGAGTGCTGCGTGGGCTTGGTCTTCAGCTCAGCAGCCGCCTTGAGATACGGGACCAGCGTCAGGTGGATGTACAAGCAGTTCTCCTTGCCGACGTCGAGGGCGAACTGGCGGATCGCCTCGAGGAAGGGAAGGCTTTCGATGTCCCCCGCCGTGCCCCCGATCTCGGTGATCACGACGTCCACGTCGTCGCCGTCGAGCTTGGCAATGGCCCCCTTGATCTCGTTGGTGATGTGCGGGATCACCTGGACCGTCTGGCCCAGGAACTCGCCCCGCCGCTCCTTGTTGATCACCGCCAGGTAGATCTGGCCGGTGGTGAAGTTGCTGTCGCGCGAGAGGGGGCTGGTGGTGAACCGCTCGTAGTGGCCCAGGTCGAGGTCGGTCTCGCTGCCGTCGTCGAGCACGAACACCTCGCCGTGCTGGTAGGGGCTCATCGTGCCGGGATCGACGTTGATGTAAGGGTCCATCTTCTGCATCCGGACCCGCAGCCCCCGCCGCTCCAGGAGCATCCCGATCGAGGCACTCGTTAATCCTTTCCCCAGAGAGCTGACCACCCCACCGGTCACGAAGATGTGCTTGGTCATGCGAGCTCCGCCGTGGTTGCAGGAGGGCTGGCATCGTGCCCACGCCCAACCGGTCATTGTAGGACCTCGTTCCCGCGTCCTCAACGCACCCCGACATAATGGCGGGATGCGAACGGCTTGAACGTGGTGTCAACAAGATGGTGGTAAAATCCCACCCGTTATAGCCATCGTTGTAGGGCGGGCGGAGGTGCCGCCAATGGTGGTCGCAGGGCAAGACATTCCCTACCGGATGCGCCACCGCCGGTGGACGTCCGCGAGTGGGGCAAAGTACGGAGTACTGAGTACTCAGTACTGGGTACTTCGCCCTTCGAGCCGGGTGTGCTTCTCCACGAATGCCTGGTAGTCCTCCGGCGTGTCGATCCCAAACGTGGGCTCGTCGACAACCCCCACGATGATCGAATACCCCGCGAAAAGGACCCGCAACTGCTCCAATTTCTCTATCTTTTCGATGTCTGCCTGCGGCAACTCCGCGAGCCGCAGAAGGAAGTCTCGCCGGTACGCATACAGACCGACATGCTGGAAGAAGCGGGGCGGATGTGGCGCCAGCAATCGGTCGTCCCACTCGCGCGGGCACGGAATCGGGCTTCGACTGAAGTAGAGCGCCCTTCCCTGCCGGTCAAACACCACCTTGACACAGGCGGGGTCCTCAAGCTGCTGGCGGCTACGGATTGGCGTGGCCAGGGTGGACATCGCCGCATCCTGGTTCTTTTCCAGCAATTGGATTGCCAGGTCGATCGACGAGCCGGCGATTTCGGGCTCGTCCCCCTGGACGTTCACGAAGATGTCTACGTCGGGCATTCGCCGGGCGACCTCCGCCACCCGGTCGGTCCCGGAAGCGGCGCCCGGATCGGTCATCTCCGCCCGGCCCCCGAACGAGCGGACTTCCTCGTAGATCTCGGCGTGGTCGCAGGCCACCATGATTCCGACCGGCCGCGTCGCCCGGCGGGCCGATTCGTAGGTGTGCTGGAGGAGCGTCTTGCCTGTCTCGCGCAGCAGCAGTTTCCGCGGCAATCGCGTCGAGGCCAGCCTGGCGGGAATGACAATGAAGCTGGTGCCGGGGGGCTGCAACCGGGGCGCCGTGTGGGTCATGGGCAGGGCCCTTGCGGATCGTTGCCGAAAACGCTCCCTGTCTTACCCGATTCCGCCCCGCCGGCATAGATCAAATGGGCGCGTAGGCGGCTCGGTTCCTCTCCCGCCCGGTGCCCGCCGCCACCCAGAGAACCGGTGACGCGCTGTAGCAGCCAGCCACCGGTTGCACAACACATTCCATTAATGGGCGGCCGGGGCCGTCGCCTTCGGCGCCGGGCTGCCTTCCAGGCCCTTGAGCAATTGCTCGGCCAGCTTGTCCTGCGACGCCTTGGCCACGACCTGGGCGAAATATGCCTTGGCCGTGTCGTGATGGCCCATCATCAGGTTGTGGTAGCCAAGGAGGAACTGGGCGTCCAGCGAGGAAGGATTCTCGCCGCTGAACTTCTCCAGGGCATCCAGGTGCCGCGTGTACGCGGGCAGGTCCTCATAGTACCCGTAGAGCGTCGGCCAATCGGCGGCCGGGCCGAACGAGAGCGCGGCGTGGGCCTCCATGCTCGCCCCGCGGTAGTCGCCCAAGGCAAACAAGGCCAACGATATCAACTCGTGGACCTTGGCGTCCTGCGGCGTGTCGACGGCCGCGTGGCCGGCCAGCCGCAACGCCTCGCGATAGTTACCCTGGCGGAACTGAGTTACGGCATCCGCATACCACTGCCGCACGGAACTGTCCTCCGTCGAGACCGCCGGGGCGGCTTCCGGACTCGGCGCCGGATAGACGTAGTTGTACGTGTTCGAGACGGTTTGTGAGGGCGACGCATACCCGTAGTCAGACGGATACCCGTAGTCAGAGTAGTAGCTCGGGTACAAGGGGTAACCGTAGTCGTAATACCACGGGTAAGAGTAGCCGTAGTAGCCCGGATACCCCCAGTTCCAGAACCACGGAGACCACCACGCGAAACCGAAATCGTCGAAGTCGAAATGGCGCCTGCCGAAGTTGTGATCGAAGTCGCGATCTCGGTGGCCAATCAACGTGTTGTTCACGATGCTCTTCGACGCGCCGGTCCCGACCACGTTCCTGGTTCGAGTGCCGGTCCCGTTCCGGTTGGTGACCGTGGTGCCCTTAGCAGGGACATGCGTCATGGTCCCGGTTCGTCCCGCCGTCGCAATCCCGCTCACCGCCGAAGTCCCGGGGACTGTCGCCGAACGCACGCGGGGCGCCGGCGGCACCGTCGCGCGGGGGTTTAGGATCGCCGTCCCGGCACGATGGGAGACGCCCAACTGGAAGCTCGGGTGAGGATTCCATATTGCCGTCCCAGGATTGCGGGCGACTCCCGATGGAACGCTTGACCGAGGAGCCACGAACGAGTGCATCCCGCTACCGCTAAAGGAGCCCGTGTGGAACGTCCGGGGAGTTGTCGTAGCCCGATTCATCCCGCCCCCCCCGGAAAAGCCGGGACGGAAAGACCTGGGAGCCGCGAATGACCGCATCCCGCCCCCCCCGGAGAAACCGGAGTGAAACGACGGAGCCGCAAACGAGTGCATTCCGCCGCCTCCGAAGGAACCCCCGCCAAAGCTGTGACCGCCGCCGCGAGACGCGGCGGGCAATGGACTCGCCATCCATGACCAGACAGCGGCGCCGCACAGCACCGTGCCGGCTAGAATTAGTTTGTGGAGCATTTCTGCACCCCCTTCAGTACACACCGGAGAGACCACGAAAGACTGCGTCTTCGAGGGGGGAAGGGACAGCCTGAAAGGCACGGGTGGGTCTCAGTTCTGCCTTCCTCAAAGAATGTTACCGGAGACCCATGTGAACATCCGCCCAGAGACTCGTCTTTTTGGCCACGCGACCGGGTTTCCTTCGACAAGCTGCCGGCCGAGGCGAGTGGCGGTCGGTTCTTTCCGGTTGGACACTTGTTTCAGGCTGCGCCCTCCCCGCCCGGCGTTCGTCTGCTACACTTTCCTTACCCGGGATTCTTCCCTCCTCGCCTGATCGGCGGGGTGCTCTTGCGGCGATGAGGATCGTCCGATGTGTGGAATTGTTGGCTACGTCGGTCCCCTTGAGGCGGTCGATTTCCTGCTGGGCGGCCTGCGGCGCCTGGAATATCGAGGCTACGACAGCACGGGGGTGGCGGTGATCAGTCCGATGGGCGAGATATCGATGACCAAAGCGGCCGGTCGCCTGGATCGACTGAAAGATCGGCTGGCCCATGCCCCTCTGTTAGGGCGGATCGGGATCGGGCATACGCGATGGGCCACCCACGGTGCCGCCACAGACCAGAATGCGCACCCTCATTTTGGGGGAAGCGGTGCAGTCGCCGTGGTCCACAACGGCGTCATCGAGAATTTCCAAACGCTCAAGGAGCGCCTCCAGAACGAAGGGTACGTGTTTCGCTCGGCGACCGATACCGAGGTCATTGCCCACTTGATCGACAGCCACCTGAAGCGGCTCCGGCCGGTGCACGACATGGCGGCCGAGGACTACGAGCCGCTGGTCTCCGCCGTGCAGGCGGCCCTTGCCCAGCTCCACGGGACATACGGCCTCGCGGTCCTCTTTCGCGATTACCCCGACGTGATTCTCGGCGCGCGGCTGGGCAGCCCCTTGATCGTCGGCGTGGGGGACGGCGAGCATTTCCTGGCCAGCGACGCCTCGCCCTTGGCCGGCTACACCGACAAGATCGTCTACCTGGCCGATCACGAGCTGGCGGTGCTGACGGCCCGATCGCTCCGCGTGATTCACCGGGACCACGGCACGATCGACCACAACGTCCACGTGCTGGAGATAGACGCCGGCGACGTCGAGACGGGCGGCTATGCCCACTACATGCTCAAGGAGATCTACGAGCAGCCCGAGTCGCTGCGGAACACGATGCGCGGCCGGCTCGATCTCGACGCGGCGACGGCCAAGTTCGGCGGCCTGAACCTCACGCCGCAGCAGCTCCGCGGGGTGAACCGGATGCTGATGACCGCCTGCGGGACGAGCTGGCACGCGGGCCTGGTGGGCGAGTACCAGATCGAAACCCTGGCCCGCATTCCCGTCGAGGTCGAGTACGCCAGCGAGCTGCGGTACCGCAATCCGCCGATCGAGCACGGCACGCTGGTGTTTGCCATCACGCAGAGCGGCGAGACCGCCGACACGCTGGCCTCGCTGCGGGAAATGAAGCGCAAAGGGCATCCCACCCTGGCCATCTGCAACGTGGTCGGCAGCACGATCGCCCAGGAGGCCGACGGCGGGATCTACCTGCACGCCGGGCCCGAAGTCGGCGTCGCCTCGACCAAGGCCTTCACGTCCCAGTGCGCGGTCCTGGCCCTGTTGGCGCTTTACTTCGGCCGGCTCCGCCATCTCAGCTTTGAGGCGGGGATGCGGGTCATCGCCGAGCTCCAGAAGATCCCCGACATGGTCGGCAGGGCGCTTGCGACGAACGATCGGGTCCGCCAGGTCGCGCTCAAGTACGCCGAGTGCGACAACTTCCTCTACCTCGGCCGGCAATTCGATTTCCCCACCGCCCTGGAGGGCGCCTTGAAGCTCAAGGAAATCAGCTACGTCCACGCGGAAGGCTACCCCGCGGCGGAGATGAAGCACGGCCCGATCGCGCTGGTGGACCGGCACACGCCGAGCGTGTTTCTGATGCCCCACGGGCCGGTCTACGACAAGGTGATGGCGAACGTCCAGGAGATCAAGGCCCGCGGCGGTCCGGTGATCGCCGTGGTCTGCGAGGGGGACACGGCGGTCGCCGAGCTGGCGGACGACGTCATCGAGGTCCCCGCCGTCGAGGATCTTTTGCAGCCGATCGTCTCGATCATCCCGCTGCAACTGTTGGCCTATCACATCGCCGTCGCCCGGGGCTGCGACGTCGACAAGCCGCGGAACCTTGCCAAGAGCGTCACCGTGGAATAGCGGCGGCCTGGCCGCGGAGGCACGCCCGGACCAGCGGCGTGTGGCACCCGCCGGGTCGTCTTTGAGACGCTGAGAATGGCACTGCGGACCTGTCTGTCACCCCCTTTGGAAGAGCTTTCCCGTCCCTTGCCTCTTGCCCATCTTCCCCTATAATGCCCGCGTGGCTGGCATCCCTGATTTCAGCTCAAAGGAGGGCTCCATGCTGTCCCATCGCGTGTTCTTGGTGTTGCTGGGCATCCTGGTGGCGACGGCTCCGGCCTGGGGGGCCGAGCTTGCCGTGGATCCATGTGCCCCGGCGGCGGAGTCTTGTGCGCCGGCTCCCCAGTACGTGGAGAAGACGATCCTTTGCCCCACCCTTGTGACGGAGGACCGCGTGGTGACGGTCACCGAGTGCCGCGCGGAAACGCGAACCTACACCTGCACGGTCTACAAGACCGTGCAGGAGACGAAGCAGGTCCAGCGGCAGTGCACCGTCATGGTGCCGGAGGTCCGCACACGGACGGAGCAGTACATGGCCTGCCGCCCGGTCTGGAAAGAGGAGACTCGGCAGTACACGGTGATGGTTCCGCATACTGAGACCCGGCAGGGGACGCGGAAGGTCTGCCGGGTGGTCCCGGTCAAGGAAACGCGAATGGTCTGCGAGGACCAGGGGCACTGGGAAGAGCGGGCCTGCGACGCCGCGCCGGGGCCGTGCGAGCCGTGCCGGACGGTGCGGACCTGCCGTTGCTGGGTGCCGAAGATCGTCCAGAAGCCGGTCGAGGTAATCTGCATGCGGCGCGAGATCGTCGAGGAGCCGTGCACCTACCAGGTCACCGTCTGCCGGCCCGAGACGCGGACCCGCAAAGTCCAGGTTTGCCACTACGAGCAGGCTCCGGCCACGCGGACCGTCTGCTACACCGTGTGCGTCCCCAAGACGAAGACCTGGACCGAGAACGTGACCTGCTGCCGCCGGGTGCCGGTCCAGGAGACCCGGCAGTGCACCGTGATGGTTCCGCACCAGGTGCAGAAGAGCGTCCAGGTCCAGGTGTGCAAGATGGTCCCCAAGACGGTCAAGGTGCCGGTCTGCCCGCCGGCCCCGTGCTGTGCGGTCCGCGTTCGGGGGCTGTTGTGCCGCCACCACGGCTGCGGCTGCTGAGCCGGGCTACGCCGCTTGAACAGGAGCGTTGGCTTGCACGGGGTTGGACCCGTAGGCGGGTCCAGCCCCATTTGTTTTCCGCAGACGATTGCACGAGCCGCGGGCTTTGGCTAGAGTCTCGTAGGGTGGGACGCAGTCCTACCATGACCGAGAGAGACGCAGGAATCGGGTGGGACTTCGTCCACCCTACGGTTGGCTGCGGTTGACTCTCCGTGGAGCCGCGCCCCATGAAGATCACCGAAATCGTCTGCCAGGTGCTGCGGATCGAGCGGGTCGAGAAGAAGACCTCGGCCTGCCAGGACGCAGTCCTGGTCCGCGTGCGGACCGATACGGGGCTGGAAGGGATTGGCGAGGCCGACTCCTCGCCCGAGGTGGTCAAGGCGATCGTCGATGCCCCATACAGCCACAACGTCGCCTGCGGGCTGCGCGGGCTCTTGCTGGGCGAGAATCCCCTGGAGACCGGCCGGCTCTGGCAGAAGATGTACCGCGGCACCCAGTACTTCGGCCGCACCTCGGTCACGATCTCCGCAATGGCCGCCGTGGACATGGCCCTCTGGGACCTCAAGGGGAAGCATTTCGGCGAGCCGATCCATCGGCTGTTGGGCGGCAAGCACCACGATCGCATCCCGGCCTACGCCTCGATCCTCTTCGGCCGCGACGGATCGGAGACTAGGGACATCGGCCGCCGCTGGGTCGAGGCGGGCTATCGCGCGGTGAAGTTCGGCTGGGAGCCGATGGGCCAAAGCGAGGCCCTCGACCTGGAGCTGGTCCGCGGGGCCCGCGAGGGCCTGGGCGACGATCGCACCCTGTTGGTCGACGCCGGCTGCGTGTGGGACACGCGAACCGCCCTGCGCCGGGCGGAGCTCTTCTCGCAGTTCCACGTCGGCTGGCTGGAGGAGCCGCTCCAGCAGGCGAACGTCGACGGCTACGTGTGGCTCCGCGACCGTTCGCCGGTGCCGATCGCGGCGGGGGAGGGGGAGTGCGGCTCCGAGGCCTTCCGCCCCCTGATCGACCGCCACGCCCTGGACGTTTACCAGGTCGACCTGGCGCGGAACGGCTTCACCGAGGCGGCCTACATCCGCCGGCGCGTCGAGGAGATCGGTGCCCGGCTGTGCAACCACTGCTACACCAGCGCGGTGAGCGTGGCGGCCTGCCTCCACTGGCTGAGCACCTGCCGGGAGGCGTTTCTGTTCGAGGACTGCGTGGAAGAGAGCCCGCTGCGGCACGAGATTTCGATCGAGAAGCTCCGGACCGTCGGCGGCTGGATTGAAGTCCCCAACCGGCCGGGGCTGGGCGTCTCGATCGACGAGGATTTCGTCCGCTCCCGGCTGGTGGCCCAGTCGGGCGGATAGACTGCGACGCATTGCCGGCTTACCGTTTTCCTTCAAGGAGGCACGCGATGAAAGGTAACGAGAAACTGCTTCAGAAGCTCGACGAGCTGCTCGCCGAGGAGTTGACGGCCATCATGCAGTACACGGTGCACGCGGAAATGTGCGCCAACTGGGGCTACGAGCGGCTCCACGAGAAAGTGGAAAAGCGTTCCATCCAGGAAATGCAGCACGCCGAGAAGCTGATTGCGCGAATCATCTTCCTGGAAGGCTCTCCCACGGTGAGCCGGCTCAACGCGGTGAAGATCGGCGAAGACGTGTCCCAGCAGCTCCAGCGCGATCTGGCGGCGGAGATGCAGGCCGTGGGCGCGTATAACGGGGCGATCCACCTGGCGGACGAGGTCGGCGACGCCGCCACCCGCACCCTCCTCGAAGGAATCCTCAAGGAAGAAGACGAGCACGTCGACTGGTTGGAGGAGCAGCTCGACCAGATCGCGCAGATGGGGCTTGCCATGTACTTGTCGGCCCAGACCCGGGAGTAGGGCGCAAGAGACGTCCGATGGCAAAGGCAGGTCGGGCGTGCAGGCCCTATCGTGGGTGCGTGCTCACGAGTACTCAGTATTCAGTACTGAGTACTGACTACTGGGTACTGAGTATTGGGTATTGTGTGTGGAGTCCTCGCTCGTGAGGCTGCGGGGTGCGCAATGTCGAGTCACTATCGGCGCGTTCTCGCCGGGCTGCTGCTTGCGACCTTCACCATTCGGGCGGTCGCGGCGGAGGCGATCTCTTCCGATCCACACTGCGCTCGGCGCGGGTCTCCGACCCCGCCGAGTACCGCGACCGGAGGTCTCCCCTCGGATTGGGAGACCTCCGGTCATTGCCTGTGCGGGGTCAGGAGACCCTCGCACAGCGCAGATCCACAGACGCTCCGGGCGGCGGTCGAGGCCGACTGGGCGGCCCAGGAGCGGAGGTTGGGTCGCGCGCCCGACTCGCCCGAGGCGATCCGCAACGCGCTGCGGCGGACGGCCCGGCTTTTGGAGGACCTTGGGCGAATGCCCCAGGCCCCCGATCTTGGCTTCGAGAAGGCGGCGCTGCGGCGGCTGCGGGGTGAGGCGGAGAAGGTCGAGTCGCTCGACGAGCCGGCGCGGCTGGCTCTCTATCGGCAGATCCGCTGGCTCGGCCGCTCCGCGGCGCTCGGGAATCCCCTTCTGGCCGGCAAGCCGCTGGTGTTTCTCAAGCGGCACCGCTTCATCAGCCAGATGCTCCACGAGTACCTGGGGTATTTCTACGACTACGGCGACATTGCCGGCGGCGGGGTCTTCGTGCTCCAGCAGCCGGGGCGGTCGATGGAGGTCCGCGACCTGGTGGCCGGACGCCTGCCCAAGGGGAATTACACCACCCTGGCCCTGTCCTTCGACGCCCGGACGGTCTGGTTCGCCTTCTGCGAGCGGGCGGCGACGAAACCCGACTACTATTCGCCCCAGCGGCGGTGCTTCCACCTGTTTGCGATGGACGCCGACGGGGGGAAGTTGCGGCAGGTCACCTTCGGCCCCAGCGACGATTTCGACCCCTGCCCCCTCCCCGACGGCGGCGTGGCCTTTATGTCCACGCGCCGGGGGGGCTTCGGGCGGTGCCACAACCCGTGGGAGCCGCTGCCCAGCTACACGCTCCACCGTGCCGACCCGCCCGACTGGAAGGTCCGCACCCTGTCGTTCCACGAGACCAACGAGTGGCACCCCTGGGTCTTGAACGACGGGCGGATCGTCTATACCCGCTGGGACTACGTCGATCGCTCGGCGGCCAACTACCACGGCCTGTGGATCAGCAATCCCGACGGCTCGAATCCCCACATCCTGTTCGGCAACTACACGGAGCGGATCAACGCCTGCTACCAGCCCCGGGGGATTCCCGGCTCGAACAAGGTGGTGTTTGTCGCCGGGGCCCACCACGCCGCAGTGGGCGGGTCGCTGGTGGTCGTCGATCCCGCCCGGACGAAGCTGGACGCCAAGACCGGGCTCGACTCGTTCGATTCCCTCGAGCAGCTCACCCCGGAGGTCTGCTTCCCCGAGGCCCCGGGCTGGCCGAAAAGCTACTTCCATAGCCCCTGGCCGCTGTCGGAGACCTACTACCTCGTCTCCTTCAGCTTCGATCCGCTGCCGGGCATGGGCCCCGGAGTCAAGGAAGATACCCGGACCGGGCTGTACTACTTCGATCGCTTCGGCAACCTCGAGCTCTTGTACCGCGAGCAGGGCGTTTCGGCGATGTACCCGATCCTCCTGGCCCCGCGGCCCGCGCCGCCCGTCGTTCCTAGCATGCTCGATCCGAGCCTGGGCGACGAAGGGGAGTTCCTCCTGGCCGACCTGACGCAGAGTTTCAAGCCGCTGCCCGAGAGCCGCCGGGTCACGAGCCTGCGGGTGTTTCAAGTCCTCCCCAAGACCCAGACTCACGTGGCCAACCAGCCGCGGCTGGGCTACGCCAACGCCGAGAGCGCCCGGATGCTCCTGGGGACGGTGCCGGTGGAAGCGGACGGCTCGGCGTATTTCCGCGTGCCGGCGCGGAAGCCGCTCTACTTCCAGGCGGTGGACGGCTCGGGCCGGGCGGTGCAAACGATGCGGAGCGTGACCTACCTTCAGCCGGGCGAGCGCCGCGGCTGTGTGGGCTGCCACGAGCGGCCGAGTACGCCGCCGCCGGTGCGGCAGCCGCTGGCCGGGAAACGCCCTCCGTCGGCCATCGTGCCGGGCCCGGACGGCACGCAGCCGTTCTCATACCCGCGGCTGGTCCAGCCGGTCTTGGACCGGCATTGCGTCCGCTGCCACGACGGGAAGGGGGGGTCGAAGAGCACGCTCGTGTTGACGGGGGAGCGGCGCGGGGCTTTCACGGGCTCGTATGAGAACCTCCGGCCGTTCGTGCGGTGGTACGAGTGGGGCGGGAAGAGCATCGCCCAGGCGGTAACGCCGCCGGGCCGCGGCGGGGCCGACGAAAGCCCGCTCAGCCGCATCCTCGACGACGCCGACCACAAGGCCGAGATCCAACTGCCAGCGGGGGATCGACTCCGGCTGATCCTCTGGCTCGACGGCAACGCCCCCTTCTACGGGACGTACAGTCCACCGGAGCAAGCGGCCCAATGCCGCGGCGAGGCGGTCCCCCCACCGCGGATCCAATAAGTAGCGGCAGCCGATTTATTGATCCTCAGAAAAGTAATGCAACTTCCGTTTAGCGGGGCCGCTTGCGGCCCGCGGTGTTCCGTCGGCCAAGCCCGGCCGCCCTCCGGCTGAGCCAGCAGGTCCCGCTGCCGTGCCACAAACGCCGAGGGAAATGCTGGAGTCGGTGTGGGAGGGGATCGAGCCCGAGTTGCGACGGCTGATCGCCGCTCTGGGGGTGGATGCCGGCCGTGCGGCAGACATCCTTCAGGACGTCTACCTGTCGGCCTGGCGGAAGCCCCCGCCGGGGGTCGAGCCGGCGGAGTTGCGGCGGTGGCTCTTTCGCGTAGCGATCAACCGCTGCCACCTGGAGCACCGGCGGGCCTCGCGGTGGAGGAGGCCGGCGTCAAGGCCCGCATTGCGGCGTGCGAGAAGTTGCTCAAGGAGAGCAAATCCCTTACTCCGCAGCGGATCGACCAGGTGGAGAGCGCCAAGACCGCGGCCGAGATCGAGCTGGTCGGCCTGGCGGCCAAGCGAGATGCCATGCAGCAGCTCCTCGACAAGGTGCGCGAACGAGGCAAGCTGGAAGCGGAGATCACCCGACTCAGAAGGGAGAATGACGATCGGTCAACGCAGATCCGCGCGGTCGAAGCCGGCGCAGCCGCCTGCAAGCTCGCGGTCGACGAGAAACTGCCCTTTGCCCAGGTGGACGGCAAGATCCGCATCCGCCGCATCCGCTGGGTGGAACCGCCGGTGCCGCCGCCGGCGCCGCCGCCCGCGAAGGCCACCGCCAAGTAGTGCCGCGTTTCGCCTGGGCGTTCGCGTGAGGCCTGAGGGGGACAGTCCTCCTTCTCGTCGGGCGCATCTTTCGATGAAATCGGCCCGCGACTAGTTCAACTCTTCTCGTCTGGTAGTCGCACACAAATGCTTGTCCGCCGGTCGTTCCGCAGGAACGTTCGACAATGGCCCAGGAGTTCACTCCTGGGAGGGCGGGCGATCCAGGTAACCTGTCCGTCCCGTAGGGACGGCTGAACTGGCCGTCGTTCGGCCGTCCCTACGGGACTTGCTGCCCGACGTGTTGCGATCCATCCTCCCAGGAGTGAACTCCTGGGCTACTGTCAGATGCCCCTACGGGGCAGCAGCGCGTCGGCTCGTTGGTGGTTGTGCGCTGTGCCGCCAGTTGGTGCTTATGTGGAGCGTCTCGTTTGGTGCTTGCGCGCTGTACCCCCGTTGGTGCTTGTGCGCATTACCGAGGTCTTCTCGTCTTGCGCACCCACCTTTCTGCGGGGTTCCGCTCCGCGCCGCTGCGCACTATGATTCCTTCGGGGTGGTGGTCCGTAGGGACCTGGAAGGCGGCGCGTCGGACCACGTCGCGTCGCCGTGCCATTGGAAGAGGCGTGCACGCTTGCCAGCCCGGATCAGCGAGGTTCAAGCCATGTCCACGATCGAAAGCAGCGCAGCGACTCGGGTCGATGGTGCGGATCGCACCCGCGAGCAAGCCGCCCCGGCGCGGAGGGCCCCGGTGCTCGGCAAGTCGATCGGCGATTACCTGATCGAGCGGCTCGCGCAGTGCGGCGTCCGCCACGTCTTCGGCATCCCCGGCGACTACGTCCTTTCCCTTTTCGTCAAGCTCGACGCCAGTCCGATCCCCGTGATCGGCTGCACGCGGGAGGACTGCGCCGGGTTTGCCGCCGACGCCTACGCCCGGGTCAACGGCATCGGCGCGGTCTGCGTCACCTATTGCGTGGGGGGCTTAAGCCTCTGCAACTCGATCGCCGGGGCCTACGCCGAGAAATCCCCGGTCGTCGTGATCAGCGGCGCGCCCGGGCTCCGCGAGCGGATCAACAACCCCCTACTCCACCACAAGGTGAAGGATTTCCGCACGCAGTACGACGTCTTCCGCCGCCTCTGCGTGGCCGCCACCGACCTGGCCGACCCGGCCAACGCCTTCCGCGAGATCGACCGCGTCCTGGAGGCGGTGGTACGCTACAAGCGGCCGGGCTACATCGAGCTGCCCCGCGACCTGGTGAACCTCGTTCCGGATAGCGTTTATACCCCGAAGTGGGCCAGCCCGGCCAGCAATCCCGACGCGCTGGCCGAGGCGGTGGCCGAGGCCGGGCGGCGGATCGCCGCGGCCCGGTGTCCGGTGATCATCGCCGGGGTCGAGCTCCACCGCTTCGGCCTCCAGGAGCCGCTCCTGGCCCTGGCCGAAGGAGCGGGAATCCCCATCACCACGACGCTCTTGGGCAAGAGCGTGATCAGCGAGCGACACCCGCTGTTCGCCGGGCTCTATGAAGGAGCGATGGGTCGCGAGGAAGTCACCCGCTTCGTCGAGCAAAGCGATTTGGTGATCCTCCTGGGGGCGTTCATGACCGACCTGAATCTGGGCCTGTTCACCGCGAACCTCGATCCCGGCAAGTGCATCTACGCCACCAGCGAGACGCTGCGGATCAGCCATCACCACTTCCACGACGTGCTCTTGGGGGACTTTTTGCGCGGGCTGGCGGCGGCGGGCTTGAAAGTCCCCCCGCGGACGCTGCCCCCGCGCCCCGACTCTGCCGACGCCCCCTTCGAGCTGGAACCGGAGCGGCCGATCACCATCCGCCGGCTCATCGCCCGGCTCAACCATTTCCTCGACGAATCGATGGTCGTGATCGCCGAGGCCGGCGACGCGTTGTTCGGCTCGACCGACCTGGTGATCCACCGCCAGACGGAATTCATCAGCCCGGCGTACTACACCTCGATGGGCTTCGGGGTGCCGGCGGCGCTGGGGGCGATGATTGCCCGGCCCGACCTGCGGCCCGTGGTCCTCGTGGGCGACGGCGCGTTCCAGATGACCGGGATGGAGCTGTCGACGATCGTCGGCCGCAGGCTGGCCCCGATCGTCATCGTGTTGGACAACAAGGGCTACGGCACCGAGCGGTTGCTCCACGCGGGCGAGTTCTCCTTCAACGACGTCCAGCCCTGGCACTATCACAGGCTGCCGGAGGTGCTCGGCGGCGGGACCGGCTACGAGATCCGCACCGAGGGCCAGTTCGACCAGGCCCTTCGCTCCGCTTGGGCCGATCCCCGCCAAATGAGCCTGATCCAGGTCCACCTTGCGCGGGACGACTTCAGCGACGCGCTGCTGCGCCTTGCCCGAAGGCTGAGCGCCCGGGTGTGAATCGCGCCCGACACGGCTCGTGGGACGACGCAGCTCATCCGACACGTTGGGTGCCATGCCCACGCTTGTCGTGGGCATGTTGTGCAGGCAGCATGGCCAAGCAAGCTTGGCCATGGCACCCGTCAAATCAGGCGCGTCGGCCCACCAGTCTGCCTGGCGGGAAAACCTTGCCCAGCCGGAACGGACGGACTTGTCCCCAGCCGGGCATAGAGTTTCTGGCGATTCCGCGTAAGCCGGCTTTTCGTTCCGACCGATAGAAACGGCAAGGGCCGGATAATCCGTTCGTTCGGTCACAGCAGAAAGGGTCGGGCCGGATCATGGCTAGCTCGTCAAAACAGGCTGCACCCAAACAAGTCGCGTGCGGCATCGTTCTGCGGATCGGGGCCCTGGCCGCCCTGGCGGTCCTCGTGGGGATCGACTCCTCTGCGAGCGGGCAGGGGGTTGCCTTTCGCGGCGTGAGCCCTGTAAACCAGTCGATGGCGGGTGCGTCCACTGCCTGCCCGATCGACTCCGCCGGCGCGATCCACTGGAATCCCGCCACGATCAGCGGGCTGCCCAGCTCGGACATCTCCTTCGGCATGGAGCTGATCCTTCCCTCCGCGGAGCTTTCCTCGCGGATCAACGCCGGAGCGCTCGGGGGGGGATTCCCTCCGGTCACTCTGGCCGGGTCCGAGCGGAGTGAGTCGGGCGCGATCCCGGTGCCGAGCATGGCCTTCGTGCACAAGGAGCAGGATTCGCCCTGGTCGTACGGGCTTGGCCTGTTTGGGATTGGAGGCTCCTCGGTGAATTTTCCGGCCAGCCTGACCGACCCGATCCTCACCCCGCAGCCGCCAAACGGTTTGGGGCTGGGCCGGCTTTCGGCCAACGTCGACATCCTCCAGCTCGCCCCCACCGTGTCCTACGAGCTGACGCAACGCCTCGCCGTCGGTCTTGCCCCCACGGTGACCATCGCCAGGCTCTATGCCAGCCCGTTGTTCCTCGCAGCCAGGGACGACGTCAACAGCGACGGCTTTCCCACGTTTCCGACCGGCGTGGGGACGAGGTATCATTGGGGCGGCGGGTTCCAGGTGGGCCTCTACTACACCACCGACTGCGGTTGGCATTTCGGCACCTCGGTGAAGAGCCCACAGTGGATGGAACCCTTCCGCTTCAGGTCGGAAGACGAGCTGGGCCGGCCGCAGACTGTCCATTTCCACCTCAACTACCCCCTGATCGTCTCGGTGGGGGCGTCCTATGCCGGCTTCGAGAACTGGATCTTCGCCTGCGACGTCCGTTACTTCGACTACGCCAACACCACCGGGTTCGGCTCCTCCGGCTTCGGTCCCGACGGCGCGCTGACGGGGCTGGCGTGGAACAACATCATGTCGGTCGCCTTCGGCGCCCAGCGGCAGATCACCGATCGCCTCTCCGTGCGGGGCGGCTACTCGTTCAACGAGAATCCGATCGATTCCGACGCCGAGCAGTTCAACGTCGCCTCCCCGCTGATCGTCAAGCACAGCCTCCACGCGGGCCTGTCCTACGTGTTTGCCGACAACTGGATCGCCGCGGTGACCTACAGCCATTTCTTCGAGAACGAGGTCACCGGGCCGCTGCACAGCGCGCTGGGGCCGATCCCCGGCACCTCGGTCACGAGCACGGCCTCGGCGGACACGATTTACATCGGCTTTTCCAAGCGGTTCTGACGCACCGGTCCACGGCTGTGCTGCGCGGCTGCGAGGGCGCGTAGGAAGAGGTGTGGCCGTGAGAGGACGCGTCGCGGGAGGCTGGCGCCGGGACGCCCCAGCCTTCACCTGGGAGGGAAATTGTCCCGCGCGTAGTTGAAATAGAGAACGGCGGTTCCTCAGGTCCGGGCGGTGTAGCCTGGACCGGTTTCGACCAAGCAAGGAGAAACCGCCATGAGGAAAAAGTACAGCAGACGGGGTAGTATCCCCAAGGCTTCCCGGAAAGAGCGGCGAACGAGGCAAGCTGAGAAGGCCGGGGAAGTCCCGTTCGTTCTGGACCGGAGCGGCAGATACGCTTCCTGGCCATCGACCGCAAGATCACGCAAGGGACACGCAGCGCCGCGGGGCACGGAGATTGATCTGCCATGAGCGATCCAGCGATGGGCAGCGAAGTCATCCGGCGTTGGCAAGAGCAGACGCCCATACGGCGGATTGCCGACCAGTTGCGGATCTCGCGCTATCTGGTGAAACGGATCATCGTGGATCACCAGGACGGTCGAACCCAGGGGGTGAGGCATCCCGACCTGCCGACGCCGCCGGAGTCGCGCGGCAGCATCCTGGACGGGCATCTCCCCTTCATTCAGGACCTCTTGACTCGCTGGCCGGCGATCACGGCGCTGCGGATCCACGAGGAGTTGCGCGGCCGGGGGTTCTCTGTCAATCTCGCCTGCCATCGCTACCGCTGCTTCCGCTGCCACTCTGCCGGAACCCAACTCGACTTGTGGGCCGCCGCCGACATACGCGGGCGCAGTGAAGCTGTTGATGGTCCGTCCGTCAAGCGAAGCGGGGACTGCGGCGACGGTTGACGAATCCTCGGATTCCTGCGGGTCATTATTGCTGCAAAGCCGTCATGGGGAGAGCGCTCGGGTCTGTGGCAAGCGTCTGCGTTGTATTCGGCTTCGCCGCGTTGACTCCAGGCGTGGATATGGGGGCTTGTGGCTGTGGCCGGATCACCTGAGCCCGAAGAAGCTCCGCTACGATGCGAACATGATTGAAAAGGGATATGTTGAGCAATGCGGACAAGAGGAATGCGATGGAGAGCACTCTTAGAACGGCTCCCTTGCGCACGGCAAGCAGTAGGGCTCCACTCCCGACCAATGCGACTCCAAGCAACATGGAGTCCAGCATGTCCCCTCGAAGCAAATCCCACGTTTTCGGGAACAGAACGCTCCACGCCACGCCGTCCGCCAGGAAGACCACCGCAATCGTAATCCTGACCTTGCGAACGGCCGGGCCCCGCACAAACAAGGGTACGGCGAGCGGCGGAATCACAATGCCGGCCAGCAGCAAACCGTCCTTCCCCAGCCAACTCAACAGCGACAGCAGGACGGCGACGTATGCTACCAGGAGAATCGCAGTACGAAGCGAGAATTGGCATCGGCCCGACAGGTGCTGGCTCAGGTTAGAAGGACTGCACATCGGTTCTCACTCCGCTCGTTGTTCACCTGGGCAAGGTTCGGTCCATCCCGCTGGGTTCCCAGGCCCACCATTGCGCCCAAATGCGCAGTAGTTCACCGTAACGCTGTTCGTACTCGGCGATCTTCGTCGTGTCGCTGCACAGGTGCGGGTTCATGGGGATCTCGCCGAAACTCTTCCCGGTGATCCGCTCCAGCGAGGCCAAGAGCATCTCGGCGCTCCCGTAGCGGTCAAGGTCGCTCTGGGGCTTCTGCTTACTCATCCGCTCAAGCGCGGCGCGCATCTCCGGCAAACCGCTCGCATCTTGGAATTCCGTGAGAAAACATGCCGCATACAGGCGCACGCGGTCGCTCGGGTCTTGCAGCCGGCGGCGCAACTCGGCCACGGCCGCGGGGTCACAGGCGTCGGCCAAGGCGTACAGGGCGCTGATGCGGTTCTGTTCCGCCTTGTCGTCCGCTGCCTCGATCAGCCAGGGCACCAGCCCTTTCACCTTGGGCGCAAAATCCTGGCCCCGCTGGGTGCGCTTGCCGCCGATGCGATCGGTCTGCCGGGCCATCATGCGCAATCCGTGGATTGCCTTGCTGCGCACCTGCGCGTCACCGTCCTTGAGAAAATCCCGCAACAGCGCTGCCGCCTCGTTCGTGTGAATCTGGTCCGCCACGGCAGCCGCCAGTTCCTCCCGCTGCCGCGGATTCTTCACGTCGGCCAGAGTCCGCCGCACCGCCGAGACCGCCTCATCCGGCAGGGCCTTGAGTTGCCCCAGCACCTGCCAGCGTGCCTGGCGCGCCTCGCCGAACTGATCCTCTGGCTGCGGCATCGCCAAATACCCGGCAATAATCCGCTCCGCCTGCGATCTCTTCTCAACCGGCGCTGCGCTGGGCAACGAGTTTGCCAGACCGATTACGACAAACAGCAGCCCGTTCACGTCACCACCTCTCTGATAGGGGTCACTCGGATACGCAGTCCTGCCCGCGGATTATAGCACTAGAATCGAAGCGATCATGTAACGAGTCTGTAACAACCACAGCCGTGGCATGGCGATCCTGCGAGAATCGCCGTGTCTGGGCTCAAATGCCTCCCTCAATCACCCAGCGATCGGGCTGCCCCACGACCGGACGGACCGTCGCTTTGCGCTGCGTCGTCGGACCAGGCCCCGACTTCACCGGAGGCCCAGCGATCTCCTTGATTCCGTCCTTCTCGAACTCGAACGCGAAGGGCACTCGGAATACTCGTGGACCCGATGCCGGCACGGGTTCGGCTTCGCCAATGGATACCACGCGTAGATAACGAATCTTAAGCTGCTCTTCGACCCGTCGCCTCAGCTCTTCGGCCGGCCTCCCATTGTAGAGTCTCCCCGCCGTCGCGTAGTCCTTGGCGATGAGGGCCTCCAGGTAATTCCGCAATACCGCCGCCGCTGCCTCTGCATCACTCATTTTTCCTTGAGCCATGCCGATTCCCAGAATACGGTTCTCCGGTTCGACGTTCTTGGGAGGCTCCAGGAGGAACTTCCCCGGATCGATCCGCACGTCGTATTCCAGGTATCGTCGCCGATCCTGAAGCCGGTACGATCCCTCAGCCAGCTCATACCGATCGCGCTGAGTGACGAGCTTGGTCTGTGGATCGATCAGAAAAACGTAGCGGACCGAGTGCCGCCCGAGCGGCGATTCCTTGGAACGCTTCGTCTCGGTGGCCTCCAGGATGATCGGCTCGTTGGCCGCCTTGGGCTGTTCCACCCGAATCTTGACCTCCCCCTGCCGTTCCTGTCGGTGGATCGATTCTACCGCGAATTTCGGGTCCCAGGCGTCTCTGGCGCGAAGCAGTTCTTGCTTCACGTCCGGCTCGTGCATCACGAGGAACTCGTTCTTGGCAGGCGAGAACCACCGCAGCTCGCCCTTGGCCCAAACCATGATTCGGAAGGTCTTGCCCGTGCCTTCCTCGACTCGCATCCGGAACACCTCCCCCTGATCGTCATATTCGAGCCACATGTCCTGGGGCTCAGCGGCTGGAGGAGAGACGTTCTGGACATGCACTGTACGAACGGCTTGGTTCACTTTGAGCGTGTGTTCGAGGGCGTATGACGGCACGGCCGACCTTCCGAAGACCCACAGCGCGACCCCCGTAACGACCAGGATGATTGCCGCCGCGGCCGCCAACTTGGTCCATTGGTTTCGCATGATAATACTCCGAATCCAGAAGTGATGTGGTTTGGCAGATGCGGCCCTGGTCGTCAAGCTCGTCAGCGCCGCTGAGGCGTCCGCAAGCACGCGCCTGTCGAGCGCTGCATCCGTCCGCGCGCGATAGCTGGCAATCAGTCGTTCGATGTCTTCAGAAGGCTTCATGTTTCAAACCGGGCGGCTAATAGCTCCCGCAGCCTGGCAATTCCATACCGATATCGGCTTTGAACCGTGTTGATCGAAATGCCCTCTTGCTGGGCGATTTCCCGAAACGTCAACTCCCCATGCAAGTGCAACGTGATTGCCTCGCGCTGCTCGTAGGGCAACCCCGCCAGGGCCTCCCGAAGTTGAGCCGTTTCCTCACGCTCTTCCACGCCCACGACCGGATTGGCTCCCACCGCACTATGCTTGGGATCGTCCTCAGCGCCCGTGAGCGAAAGGTGGTGGGCCCGCCTGCGCAATTCACCGCGCGCCTGATTCGCCACAGACGCCACCAGATAGCCTTTCAGCGTGCTCCTCAGGTGGATTCTCGCAGCTCCAGCGGCGAAGGATACGAACACGTCGTGAACGCAGTCCTCCGCTAGGTTGCGATCGACCAGCAGGCAACTGGCCACTGTCAGCAGATCGTCCTTGTACGTCTCGTAGAGGCAGCGCAGGGCAACCTGGTCGCCTTGTTGCACGCCTCGAAAAAGCCTTTGCTCATCGCTCACGAACTGGTCTCAAACTGGGCGGCGCAACGTGAGGCCGATGTTATGATGAACGAGAGGCGCCTTTTAGTCTAACGCCCTCCTTCAATTTCCGAAGCCAATGGAAAACCGGCCAGAGCCTATGCCGTGCGCCTTTCCGGATTCAGGCGCGTAACTGGCTTCTCCACAACTGCTTACGTCGCATGCGTTCTGGGCCCGTGCGGCAGTAGCGGGCCAAATCCTTGCTGCGTTTTCAAAGGGTTTGGAGGTCGCACCTGGAACTTCGGCGCAATTCCCCCGAAGCGTCAGTCTTCCTCGCGCCGCGGCCAGTCGTTGGCCGGCTCTACGCCTTCCTCCGGCAGTTTTTCCCGAGATGCAGGCAAAGGAAAGGCCACTAGCTAGGGCACTCGCTGCCCTCTTGGCCGTAGACCATCATCCAACTCCTTTAGTCCGTCCGTAGTCGCTAGTACGCTCGTAAGAGCCTGTCGCGCGTTCCAGCGCTGGCTGAACGAAGCATCGGTGGGCAAGGTGCTGTCGGCCTCGAACGGCAACGATCCGAGCCTGCGGGACATTACCACATTGATGAGCGGGTAGATGACCTTGCGCCGTCGCGGGTCGGTCAAGGGGGCGAAATGGTCCTGAATGCGAGCCGAAACCTTCTTGGGCATGGCGAACCTCCCTGGTCTGCCGCGATTCGGCCACAAGCAGCCAGCCTGCAAGATCGGCCGAATCGCCATGCCCCAGTTATCGCCGATTACCCATCATGGCGCAATCGCCCTGGCCTGCGGGCGGCGTGGTCAGGAGACTCCAAGCTTGCCAGCGGACTTGTAGTTCTCCTCGTGGCCCTGGGAGGGTGCGTTCTCCTGTTTCCTGCCGACCCCGCTGTCCGCCCAGCAGCCTTCCGGGTGCAATGCAGCAACCAGTTGAAGCAGATCGCTCTCGCCTTGTATAACTACCGTGACGTTTACGGCCGTTTCCCGCCGCCGTACCTGGCCGATAAGGACGGCAAGCCGGTGCACAGTTGGCGCGTCCTCATCCTGCCATTCATCGAACACGAGACATTGTTCAAGCAGTACAACTTCAAAGAACCCTGGAACGGGCTGGCCAACGCCAAGCGGGCCGCATCAAGGCCGCCCGTGTACGTCTGTGCCCGGGACGAGAGCGCGGGCGCTCCCGGCGCTACCAGCACCAGCTACCTCGGCGTCGTTGGCCCGGGGACGGTCTGGGCGGAGAGCCCGACGGAGTCCGCCGCCCCGCCGCTGCCCTCCAACGCCGCGGAGAAGCCGGCCGGCGACGTCTCAGCTCCGAAGGTGAAGCCATCGGACCCGGGCACCAAGGTCCTGGTTGTCGAGGTGGCGAACTCCGGGATTTCGTGGATGGAACCTCGGGACTTAACCCTCGAAGAGGCCCTGGCGGGGATCAATCCCCAGTCCCCCCTGGCGATCTCCAGCCGGCACGAACAACGCGGGGCCAACGTCGCGTTTGCCGACGGGTCGCTACGCTTTCTTCCGTCCAACACTCCCCGAGACCTCCTGAGAGCACTTGTCACCGACGGACTGGACGACGCCAAGGCGGCGGGAATTGCGGCACTTCCCGACCCTCAGCCGGAGCCCAGTCAATACCTGGGGCTTCGGCTCACTGCCTGGGCATTGTCGATCCTTATCCTGCTGATCCACGGCCTGATCGTCGACGTCCGGCGGAAGCGGGCGGCGGGCAAGACCTCGCCCGATCCCACGACGCGCACCCCGGGGAGTCGCTCCGAAGCCTGAATGACCTCTCGCGAGTCCGGCAGACCATGGCGGCCCCGGAGGGGCCGGGGTCAATAGCCAGGGGCGCGAGCCCCTGGGAGGAGTCGCCCACGTATCACGGAGCCCCGAAGGGGCGGCAGGCAGCCCTTCCCCCTGTGTCTGCCGCCCCTCCGGGGCTGCGCGCGCGTCGCGCGTCCGCCCTCCAGGGGCTTGCGCCCCTGGCTACTCACGGACGCCGCTTGCGCGGCTGCGTTGGTCTTTCCAAGCCGCTCTCTGCTGGAATCGCGAAGCGCGATTCAGAGGCAACAGCCGGGCTGGAATCGCGAAACGTGATTTAGAGGCTCCAGCCGGCGCGGTAGGGAGGATTGATCAACCTGTTGGCCGCCTCCGAGTTGGTGAACCGCTGGTTCTCGCCGTCCCAGAGGAGCTTTTCCCGGGTGCGGATGGCGATGTTGCCC
>Ga0153916_10000635_pt1 | contig 24109 bp, 18 predicted proteins | sample Opewatmetagenome_FD_109642 | JGI IMG/M metagenome (GOLD analysis project Ga0153916, IMG submission 109642) | Freshwater wetland microbial communities from Ohio, USA - Open water 3 Core 3 Depth 4 metaG | ecosystem: Environmental > Aquatic > Freshwater > Wetlands | place: USA: Ohio, Lake Erie...
AAACAGGATCGCCCAATTCAACGACCAGCTCAGCCTTGAACTCGGCGATGAAGAAATGGCCGCCAAGAAGGGCTATGGGCTTGCCTACGCTTTTTCCGAGCTCCTCGTCCCCGGCGACTACACGCTGACCGTCCTCCTCCGGGACTTCGTGAGCAATCGGGTGGGCGAAAAAGAGGTCAAGTTCTCGCTTCCGGCCTCCCCCCGGTCGACACCGCTGCTGCTTGCCGCACGGGCGGAGCATCTCACGCCCATGGACAGGCGGGCGTCGGGCCGGGCCGGGGCCACGGGGGAATTTGGGAAAACGCCCTTCATTTACGGGAACGTCAAGATCCTCCCCAGGACCAATGCCGCGTTCCGCCGGGATGAACCGGTCATCCTGTATTTCGAGCTCTATCCCCGGGCCGGAGATTCGGGCCGGTACAGCCTTCGCTACTCGGTCCGCGACGGCAGGGGAGTGACCGTGATGTCGAGCGGCGAGGCCCTTTCTCTCGCCGTCGGGGAAAAGGTCCTTCCCGTCGAGAAGACCTTCTCGCCGAAAGGGCTTGCGGACGGCGCTTACTCCCTACATGTCGCCGTTTCAGACGCCCCGTCCGGGTCGGAACTCTTTGAACAAACGGCCAGGTTCAGCGTGACCTCGGAGAGCCGACCTCCGGGGACCTTTTCTTTCGAACAGCCGTACCAACCCTCCCGGGAAGAGATGTACACAGAGCTCGGCGTCCAATCCTTATTCAAAAAGGACATGCCCGCGGCGCGTCAGTTCTTCAACCTCGCCCTCAGCTTTGCTCCCGGGTATCTCCCGGCCAAAATCCAGCTGGCCCGGTGTCACGTGCTCGAAGGAAACGACGCCCCCGCCCTCGACCTGCTGCTCCCGCTGTCCGAGCAGGGCGTCGAAAACAGCGAGCTGGACACCATCCTCGGGAATATCTATTACGGGAGACGAGACCTTGACCGCGCTGTCCTGTACTTAAGAAAGGCCGCAGACATCAACGTCGAATCCGTGGATATCCTTAATTTCCTGGGCGCGGTTTATCTCGAGAAGGGCGAAAGGGAAAAGGCGCGGGAGACGTTCAGCCGCTCTCTTAGAATCCGCGAAGACCAGCCCCTCGTCAAAGCAGCCCTCGACCGGCTCGGTAAATAGGGGTCGAGTCTACACTTTACATTTTTCTAAAAGCGAGCGGCTCCAGGCTTCGCTGTTGAGGAAAAAATGCAAAGTGTAGACTCGACCCCCTAGGACTGGGTTTGACTCCGCCCGCAAGGCTCCGCTAAGATGACTCGGATTTTGGGGAGAGATGAGATGTCCGGGGCGAGGCGCATGAGAAGCCGGCTGACCCCGGACCGCAGCCCCGCTACCGGGCTCTGAACCTGATTTCGATCGGGGCGCGGAGCTTCGAGCCGATCTCTCCAGCCATGGAGGCCCAGTTCCTGGCTGCGGGCGAGGCCGCGGTCACGATGCCCCGACCCCAGCCGCCGATTGTCCAGAAGGTCTGCTTCCGGCCCGGCCGGGCGTAGAGCTTGACGGACCGCTCGGGGCCATTCTCGTCCAAGCCCGCGAACTCGGACGGGGCGAACAGGACAGCCAGCCCGACCTCCCCGGCAGCCTCCGGCCCCCGGCCCCAGGCGGCCAGGAAACCCTTGTCCTTTTCAAAAACGACCTCTTCCGCCCCAAGTTTCTGGACGCCGACGCCGATAAGAACAGGGCCTCCGGCCTTGGGATTGATCGTGACGTCCTGGCGGGAGAAGACGTTATCGGCGAAGGCCGAAAACAGCTCGACGACACCGTGTTCGCCCTTGGCGGAGCGGATGCGGGAATACTCTGTTTTGACAAGCGCCCGGAGAGGCCCGGCCGCAACGACAGTCTTCTGGATCTCGATGCCTTCGTTCCCCTGCTGATTGGTCAACGGGATCCGCGTCTTCCCATCCCAAAGGCTGAGCCCGCCGAGGCCCGACGACCCGCCGCCAGCGAGAATGTTCATGCCCCATTCCTGGAGGACATCGTCGACGCCGCGGAGTTTCATGAGGGCCAGCCCCGCGTAGAGCTTTCCGTAAACCTCGACCCGGCCGTTGATGAACTTGAAACCGGCGAGATTGGATTCCCAGCCGAGCGCGGCGCCGGCCCGGTCTCCTCCGAGGCGGGCGTAGGTCCTGGGCGTGGACATCATCAGCTGGAAGCTCCCCTTCGGGGAATAGTAACACGCCAGCCTCGTCGTGGAAGACGGGGGAAGAGTCCGGACGAAGACGATCTCATCGTGGGCCCGGTCCGCGTTCAAATCGTCGGCCTGCGAGAGGACCAGCCGGTATTCGCGGCCGGTCTCGTCGAAGATGGCATAGTTATAGGAGTTGAAGTCCGGGGCGAAGGCCCGGATTTCCTTGACGTCGAGGATCACCGGGTAGTTTTCGAGGCCGAGCGTCCCCGGATTTCTGATTTCGATCACGAACCGGTTCTTGAACCCGAGGGTTTTCGGGGTCTGGGACTGGCCCCTGGCTGCGGCGAGGCAGCTGAGGGCCAGAGCGGCGGCAAACATCCATTTCGGCGAGGAGCTGGCTTTAGTCGACATGGCAGGCATCTCCTTTCGGTCCGGGTCACCTCGGCCATCTTATCCCAAACAGGGCTGGAAGAAAAACGGGCCGGGCCGCTGGTCGGAAATCAGGTGATGAGGCGGGTCTTGAAGCCGCGCCCAAGGACGTCGTAGGTGTCGTTGATGATGACGAAGGCCTCGGGGTCGATTTTCCGCACGAACTCCCGCAGGTCCGTGAGCTGTTTGCGGTGGATGACCGTCAAGATGATCTCGCCCTCGCGGCTCAGGTAGAGCGACCGCGAGCGAAGGGCCGTTCCGCTCCGGTCGAGCTTGTAGAGAATGAAGTCGGCGATCTCGTCGGTCCGGGTCGAGGTGATGATGACGAGCTTGGAGAAGCTCCAACCTTCGAGGACCATGTCGATGACCCGCGTCGAAAGGAAGAGGACGATGAAGCCGTAGAGGGGAGCTTCGAGGCTGCGGAAGGTCAGGCCGGAGGCCGAGATAATGACGAAGTCCGTGATCATGATGCCGAAGCCGAGGGACATCCCCGTGTATTTGCTCAGGATCATTCCCGTGATGTCGGAGCCGCCGGTCGAGGCCCGGCCCCGGAAGACGAGCCCCAGGCCGGCGCCGAGCAGGATGCCTCCGTAGATCGAGGCCAGGATCTCGTTCTGGGTCGCGGCGCGGACCTTGAGGATCTCGTGAAAGACGTCGATCATGACCGAGGAGAGAACCAGGCCGAGGACGCTTCCCACGACATATTTCTTACCCATCGTCCGCAGCCCCAGGAGGAAGATGGGGACGTTGAGGACGATCGTCAGGAGGCCGACGGGCAGGCGGGCGAAATAGTTGACGATGATCGCGATACCGGAGACGCCGCCGGGGACGAAGTGATGCGGGATGAGGAAGAGGGAGTAGGCGAGGCCCACGAGGGCGCAGCCGAAGCCGATCAGCAAGCCGTCCTTGAGGTGGGACCTGAAATCGCGCGCGTCTTTGGGCATGGGAGCCGCTCCATTCCTGGGGTTCGCCTTATTTTACTCAAATCGGCGGAATAATCAATGCTCTCAACGGAACGAGGATTTCCGCGAATTGCTTCTCCTGCTCGATTTATGGTATTGAACAGCTGAAGGAGGAGGGATGGCAACGATTGCGACGTTCGGGGAGATCATGCTCCGCCTCTCACCTCCGCGGAGGGAGGTCCTCTTCCAGTCGCCGCGGCTCGAGGCCATCTTCGGCGGGGGAGAAGCCAACGTGGCCGTTTCCCTGGCCCTTTTCGGCCATGAGGTCCGCTATGTCTCGGCCATCCCGCAAAACGACATCGGCGAGGCCGCCGTCCGGGAACTCCGGAAATGGGGCGTGGACACGGGATGCGTCCTCCGGCAGGGCCGGCGTCTGGGAATTTATTACGCCGAAACCGGGGCGAATCAGAGGGCTTCGAAGGTCATCTATGACAGGGCAGGCTCCGCCATCGCCGAGGCCAAGGCCGGCGACTTTGACTGGAAGAAGGTCCTGAGCGGCGTGGACTGGTTCCACGTCACGGGCATCACGCCCGCCCTGAGCGCGTCGGCTGCGGACCTGACTCTGGCCGCGGTCAAGGCCGCCCGGGCCCGAAACCTCAGGGTTTCCGTCGACCTGAACTTCCGGGCCAAGCTCTGGAACTACGGCAAAACGGCTCCCGAAGTCATGCCCGAGATCGTGAAGTATGCCGACGTTCTCCTCGGAAACGAGGAGGACTGCCAGAAAGCCCTGGGCCTCGAAGCTCAGATCGACGTCAAGGTGGGGAGACTGAAGGCGGGGGACTATGAGAGGCTGACAGGCCGGGTCATGAAAGCCTTCCCGAACCTGTCTCATGCGGCCATCACCCTGAGGGAAAGCCACGATGCCGGCCACAACGGCTGGTCGGGCGCGCTGAGAACCCGGGCGGGGTTTATCACCGGGCCCGCTTATGAGATCCGCCACATCGTGGACAGGATCGGCTCCGGGGACGCTTTCGCGGCCGGTCTGATTCACGGTTTGTTGAGTCTCGCGACGGAGGCCGAGGCCCTGGCCTTCGCCTTGGCGGCTTCCTGTCTGAAACACTCGATTCCCGGCGATTTCAACCTCGTCTCAGAGAAAGACGTCAGGGCTCTCATGGAAGGAGATCGCTCCGGCCGGGTTCGGAGATAGGGGGGCGTGTGAAGAGGGAAAAGGCGCTTGATGTGATTCTCAAGACGAAGGTCATCGCCGTCATCCGGATGCGGGACCCGGCCCGGATTTTTGACGTGACGGCGGCCCTAGAAAAGGGCGGGGTGAAAGCCTTGGAAATCACGATGACAGTCCCGGGGGCCTTGAACATCATAAAGAGGCTGGCGGAGAGTAAGACCGGCGACATCCTCATCGGCGCGGGGACCGTCTTCGACGCGGACACCGCGGCGGCGGCGATCTGGTCGGGGGCGGATTTCATTGTTTCGCCGATCGCGGAGCCGGGGATGATCGCGGCTTGCCGGGCCCATCACACTTTTGTCGCGCCCGGGGCCTTCACTCCCACGGAGATCATCTCCGCGTGGGACAGAGGGGCCGATGTCGTCAAGGTCTTCCCCGCGACTTCGCTCGGTCCGCAATTCTTCCGGGACCTCAAGGGGCCGTTTCCCCAGGTCAAGCTCATGCCGACGGGAGGCGTCACCGTCGAAAACGCCCGGAGCTACATCGAAGCCGGGGCCTGCGCCGTCGGAATCGGAACGGCTCTCCTGGACAGGACGCTTATCGAGTCGGGGGATTGGGCCGCCCTGGCGGAGAAGGCCAGGCGTCTCGTCGAGTCGCTCGCCGGCCTCTGAACCCTTGATCAATTTGAAGCCCGTGATATAATAATCTCAAGCTTTGTTTGGCTGGCTGTGCAAAGCAAGCGAGGATACCCTCCTTCAATATCCCCTTTAGCTTAATTTTCTCAAACCCCCAAACAGCCAGCAATTTCTTTCCGTTGACAATCCCACCCCCGTCCTTTATAACCAGTTCTTAAAAAGAGCTGGGCTCGTCCCAGGCTTCCTCTGCCGAGAGGACGGACGGAGCTGGGTTTCGGGACGACGGCGCACGATGAGCGATCATTCGGAACGGGCAACCGCACGGGACGCCTGCCCGACGACCTTCTGGAACAGGGATTTCCTGCTCGGCGTATTCGGCTTCTTCTTCCTCTACTTGGCGGTGTCGCTCTTCTTCCTCCTACCCGTCTACCTCAAGCAATTCGGCCCGCGCCAGAGCCAGATCGGGTTCATCATGGGGGTCTTCAGCATCGTGGCCATTGCCGTCCGGCCCCTGTTCGGCCGGGCGATCGATGTCAGGGGGGGGAAGCCGCTCGCCCTGGCGGGCCTCGCCATCCTTCTCATCGGGGTGCCCTTCTTCCATTTCGTCCGCGACGCCGGTTGGCTTCCTCTCTTCCTCCGGGCCTTCACGGGCATCGGTTGGGGGATCAGCATGTCGGCCGCGATCTCCATGTGCTCGGACCTCGGCCCGGCCGACAAACTGGCCCGGTCCATGGGGGTCATCGGCGTCGCCGGACTGGTGGCCAACGCCCTGGGGCCTCTCCTCGCTGAGGAAATCAGCCGTCGCTGGGGCTTTGGTTGGGTTTTCAACGCGAGCCTTTGTTGCGTCGGCGCGGCCTTCCTCTGCGTTCTGGCCGCTCGGGGGATTGTCAGGCCAGAAGCGGAGATGGAGAAGGCCGGGTTCCGGGCCCTCGGCCGAGCGCCGCTTGCGGTCTTGATCATCATCTCCGCCATGCCCGTTTTTCACGGCTCCATCCGCGGAGCGATCATCTACTTCATCGCCGTCTTTGGAAAGTCGGCCGGCATTGAGCGGGTGGGGACTTTTTTTCTGGTTTTTTCGCTGGCCGCGATCCTCACGCGCTTCGGTCTGGGCGACCTTTCGGACCGGTTCGGCCGCAAGGCGGTCATCCTTCCGGCGGCCTTGATCATCAGCGTGAACCTGTTCCTGATCTCGAAGATCCAGACGGCTCCGCTTCTCATCACGACGGGCTTTATCGGCGGGATCGGTCAGGGCCTCATCTTCCCCGCCCTGAGCACCTACATCATCGATTTCATGGGGCGTGAGAACAAGGGGCTGGCCATCAGCGTCTACAATTCTCTCTTCGATGTGGGCATGGGCGTCGGCTCGCCCTTTTTCGGCTGGATTTCGGACATCATGGGATACCGGCGAATGTACGTCTTCGCCGGGATTTTGCTGCTCCTCGCGACCGCCGTCTTCATGGGAAGGGCGCCGGTCACGGAGATCCAGAAAACGGGGGAGGTGCCTTATGTGTCAGGGTGACAGGGAAATGAGCGACATCATCGCGGCCAGGCGGACGATCCGACAGTTCAGGCCGGAACCGGTCGGCTGCGAGCTCCTGGAAAAGCTCGTCGACGTGGCCCGGCTGGCCCCGTCGGCGGCCAACATGCAACCCCTCGAATTCATCGTTGTCGATGACCGCAGCAAGTGCGCCGAGGTCTTTCCCTGCCTCAAGTGGGCGGCTTACATCGCCCCCGAGGGAAACCCGAAGCCGGGAAACGAGCCGGTCGCCTATATCGTGACACTGGTGAACACGAAAGTCCGGGAAAAGATGTTCGAATACGACATCGGCGCGGCCATGGAAAACATGATCCTCACGGCGCTCAGCGAGGGCGTCGGGAGCTGTTGGCTCTTGTCCATCGACCGGGACAAGCTGAAGGCGATCCTCGGCGTTCCCGACGGGTTCAGGATCGACTGCGTCCTGGCGCTCGGCTACCCCGCGGAGGACCCGGCGGTGGAGGATTTTCGGGATTCTCAGAGATACTGGAAGGACAAAGACGGCCGCCTCCATGTCCCAAAGCGGACGCTGGCCAGCGTCCTCCACAGGAACCTGTTCTGAGGACGACTGCACGACGATCCGGAGGACGGGGGGCGGAGAAGAGAGATGTCGAAAGGAGTTCGCGCCATGAAACATCCGTCAGTCTCGAGAAGGACGTTCCTTTCCCGCGCGGCCTTGGGCGGCCTGGCCGCGGGAACGGCGCTCCGGGGATTCGCGGCCGGCGGCCCCGCCCCCACGGGAGCCTCCGCAGCCTCGCGGGATCAAGCCAGAAGAGGGGACCAGAGGCTGACCCTGGCCGAGCTGCAGGCCTGGGAAGCCTGGCGCTACGGCATGTTCATCCATTTCGGGATGAGCACGTTCGTCGGCCAGGAGCTGCCGGACGGAAAGGCGCCCGCTTCGGCGTACGACCCGGACAGGCTGGATGTCGATTCCTGGATCCAGATCGCGCGGGACGCGGGGATGAGGTACGCCGTGCTGACGACGAAGCACGTCGCGGGGCACTGCCTGTGGCCGACGAAGCACACGGAATACAGCGTCGCCACGAGCGGCAACAAGACCGATGTCGTCGAAGCGTTCGTCAAGGCCTGTGCCAAGCGCGGCCTCCGGCCCGGCTTTTATTATTGCTCCTGGGACAACCACAACCGCTTTGGCAGCCAGACGCCGTCTGATCCCCCGGGGTGGAACAAGTCGTTCACGACTTCGCTCTATCAAACCTTTCAGACAAATCAGATCACGGAGCTCCTGACTCAATACGGGTCCGTGGACGAGATGTGGATCGATATTCCAGGCGTTCTGGGCCGCGGCTACCGGACATTCCTTTATGAGCACGTCACGCAGCTCCAGCCCAGGTGCGTGATTATGATGAACAACGGCTTCTGGGACGGAGGAAAATACGACATCGAATACGCGTGGCCTTCTGATATCATCTCGATCGAACGGAGCCTGCCCGCCGGGGCGAAATACGAAAAATGGCGGACGATCGAGGGCCAGACCTATTACCTCCCGGGCGAGATCTGCGACCCCGTCGGCAAGAACTGGTTCTATGTGGAAGGGGAGATGCCTCGCCCGGATAAGGAGCTGGCCCAGCTCTGGGCGACGGCCCGCGAGCATCAGGTCAATCTTCTCCTCGACGTCGGCCCCGATAAACACGGCCGGATTCCCAAGCCGTTCCGAGACGCCCTGATGCGCCTTCGGACATTGGTCGGACTCTGATTTAACGCGAGTCAGGTGCCGGCGACGGTCATCTCTGCGACCTTGATCGTCGGCCCGGTCACGGGGCTGAAGAACTCGAGGTCGTTGCCGACGGCTTCGATATCGTTGAGGATGCGCCCCAGATTCCCGGAGATGGTGATTTCCGAGACAGGGTAGGCGAGCTCGCCGTTTTCCACCCACAGGCCGAAAGCGCCCCGGGAGATGTCCCCGCTGACGGAATTCAACCCATGGCCCAGCGTCCGTGTGAGGATAAGCCCCTTTTTTGTCTCGGAGATGATGTCCCTCGGGGCCAGCGTTCCGGGCTCGAGAAAAAAATTGTTGGGGCTGACCCCGCCCCCGTCCGCGTTTCCCGTGGACTCGAGCTGGAGCTTCCGGGCGGCGTAGATATTGCAGAGATAGTTCTTGAGAACCCCTCTCTCGACGACCGTAGTCTTTTGGGCCGGCAGCCCGTCCGAGTCAAACGGCCGGGACCCGAGCTCGCCTGGCAGGAGCCCGTCGTCGACAACCGTAACGAGCCCGTTCCCGATCTTCTCCCCCAGCTTTCCGGCGAGAAATGTGGCCTTCTGATAAACCGCCGTTCCCGAGACACAGGCGAAGAGGAAGGCCATAAGCCAGGACGTCTGGGTCGGCTCGAAGATGACCGGAACGTTTTGCGTCCTGAGCTTCCGCGGGCGGAGCTGCCGCACGGTACGCTCCACGGCCCTTCTTGCCACCTCCTCCGGCGCGGCGAGCTTTTTGAAGTGACGCTTGGCTGAAAACCAGGAGTCCTCGACCCGGCTGTCCGTCTCGCCGGCCTGCAGGCCGACACTCAGCTCGCAGTAGGTCTGCTCAAACTCGCCGACAAAGCCGTTCGAAAGGACGAGAACCGAGCGGATCTCGTTCGTGCCGAAGTTCGCCCCGTGGGAATTCGTGATCCGCTTGTCGGAGAGGGCGATCCTCTCGGTTTCGCGGGCCAGCCCGATCTTGGTCTTTGAATCAAGCCCGGCGATCTCCGGGTCGAAGAGGTCGAGGGCTGCGGGGTCGACGAGCTTGATAGAACGCGGAGCCTGGCCTGCGAACTCGTCCGGGCTGGCCAGCTCGGCCCGCCGGACCGCGTTCCGGACCAGGCGGCGGAGCGTCTCGGGGACGAGGTCCGAGGAGCTGGCGTAGGCCGTCCGCTTGTCCTTGATCACTTTCAGGCCGCAGGTCCGCGACCCGGCTTCGACCAGGTTCTCGATTCTGCCTTTCCGGACATCGACGTCGAATTCGCGGCCGTCGACGACCGAGACCTCGGCCTCGTCCGCGCCGCACTTCGCGGCGAACGCGACGAGCGTCTCGGCGAGAGCTCGGAGGTCCGAGGGCCGGGAGGCGGCTCGTGCCTCCCTCATGTCCGGCCTCCGACCGTCATCTTCGAGATCTTGAGAGTGGGGCAGCCGTCGGCGACGGGCACGTCCTGGCCCTCCTTGCTGCAGGTCCCGGTCTGAAGGCCGAACCTGAGGTCCGACCCGGCCATGTCAATCCGTTTCAGGATGTCGATGTTCGTCCCAATGAGCGTCGCCTGCCTTACAGGTGCCGTGAGTTTCCCGTCCTCGATGAGGTAGCCGAGGCTCACGGAAAAGGTGAATTTTCCCGAGTCCTCGACCTGCCCCCCCGAGAGGCTGGCGACATAGAATCCCCTTTTGACCGACTTGACGATTTCTTCGGGAGCGTACTGGCCGCGGTCGATGTAGGTGTTGGCCATTCGGGGAATGGGTCCGTGGCTGTAATCCTGACGACGGCCGTGGCCCGTCATGGGCTGTCCCATGAGCCGCGCCGAGAGCCTATCCTGCAGAAAGCCTCGGACGACGCCCTTTTCGATGAGGAGCGTCCGGCGAGGGGCGGTCCCCTCGTCGTCGACATTATAGGAACCGCGGAAGGCGGGGATTCGCGGGTCGTCATAGATCGTGACGAGGTCCGAGCCTACCTTTTTCCCCATCTTGTTCCAGAAGATGGAGGTTTTTTTCCTGTTGAAATCGGCTTCGAGGAGATGGCCGACGGCCTCGTGGATGAGGACTCCGCTGTGGCCGGGGGAAAGGACGATGGGCATCTCGCCGGCCGGCGCGTCGGCCGCCTCGAGGAGCAGGACGGCTTCCCGCGCCGCCTGTTCGCCGATGTCCCGGGGCGTGAGGACGTCGCCGAAATATTCGAGCCCGACCCGGCCGCCGCCACCCCAAAAGCCGAACTCGCGTCGGCCGCGCTGCTCGGAGATGGCGACGCACACGAGTTTGACCATGGGCCTCGTGTCGCGGACGAAGAGGCCATCGGAATTGAGGATGGCAATGTGCGAAAGGCTGTCCTGGAAATAGGACTTGACTTTGGCGATCCGGCCGTCGAACTTCTGAGCGGCGACATAGGCCTCCTCGACAAGGCCGATTTTCTTCTTGAGCCCGGCCTTGTTCGCGGGGGTAGAGACCGGATAAACACTTTTTTTGAGAGGCTTTTCCCTGAAGCGTGCTGGCCGGGCCTTGGCTTTTCCGGCGGCGATGGCGGACGCCGCGAGCGCCGCCTTCCGGATCTTCTCGAGCGAAAGGTCATTCGTATAGCCGAAGCCGGTCTTGTCTCCGGCCAGAACGCGGACGCCGAGGCCGAGGCTGACGCTCTCGGCCGTTTCCTTGATGATGTCCTCCTCCATGTTGACAAAATCGTACGTCCCGTGCTCCATGTAGATTTCGGCGAAGTCCCCGCCGCTCCCGAGGGCCAGATCGAGGATTTTTCTTAGGTCGGCCGGGTCGAGTGAGAAGTGGTCGACATAAGGAAGGGGAGCGCCCGGTTGTGTTGATGGCGACGCGTTTGGGCCCATGGCTCCCGCCATTCTGGCATACTTTTTTGATCGGGGCAACCTCTTGAAAAGAGAGACCTCCCTCTATTGCTCGATTGACCGGCTCCGACGAACCCCGTATAATTCGAGCCAAATGCCAGACCTCGAGTTCGACGAGACGATCCGGGCCGCGCTCCGTGAGGACATGCCCGACGGAGACGTGACGTCGGACAGCATCATTCCCCCGGCGGCCGTATCCGAAGCCGTCCTCCTGGCCAGGGAGGCCGGGGTCTTGGCCGGGCTTCCCGTGTGCCGGAGAGTCTTCGAGATCGTCGACGGCTGTGTGTCCTTCCAGGCCAAATCCGAAGATGGCCTGACTTTTCGCAGCGGTGACATCCTGGCCCGGCTGAAGGGACCCTCGGCTTCGCTTCTCAAGGGCGAGCGGACCGCCCTGAATTTTCTTCAGCGGCTCAGCGGGATCGCCACGGCGACACGCCGCTTCGTGGACGCCGTCGCCGGAACCAAGGCCAAAATCCTCGACACGCGAAAGACGACGCCAGGCTTGCGCCTGCTCGAGAAATACGCCGTCCGCATGGGAGGCGGACAAAACCACAGGTTGAGCCTCTCCGACATGGCCCTCATCAAGGACAACCACCTCCGTCATGTCGGGAGCATCACCGAGGCCGTCCGGCGGGCGCGGGAGAATGTCCGTCCCGGCCTCCGGGTCGAGGTCGAAGTCACGTCCTTCGAGGAGTCCCAAGAGGCCCTCGCGGCCGGCGCCGACATCGTCATGCTGGACAACATGGCCCTCGAAGAAATGAAGAGGGTCGTGGATTCCTATGCCGGCCGGATTCCCATCGAGGTCTCGGGCAATGTCACGCTCGAGAGGGCCGGCGAGATCGCCGCCCTCGGGGTCGATTTCATTTCCGTAGGGGCTCTGACCCACTCTTCGAAGGCCCTGGACATCAGCCTGGAATTTCTGAGCTGAGCGCCAAATGAAGGCAAGAGATACCGATCTTCAGACCGACGTCCTCATCATCGGCTGCGGCATCGGCGGGGCCAGCGCGGCCCTGGAAGCGGCCAAGTCCGGGTTCAGGATTGCGGTCCTGACCAAGACGGCGGACCTCAAAGCCTCGAACACGGCGCACGCCCAGGGGGGGATCGTCTCCCTTGGACCCAACGACCAACCCGGGCTTCTCAAGGAGGACATCATCACCTCAGGCGACGGCGCCAACGACCCAGAAGCCGTTGACACCCTCATCGGCGAGGGCCATGAACTCGTCGAAAAGATCCTGATCGAAGAACTCCGTGTCCCCTTTGCCCGGAGCGCGCCGCATTCCCTGGACTATGCCCAGGAGGCGGGCCATTCCCGGCGCCGCATCCTTCATGTCCAAGACGCCACGGGTCAGACGGTCGTGGAGAAGTTCATCACAGCCCTCAAACGCCTCCCCAACGTGACTTTTTTTCCCGACCACACCGCCGTGGACCTGCTGACGGTTCCCCACCATTCCAAAAACCCCGTCGCCTATTATCACCGGCCTCAGTGCCTCGGGGCCTACGTCCTCGACAATTCCGCCCAGAAGGTTAAGCGATTTTTCGCCCGGACCACGATCCTGGCGACGGGGGGGTGCGGAACCGTCTTTCTGCATACTTCCAATCCGCCCGAGGCCATCGGCGCAGGCTATGCCATGGCTTTGCGCGCCGGGGCCAGGATCGTCAACATGGAGTACATCCAGTTTCACCCGACGACCCTCTACCGCCAGGACGGTGGCGGATTCCTGATTTCCGAGACCGTGCGGGGGGAGGGGGCCCGGCTCAAGACGCGCGACGGCCGGGCCTTCATGAAAAAATACAGCCGGTCCGGAGACCTCGCGCCTCGTGACGAAGTCTCCCGGGCGATTTATGAGGAGATGCTCAACACCAACACGAACCACGTCTGGCTCGACCTCGTTTCCTATGCCAAGGTGGACATCAAGAAGCGGTTTCCGACGATTTACCGGACCTGCCTGGACTACGGCATCGATATCACCCGCGACCCTATCCCGGTCGTTCCGGCCGCCCACTATAGCTGCGGCGGGGTTCTGGTGGACGGCTGGGGGCGGACGTCGCTCGAGGGCCTCTACGCCGTCGGGGAGGTTTCCTGCACGGGAGTCCATGGCGCTAACCGGCTGGCTTCGACCTCACTGCTCGAAGGGCTCGTTTGGGGAACTCGGGCGGCGCGCGATGTCGCCGAGCACTTCGACCGTGCCCGGCCCTACAGGCTCTCGGATATCCACCAGTGGTATTATCCGAAAAAGGAGGAGGAGACCGACCCGGCCCTTATCAACCAGGACTGGCTGACCATCCGCTCCACGATGTGGAACTACGCCGGGATCATCCGGACGCGGAAGCGCCTGGAGAGAGCCCTCTCCGACCTGGAATACCTGCGCCACCGGATCGAGAGGTTTTACCGAGAGGCCCGCTTGGACGCTAAGATCGTCGGCCTAAGGCACGGGATCGAGGTCGCCCTGATGATCACCCGCGCCGCCCTGGCCAACCCGGTCAGCCGCGGCGCCCATTTTATTAAAGAATAGCCGAACGCATTCCCGAAGATAACCATGAAGGATTGATGGGCTTGTCCCGTTGCGTCCCCTTCCGCCTCGGGCGGGCGGGGACTGGCCCCGCGCCACCCGTCCTTTTTTATTTTGGGGTGATCGCGGGAAACGGACGGTTACGTGCTCTTGGAAGGAGTGGCGGGAAATCCTAACTTGTTTTATAATAACGCAATGCATTTGACCGATCGGAGACGGTGATGGCCGATAAGCTGGATGTGAAGAGCACGCTCAACCTGCCGCAGACCTCGTTCGCCATGAAGGCCTCCCTCGCCCAGAAAGAGCCCGAGATGATCCGGAAATGGGAGAGGGAGAGGCTCTACGAACGGATCATCAAGAGCAGGGAAGGCCGGCCGACGTGCATTCTGCATGACGGCCCACCCTACGCCAACGGCAGGATTCATCTCGGCACGACCATGAACAAGGTCCTCAAGGACTTCGTCATCAGGGCGAACACGATGCGGGGCTATCTCTCTCCCTACGTTCCGGGCTGGGACTGCCATGGTCTGCCGATCGAGATCCATGTCGACCGGCTGCTCGGGGCGCGGAAAAAGGACATGTCCGTGACCGAGATCCGCGAGGAATGCCGGAACTACGCCCTCAAATTCATCGATATCCAGAGAGACGAGTTCAAGCGGCTGGGAATCCTGGGCGAATGGGAGAATCCCTATCTGACCATGAATCCTTCGTACGAAGCCGATGTCCTTCGTTTCCTGGCCGCGTTTTTTGCCTCAGGAAGCGTCTATAAGGGAAAGCGGCCGGTCCACTGGTGCCCGAACTGCCAGACCGCGCTGGCCGAAGCCGAGATTGAGTACAGGGACAAGAAATCACCTTCGATTTACGTCAAGTTTCCGATGATCTCGGACCTCTCCGGGAAATTCCCGGCGCTCGCCGGCCGGAAGGTCTTCGTCCTCATCTGGACGACGACGCCCTGGACCCTGCCGGCCAACTTGGCCATCGCCTTCCATCCCGACTTCGAGTATGTCGCAGTTGACGCGGGCGGGGAGGCCTACATCCTGGCCAAGCGGCTTCTGCCGGTTGTCGCCGGGGAACTCGGCTTGCAGGAACCGCGGATCCTGGCGACGTTTGAGGGCAAGGAGCTCGAGGGCCTCAAGGCGCGGCATCCCTGGATTGATAGAGAATCGCTCCTCCTCCTGGCGGATTACGTCACGCTCGAGGATGGGACGGGCGCTGTCCACACGGCTCCCGGGCACGGCTACGAAGACTACTTGACCGGCATGGCCTACAACCTCGACATCTATACCCCCGTGGACGAGGAAGGACGGTTCGTCGCCAAGGTTGAGAGATATGCCGGCCAGAACGTCTTCGAGGCGAACCCCCGGATCACTGCGGACATGAAAGAGGAAGGCTCCCTGCTCAAGGAAGCCGAGATCACCCACTCTTATCCACATTGCTGGCGCTGCAAGAAGCCGGTGATCTTCCGAGCCACGGAACAGTGGTTCATCTCCATGGACTCGGCCGGACTCAGGGCGCGGGCCCTCGAGGCCATCAAGCAGGTCCGGTGGATCCCGTCCTGGGCCGAGGAGCGGATTTCAAGCATGGTGGCCGGCCGACCCGACTGGTGCATCTCCCGGCAGAGAACTTGGGGCGTCCCGATTCCGGCCTTCAACTGCCGGTCCTGCGGCGCCGTCGTGGCCGACGAGAAAATCGCCATTCATGTCGCGGGAATCTACGAACGGGAAGGCTCTAACGCCTGGTTCCGGAAGGAGGCCGCGGAGCTCATGCCGCCCGGGACGCGTTGCCCGGCCTGCGGCTCCGATAAGTTCGGCAAGGAACACAACATTCTCGACGTCTGGTTCGAATCCGGGGCCTCCCAGAGTATCCTCGGCAAGCGGCCCGATCTACCCTACCCGGCAGACATTTACCTTGAGGGTCACGACCAGCACCGGGGCTGGTTCAACAGCTCCCTCCTCGTCGGCATCGGCGCCAGGGGGCAGTCCCCTTACCGGACCTGCATCACCCACGGATTCGTCCTGGACGAGCAGGGGACGGCCATGTCGAAGTCCTTGGGCAACGCCATCGAGCCCGAGGAGGTCGTTTCCAAGAGCGGCGCCGAGATCCTGAGGCTCTGGACGGCCATGCTCAACTACAGGGAAGACGCCCGGTTCGGCCCCGAAATGCAACAGCGGCTTGTGGAAGCCTACCGCAAGATCAGGAACACGTGGCGGTTCATGCTGGGGAATCTTTACGATTTTTCGCCGGACACCGACACGGTGGCCGCACCAGACGTGCTCCTGCTCGACCGCTGGGTTCTCGACAAGTCTGAGGAAGTCCGGCGGCGCGTCCTCAAGGCCTATGAAGAATACGAGTATCACGTCGTGCTCCACGCGATCTATGATTTTTTTACCGTCGAGCTGAGCTCCTTTTATCTCGACGTCATCAAGGACAGAGCCTACTGCTCGGGAAAAAGCTCCCTCCTTCGGCGTTCCCTGCAGACGGCCACGTTCGAGATCCTGAAGGACAGCCTGCTTCTCTTGGCGCCCATCCTGCCGTTCACCGCAGACGAGGCCTGGGAGGCCATGCCCTGCTATTCCGGCAAAGAGCCGTCCGTGCATCTCGGGCTCTTCCCCGAGGGAAAGGACCGAAGACTCGACCCCGGGCTCCGGGCGGACATGGACGCGCTGATCGGCGTACGGGAGAAGGTGCTGAAGGAGCTCGAAAAGGCACGGGAGGCGAAACTCGTCGGCAACTCCCTCGAAGCCGCCGTGACGCTGAAAACTTCGGCGGACGAGGCCGCCCTCCTCGAAAAATACGAGAGCGACCTCGCGGCCCTCTTCATCGTTTCTGAGGTGATCCTGGAGCCGGGCGCCGGCGAAGAGCTCCAGGTTTCCGTCGGCCGGGCGGCCGGCGAAAAATGCGAGAGATGCTGGAACCGGTCGGCCTATGTCGGCCGGAGCCCCGAGTTTCCGACGTTCTGCGCCCGCTGCGAAGCCGTCGTCAAGGCGATCGTCAAATGAAAAAGACCGGCTCGTATTTTATCCTGATTCTGTGCCTGGTCGCTCTCGACCAGGCCGTCAAGGCCGTCATCGCCAGGAGCGTAAGCCTCTATGAGAATCTGACCGTCATCCCGGGATTTTTCAATATCACCCGGATCCATAACCGGGGAGCTATCTTTGGGGCTTTCAACCAGATGGGAGGCCGGACCGTCTTCACTGTCCTGACCGCGGCGTCGCTCCTGGCCCTGGGCCTGGTCGTGTTCTACTTTTTCAAGACGCCGCCGTCCGATCGGCTGGCCAAGATCTCGCTCTCGCTGATCCTGGCCGGGGCCCTGGGCAACATCGTCGACCGGATTTCCCGGGGCTATGTCATCGACTTCCTGGACTTCCACATCCGCAGCGCGCACTGGCCTTTCTTCAATGTGGCCGATTCGTGCATCACCATCGGCGCCGTTCTCATGATCTTCATCCTTTTCAGGAGAAAACCGGCATGCACCCCATCCTCGTGAAAATCGGGCCGCTGACCGTTCATACTTACGGGTTCATGATGGCCGCCGGCGTCGGGATGGCGCTGTGGTTCATCTACGTCCAGGCAAAGAAATCGGAGCTCAACGCCCCCCTCCTCATGGACGCGGCCTTCTACACGATCATCGTTTCTCTGATCGGGGCCAAGCTCATCCTTTTCGCCAGCAACTTCTCATACTACACCGGCTCTCCCAAGGAGCTCTTCAGCCTGGCCCGGTCGGGCGGCGTTTTCCAGGGTGGGCTGACCTTCGGCGTCATTTTCGCCCTCTGGTATTTCCGGAGGAAGGGCATTCCGACCTGGCGGGCCGCGGACATCATCGGGCCGGCCTTGGCTTTAGGCCACGGTTTCGGCCGGATCGGCTGTTTCAGCGCCGGCTGCTGTTACGGGAGCGAGTGCGCCGTGCCCTGGGGCGTCATCTTCAAGAGTGAATACGCCCACGACCTGACGGGCATTCCCCTAGGCATCCGCCTCCATCCCGTCCAGCTCTACGAAGGGGCCCTGAATTTCCTGAACTTTTTCATACTCTTTTTTGTCCTGAGGAAAAAATCCTTCGACGGACAGGTTTTTTCTCTCTACATCGTCAATTACTCCGTCATCCGGTTTTTCACCGAATACTTCCGGGGAGACCACCCTGAGCGCGTCTATTTCATCCGCGGCGCGACGGCCATCTCGAGCCTGTCCTATCCCCAGCTTTTTTGCCTCCTCGGCCTCATCGGCGGCCTATTTCTGGCCGTGATTTTCAAGCGGCGCAAACGTGCCTAAGGCTGAATTCGTCGTCGGCCCTGATTCGGGCGAAGGGAGAAGGCTCGACGTTTTTCTGGTGGGAAAAATCGAGAAACTGACCCGCTCGCAGATCAGAAAGCTCATCAACGCGGGAGTGGTACGGGTTTCGGGAGCGGTCCGCCGGGCCGGACACAAGCTCAGGGCTGGGGAGGCCGTCGTCATCGACTTCGAGGTGCCCAGCCCCGGGCGGATCGAGCCGCAGGACATTCCGCTGAAAATTCTCTACGCGGACGAGGACGTCATCGTTCTCGACAAACCCTCGGGTCTGGTCGTCCATCCGGGTGCCGGTAACATCTCCGGGACGCTCGCCAACGCCCTGCTCCACCGCTTCCCGGAGACCGCTTCGGTGGGCCCCCCGGAGCGGCCCGGGATCGTCCACCGTCTGGATAAAGAGACTTCCGGCGTGATGGTGGCGGCGCGGTCGGCCCGGGCCTATGATTCCCTGCTCGAGCAGTTTAAGCGGAAGGACGTCTGGAAGACCTACCTCGGCCTTGTTTGGGGACGGATCTCGGCTCCTGAAGGCCGGATCAACTGGCCGATCGGCCGGCACGCCACCGAGGGTAAGAAGATCTCCGTCAGGTCCAGGCATCCCAAGGACGCCGAGACGTTTTTCAAGGTCCTCCAATCGTTCCAGGACACGACCCTTCTCGAGATCACGCCGGTGACGGGCCGGACCCATCAGATCCGGGTCCACCTGGCGGCGGCCGGACATCCGGTCGCCGGGGACGCGCTGTACGGCCGGAAGAAAGCGGCCAAGAAATTCCCCCGGCTCTTCCTCCACGCCCACACCATCTCCTTTATCCACCCGGGGACGGGGGAGCGCCTGACCTTCGTCTCGCAGCTCCCGCCTGACCTCGAAACCGTGCTGGAAACACTTTCAAAGAGCCAGCGTACGGTTTGAGAAACGGTCTTAAAGACCTCCTGGGGCAGAACCTATCGTGCCGTCGAGTCGAATTTTCTCTTGAGGAAAAGCGCGGATTTGATTATGATAGGTATCCCTTTTCTCCAAGAAGCGCGAGGATTCTTGGCGGATAAAGACTTTTCCAGCTCCGAGGAGGCTCGAGGATGAAAGACTACGCCGTCGATAAGATCCGGAACGTGGCCCTGGTCGGCCACGGCTCTTCGGGCAAGACTTCGCTCGCTTCCGCCTTCCTGTTCGACGCCGGGGCGACAAACCGCCTGACTAAGGTCGAAAAGGGCAATACGGTCACCGACTACGACCCCGACGAGATCGAGCGCAAGATCTCGATCAATTCCGCTATTTGCTTCTGCGAATGGAATGACCACAAGATCAACCTCGTTGATACGCCGGGTTACAGCAACTTCCTCTGGGACACGCGCTCCTCCCTCCGCGCCGTGGACGCCGCGGCCGTCCTGGTCGATGCCGTCGCCGGCATCGAGGTCGGGACGGAAAAGGTCTGGGAGATGCTCGAGGAATTTGGCTTGCCGCGGATCTTCATCATCAACAAGATGGACCGGGAAAACGCCAGCTTCAACGGGGCCGTCGAGGCCGTCCGGCAGTTCTTCGGCCGCCAGGCCGTTCCCATTCAGCTGCCGGTCGGCGAGGAGAAAAACTTCAGCGGGATCGTGGACCTCATCGCCGGCAAGGCCTATGTTTTCGAGAAAGACGAAAGCGGCAAGTTCAAGGAGGCCGCCGTGCCCGGCGACCTCCGGGCCGAAGTCGAGAAACGTCGCCGGGAACTCATCGAAATGGTCGCCGAAAGTGACGAGAAGCTCATGGAGCTATACCTCGAGCAGGGCGAGCTCGCGCCCGGGGACTTCCAAGGCGGACTGAAACGGGCCATCCTGGGCCATCAGCTCTTTCCCGTCTTCGCGGCCTCGGCGCTTGTCAACATCGGCGCCCAGCCTCTTCTCGATGGGATGATCGCCTACCTTCCCTCGCCTATCGAGCGGGACGGTGTCCAAGCCAAAGTCAAAGGGCAGGACCAGGCGGTTCAGCCGTCCACGGACGCGCCGTTTTCGGCCCTCGTTTTCAAGACTATCTCCGACCCCTACACCGGCCGGATCTCTCTGATGCGGGTTTTCTCGGGCCGGATGAACCCCGACGGAGCCGTCACCAACGCCACGCGCGAAACCGACGAAAAGCTCTCCGGCCTGTTCTTTCTCCAGGGCAAGGACCAGATCGCGGCCGGCCAGGTCAAGGCGGGTGACATCGCCGCCACGGCCAAGCTCAAGGTGACCTCCACGGGCGATTCCCTCTGCGCCAAGAACGCCGGGGTCGAGTTCCCGGCTATCCATTTCCCCGAACCCTCAATCTCTTTCGCCATCGAGCCCAAGAGCCGGGCGGACGAGGACCGGATCTCACAGGCGACCCACCGGATCACGGAAGAGGACCCGACGGTCCGGATCGAGCGCGACCCGGATACGGGGCAGCTCCTCATTTCGGGCAACGGCGAGCTTCACGTCAGGATCATCACCGAGCGGCTGAAGAAGCGCTACAACGTCGACGTCGACCTCAAGCCCCCGAAGATCTCGTATAAGGAGACGATCAAGGGCCGGTCGGATGTCCAAGGCCGCCACAAGAAGCAGACCGGCGGCCGCGGCCAGTTCGGCGACGTCTGGATCAAGATGGAGCCTCTGCCCCGGGGCAAGGATTTCGAGTTCGAGGATAAGATCTTCGGCGGGGCCATCCCGCGCAACTTCATCCCCTCGGTCGAAAAAGGCATCCTCGAGGCCCGGAAGAAGGGCGTCCTGGCGGGCTATCCAGCGGTGGATTTCAAGGTCATCCTCTATGACGGATCCTATCACGAGGTCGACTCGTCGGACATCGCCTTCAAGATCGCCGCTTCCAAGGCCTACAAGAAGGCCATGAAGGAGGCCAAGCCCACGATCCTCGAGCCCGTTATGAACGTCGAGATCTACACGCCCGAGGCCTACATGGGCGACATCATGGGGAACCTCAACGGCCGCCGGGGCAAGGTCCAGGGGATGGAGCAGAAGGGGACGATGCGCGTCCTCAAGGCCCAGGTGCCGATGTCAGAGATGCTCGACTTCGAGCCCACGCTGACCTCGATCACGGGCGGCCGGGGCTCGTACCTGATGGAGTTCTCCCATTACGAGGAAGCCCCTTCCCACATCCAGCAGAAGATCATCGCCGACGCCGTCAAGGAAGGCCGGATCAGGCCGGAAGAAGAAGACTAGGTCCGGCCCCTTTCCATTGTCCGGGTCCGCGAGGTGGCCCGCTGATGACCTCGAAGGAGCGGATTTACGCCGTTATCCACGGCCAGCCCTGCGACAGGCCGGCGGTCACCCCGATCTTCATGTCCTGGGCCGCCCACTACATCCACCGTGCTTATCGTGATTATTACCTGGACGGGGACGTCCTTGTCGACGCCCAATTGGCTGTGACGAAGGCCTTCGGAATCGACCAAACGAGCGCCATCAGCGACCCATGGCGCGAAGCTTCCGGTTTCGGGATGGAATTCGATTACCCGGAGGAAGGCGTCGGCAAGCCGCGCGCCTACCTGATCAACTCCGAGGAGGACGCGAGAGAGCTCCGCCCGATTGACGTCGCGGCGAGCGTCCGTATGAGCCAGCGGGTCGCGTCCGTCGGCAGGCTGGCATCGGCCGTCGGCCGGACCCATAGCGTCCTGGGATGGGTTGAAGGCCCTCTGGCCGAATACGCCGACCTCCGCGGCGTCGAAAAGGCCATGCTCGACCTTATCGACAAGCCGGAGCTCTATCTGGCCGCAGGAAAAGTCCTGGTGGACAACGCCGTCGGTTTCGCGCGCGCCCAGGTCCAGGCCGGGGCCGACATGATCGGCATCAGGGACGCCGCCGCGAGCCTGATCGGCCCCGCCCTCTATCGAGAGTATGTCCTGCCGCTCGAGGCCCGGCTCGTCGATGCGATCCATGGATCCGGAGCGGCCGTGAAACTCCATATCTGCGGAAACACGGCCTCGATCGTCGGGCTCATGGCGCAGACGGGGGCCGACATCATCGACCTCGACTGGATGGTCCCGTTGGACAGGGCGAGGGAAATCGTCGGGCCCGACGTGACGCTGTGCGGCAACTTCGACCCCGTGGGAGTGCTACTCCAGGGTACGCCCGAAACTGTCGCCGCGGCCGCCCGCGACTGCCTCCGCAGGGGAGGTTTGCGGTTCATCCTCATGCCAGGCTGCGAGGTGCCTCCGGGAACTTCCGAGGCCAATATACGGGCATTCTGCCCCCTTTAACGGAATTCGTCCTTCTGGGCAATATCGCGAAGAAAATGCAATCCAAACTCTACTGGGATGCGGAGAACATGAGAATTAGCAACGACCCTCAAGCAGACCAGTATCTTGCTCATCCCTACCGGAGCGGCTGGGCTCTTATCTGAGGTCCGAATAGGCGGCGCCGGCCTGGGGCCGGGAAATCTTCTTCATTCAAGCGCTCGATCCTGCGTTGACTTCGGCGAAAACCCGGAGATATGATACGGAGGATATTTGCGGACGGAGGACGTCATGACCCTTCGCAAGCGCGTTCCCCTGTATCCCGTTATCTTTGCCCTGTTGGCTTGGGCGGTCGCGGCGCAGGCGCCGGCCTCGGGTCAAGTTCAAACCCGACCCCAAGCCTCATCCCAGGCCGAAAACCCCGACCCGACTCTGGTCCTCAAGATCGGGAACCCGAAGCTCAAGGACAAGACCATGGATGTCGGGCTCGGAACGATCATGGCCGCGGACACGGCGACCGCTATTGGCCTCGACCAGATGATCCGGGACATGAGATCGAGCCGCTTCGTCCATGTCGGCGAGACCCACAATTCCCTCCCCATGCACGAAATCCAGGACCAGGTCATTCGAGCCCTCTACGCCCAGGACCGCAACCTGGCCATCGGCCTGGAGATGCTCCCGGTCACCGTCCAGGAAACGCTGAATCGGTGGAGCTCCGGCCTTCTCAAGAAAGACGAGTTCATCCGAGAGGTTCGCTGGTATGTCAACTGGAATTTCAATTTCGGCTTCTACGAGAAGATCCTCGAATTCGCCAAGGAGCACCGGCTCCCTGTCTACGCCCTGAACGTCCCCCGGGAAATCATCACCAAGATCCGGATTAAGGGTTGGGACGCCCTTACCGACGAGGAGAAGAAGTTCATTCCGAAGGCCCCCGACCTGACAAATAGGGACCACCGGGCACTGATCCGGAAGATCTTCGAATCGACCGAGATTCCCCACCAGATGAAGGGCGCCGGATTGGATATGATGTTCGAAGGCCTCTACCGGGGCCAGTCGGCTTGGGATGAGGTGATGTCGGCCAACGTCGTCAAGGGCGCCGAGAGCGAGGGCCGGCGGATAGTCGTCTGCGCAGGGTCGGGGCATCTTCTCTATAACCTCGGCCTCAACCTGAGGGCCTTTGAAAAAAGCGGCCAGCCGTCGAAAACGATCATCGCTGTTTCGATCCCGGCCGGACAGAAAAGCGTCAAGGTTTCGAGGTCATACGGAGACTACGTCTTCGGGATCGCCGAAGAGGCGAAGCCGGCCTTCCCGACGGTCGGGTTGAGCTTCAAGAAGGTCGAGAACCTGAAGAACCTCGTCATCGAGAGCAAACCCACGGACGGCGCCGCCATCCGGGCAGATTTCGAGAAAGGAGACGTCATCCTCGCGGTCGACGGCCAGGCCTTTGACGATATCAACGAGGTCCGGATCTGCTTGGCGCGCTTCACGTACGGTGAAGAGGTCAAGTTCTTAGTTCTCAGGGCTGGACAGGTCAAGGATGTCTCCCTGAAATTTGACTAGTGCGCGACGTCTGAGACGCCGCCTTCGGAGAAGAAGACGTCCTGAGGGGACAAGAGTTAGCTCTTAATCAGGTCAGAGGGAGGGGCCCATGTTTTTTTCGAGCCGAAAATGCCGGGGACTGATCGTTATCGCCGTGGGCGCTCTGGGGCTCGCGGCCGCGCCTGCGCTGCTGAAGACGCCCGCCGAGGACTCCGGCTACAAGC
>Ga0153916_10000637_pt1 | contig 24036 bp, 21 predicted proteins | sample Opewatmetagenome_FD_109642 | JGI IMG/M metagenome (GOLD analysis project Ga0153916, IMG submission 109642) | Freshwater wetland microbial communities from Ohio, USA - Open water 3 Core 3 Depth 4 metaG | ecosystem: Environmental > Aquatic > Freshwater > Wetlands | place: USA: Ohio, Lake Erie...
GATCCTCGCGTCTGCAAGCGAGGACTACCGTTCGGCTCAGCGCGAGGACTTCGAGCCCAATCAGCCGACTTCCGAAGAGGAGCTGGCTTCGCTGACTGCGCCGGTGCCTGTTGCAGCGGTTGTCGGCGCTGGTTGATGCAGACGATCTCGAGCCGCGTTTAGAGCAAGGGCAGTCCGTGAACGGACTCCCAGTTTGTCGAACACATGGTGCATATGCACTTTCACTGTCGCTTCGGAGATGAAGAGCCGCTTCGCGATTGTTGCGTTCGACAACCCCTGACAGGCGAGCTGATAGACCTCACGCTCTCGCTTCGAGAGGCTCTCTCGCGGATCAAGGGTCGGCCTATTGGCGCCGACGACCGCTGCAGCAAGATCGTCGTCTTCAGCTCGCGCAATCAGATACACAGTCTGCTCACGACAGGCGGGCGAGCTCAAGAGCAAACCGAGGAGATCAGGATTAGCTCGATACGTGGTGACCAATATGTCCACCGCACCTGTGCTGAAAGCGAGCTGCACGAATCCCTCCGCAGCGTCCAGGACCTGTGCGTCTCGGCCGTTGATCCTGCAAACCGTTTCGATTGCCGACGCGAGAACAGTTGCTTCTATTCCATTTGTTGCTGACGATGCTTCACGGCCAAGTATGCGCGCCTCTTCGAGGCGTCCTAGCGAGGCAAGAATGAGACCTCGAGAGGCCATTACCTCCCCTCGCATGGCCGGCAGCGAGTTCACGAGGTCGGGAGGTTCGATCGCACAGGCCTCCGCAACGCGGCCCTCTTGCAGGAGCATGCGTACTCTGCTGGCGTAGACCATCTGCTCCCCGAAGAGGTCGTTGCACCGCCTGGACTCCACCGCGGCCTGATCAAGCTGTTGGTGAGCGATCGAGTAGCGGCGCCGCCCGGCCAGCGCAACGGCCAACATCGTGTGCCCGTATGGCAGGACCGGATCAATTCGAAGATCCCGTGCTTCGTCGAGCACAGCCGTCGCGTGCGTCGCCGCTTCCGCGTAGTAAGCGCTGAGATTCAATGCGCAGGCCAGCGCACACCGGAACGAACAGCGAGCGAAGGGATCACTCACCTGCGGGACGAGTTCGGCAACTAGCCGAGCTCCACCAAGATCCCGAATAAACCCAAAACGAAATCCGAGACCGAGACGCTTGTCGGCCATGCGTACGAGCTCAAGCGGATCAGAGTCTGACACCTGTGACTCTTCGAGCTGCTGGAGCAGGTCGTGTGCGGATTCGAGCTCCAGCGCTGACGCACACATCAACTTACCGAGCAGCGCCGCACGTCGGGAGGCCGCGTCCACCGCCTCGCCTTCGGCACGCTCGTAGTACCGCAGCGCTGACTCTTCACGCGAACCGGCGTGCGCTGACCGAGCGGCGAGCATCAGGAGTTGGAACAGACCCCCGCTGTCGTGGTCGGGGACTGCGGCAAGAGCGGCTTCGGCAAACGCTTGCGCACTCATGTGGCTTCCATGGCGAAGAGCAAGCTCCGCCTTGGCCCGTTGTACAACCGGTGTAGTCAGTCCCCGCGATTCGGCTCGCGTGACCCATGTTTCTGCAGTTGCGAGACGCCCGCTGTTGAGAACGTCGTCCAGTGCATCGGCGAACAAGCCGCCGATGTCCTCCAGACTGCCCTGCCGCTCAACTAGGTCGAATGCGGCATCCCACTCACGGCGTCTTCGATACTCGGCCAGCAGCGTATCGGCCGTTCGATGCAAATCGGCCTCGACCTCCCGCTGTGAGCGCGTCTTCAGGAAGGCCCCTGCGAGAGGATGAAGCTCCAGCCTCCCGCCACGCTCATCGATGATCCCGAGCGCCAACGCCTCGCGACATACAGTCGCGCTTTGGCTTTCACCCAGAATGCGACACGCCAGGGCTCGATCCAGCAGCGGGGCCACTGCGAGCAGGCCGAGGCCCGTGCGGACTTCGGGCTCGAGGCTGCGGTAGACCTCCTCGGCGAAGAACTCGTACAGCTCCTCGGGCATCTCCACGTCGGCGCCCACCGGCGACGACGTCAGGCTGGCGAGACCGATCACCGCCGGCCAGCCGTCCGCGAGCGCGAGCAAGCCGGGGCTCATCACGTCCCGCACGCCCGCGAGCACCTCGTCTGCCTCCTCCTCCCGCATCGCGAGCGCACTCTGACCCACCTCCAGCACGTCCCCGTACAGGATGCTGCGCGTGGACACCCACGACGGCCGCTGCCGCGTCGCAATCAAGATGCGCACCGGCGAGCGCAGCACCACCGTCTCCACGAACGCCTCCGGCGCGGCCGCAGCACACAGGTGGTGGTAGTCGTCGATCGCGATCCACGCGTCGTCGGGCCACCCCGCCAGATCCTCGGCCAGCATCTCCGCCAGAACCGCCACCTCGCCGGCCGGATCCTTGGTCGCGTTCAACCGCTCGCAGAGGCGACGATCGCAACCCGGCACGATCTCGGCCGCCGCAGCAACCAGGTCGCGGGCCAGCACCGCCACGTCCGCGGACGACCGGCGGGCTCTCACCCAGGTCACCCGCACCCCGTCCTGCGCCGCCCACTGCTCGGCCAGGATCGTCTTCCCGTAGCCAGCCGACGCCACGAGCATCCGCACCCGCGCGCGCGACTTCTCGAGCGCGGCGACCAGTCGCGGCCGCGCGATGATCCTGCGTCGCCGAATCGTCGGCTTGACACGGGCATCGGCCATCTCGATGGCTGTTGACGCTACTGCAGAGCCGCTCATTCGGAAAGGGTGGGCGCCCGCGGAGGGCGAGGGGAAGCTTCCCGCGGGCGCCCGGCCGTCAGGCCCCCGGACGCCGCACCAGCGCGCCGAGGCTTGCGGAGAGAGGGTCTTCACCCGTCAACGCCCGGAACGCCACCGGGATGTACCGCCGCCGGCTGACGCCCAGCTTCGAACGCAGCGTGTCCGCATGAGCCTTCGCCGTCCGGGGCGAGATCCCGAGCCGCGCACCCACCTCGTCGTTCGAGCAGCCGGCCGCGATCAACGCGATCACCTCCCGCTGCCGTTGCGTCAGCCGTGTGCCTCTCTCGGTGGTCGTTGCCGTCATGGGGCAGGAGGCTACTGTCACCCGTTCGAGGGAACCATTCGTCCGCGGGTGTAAGACAGGATGTAACGCGCTACATAGGAAGCGTGTTTCAGGTATTATTTGTACCCCGTGGGATCCGACGCCGCCGTCTGGGGTGCCCTCGTGGCCGCCGTGCTCGCCTTTCTCGCCGTCGACTTCCTCCTGTTCGGGCGGCGCGGCGTCACGTTCCGCAGCTCCGCCGTCTGGAGCGTCTTCTGGCTCGGGCTCGGCGTCGCCTTCACCGGCGTCATGGCCGCCTGGCAGGGAGGCGGGCCGGCCGGCGAGTACCTCTCCGGCTACCTGATCGAGCGCAGCCTCTCGATCGACAACATCTTCGTCTTCGCGCTGATCTTCGCGAGCTTCGCCGTGCCGCTCGAGCGCCAGGGGCGGCTGCTCTCGATCGGCATCCTGATGGCCCTCGTGCTGCGCGCGATCTTCATCGTCGTCGGCGCCGCCCTGCTCGACGCGTTCCATTTCACCCTCTACCTGTTCGGCCTGCTCCTCGTCGCCACCGGAGTCAAGCTCGCGACCCACTCGAGCGAGGAGATCCACCCTGAGCGCAACGTCGTGCTCCGGCTGATGAAGCGCGTCTGGCCCGGCGCCACCGTCACCGCAGCCGTCATCGTCGTCCTCGCCACCACCGACCTGATCTTCGCAATCGACTCGATCCCGGCCATCTTCGCCGTCACGGACGACGCGTTCATCGTCTTCGCGGCGAACGCCTTCGCGCTGCTCGGGCTCCGCTCCCTCTACTTCCTGCTCGCCGGGATGATGGAGCGGTTCGCCTACCTCACGCACGGCCTCGCCGTCGTCCTCGTCTGGGTCGGTGCGAAGATGCTGCTCACGGACGTCTGGAAGATTCCCACCTGGCTGTCGCTCATCGTCATCGTCGCGGTCCTCACCGCGGCGATCGGCCTCTCGTTCGTCCGCACCCGCAACCCCGGCGGACCCACCGAGCAGGTAACGGCATGAGCCACTGGACGTTCCTGTCGCATCACGCCCAGGTACTCCTCTGCATCGCTCGCAACCCCGACGCGCGGCTGCGCGACGTGGCCGCAGAGGTCGGGATCACCGAGCGGGCCATCCAGGCGATCGTGAACGACCTCGTCGCCGAGGGCTACCTCACGCGCACTCGGGTCGGCCGACGCAACCACTACGAGATCCACGCCGACGTCCGGCTCCGCCATCCGATGCAGCACGACCTCGACGCCGGCACGCTCCTCCGGCTACTCGGGCCGGGGAGAGAAAAATAGACGCTGCGGGTTTTCCGCGCCCCGCTCAGCAACGCCGCCGATGCGACCGCGCATCCGCGCGACGACGCTACACAGGATGACCGTTCTCGGGCAGGATCAGAGGGTGCGCGACGCCGTCGACGTGATCCTCCGTGATGGAAGCACGATGCGGCTGCGCGCACCGGTGCAGGCGGACGTGCCCGCCATCGTCACCTTCTTCGCCGGCCTCTCGGTCCACAGCCGCTTCCTCCGCTTCCACGGACTCGCCGCCGCAGGCGAGCGCTTCGCCCGCACGCTCGTCGAGCCCGACTGGGAGGAGAAGGGCTCCTTCGTCGGCGTCATGGGCGAAGCGGACGAGGAGCAGATCGTCGCCGTCGGCAACTACGTCCGGCTCCGCGACCGGCACACCGCCGAGGCCGCGTTCGCCGTCGCCGACGACTACCAGCGGAAGGGCATCGGAACCCGCCTGCTCGAACAGCTCGCCACACGGGCCGCGGAGTACGGCATCGACGCCTTCGTCGCCGAAGTGCTGCCCGAGAACGCGACGATGCTCGGGGTCTTCGAGAACGTCGGCTTCCGCGCCACCCGCGCTCTCGAGGGCGGCGTCTACGAGGTGCGCTTCTCGATCGAGCCGACCGAGGGATACCGGCAGCGGGTCGACGAGCGCGACCACGTAGCGGTCACCGCTTCCCTCCGCCCCTTCTTCCAGCCGGCCACCGTCGCCGTCATCGGCGCCTCCGCCCGCCGCGGCTCCATCGGCGGCGAGCTGTTCCGCAACGTCCTCGCCGGGGACTTCAGCGGCGCGGCCTACCCCGTCAACCGCAGCGGCGAGCCCGTCGCCGGCGTGCGCGCCTACACCTCCATCGAAGAGATCGCCGATCCGATCGACCTGTGCGTGATCTGCCTGCCAGGCGACCTCGTCCTCTCCGCCGCCGAGGAAGCCCTTCGCAAGGGCACCCGAGCCCTCTGCGTGATCTCCGCCGGCTTCGCAGAGATCGGTCCCGAAGGGCGGGAGCGCCAGGACCAGCTCCTCGCCATCGTCCGCGCGCACGGGGCACGGCTCGTCGGACCGAACTGCCTCGGGATCGCGTCGGCCGCGGTCGGTCTCAACGCCACCTTCGCGCCGCGCGCCTTCCCCGCCGGCCGCATCGGCTTCTCCTCCCAGAGCGGGGCCCTCGGGCTCGCCCTCCTCGAGCGCGCCGAGGCCCGGGGCCTCGGCATCTCCGCTTTCGTCTCGATCGGCAACAAGGCCGACGTCTCCAGCAACGACCTGCTCGAGTGGTGGGAGGACGACGACGGCACCGACCTCGTGCTCATGTACGTCGAGTCGTTCGGCAACCCGCGCAAGTTCGCCCGCATCGCGCGGCGACTCGCCCGCGAGAAGCCGGTGCTCGCGATGAAGAGCGGCCGCTCGCGCGCAGGCCGGAAAGCCGCCGGATCCCACACCGCCGCCCTGGCCGGCTCGGACACCGCCGTCGACGCCCTCTTCCGCCAGGCCGGGGTGATCCGCGCCGACACCCTCGCAGAGCTCCTCGACGTCGCCGCTCTTCTCTCCAGCCAACCCGTCCCGAAGGGACGCCGAGTCGCCGTGCTCACGAACGCGGGCGGGCTCGGGATCCTGTGCGCCGACGCCTGCGAAGCCGCCGGCCTCGAGCTGCCGCAGCTCACCGAGGAGACCCGTGCGACCCTTGCCGCCTCACTCCCGGTGGAAGCATCCGTCGCGAACCCCATCGACATGCTCGGCTCGGCCACCGCGGACAGCTTCCACACTGCACTGCCGGTGATCCTCGCCGACCCGGGGGTCGACGCGGCCATCGCCCTGTTCGTCCCGCCCGTAGCCGTCGAGGCCGCCGACGTCGGCGCCGCGATCAGCAGCGCTGTGGCCGAGGCCGATCAACCGGGCAAGCCGGTCCTCGCCGCCATCCTCGCCGCGACAGGAGCTCCCGCGACGCTCCGCTCCGCCGCCACCATTCCCTCCTTCGCGTATCCCGAGGCCGCCGCAAAAGCACTCGGCCGCGCGGTCGAGCACGGCGAATGGCTCCGTCGCTCCGCCGGCACCGTCCCTCGCCTCGACGACATCGACGCGGATGCTGCCGCGGCGATCGTCTCGGACGTGCTCGTGCACGCCGACGAGGCGTGGCTCGAACCTGCCGCGACTCGCCGGCTCCTCGCCGCGTACAGCATCCCGCTCGTCGGCGAACGGCTCGCCACCACCCCCGACGAGGCCGTGGCCGCCGCCGTGGAGCTCGGCTATCCCGCCGTCGTCAAAACCGCCGAGGCGGGCGTCCACAAGACGGAGGCGGGTGGCGTCGCACTCGACCTGGCAGACGCCGAGGAGGTCCGGGAGGCCGCAACGCGGATCGGCTGCCCGGTCATCGTCCAGCCGATGATCACGGGCGGCGTCGAGCTCCTCGCGGGCGTCGCACAGGACCCGGTCTTCGGCCCGCTCGTGGCATTCGGCCCTGGAGGCGTGCTCGCCGAGCTGATCGGCGATGCCCACTTCCGGCTGACCCCGCTCACGGACGTCGACGCGGACGAGCTTGTCACCTCGGGCAAGGCGGGCAGTCTGGTCAGAGGCTTCCGAGGCGCTCCGCCGGCAGACGCTGCCGCCCTCGCCGACGTCCTGCACCGGCTCTCCCAGCTCGCCGACGATCTCCCGGAGCTCGCCGAGCTCGACCTCAACCCGGTGATCGGCCTGCCCGACCGCGCCGTCGTCGTCGACGCACGAATCCGCCTCTCCCGGCCGCACGTGCGCGCCGACGCCAAGAGCTGGTAGCGGACATGGAGGGCGAGACCACCCTCCGCGAGCAGGCACAGCAGGTGGGCAGCCGGGCTCTGCCCGCGATCGCCCTGGCAGCGATCGTCTGCGGCGGCGCCCTCTGGCTCCTCGACCAGGATCGCTGGGCCGACATCGCCTGGGCAGCAGGTGCCACGGTCGTGCTCGTGCCGCTCATGCTCACCACGGTGCGCTCGCTCCTGCGCGGAGACGTCGGCGTGGACGCAATCGCACTCGTAGCGATCGTCTGGGCGCTCGCGCTCGGCGAGTTCCTCGCAGCCGCGATCATCGCCCTGATGATGTCGGGAGGCGCCGCGCTCGAAGCGTGGGCCGCCGGCCGCGCCCGTCGCGAGCTCCGCCTCCTCGTCGAACGCGCCCCGCGGATCGCCCACCGGTACGTCAACGGCACGGTTGAGGAGGTGAAGGTCGACGAGCTCCAGCCCGGAGACGTCGTCGCGGTGCGAGCCGGCGAGATCGTGCCCGCTGACGGTGTCGTCGTGAGCGACGAGGCAGTCCTCGACGAGTCCGCGCTCACCGGCGAGGCGCTTCCCGTCACGATCGGGCGTTACGGGCACGTCCGTTCCGGGACGGCAAACGCCGGCGAGACCTTCGACCTCCGGGTCACCCGCGCCGCAGCCGAGAGCGCCTACGCCGCGATCGTGCGGCTCGTCCGGGCGGCCGAGATGGGCCGCGCCCGCTTCACCCGGCTCGCCGACCGCTACGCGGCGTACTTCCTGCCGTTCTCGCTCGCGATCGCAGGCATCGCCTGGCTCGCCGCCGGCGACTCGAAGCGTGGCCTCGCCGTGATGGTGGTCGCAACCCCGTGCCCGCTCATCCTCGCAGCGCCGATCGCGTTCGTCGCGGGGCTCTCGAGGGCCGCCCGGGCCGGCGTGATCGTGAAGGGCGCCGGCGCCCTCGAGCGGCTCGGCGGCGCCAGGACGGTGCTGCTCGACAAGACCGGCACGCTCACCCTCGGGCGCCCCGAGCTCGAGCGCATCGTCACCCTCGGACACGTGGACGCCGACGAGGCGCTGCGGCTCGCAGCCTCACTCGACCAGATGTCCGCCCACGTGCTCGCCGAGAGCCTCGTCGACGGAGCGGTGCACCGGGGCCTCGAGCTCTCGCTCCCAACCGGCGTCAAGGAGGAGCCCGGACGGGGCATCCTCGGCAAGGTCGACGGGCACAGAGTGGCTGTGGGCTCGAGTGCCTGGCTCGAGGCCAACGGCTACGTCGGCGTGCGCGACCACGCCCGTGCGCACGACGACGGCGACGCGGCCGGCCGCGCGAAGGTCCTGGTCGGGGTCGACGGCGCCCTCGCAGCCGTGATCGTGATGGGCGACAGGCTCCGTCCCGGCGCCGACACCCTGGCACGCGAGCTTCACGACATCGGGATCGCCCACGTCGCGCTCGTGACCGGCGACCGGCCCGAGGTGGCCGACGAGGTGGCACGCAATGCCGGTATCGAGCACGTCTACGCGGAGCAGAGCCCGGAGGAGAAGCTCAGCGTCGTGCGCGCGATCCGCGGTCGTCCCGACCTGCAGAACGTCGTCATGGTGGGTGACGGCATCAACGATGCGCCCGCGCTCGCGCTCGCCGATGTCGGCATCGCGATGGCGGGCAAGGGGGCGACGATCTCGTCCGAGACGGCCGACGTCGTGATCACGGTCGACCAGACCGACCGGGTAGCCCTGTCGATCCTGATCGGCCGGCGCTCGCTCGGCATCGCCCGCCAGAGCGTCGTCTACGGCCTCGGCCTCTCGGTCGCCGCGATGATCGTGGCCGCGTTCGGGTACCTCCCGCCCGTCTGGGGAGCGCTCTTCCAGGAAGCGATCGACGTCGCAGTGATCTTCAACGCGCTGCGCGCCTTGCACGGCTGATGGCTGAGAGCCAGAACCGGGAAGGCCGCAGAGCGATCCGCGTCACCCCCGATGTCGCCCCGGTCTTTGGGCGCGACGATCGGGGCGGATCCCGACAGGAGGAGACGCCATGAAGGTGCAGGACGTGATGACGACCGATGTTGCGACGACCGACCCCGACGCCCCGCTGAAGGAAGCGGCGCTGGAGCTCGTACGGCGCAGGATCTCCGGGATGCCGGTCGTGAACAGCGACCGTCACGTGCTGGGCGTGGTCTCTGAGGCGGACATCCTCGCGAAAGAGGGGGACGACCGCCGTGGCGGAGGTGGGTTCCTGCAGTGGCTGATCGACCCCGGCGACCCCTGGATCACGGCACGGTTCGACGCGGTCACGGTGGGCGAGGCCATGTCCCAGCCCGCCCAGACGATCGGCCCCGGCCGGCCCCTCGCCGAGGCCGCCACGATCATGCTGAACGAGGGAATCAACCGGCTCCCCGTCGTCGACAAGGACGGGAAGCTGATCGGGCTCGTCAGTCGTGGCGACCTCGTACGGGCATTCGCCCGTCCGGACGACGAGATCCGCCGCGAGATCAAGGAGGACGTGATCCGCAAGGCGCTCTGGCTCGACCCGGCGACCGTCGACGTAACCGTCACGAACGGCATCGTCACGCTGTCGGGCGAGGTCCCCTCGGCCGCCGACGCCGAGCTGCTGCCGACGTTCACGCGCAAGGTGCCGGGCGTCGTCGAAGTGAGCTCGTCGCTGACCCACAGGTTGCCGTAGGGGCGAGGCGTGCCTCGCGCATCCCCGCGCGGTAGAGGCTCTCAGAAGCCGGCGACGTAGCCGTCGCCCCGGCCGTCCGAGCCGCCGATGAGCGCGTCGCCGAAGCGCAGGATCGCCTGCCCGACGCCGAACGCGTGTTGCACGTCGGCGCGGCGTGCGTCGTGCCCGAGCGCCAGGAGCCGGCCCTCCGCATGCCAGAGCCCGGGCTCGAGCTCGACGACACGCCCTTCGTCGACCCGCCAGCGCGGCGCGTCGAGCGCCGCCTGCGGGTCGTCGGCATGGTCGACGAGACGGTGAACGACCTGGAAGTGGCCCTGCGGCTGCATCGGCCCGCCCATGACCCCGAACGGCCCGAGCAACCGCCCCCCCTCGAGCAGCATGCCCGGGATGATCGTGTGGAAGGGCCGCTTCGCAGGCCCGAGGGCATTGGGATGAGCCGGATCGTGGGCGAAGCCGGCGGCACGGTTCTGCAGCACCACCCCCGTGCCGGGGGCGACGACGCCCGAGCCGAACGAGCCGTACACGCTCTGGATGAGCGACGCCGCGTTCCCGTCACCGTCCACCGCGCACAGGTAGGTTGTGCCGCCGCGAGGCAGCACGAGCGGAGGGTCGAGCACCGTGTCGTCACGCACGAATGTCCTCAGGCGGGCGAGCCGCTCGGCGTCGAAGAAGTCCGCGGGCAGCGGGCCGTCGTGCACCACCGCCCGCGTGTCCGCCAGAGCCAGCTTCATCGCCTCGATCTGCGCGTGCAGGCCCGGCTCGAGCCCGTCGTAGAGCGCGAGCGCCAGGAGCGCTGCCGCCCCCTGCCCGTTCGGAGGAAGCTCGCACACCTCCACTCCGCGGTAGTCGTATCGCAACGGCTCCACCCACTCCGACCGATGCGATGCGAGATCGGCCTCGGCCAGCCACGTCGCGTCGGCGATAGCTGCTGCCACCGCGCCCGTGTAGAACGCGTCCGGCCCCCCGGACGCCAGGCGGCGGAGCGTCCGGGCCAGGTCCGGCAGGACGTACCGGACGCCGGCCGCGGGAGCGGGCCAGGGTGCCCTGTCGGCGCGCGACCACTTGTCGGCAATCCGCGCGGTGCAAGCGACCCCCGCCTCTGCGAGATCGGCCGCGTGCGACACCGCCCCGTCGAGACCGAACCGGCCGAACCGCTCGGCGAGATCCGCCCACAGGCGCACCGCGCCGGGCACCGTCACCGATCGCGGGCCGGCGTCGGCGACCCCTCCGGCATCCGGCTCGGCGGGAGACCGCCCGGAGCCGTTCAGCCCGTGTAGTACGCCCCCGTGCCAGACGAGCGCGAACGCGTCGCCGCCGAGGCCGTTGTCGGTCGGCTCTGCCACCGTGAGCACCGCCGCAGCCGCCAGCGCGGCGTCGACGGCATTGCCGCCCCGCTCGAGGGCGCGGAGACCCGCCTGCGTCGCGAGAGGATGGCTCGCCGCCATCATCGCCTCACCGGCGATCGCCGGCATGCGCCGCCACCCGCTCGCATGCGCCGAGCCCGGCCGAAAGAGCGCGTCGAGATCGACCTTCACACGGTGAGCATCGCACGTCCTACGTCGTGCTCGAGGGGTCGGGCGTGCTCGAGGCAGGGCGCTTCACAACCGGGTAGGCCGGGTGTACCCTGGCCGTGCGACCATGAGCCACCCCCGCGAAGTCACCTTCAAGCGGGCCCGCACACCCCATTACGACGATCCGTCGGCAGTCGGGAGGCGCCTGTTCGAGGGACGCGTCGAGGCGGGCCTGAGCCAGCGCGAGCTTGCGTTCCCCGGCTGCAGCGCCGCCTACATCTCCCGCATCGAGCGCGGGGAGCGTGTTCCGTCGCTGCAGGTGCTACGCGAGCTCGCACGGCGGATCGGGCTCTCCGAGGCCGAGCTCGCGTTCGGCCACGAAACCCTCGACAGGCGCGTCGCCGAGTGCGTCCGCGACGTCGAGACCGCGCAGGCGGAGGGCGACCGGGGGGCCCAGGCCCGCGCCTACCAGGCCCTCTCGAGAGCGGCCTCCGCAGCCGCCCGCTCCCTCGCCGCCCGGTAGCACCCCCGAGTAGGATCGCGCCGATGGGGCGCGATGCCGACATCGTGGTCGTCGGCGGCGGGATCGCCGGGGTGGCCGCGGCGCGAGCGCTTGCGCAAGGCGGCAGCGGCGTGCTGCTCTTCGAGCAGTACGCCCTCGGCCATCCGCGAGGCTCGAGCCACGGCAGCTCGCGCATCTTCCGGCTGACCTACCCGGACGCCCAGTACGTGCGGCTCGCGCAGGGAGCGCTGGAGGCCTGGCGCGAGCTCGAGGCCGAATGCGGCGAGACGCTGATCGTCCGCACCGGCTCGCTCGACTTCGGGTCGATCGTGAGCGAGAACGCGCGCGCGCTCTCGTCGTGCGGCGTCCGCTACGAGCTGCTCGACGGATCGCAGGTGACGGCGCGGTGGGGACTGGCGGCGGCACCCGGCGAGCGGGCGCTCTTCCAGCCGGACGGCGGCATCACGCTCGCCGACCGGGCGCATTGCGCCTTCGTCGCTGCGGCACGCGTCGCCGGCGCCACGGTGACGGAAGGAGCACGGGTCACGGGGCTCGCACTCGAGCGAGGCGCGGTCAGGGTGTCGACCGAGCGCGACGAGATCGTCGCGCGCGCGGCCGTGGTCACGGCAGGCGCGTGGGCGCCCGCGCTGCTCCGCCCGCTCGGGATCGAGCTTCCCGTCGTCCCCACCCGCGAGACGGTCGCGTACTTCGACGTGCCCGGCGCGGCGGAGCTGCCGCCGGTGATGGACAGCGCCGTCCCGACGGCCACCGACTACGAGCTCGCACGGCCCGGCCAGATCTCGTACTCGCTGGCTGCCCCCGGCATCGGTCTCAAGGCCGGGCTCCACCACGCCGGCCCCGCCGCCGACCCGGACGAAGACGGCGCGCCCGACGAGGGGATCGTCGAGTGGGTGGGCGACTGGGTAGCCGGGCGCTACCCGGGTGCGCGCCCGTCCACGACCGGGCCGGATACCTGCCTCTACACGAACACCGCGGACGAGAGCTTCGTGCTCGAGCGGCACGGGCGCATCGTCGTCGGCTCGGCCTGCTCCGGCCACGGGTTCAAGTTCGCGCCGGCGCTCGGCCGTACACTCGCCGCGCTGGCACGCGAGGCTGCCGGGTAGGGGCGAGGCGTGCCTCGCCCGCGAGCGCTCTGGCGCCACGCCCGTCCGTCTGTGCCGGCTACGCCGGCAGCGGACCGGGCATGGCCCGGCTCCTACTTGGCGCTCTGCAGGACGTACGCCGTGACGTCGGCGATGTCTTCCTCGCTGAGCCGGTCGCCGAACGCGGGCATCGCGCGCAGTCCGTTCGTGACGCGCGCGACGACGAGTTCCTCCGTAAGCCTGGGGTTGCCGTCGAGCGAGGGACCGACGTTGCCGGCCGCGCCCGCGTCCGCAAGCGCATGGCAGCCGCCGCACCCGGAGCTCGCGAACAGCTCCTTCCCCCTGGCCGGATCGCCCGCCGCCGCACCGCCCGTCTCCGTCGGCACCGTCACGGTCGCCACGCCGCCGGCCCTCTCACGCCCGACGAGGTAGCCGCCGACCGCGAAAGCGAACGCGAGCACGAGCGCGGCGAGCACGAGCCCGGCCTCCGCCGCCGGGGCGCTCCAGCCTCGCCCACCCTTCGCCGGCTCGGGGATGCCCCGCTCGTCGAAGGTGGCGACGCCCGCCTTTCCTCTGACGGTCTGGAAAACGTTCCAGAAGAAGAGCAGCTGCGCCGCCGCGAGCACGAACACGAGGGGCAGCGAGATGCGCGTGATCGTGTCGTAGCTCGAGGGCAGCACCGAGAAGCGCCGCGGCGCGCCGTCGAGGCCCTGCACGAGCCAGAGCCCGAAGACGAGCATGCCGACGACGAACGTCGTCCAGACGTGCACCCACGCCATCCGCTCGCTGTAGAGCGCCTTCCCGGTCAGCTCCGGCAGAAGCGCGTACGCGGCCCCGAAGATCAGGAGCCCGATGTTGAGCATCGCCATATGGTGGAAGTGGCCGACGATCCAGAGCGTGTTGTGCACCGCCACATCGAGCGCGATCGTCGCGTTGACGACACCCGAGAGGCCGGAGAGCAGCCAGCCGACCAGGCCGAAGAAGAGCGCGGTCGACGCCGGCGTCCAGCGGAAGCGCGAGCGGTAGATCGTGAAGCCGAGGCTGTACAGGGAGAGCGCCGACGGCAGCACAAGCGAGAAGGTCATCGGCTGCATCGCGGTGTTGATCTGCGCCTGCAGCGTGCCGTCCGGGTAGTCGAGGTAGATGTGGTGCGCCCAGACGAGCACGTTCGCGATCACGGCGACGGTCCAGGCGATCGCGATCACGTGCCCGGCGACGAGATCACGGCCGGCGTAGCGGGGAATCAGCCAGTAGTAGGCGGCGACGGCCGGGAACAGGAGCAGGTAGACGACGGGGTGGCCGAACCACCAGAGGATGTTCTTGGCGAGCAGGATGTCGGCCGAGCCGACCCACCCCGCCGACTCGAGGATCTGCCACACGAGCAGCCCGGCGAGCGGGAGCGTGGCGATGATCATGTCGATGCCGATCACGGCGAGCGGGATCACCGCGTAGGGCACCGGCTTCGGGTTCGTCGCGAACGTGCGGGGCATCAGGTAGCCCCAGCCGAGAGAGATACCGAGCCGGCGGAACACGTTCGCCGAGACGGCGTGCAGAGCCTCCCGGTTCGCGACCGTGTGCAGGATGCCGAAGCACCACGTGACGATTGCGAGGCCCGCGAGGAGCACCGAGAAGGAGAAGAGGCCCGTCGCCCAGGCGCCCCACTCGCCGGAGCCGAAGAACGGCAGCGGGTAGAGGAAGACCCACGAGGCACCGAAGCCCATGATCAGGGTCGTGACGACGACGCCCGCGACGCCGACCACCATCAGCCACCACGTCGCGCGGGCCATCACGAGGCCGAAGCCGCGCGTGGGGAAGCCGACGCCGGCGAGGATCCACCAGGAGAGGCCCATCACCGCGAACGCGGCCCAGCCGACGAACGTCCCGAGCCCGTGCGCCGTCATCATCGCGTACCAGAAGTTGTCGCCGACGCGCGCCTGCGGCACCGCCTGGCTCCAGCGGAGCAGGACGCCGAGCAGCCCGGAGGCCGCCAGGATCGCCGTCGAGGCGCCCAGATACTGGAGCGTAAGGCGGCGGGCCACCGCGCGGGCGCCGTCGTCGATCACGCCGGCTTCACCTCGAACGTCGCGACCATCGCATGGTGCTTCGCGCCGCAGAACTCGAGGCACAGCACCTCGTAGACGCCCGGCTTCGTGAACGTGTGCACGAGCGTCTGCGTCTTACCCGGGACGACCTGGAGCTGCCGCAGCAACGTGCCGCCGCTCGTGTAGAGGCCGAAGCCGTGGTTCACGTCCGTCGAGGTGACGAGGAACTCGACCGGCGTGCCGGCCCTGATGCCCGCGGGCGCGTCCACCGCCCACGCGTACTGCACGCCCGTGACCCTCACCACCTGCTTGTTGGGGCCGGCGCTCTCGCCGTAGGGCACGTAGAAGATGGTGCCCATCAGCAGCGCGAACAGCGCGAGCAGAACGACGATCAGCCACGCGCTCTCGCGGCGCGACCAGGCCCACGTGCGATCCTCCTGCAGCGGGCGCGTGGTCGAGCGCCAGATCGCGATCGAGATCGCGGATCCGATCACGACGGCGATCCCGTACGCGACGGTGATGATGATCGCCGTCTGGCTCACAGGGGGCAGTCTCTTTCGACGCCGGGCAGGGCAGCATCCGGCTTTCGCCCCGTACCTCCTGCGGGTTTCCCGCAGCGGGCAGGGTCGCAGCACCGATGCCGATGGATCTGCATTACGCGCACGATCCTGACATGAAGGGGATAGTCGTTGCAACCGACGGCTCTGCGGCGGCCACGGCCGCGCTCGACGAGGCGATCGCGATCGCGCAGGGCACGGGCGATCGCCTGGCCGTGATCACGGTCTGGCGTGCGCTGCAGGGTGATTTCGGTCTCGCCTACCCGTCGGGAGCGCTGCTGAACGAGCTCCTCGACGCGGAGCGCGACCACGCGGAGTCTGCGCTCAGCGATGCGGTCGCACGCGCGCAGGCCGCCGGGGTGACCGCGGTGACGCGACTCGCAACGGGCGATCCCGCCGAGCGCATCTGCGCGTACGCCGCCGAGACCGACGCCCGCATGATCGCGATGGGCAGCCGGGGCTACGGCACCGTCGCGTCGCTCCTGCTCGGCAGCGTCTCGGGGGAGGTCCTCCGCAAGGCGCCGTGCCCCGTGCTCGTCGTCCGCGAGCCGGCGGCCCGCACCGGGCAGGACTCGCACGCGCAGGTCGCCGCGGGGGGCTGAGTCCTGCAACGCCCAGGCTGGCCGATGCCGTCGATGAGCGCCGGCGGTCGCATCGGCGTAACCGTGGTCGTCGTGCTGTGCCTCCTGGGCGCCGGATGCGGTGGCAAAGAAGACGAGACGACGGTGCCGGAGACAACGACGTTCGCCGTGTACCTGCTCCAGGGCGAGAAGGTCGCCCCCGTCCGGCGCCGCGTCGAAGCGACCCGCGGCGTCGCGCGCGCCGCGCTGACGGCGCTCCTCGACGGCCCGACGGAAAGCGAGGCAACAGCCGGGTACGGCTCGACGATCCCCTCGGGCACAGAGCTGCGCGGCGTCGCGGTCGCCGACGGCACCGCCACCGTCGACCTCTCGAGCAGGTTCGCGTCCGGGGGCGGCAGCCTGTCGATGCTCACCCGTGTGGCACAGGTCGTCTACACGGCGACCCAGTTCCCAGGCGTCGAGCGTGTCGCATTCCGCCTCGACGGAGTTCCGGCGGCGGCCATCGGCGGGGAGGGCGTGATCGTCGACCCGCCGGTCGCCCGGGCCGACTTCGAGGATCAGACACCCGCGATCCTGGTGGAATCGCCGTTGCCGGGCGACACCGTCCGCTCGCCCGTCCGCCTGCGCGGCACGGCGAACGTGTTCGAGGCGAACATCGGGCTCGAGGTGCGCACGGTCGACGGGACAGTGCTGAAGCGGACGTTCATGACGGCGACCTCGGGCACCGGGACCCGCGGGACGTTCGACGACGAGGTGACGGTCGACGCGCCGGCCGGCCCGTTCGTGATCTTCGTCTTCGCGCCGTCCGGAAAGGACGGATCGCCGCTCTTCCCCGTCGAGCTACCGCTGACGCTCGAGCGCTAGCGGTCGCGCTCGGACGACCGTAGCCGCGCGACGCAGCTCGTCGGCGTCACCCACGGCTCGAGACGCTCCACCTCGACCGGCGCGCCGAGCTCGGCGAGCGCGCCGTCGATGATGCCGGCGTGCAGCGAGCACACGACGCGCGGGTAGCGCTCCGCGAGCTCGCGGAACGGGCAGCGTCGCATCACGATCTCGTCGCCGGCGACCTCGGGTGCGAAACCGCGGCGTTGCAGGAGGGACGCGACCCGCTGGACGCAGGCAGGGGCGGTGGGCTCGCGGCCCGGCTCGAGCCGCTCGACGAGGACGTGCCCCCAGCTCCTGCCCGACGCAGCGGCAAGTGCGTCGCCGTCGGGGAGCGGCTCGAGCGAGGAGGCGAGCGCGGCGGCCAGCAGCTCGTGCTCGTGCTCGGCCTCCTCGGGCATGGCGGCGAAGAGGCGGCGAGGCCTCCCCGGCCGCGTGCGCTGCTCCCGGGAGGCGACGACCAGCCCGGCGTCCTCGAGGACGCCGAGATGTGCGCGCACCGTGTTCGCGTGCAGGCCGAGCGGTGCGGCCAGCTCGTCGGCCGAGAGCGCCCGCTCGGAGGTGCGCAGCACGTCCAGCAGGCGTGCGCGACTCTCGTCGGCGAGCGCACGGTGGCGGAGAGTTTCCCCGTCCATGGAGAGATTTTCGGCAACGCCGCACCCGTCCGCATCCGGGGATTTCCCGACAGAGGATCGGCGCGTCCGCTGATGCCCTCCGGGCCGTTTCTTCCAATACTCATCGTGTAAATGACACAACCGGAGGGAGTCACCAGATGAAGACCGTGATGCTCGGCCTCGGCGTCCTCGCAGCGGGAGTCCTCGTGCTGGCCGCCGCACTCGTCGCATCGAACCGCGCGCTCGACGACGATGTCGCCTCGGCGACGCCCGCCATGGATCACAGCACCATGTCCGCCGCGGCGGGCACGTCGTCGAAGGGAGGGCTGCAGAGCTTCGCCGGCATCACCGCCGACCATGCGACGGAGCTGGCAAAGGCCCACGAGCCGTTCCCTGCCACGCTGCCGCCCGTCCCCGCCGGCGATGTCGTGAAGGTGCACATGGTGCTGAAGGACGTGACGATCGAGATCGCCCCGGGCGTCCAGTACCAGGCGTGGGGCTTCGAAGGCGGCGCTCCCGGTCCCGTCGTGCACGCCCGCCAGGGGCAGACGGTCGAGATGACGCTCACGAACGGCGGAGCGATCCCCCATTCGATCGATTTCCACGCGGCACGGATCGCCCCAAACGAGGCGTTCGTCGACGTGATGCCGGGCAAGTCGTTCACGTTTCGCTTCAAGGCGGACGACCCCGGCGTGTTCATGTACCACTGCGGCACGAAGCCGGTGCTGGCGCACATCGCGAACGGCATGTACGGGGCGATCGTGGTCGATCCGGTGCCGGCGCTGCCGAAGGTCGAGCGGGAGTATGTGCTCGTCGCCGGCGAGTGGTACCTGTCGAACGACGGCGTCGCCCAGCCTGCGCAGCTCGACATGAACAAGGCGCGCGCGATGATGCCCGACTGGACGGCCTTCAACGGCTACGCCGCCCAGTACGTCGCGCACCCCCTCACCGCCAACCCGGGCGACACTGTCCGCTTCTACGTCGTCGATGCCGGGCCGAGCCTGACGACCGCGTTCCACGTCGTCGGCACGATCTTCGACACCGTCTATCCGAACGGAGACATGAGCCCGGAGCACGTGATGAACGGCGTGCAGACGGTGGACGTGCCTGCGGGCGGCGGCGCCGTGTTCGAGGTGAAGATCGACGAGCCGGGCCTGTACCCGTTCGTCTCGCACGCGTTCGCCCACGTCGACCTCGGCCAGGTCGGCCTGCTCAAGGTCGGGAGCCCGAAGGGCACGATGTCCCATTGACGCCGTGTGCCGGCTGCGCCGGCACCGGGCCGGGCACGCCCGGCCCCTACGGGTCGTCCGGAGTTGTCGTAGGGGCGAGGCGTGCCTCGCCCTTCTCCTGGACGATTCGTGACGGCATAGCCGTCACGAATCGTCCAGGAGGCCGTTCGCGAGCGCGTAGCGGACGAGCTCGGCGCGGGTGCCGAGGCCGAGCTTCTGCATGATGTGCGCCCGGTGGGTCTCCGCCGTGCGCACCGAGATGAAGAGCGACTTCGCGATCTCCTGGTTCGTGTGCCCGAGCGCGAGGAGGCGCAGGACCTCCCGCTCGCGCTCCGAGAGCGGATCGCTCGCCGCGCGACGAGCGGCCTCCACCTCGGCCTGTGCGAGCCGGGCGCCGAGCGTCGGGTGCACGTAGCGGCCCCCGCCGGCGACCTCGCGCACGGCCTGGACGAGCTCCGTGTCGGCCGCCTCCTTCAGCATGTAGCCGCTCGCACCGGCCGCGAACGCCGCACGCACATAGGTCGGATCGTCCTGCATCGACAGCACGAGCACCTTCCCCTTCGACGCCTGCACGACCTCCGCGCACGCGTCGATGCCGCTGCGACCCGGCATCACGACGTCGAGCAGCACGACGTCCGGCTTCTCCAGCCGCGCGACACGAACTCCCTCGTCGGCGCTGCCGGCCTCGCCCACCACCTCGAGGTCGTCCTCGCGCTCGAGCAGCAGGCGCAGCCCGGTACGCACGACCGCATGGTCGTCGACGATCAGGACCCGGACGCCCGCACGGCGTGGCACCGCGCGTTTCACAACAGCGGCAGCTCGAGGACGAGGGTGGTGCCGGCGCCGGGGGAGGAATCGACGACGAGGACTCCGTCAAGAAGCGCGACGCGCTCCTGCATTCCGAGCAGGCCGAGGCCGTCGCTTCGCGTGTTCTTCGGGTCGAACCCCTTACCGTCGTCTTCGATCATCACGGACACACTCTCATTCTTTCGTGTCACCAGGACGCTGACATGGCGGGCCTCGGCATGCTTCACCACGTTGGTCAACGCCTCCTGGACGATGCGGTACACCGCGGTCTCGGCCTCCGCCGGCAAGCGCTCGCTCCCAAGACGCGCCTCGACCTGCACATCGAGTAGCGAGCCCTCCGCCACAGTTTGCCCGAGACGCTTCAGTGCCGGCAGCAGACCGAAGTCGTCCAGCGCCTTCGGACGCAGCTCGACCGCCAGCCGCCGGACGTCCTGCAACGTCGAGACCACGAGCCCACGCAGTGCAGCCACGGCCTCGCGCAGCTGCTCGGGCGTGTCGGCGGCCTCGAGCGCCGCGAGCCCGAGCAGCATCGACGTCAGCGACTGACCCGTCTCGTCGTGGAGCTCCCGTGCCAGCCGCCGGCGCTCGAGCTCCTGCGCCGCCACCGCCCGGCGAAGTGCGTCGTGGGCGACCCGCTGCGAGAGGTCGACCGCGACCGCGGCCCGCTTCGCGTAGCTCTCGGCGAGCCGCAGGTCGGCGTCGGAGAAGCGCGGATCGTCCCCGATCCGGTCGATCGCGATGATCACCCCGAGCGCTCGACGACCTGCGACGAGGGGCACGATCAGCCCGGCCCGAGCGCCGAAGCGGCCGGCGAGGTCCTGGTCGACGCCTGGCTCGCCCCCGATGTCGTCGACGCGCACGCTCTCCCGCGCCGAGAACGCAGCAGCGGAGCGGGACTCCGGCCCGAGGACCAATCCCGCCATCTCCTCCCCGCTCCCGGCCTCGACGCTGAGCGTCCCGTCCGGCTTGCGCAATGCCACCGCCACCGCACGTGCCGACAGCATCTCGCGCAGCCGCTCCGTCAGGAGGTCGAGCTGTCGCGGCAGCCCGACCTCTCCCGCCAGCGCCGCCGCGATCTCGTTCAGCGACTCGAGCTGCCGCGACCAGCGCATCGCCTCCTCGTAGAGACGCGCGTTCTCGATCGCGACCGCCGCCTGCGCCGCCAGCAGCACGACGACCTCCTCGTCGTCCTCGTCGAAGTCGGCGCCCCCCTCCTTCTCGGTCAGGTAGAGGTTGCCGTAGGGGACGTCGCGGAGCTGCACCGGCACGCCGAGGAACGTCCGCATGGGAGGGTGGTTGGGCGGAAAGCCGACGGAGCGAGGGTCGTCCGTGAGATCGTGCAGCCGGAGCAGGCGCGCGTCGTGGATGAGGACGCCGAGAAGGCCACGGCCCGCCGGCGGCTCGCCGATCGCCGACTGCGCGTCCTCGTCGAGACCGTGGGTGAGGAACCGCTCCAGGCGCTTGCCGTCGCGGCCGATCACCCCGAGTGCCGCGTAGCGGGCCCCGGTCAGCTCGGCGGCCGTCTCGACGAGGCGGGCCAGCACCGCATCGAGCGACAGCTCGGAGGCAATTGCGATGCCGGCCTCGACCAGGGCGCGCCGATCGTGATCTCTCTGCATAACCGGATTATCGCGTTCCTCGTGCCGACCGCCGCGACTGGTGGCACACTCCCCACATGCCTCCCAAACCACGGAAGTCCACGCCTGAGAAGCGCAAGCCCACGAACGAGCGGGGCCCGAGCCGTAACCTGCTGATCGCACTCGTCGGCGCAGCCGTCGTCATCGTGGCCCTCGTCGTCGGCACCATCGTCCTGACCGGTGGCGACGACACGAACGAGACGACCCCGACCGGCACCGGTGCGTCCCTGATCGCGGGGATCCCGCAGACGGGCACCGTCCTCGGCAGCCCCGATGCCAAGGTGACGCTCCTGCAGTACGAGGACCTCCAGTGCCCGGTGTGCAAGACGTACACGGACGATGTCTTCCCGACGCTCGTCGAGGAGTACGTCAAGCCGGGCAAGGTGAAGATCGACTTCCGCGGGCTCTCGTTCCTCGGCGACGACTCCGTCAAGGCGCTACGGGTGGCCCTCGCGGCCGGCAACCAGGACAGGCTCTGGGACGTCGTCGAGACCTTCTACGAGAACCAGGGCCAGGAGAACACCGGCTGGGTGACCGACGAGAAGGTGGACGACATCCTGGCACAGGTGCCCGGCCTCGACGCGGCCAAGGTGCTCGCCGACGCCACGAGCGCGGCGATCACCACGGAGATCGAGAAGCTGAACCAGGAGGCTTCGAACCGCAAGGTGCAGGGCACGCCCTGGTTCTTCATCCGGATCGGCACCCAGGAGCCGTACGAGATACAGCCGACGGACCTGACGCCCGAGGCGTTCCGGCCGGCGCTCGACGACGCGCTCCAGGAATGAGCTGACGCACCATCAGGGGCACGGCGGGCGAGGCAGGCCTCGGCCCTACGTCATCGGAACCTGGCGGAGGATGTTCGACTGGATGCGGTCGAGGATCTCCGTCAGGCTGTCACCGGTGGCGGTGATGCCGTGGTTGCGCAGCCCGATCACGGCGTGCGCGGGGTCCGGCTCGCGGTCGATCAGCTCGGCGACGGACTCGGCGAGCTCCTGCGTGCCGCAGGGGTAGTTGATGTCGGTGGCGGCGATGCCCTCGATCCATGCGTGCACGTGGAGGATCGCGCCGACGTCCGGGTGCGCCTGGTAGATCATCCAGTGCTCGATCGCGTCGACCGAGACCCGGCGCGGCTCGATGCCGGGCGGCACGCTGATCACCATCTTCGCGTTCGGCTCGTCGTAGCCGGTCACCAGCAGGATGTCCCGGCCCGGGATCTCGAGCGCCGTCTTGTCGACCCCGGAGGCGCTCATCCAGAAGCGCCGCTCGTCCTTGCGGGCCGAGAGGTTGCCGTACGAGAGCCCACCGACCTGATACAGCCGCATCACGTGGCGCAGGTCTCGCTCGTCGAGGTACTCGTGCACCGGGAACGGTGCCGGGAGGAGATCGAGCTCGCCCATGCGCTTGCCGGCGGCGATGATGTCGGCCGTCACCTCGTCGCCGTCCCAGAGCTCGGGCTCGAGGTCGGGCACGAACTCGTTGTCGATCACGAGCTTCGACTTCGCGAGCGGCGCCAGCCGCTCGAACACCTCGGTGGGATCGTCGGAGATCTTGTAGGTGCCGCGCTCCATCGTCGTGAACCACACGCCCTTGCCGGGCACGTGCAGGACGACGACGTTCGCGAGCGTCCGCACGAGGTTCGGGTAACTCGTGCGCAGCACGTCCTCCGGCTCGTCCGCGAGCTCGTAGAAGGACGCCGAGTAGGTTCCGCGCGACGAGCGCCGGAACGCTTTCGGCTCCTCCGCGTCGAACATGTTGAGCACGAAATCGGCCTCGGCATGGTTGTCGACACGCTCGAAGCCGTCCGCCTCGAAGGCCTTGCCGACGGCGCGCACCCACTCCTCGTGGCTCGGCGAGGTCGCCGTGCCCCAGATCGCGTACTTGCGCATGACGGGAGTGTAACGCCGGGGGAGGCGCGAGTCGGCTCACCGACTCGCGCCTCCCGCTCGGTCACTTGACGCGGAACCCCGTGTACTGGCCCGCCTGATAGCAAAGCGAGTCGGGGCGGGCCGTCGACAACGAGCGACATCGGTCCCGCCGCCCTGTCTAGCGCACGTAGAAGTCCACGAACTGCCCACCCTTGTAGTGCCCGGGCAGGTTGCAGAGCAGCGAGTAGTGGCCCGCCTTCAGCTTCAGCGTCAGCTTCTTCTGCTGACCGGCCTTCACGGACCCGATCTCGCCGACGTTGCCGGCCTCGCTCGCCTCGCCGCCGTGGCTCGTCAGGCTCCCTGCCGGCCTGGACGTCTTGAGCACGACGAACTCGTGCTCGAGCTTGCCGGCGTTCGTCACGAGGAACGTGACCTTCCCCGCCGGCGCTCCTTGCACGGCGGGCAGGACGTTGAACTCGTTGAGGCTGATCGCGACGGTGTTCTTCGACGTCACCGCATCGGCTGCCACAACGCCGATGGAAACCGCAGCGGCGGCTGCTGTTGCCACGAGCACTGGAAGCTTTCGCATCTCGCAGACTCCTTGATCGGGGGTAGAGAGCGACCGTAGCCGATCCGTGACCTGTGTCGTCGGTGACGCCGCTGAGAACTAGCGAAAGAGGTCGCGCTCGCGGGGCATGACGAGATCGCGCGCGCTTCCGTCTCCGGCGGCATCGACGCCGCGGACGATCACGGCGGGGACCCGGCGATCCTTCCCCATCACGAGCTCGGCGGCACCGGCGACCTCGTCCGCCACCGCGATCAGCGTCGAGCGCAGCTCGTAGCCGACGGCGTCGTGCGAGCCGCGTAGGTCCCGCAGGGCCGCCATCCCGGCCACGCCGAGCGCCACGTCCGTCGTCCCCTGCCGCCACGCTCGACCGAACGAGTCGCTGACGATCACGCCCGGGGCGACGCCCGTCAGCGCGGCCAGCCGGTCGCGCAGCGC
>Ga0153916_10000638_pt1 | contig 24017 bp, 18 predicted proteins | sample Opewatmetagenome_FD_109642 | JGI IMG/M metagenome (GOLD analysis project Ga0153916, IMG submission 109642) | Freshwater wetland microbial communities from Ohio, USA - Open water 3 Core 3 Depth 4 metaG | ecosystem: Environmental > Aquatic > Freshwater > Wetlands | place: USA: Ohio, Lake Erie...
GACAAGGTCGGCTGGGAACGAGAGTGGCTGAATCTGGCGCAGGCGACGGAAGAGCGCGCAAGGCAAGCCTTGGCCGCGGGACACGCGCACACAGCGATGCAGTATTTTTTCCACGCCAATCAGTATTACCGGATGTCCGACGTCTTTCTCACCTACGCGGAGAACGACCGCAAGGCCGAGCGTTTCCGCAAAGCCCAGGAATGTTTCCGCGCCGCCGCCAAGCTCCACGAGCCGAAAATCGAAGTGATCACGGTACGCTGCGGGAACGAGGATTACGAAGGCTATTTGTGCCATCCGCGGGATCCCAAACCCGGCAAGTGGCCCGCCGTGCTCTTTCTCGCCGGCGCCGACGCCTATGCCGAGGAGGTTTATTTCGGCGCGCGGCCGATGGTGGAGCGGGGCTGGGCGGTGCTGCTGGTGGACACGCCGGGGCGCGGCTCGTCGATTTACCTGAAGAACATCGTCACGCGCCCGGACTACGAAGTGCCGGGCCGGGCTTGCCTCGACTATTTGGCCGCGCGCCCTGAAGTCGATCCGAACCGAATCGCATTGCTGGGCATCAGCATGGCGGGCTACTACGCGCCCCGCGTTGCCGCCTTCGACAACCGCGTCAAGGCGCTGGTCGCCTGGAGCGGCTGCTACAGCATTCTCGACGATCTCTACGACTTTTGCGCGCACCTCCAGCCGACCTGCCAGCGGCTGCTCGGCGGCGTCAGCCACGAAGAGGCGCGCCGGCGCTTGAAAGAGTTCACCATGGCGGGCATAGCAAAAAACATCACCTGCCCGACGCTGATCACCCATGGCGATAAGGACACGTTGATGTCCCTCGAAGGGGCGAAAAAACTCTTCGCCGAGATCGGCGCCAAGGACAAGACGCTGAAGATTTACGGCCAGGCCGACGGCGGCGGGCGCATTCATTGCAGTCACGACTTTTGGGCGCACAATCTGCCCTACATGTTCGATTGGTTGGAAGAGCGGCTGTAATCAAATTCTTGCCGTCTTGGCGCAGTGATCGCAAGCATGACTGAGCACACATAAGATTTCTCGCTATGCTCGAAATGACAGGAGAAGTCATCTCGAACGAAGTGAGAGAGCTTTCCGGTGTGAGCGTCGATCGATTATCGGTATCGAGGAAACTTTATGACAACTAATGAGCATGCAATCGACTGGGATAAAGAAGTCGATGTCGTCGTCGCCGGTTACGGCGCGGCGGGAGGCATCGCCGCGATCACGGCGCATGATGCCGGCGCGCAGGTTTTACTGCTGGAGAAAATGCCCCACCCCGGCGGCATCTCGATCCTTTCGGGCGGCGGCGTCGCCTTCGCGCGCAACGCCGAGGGCGCCTTTCAATACTTAAAGCGCACCTGCAACGGCACCACGCCCGACGACATTTTGCGCAAAATGGCCGAAGAGATGGTCGGGATCATCGATTGGGTGAAAGCATTAGCAAGGGTCAGCGGTACGGAGCCGACCCAGACCGAGGTGCGCGGCCATGGAACTTATCCGTTCCCGGGCACCAACGATATCGATTCGATCAAGCTCAAGGATTTTTCCGCCTACGCGGAATTCCCCTGGGCCAAGGGGCTGCGCGGCGGCGCACGGCTGTTCAAAGTCGTCTACGACAACGTCAACGCGCGCCAGATCGACGTCATGCTGGCCACGCCGGCGCGCGAATTGATCATGGGCGCCAACGGCGAAGTGATCGGCGTGCTCGCCGAGCACGAAGGCAAAACGCTGCGGGTCAAAGCGCGCAAGGGCGTGATTCTCACCTGCGGCGGCTACGAAAACGACGACGCCATGAAGCTCCAATACTTCGAAGCGCAGCCGGTCTATCCCGTCTATCTGGGCAACACCGGCGACGGCGTCAAGATGGCGCAAAAGGCCGGTGCGGGTCTCTGGCATATGTGGCACTTCCACGGCGGCTACGGTTTTAAATTTGCCGATCTGCCCTTCGCCATTCGCCATGTCTGGGCCGGCCCGCGCAACGAGAATCGCAAAATGATCTGGATCGCCGTCGACAAGTTCGGCAAGCGCTTCATGGACGAGTACCCGCCCGCGCCCCAGGACACCGGCACGCGGCCCTTGGAATTCTACGACGCCGACATTCAGGATTATCCACGTATCCCCTGCTATCTGATCTTCGACGAAGAAGGACGCAAGCTCGGCCCCATCGGCATTCCCATCGTCAACGACGAGCGCTACGACGCCAGTTGGAGCGAGGACAATCTTGCCGAGATAAACAAAGGCTGGATCAAGAAGGGCAACTCACTCGAAGATCTCGCCGGCCAGATCGACGTCAATCCCAAGGTGCTCAAGGCCACCGTCGAGCGCTGGAACTCGCTCTGCAACGAAGGCCAAGACGGCGACCACAAACGGCCGCCGAAAACCATGATGCCCATCGCCACCCCGCCGTTTTACGTCATGGAGGCTTGGCCCATCGTCAACAACACCCAGGGCGGCCCGGAGCATGACGTCAAGCAGCGCGTCCTAGACCCGATGAAAAACCCGATCCCGCGCCTCTACGTCGCCGGCGAGATCAGCTCCATCTACGGCCATCTCTATCTGGAAGCGGGCAACATCACGGAGTGCTTCGTCGCCGGCAAAATTGCGGGAACCCATGCGGCGCAAGAAAATCCCTGGTGTTAGTCTGGAGTATTCATCGTCTCAGTTAATGCGATACTGGGAGACCGAGGGGTGAACCCTGAAGGGAGAAGGCACCCAGACGCAAAGTTGCATTGACTTGTTTAAATTTGGTCGAGCCGTTGCTCATTTTCACTGCCGCTTGCTCAAGACAGGCGGTTTGTAATTCACTTCAAGGCAGAGGTCCATTGCCTTCTCCCGGAAGGGTTTATCCCTCGGCCTCCCGCAATTTTGAACATCGGGATTAACTCACTTTCCGAAGGGATGCTCGATGAAACCCGACTCGTCGAGTTTCTTCATGATCGCGTGGTTGATCACCTGCTCCGGCTTGATCTTCGCCACGGCCGGATCGCTCTCGATGAGAAACTCGATCATGGATGAAATCCCGGCTACGTCCACGTAAGGTTTCTTCGGCAAGACGGCCAGTCCCGATTGGTACTGCTCCTCGGCCGCGTCGATGTTCCCCAGCCGCAGGTATTTCGTCAGTGTCGCCTTGACCCGATTTTTATTTTTCGGGTCGAGCGTAAACGCATTGGCCGCGACAAACGCTTTGATCAGTCTCTCCGCAAGGTCCGGCTCGGTTTTCAAAAACCGCTCCCGCGTCGCCATCACCTGCTGCGGATAAGGAATCGGCATCTCGCTGAAATCGGCGAGGATGTTGTAGCCGCGTTGTTTCATCGCGCTGCTGAGTCCGGGGTTGACGATAATCGCGTCGGTGCCGCCCGAATTGAGCGACGCCACGCGAGCCGCCTGCGTGCCGACCTGAAGGATGGTGACGCGGTCGCGCCGGGCGTCCAACTTCCATAGCTTCAAGGCGAGAATGACGGCGTGATAGGAGGCCGAACCGACCTGGCTGATGCCGATGCGCTTGCCTTTCAGATCTTCGGGAGTTTTGATCGACGGCGCGCCCGCCAGTATGTAGTTCATCTTGTTCACCACGCCCGCGACCACCACCAGGTCCGCGCCGCGGGCGCGGGCGCTGATCACCGCTTGCCCAGCCATGCCGATCATCGGCAGATCGCCGGAGATAAGCGCCTGGGCGCCGCGCGTGCCACCCTCGATCAGGATCAAATCGACGTCGGCGCCGAACCTTTTATAAAACCCCTCTTCCTTCGCCACCCAGATCGGTGTCTGGTTTGAGCTCAAGGAAGAATAGCCGACTAGGTGCTTGGTTTGAGCCCAACCCGGCGCCACCAACGTTGTCATAAAAAAAATGACGAAGCCGGAGATTTTACGAAACGATGAAATCATAAAAGTCTCCTTTCACGGATGGACGTTTTGGGTAAACCAGTCGTGCGGCACTTCGCGGCCAAGGCCCTGGGCCCTGGCGGCGTCGTAAACTTTCTTGCCGACGGCGGCGAACTGGGCGCCCAGGCCGATGTTGTTGACGAAACCGGTTATCTGATCGTCAGCTTCCCTCCCCTTGATCCGGCCGCAGAGAAGATCGGGCAGCGTCGGCAAGGACTGCCAATCGATGCCGCGCGTGGTCGGGTGGTCGCGCAGCTTGAAGTCGGCGCGCTCAAAGTGCGCTAACGCCGAGGAGGTGACATTGTTTTCCGTCGTATGGGTGTGCAGCACCAGCGGCCGACACGCGAGCAGCGCTTCGTCGTCGAACTCGTCGCGCTGCATGGCGCTGATATGAACGCCTTCGCGCAGCGCCCATTTGCCCAGAAAGGGGGTACGGGAGTTGGTCGAGGTGACGATGATATCCGTCTTTTCCACCGCCGCTCGGTAAGAATCGACGGGAACGATCTCGACGCCGGCCTTCCCGCTCATCTCTTCGGCGAAGTTTTCGCGATTGGCCTTGGTCGGGCTGAAGACTTTAATCTTTTTAATTTTGCGCGCTTCACACACCGCCAGCACCTGCGTTCCCGCCTGCCAGCCGGAACCGATCAATCCGACCATCGCGGCATCGCGGCGGGCAAGGTATTTCGCCGCCACGCCGTTGGCGCCGCCGACCCGAAAGCGCTGCAACACGCCGTCGTTCATGATGGCGAGCAATTCGCCGTTCGCGGTGCTGAAAAGCATGACGACGCCCATCCAGCGCTGCCCCGGCAACAGCGGCAACTTTTCCCGGCGCATGCCGCCGCCGCTGTCGCGCCAGGCGACGATGTCCGAGGAGAACCGCAGCGCCGCCGTGCCGAAGTGCGGGCTCGCGCCGCTCATGCTCTTTAAGTAATGCGCCATCGGCCCCTCGGCGCTTTGAGCCGCGGCGGTCGGGGAATGGACATCGGAGCGCGGCGCCGCCACGGCGACGCCCTCAGCCATTTCTCTGTAGAGAGTTTCCAGCGCCGCCATCGTCTCTTTCATCGTGATGACTTGCTCGATGTCGTCGTTGCTTAAAAATAGCGGCATGACGCTCCTGCCGTTCGGAATCGCTCGATCATTCGTAAGCTCGGGCCAAATAGCGCGCGCTGGCTACTGCTTATAAAGCTGATCGATGAAACCCGAGCGCTCCAGCTCGGCGGCGAATGTGTTGTCGATGAACTGCGCGGGCTTCGCCGTCTTGGCGCCCGGATTCTGCGAGAAGTCAATCAGCGTCTGGATCGCGGCCGTGGACATGTAGGGAACTTTTTCCCAGATCGGCGCGAACACCCGGTAGCTCTCGTCGAGATCGTCGCGGTTGCTCGTGGCGGTGTACTTGGCGATCACTTTTTTGGTCTGCTCGGGCGCACCGCGCATGAATTTCACCGCTTCCGCGTAGGCGCGAAAATAACGCCTGAGCACGTCCGGGTTTGACTTGACGAAGGCGCCGGTGGTGCCGATGCTCGCTTGAATGCAAGGGATATTTCTGTCGGTAATGTTGAGGATTTCCTTGACGCTGGCCTGGCGCGCCTTCAGCGTCGTCGGCGGCGACAAGACGCCGGCATCGACGGTGCCCTGAATGATCGCCGCGAGAATTTCCGGCACCCCCTTGACGTAAAGAATATGAGCGTCTTTTCCCGGAACGAGACCGGCTTCTTTGAGCAACAGGCGAATGGCGAAATCGGTGGAGGAGTTCGGCTGGGTCGCGCCGATGTTCCTGCCTTTCAAGTCGGCGACTTTCTGGATATCCGGTTTGCCAAAGAGCGAAAAGACGAATCGGTTGATGATGCCGCCGATGTAGAGCACATCTCCGCCTTGGAGGCGGGCATCCACCAGCTCCGGCCCGCCGTTGACGATATGCAAGCTGCCGCCGAGCAGCGCCTGCACCTCGGTGGCCGCGCCGATGAGCTTGAGGTCGGTCTTGAGGCCCTGCTTGGCGAAGAACCCCTCTTCATGGGCCACCCAGATCGGCGTATAGGCGGCGCTCACCGCGCCGTAATTGATTTTGAGCTCGGTAATCTCCGCCGCCTCGACCCTTGCTCCGGCGCCAAGCAGCGCCACCATCGCCAACGCGAACACCGCTCTACACCGCATCATGATGAACCTCCCGGTTGAAATGAATTGAACGAACGCCATCCTCTCGACTTCATACGCGCGAGCCGGCGCGCCTGTCAAGCTCGCAAATCGCGGCACGCTTCCCTGTTGAACTCGTATTTCCCAACAGGTAGAGATGGCCGGTATGGATAAACTCCGTTCGCTTCGGGACGCCATCGCAGCCGACCTCCAGGACGGCATGTCGGTCGCCATGGGCTGCGGCCTGGAATCGCTGATTCCATTCGCCGCGGGCTACGAAATTATCAGACAGAAAAGAACCAACCTCACCTTGATCTGCCCGATTTCCGACATGCAGTTCGATCAGATGATCGGCGCCGGCTGCGTGAAAAAAATAATCGCCTCCTGGGTCGGCAACGTCGCCGCTGGGCTCGGCCATAACTATCGCCGCGCCGCTGAAGCAGGAATCCCGCGCCCAATCGAAATCGAGGAGCATTCCAATTTCACCATCGGTCTCGGCCTGCAAGCCGCCGCTAGCGGGCTGCCTTTCCTGCCGACGAAAACCGTCAAAGGCAGCGACTTCGCCAAAGACACGCAGTTCCAGCGCGTCAACTGCCCGTTTACCGGCGAGGAGCTTCTGGCCGTTCGCGCCATCCGCCCCGACGTTGCCGTTCTGCACGTGCAACGGGCTGACAAGGAAGGCAACGCCCATGTCTGGGGCAACTTCGGTGTCATGCGCGAAGCGGCGTTGGCCGCGAAAAAAGTTATTATTACCTGCGAAGAAATCGTCGACCACGAGGTGATCCTCAGCGACCCCAACCGCACCCTCATTCCCGGCTTCGTCGTCTCGAGCGTCGTCCACGAGCCGCTGGGCGCGCACCCGTCGCCGACCCAGGGATATTCCCGGCGCGACGACGACTTTTATTTCGAGTACCACAAAGCGACCCGCGCGCGGGCAGGCTTCGAGCAGTGGCTACGCAAATATGTGCTGGCCGTGAAGGATCATCGCTCGTTCCTCAACCTTCTCGGCAGCGAAAGAATCGCGCAGCTGAAACCGCAGGGCAACTTGTTCGCTCCCGCGGTGAGCTTCAATTACTAATCGTCGAATTAACACAAGGAGGTAGCCATGAAGATCGTATCGACTTGCAAACTGAGTCAGGAAGGCTGCGACATCATCGTCAACGCCGCCGTCGAAAAAGCGAAAGAGCTGAAACAGATCGTCAGCATCGCCGTCGTCGACGCCGGCGGCCACTTGATGGCGTTCAAGCGCATGACCAACGGCCGCACGCACAACACGCTGATCGCTCAGGCGAAGGCGCGCTCGGCCGCGCTGACCACCGCCGCGACCGGAAAGGTAGGCCGCGACGGCGCGGAGATTCCCGATCATCAGGTGCTGGCGCAGACGCTCGCCGTCGGTCCGGGCTGGTTCGTCAGCATCGAAGGCGGGGTGCCGATCAGCGTCGAGGGACAATGCATCGGCGCGGTCGGCGTCAGCGGCGCTCCTTCCGCAGTGGATCGTCAGATCAGCCAGGCAGGGGTCGATGCGTTCAACAGAGCTTAGTTTTGGTTTCTGGTTGGCCGGGAGTGCCTCCTCCCTTGGCTCCTTTGTGTCTTTGCGCGGAAATCGTGCTCGTTTCTCGTGCTCGTGCTCGGGCGAACACGAATCACGAACACGAGCCACGACTGCCCTGCCAAAACGCCAAGAATGCAAAGATAGAAAATGAACTACACCCGAAGAGAGCTGATGGTCGCCGCGGCGGCGCGGGAAATCGCCGACGGCGAAAAAGTTTTCGTCGGCATGCGCTTGCCGCTTTTGGGCTTCGCCGTGGCGAAGGAGCTGCACGCGCCGAACGCTATCGGGATATTCGAGAACGGTGTCGTGCGCGACTGGCCGGCGCTGGAATCGATCTTTACCATGAGCGATCCGCCCAACGTCGCCCATGCGCTTTGCTGCGGCGGCCTGCTTGACGTCATGTATCTATTGCAAAGCGGCCGCGTCGATTTGGGCTTCATCGGCGGCGCCGAGATCGACCGCTTCGGCAATTTGAACACTCACTGGGTCGAAGACAACGACAGGCGCACGCGCCTGCCCGGCAGCGGCGGCGCGGCGGACATCGCCACTCTGGCCAAGCGCTGCATCCTCATCATGAACCACGAGCGGCGCCGCTTCACGCTAAGGGTTCACTACGTCACCTCGCCCGGCTACGGGGAAGGCGGCGATTGGCGCAAGCAAAACGGGCTCACAGGCGGCGGCCCAAGCCGACTCATCACTAGCATGGGAATTTTCTCTTTCGATCCCGTGGACCGTGAAATGGTGCTGTCTTCCAACCATCCCGGCGTGTCCGTGGCCGACATCAAGAACGACACCGGCTGGCCGCTGCGCGTGTCACCGGAAATTCGCGAGACCGCACCGCCGACCCGTGACGAACTCGCGGCCGTCAGAAAATACGACCCGAAAGGAGTCTGGACTTCGTAGAATTAGGCGCGATGTTCAGCCTGGGTTCCGGTGCCGCGAGAAGAACGCCGCGCGCGATCCCTCCCCCACCTCGTCGTGCAAGTGGGGCTCCGGTTGTCAGCTCCCCTTCATGGTGAAACGAAAGGTAGACCCTTTCCCCGGCTCGGACTCCACCCATATCCTCCCGCCGTGGCGCTGCACAATTCGCTGGCAGAGCGCGAGACCGATCCCGGTGCCAGGATACTCATCCCTCCCGTGCAGCCGCTGAAAGATGACGAAGATGCGCGGGAAATATTGCGGGTCGATCCCGATGCCGTTGTCCTTGACCGAAATGATCCACTCGTGGCCGGACTTCTCGGCGGAGATTTGCACCCGCGGAGGCTCGCCGTTCTTCCGAAACTTAATCGCATTGCCGATCAAGTTTTGGAAAAGCTGCACCATTTGCGTGCGATCGGCGGCGACCGTCGGTAGATCGGCATCGGTCACCATCGCGGCCGACTCAACGATGGCGGCCTGGAGGTTCACGACGGCTTCTCGAAGCGCTGCGCGCAAGTCGACGGCATCGGCAATCTGATTTCCGCGAGTGGCGACACGGGAATAAGACAGCAGGTCCTGGATGAGATGCTGCATGCGATCGACCCCGTCCACGGCGTAATGGATGAAATCACGGGCCTCCTGATCGAGCTTGTCCCGGTAGCGACGGGCCAGCAGTTGTGTATAGCTCGACACCATCCTCAACGGTTCTTGCAGATCATGGCTGGCGACGTAGGCGAACTGCTCGAGTTCCTTGTTCGAGCGGATGAGATCCTCGTTGAGCTCTAGAAGGTTCGCTTCCGCCCGCTTGCGCTCGGTGATGTCGAGACTCGCGCCCACGGCACCGATCACCGCGCCGTTCGTATCGCGCAGCGGGGAGCCGACGATCCGAGCCCAGAAGATGCTGCCGTCCTTGCGGCGCAGGCGCTGTTCATACTCCCCGGCCTCGCCCGCCTCGCGCCGGCGGTTACGCTCGCGCATCAGTTGCCGCTCCTCGGGCGCAATGAAGATCTCCAAAGCGGATCGGCCCACCAGTTCCTCGCGCGCGTAGCCGGTCATGGCAAGCATTTTCGGGTTCACGTCCGTAATGACGTCGTCCAGGTCGGTCAGCAGCAATCCTTCGTTGAGGCTGTTGGTCACGCAGCGGAGGCGTTCCTCGCTCTGACGCAATTCGCCGGTGCGCTCGTCGACGAGGCGTTCCAACTCGGCGTTGAACCGGCGCAACGATTCCTCCATCCGCTTCCGCTCGGTGATATCCTGCACGATGCCGCGGATTTTCAGCGGCCGGCCGTCCCGGTCGAATTCAGCGATCCCTTCGAGGTGGACCGAATGCTCGCTGCCGTCCGGCAGCACCACCCGGTGATCGATCCGATGCACGCGCCCGGAAGCGTACGCCGCCTGCTCTTCGCTCCGCACTGACGCGACGTCGTCCGGATGAACCAGTTCGCCGTAGTATTTTTCCATGTCGGGCCGGAATGTGGCCGGATCGCGTCCGAAGATCTCGTAGACGGTGTCCGACCAAGCCACCCGGCCCGTGGCAACGTCGAGTTCCCAGTCGCCCATGCGGGCGATGCGCTGGGCCTCGCTAAGCCGACGGGCGTTCGCCTCCACCTGCTCGCGCAGCTTCGCGCTTTCGCGCGCGTCGTTAAAGGCGCGAACGGCGCTCAAGCCGATGAACGCCAGATAGGCGAGCGTCATGACGCCCATCACGACCGAAATTTCGCCGCCGGGGTTGACCAGCAGGCGCACGATCAGCGCTAGGAGCGGCGGCACGACGAACAGGAACGCGGACTTCCAATCCGGAGCAAGCGAGGTCATCGCGCCGGCCGTGATGCCGCAGATGACGAGCACCACCAAGAACTGATGCGGCAGTTCGGACGGGAACAGCAGCAGCGGCAGCAGCGCCCAAGCGACCCCGCCCGTGGCAGCGCCGACGCGAAAGCGCCCGAGCCACGCCTCAGGAAGGCCGCCCGCGCCCGCCTGCCAGCGCAGGTATAGCCCGCCGCGCGCGGCGGTCATCAGAAAGACGAACGCCAGCCAACCGGCGAGCATTTTCCACGCGGCGCCGCCGCGCAGCACGAAGGCCGCCAGTACGGAAAGCAAAAGGTGGGCTGCGATGGCGGACGGCAATCCGCCATACAGCAACTTCACTTGCTCCGAAACGAAATAAGAGGACTCGCCGGCTTCTCCGAGGCGTTTTTCTTGTCTTGTCGACTCCATGATGTCTTCGATCCGCCGGTAAATTCGGACGCGATCCGACGAAGTTCCAACGAGAGAAAACTGCGCCCCGCTATCCTACTTCGCTCCGCCCCCACGGGACACCGCTGATTCACCCGCCGACGGCATATTTTCACCTTGCCGGCGGGTCATTTGATAAGCGGGCCCTCAAGGCTCCAGGCGCGCGCTTTGAATCACCACCGCCTCCACCGGCACGTCCTGATGCATGCCGCGGTTGCCGGTGCGAACCTTTTCGATTGCCTGCACCACGTCCATGCCGGCGATGACCCGGCCGAAGACAGCGTAGCCGAACCCGTCGGGCGAGGGGCTCTTATGGTTCAAGAAATCGTTGTCTTTGACGTTGATGAAAAACTGCGCCGTGGCGCTGTCGACGACGTTGGTGCGCGCCATGGCGATGCTGCCGATGACGTTTTGCAAACCGTTGCCCGCTTCGTTTTTGATCGGCTCCCTGGTGGATTTTTGATTCATTTTCGGGTCGAACCCGCCCCCCTGAATCATGAAGCCGGGAATCACCCGGTGAAAAATCAGGCTGTCATAATAGCCGCCGCTAACGTAATCAAGGAAATTTTTGGTCGTGATCGGCGCCTTCTCGGCGTCGAGTTCGATGCGAATATCGCCCATGCTGGTGGTCATCAACACCACTGGATTTTTTTCCGCCATCCGTGCCTCCCCAATCTCGAAAAGATCGTTCATCTTTACCATTTTTTTGCGCCAACCAATACTCGCTAGGCTTCGCGGCCCTGGCCTCTCGGCGGAACAGGGCCGACCGTGTTCGTGATTCCTGTTCGTCCGAGCGCGCACGCGATTTCCGTGCAAAGGCGCAAGCAGCGCCCGGGAAGAGGGTGGAAATATTTCCGGGGTTGCGATATGGCTTATGCTTCCCGACAATTGATGAAATCCGCAAGGAGCCCCCATGCCGAGCGATAAAAAAATCGAAGGAATACTGATGCCCATGCCGGTGGCGTTCAAACGGGACGGCGCCGTCGATCACGCGGCGACGGACGCGATCATCGACTTCTATCTGGACGCGGGCGTGCACGGCTTTTTTCCCCTCGGCACCCACGGCCAGGGCATGGTGCTGGAAATCGACGAGCGCAAAAAAGTGGCCGAGCAAATCGTCGACCGCATCCGGGGACGCGTTCCCATCGTGATGCACATCGGCACGGCGAACACGCTGTCGTCCATCGAGCTGGCCCGACATGCCGCGGGACTCGGCGTCGACGCCGTCGGGATCGTGCCGCCGTACTACTATCCGCACGACGACTGGGAAGTCTACGCGCACTACAAAGCTATAGCGAAGTCCGTGCCCGGCGTGCCGCTCTTCATTTACGACAATACCGAAACCACCCGCGTCGAGATCACGCCGGCCAAAGCCAACAAAATCATCGAGGCGATCGCGCCGAATCCCCTGGCGGGCATCAAGGTCTCCTTCGTCGCCTACGACAAGCTCCTGGGCTACGTCTACCAGTTGCCCAAGTCGGTGGGGGTTTTCCCCGGCGGCATTTTTTCCCTCTACACCGGCTATTCGGTGGGCGTGCGCGGCGCCATTCATCCGCCCTCGACGCCGTTCCCCGAAACCTGCGTGAGGATGTACGAAGCGCTGAAAGCCGGCAATCTCCAAGCCGCCCAAAAGGAGCATGATCTGTTGACCCGGCTGATGCAGGTGGTGGGAAAATTTTTGCGCAGCCACGGGCGCGGCGTCTTCTGCGAGCTGATGAAGCTGCGCGGCCTGCCGGTGGAGCGCTTTCCGCGCTGGGAAACACCGCCCTTTAGCGACATCGACCGGGCGGAATTAAAGGAAGGCATCACCAAGACCGGCTTCGCTTTATAACTCATTTTGTTCATCCACCGAGAAAAGATCACCGCGAAGAACACAGGGCGGAAGAACCGCAACCAAAAGGGGACAGTCCCCTTTCCGGAAGGGGGACTGTCCCCCTTCTGAGCTTCGTGGTGAAATAGCATTTATCAATGGGGTAACTCGACTATGCCATTCAACGACCTACGCGAGTTCATCGACGCCGCGCGCAAGCTGGGACAGGTGAAGGAAATTCACGGTGCGCATTGGAATCTCGAAATCGGCGCGCTGACGGAAATGTTCGCTTTCAAGGAACCCTCGCCCCTGGTGCTTTTCGACCGGATTCCCGACCACGCGCCCAACTTTCGCGTCGCCTCGAACCTGATCAACACGCCGACGCGCTCGGGTTTGACCGTCGGCATGCCCGCCGACGCCGCCCCCATCGAGCTCGTCGCCCGTTGGCGAGAATTGCTCAAGGGCGTCAAGCCGATCCCGCCGCGCGTGGTCGCCAACGGGCCGATCCTGGAAAACGTCAAAACCGGCGCGGAGATCGACATGACGATTTTTCCGACGCCGCACTGGCATCAACTCGACGGCGGCCGCTACATCGGCACCGCCGACTGCGTCATCACCGGCGAGCCCGAAGAAGGCGGCTGGGTGAACGTCGGCATCTACCGCGTCCAGATCCATGACAAAAACACGCTCGGCTTGTACGTTTCGCCCGGCCATCACGCCCGCATCATGCGCGAGAAATATTGGGAGAAGGGGTTGAGCTGCCCGGTGGTGGTCACTTTCGGTCAGGACCCGCTGCTTTTTCTGGTCGCGGGGCAATCGGTGCCCTACGGCACGAGCGAGTTCGATTATTGCGGCGGCCTGCGCGGCGCGCCGGTCGAAGTGATTCGCGGCGAGATAACGGGGCTACCGATTCCGGCCACCGCAGAAATAGCGATCGAAGGCGAAGTGCCGCCGCCCAAGGAACAGATCCACATGGAAGGTCCCTTCGGCGAATGGCCCGGCTACTACGCCCATGGCGCCGCCAACGAGCCGGTCATCCGGGTCAAAAAACTTTACTACCGCAACGATCCGATCCTCGCCGGCGCTCCGCCCTTGAAGCCGCCGTTCATCACCTTCGGCGTGCCCATCGGCGCTGCGGCGATCTGGAACTATCTGGAGAAGGCCGACGTGCCGGATATCAAGGGCGTCTGGTGTTACGTCGGCGGATCGGCGGCGGGCGGCGGCGCGCCGTTCATCGTCGTCTCGCTCAAGCAGCGCTATCACGGCCACGCGCAGCAGGCGGCCATCGCCGCGCTCGGCTCGCGCGCGGGAAATTATCATGGCCGCTTCGTCGTCGTCGTCGACGACGACATCGATCCCTCGGACATGAAAGAAATGCTTTGGGCGGTCTCGACGCGCTGCGATCCGAAAACCGCCATCAGCATCATCGACGGCTGCTGGAGCACACCGCTCGACCCGGCGATGCATCCCGATCAGCGCGACGCGGGCAATTTCGTCAGCAGCCGGGCAATTCTCAACGCCTGCCGGCCCTACGCCTGGCGCGACCGCTTCCCGCCGGTCAACGCGCTGAGTCCCGAGCTGAAGAAAAGAATGGCAGAAAAGTGGCAGAAGGAGCTGGCTTAATGGCGCCGCTCGATCGGCTTCATGCGAAAGGGGATGCCGGCTTTTTTTAGCTCCGCTTCGTAGAGCGCGCGGATTTCCGGCGGCTCGTCTTCGTGCTCGAGCAAATGGCCGCCTTCGTGCTCGCTCAAGTTCGGCCGCCAAGGGTGGCCGACCAGGCGCAGCCCGCGGCGCAGCGCGAGATGACGCGCCGGTTCTTTGCTGGTCGTGAAATGATGGTGATACCAGCCCTCGGGCGGAACCAGCAGGCTGCCCGGCCGCCAATCGACGCGGACGAATTCCTTGCCCGGATACCACATCAGCGAGTAGCCCTTGCCGGCGATCACGATGACCTGCGCGCCGGGTCCATGACGGTGCGCTTTTTTGTAGGTGCCGGACTCGATCGCCATGATGTGGCCGACCATCGAATTGCCGGAGAGGTGAATCCCCAACCGGCTGAAGCCGACGCCGCGCTCAGGGTGCGGGTCGAGGGTGACCGCGTTCAGGTCGGGAATGAAGTTGACGACCCGGTCTTCCTCCACGCCCGGTTTGAATTCGCCGCTGAAAAAATCCTTTTGGCCGGCGAAGCGGTCGCGAAATTCATAGGGTACGTTGAAGACGAAGTCCGGCGAATTGTAAAGGTTCATCACCAACGGCAAATTATTCGCCGCGGCGAAACGCACCGGCTCGGTTGCCGAACCGTTGTGGTGCTGGTGTCGGGCGTTGAGCGGCGGCGAAAAGAGGCTGCCCGGCTGCCACTCCAGCGTAATCGGTTCGCTGCTCGCATCGCTCCAGAATTGGCTCGCGCCGCGGCCCGATAAAATCAGCACCTGCTCCTCGTACATATGGCGCATCGGCTTGAGACTTTTGCCCGGCGGGATTTCAGCGATGGAAACCCCGACGAATCCTTGGGAACCTTCGAGATGGCAATAAGCGGCCGGACCGCCAAGGCGGTCCCAGTATTTTAGCGGCGCGCTCCTCAGATCCTCCACGCCGTAGCCGCTAATGACCGACAGCCCGTCTTTCTCGCACCACTCTAAAAACGCCGGCTTGCGCGCGTATCGTTTTGCCGAAGCTTCATCCAAGGGCATGGAGGCACCTCATGATTGAAATTCGATCGTTCGTCGTCGCTTAGAATTCAAATGAAGGCGCGCCGCGAGCGTCAGCCCCGCCCGCGAGATTAGGCTTTGCCTTGACAATAATCTGATAGGCAAAAAGCCCGGGGAAGCGGCGCGCGACAGCCAGTGGGATAATTTTCTGCTTCAAAAGCTTCGGCGGTTTTAAAAAACCATCGACGAGTTCTGTTTCGTACCCCGCGGTTAAAAAAAGCGCGCGGGCCGTCGCGATGGTAAAAAAACGCAGATGGCTCTCGTCCAGGATACCCGTCGATTGGTAATTGAACCTGCCCAACAGAAGATTCTTCCGCATCGTCCAGTGGGCGATATTCGGTATCGAGCACAGCACAAAGCCGTTGGGCGCAAGACAGGCCCGCGCTTTTTTTAAAACCCATCCGGGATCCTGACAATGCTCCAATACGTCGAGAAAAAGAATCGCGTCGAACTTATTCCCCAGCCGGTCAAAAATCGCCGGGTCTTCGATATCCCCGACTACGACCCGGCTCAGCGCCGCTCGCGCCTTTTCCGCCGCCTGAGGATTTTTTTCCAGCCCGGTGACTTTGCACCTTTTCTCCTGGAGCAGGCGCCCCAATCCTCCGGTATGGCAGCCCACATCCAATAGGTTCACGCCTTCGGGAACAAGCCGGTAGATTTTCCCGAGCAGCGTCTTCGGTCGTGCGATCTCCGAGATCAGCTTCTCGGTTCGCACATCGTAGCGCAGGTCACTTTCCATAACAGACGACGCTTTTTTTTCCCCGCGCGCGAAATAGATAGGACCAAAGGTCGTGCAGGTTGAAGCAGTTTTCCCTATAGGCCTTGAGAAACATCGATTTGGCCAAGTCGCATTGGCCGCCTTTGAGATGCCGCTCCGCCAATTTGCGGTAGCGCCGGGCCAGCCGCGTGCGGACCTTGACCGGGCCAACGGCGCGCACGACATCGGGGTGGTTTTGTTTCAGGTCTTCCAAGCAGTGAATCAGACCGTCGAGCGCCACTTGCGGCAGCAAATTATTTGATTTCAATCTTTTCTTGCAGCCGACATAGTCGGCGCAGCGAACTTCGTGACGGACCGCCAAGCGGAGATAAAAATGCAAATCATCGAGGCCCCAAATTCCCGGATGCAGTCCGCCGAGTTCCTCGAAGACTGCTTTCTTCACCATCACGACGGACATGGAAGCCACCCAACACTGCCACAGCCTGCGGATCGGCACCGCCCTGCCGACCATCGAGCGCAGCACCCGCGCGTCGATATGGGTCTCTTCCCGGACAATGCCTTTTCCGTAATATTGGGCGTCGTCAAAAACCATCGCCGCCGCGGGGTGCGCGGCAAAAACAGCGAGCAACGACTCCAGATGGCGCTCGTTCCAGACGTCGTCATGATCGCAGAAGGCGATGAATTCGCCTTGCGCAAGGGCAACGCCGCGGTTGCGGGCCGCCGCCGGCCCCTGGTTCGGCTGGAACGCATAGCGAATGTTCGGGTCGTGCCTCCTGACCACCTCGGCCGTATCATCCGTGGAGCCGTCGTCCACCACGATGATCTCGAGATCCTGACAACTCTGGCGCCCTATGCCGTCCAAAGTCTCGCGCAAGAGCGCCGCGTTATTATAAGTCGGGATGACGACGGAAACCTTGGGCGGCATGACGGCTTGTCTGTTTGAACTCGTCGGGATGACTCAAGGTTTAACGTCTTGCGGCGGATTTCACAAACGGAAGGTCACTCCCGCACTCCCACCTGCCCGCCGAGAGCGCGGGCGATCAACGCCGCGACCACCACGAGTCCCACGACCATCACCGCGACCACCGTCGCCTTCTCGAATTCAGCCCCGGCGGCAAAATCGAGCATCAAGAGCGACAGGGTGCGGGACTTGCCCGAGCCCAAAAGCACCACCGTGCTGATGTCCCGCGCGGCGGAAATGAAGCCGACCAAGCCGACGGTGACGAGCGCCGGCATGGTCAGCGGCAGGATCACGCGGCGGAACGTATCGAACCAGGTTCCGCCGCATACTTTCGATGCTTCCTCCAGGTCATTGCTCAGTTGCAAGAGCACGCTTTTGATCATCTGGGCGCCGAAGGGCATGCTCTTGATCACCATCGCGATCATCAGGAGATAAATCGTCCCGTAGATCGGCAGAAAGATCCTCGTCTGGAGAAAGGTCCAGAGCAGCGCCACGCCAAGCAGGATTCCGGGGATCGACCAGGGCAGCCAGGAAAGAAAGTCGAGCAGCCAGCGGCCCCGGTAACGGGTGCGCACCACGACGTAGGCGATCAGCGAGTAGAACAACACGCCGATGAAGCCCGAACCGAGGCCGATGGCGAGCGTGTTCCACAGCGAGCGCAGCAGCACCGGGTCGTTGAGCGTCGCGCGCCAATTGTCCAGTGTCCATGGCTCGGCGATATTGAAAAAGCCGAACAGCTTCATAAAGGTGCCGGTCAGAAGCAATAGCGTCGGGATCACCGTCACCACCAACGCGAACGACAAGACCAAGACGAACGCCGGTATGCGCCAGCGCCCCAGGTGAGTCGGCCGGATGCTGAATCCCCTGCCGGTGACCGTCGTGTAGATTCTCTTGCCGATGTAGCGGCGCTGCAGCGCGACCATCGCCAGGAGAACCGCCAAAAACACCGTGCTGAGCGCCATCGCCGGAGCGAATTGCGGCGGCTCCCACGTGACCAGTTCGTGGATCTTCGTGGAGTAAACTTGCAGGCCGATGGGCGTGCCGAGCAACAACTCGATCTCGAAGGCCTCGAGGGAGCGGATGATGCCGAGAATCGTCGTCACCAGGATCGCCGGCATCATCACCGGCACGATGATATGGAAGAAGGTACGCCAACCGCTCGCGCCCGAGATGCGCGAGGATTCTTCCAGGGCTGCGTCCAAGTTGCGAAACGCCGGCGTCAAGAGCATCACCTTGACGCTGACACTGCCGCCCAGATGGGCCCAAACGATGCCCCAGAAAGAATAGATATTGAACAACGGCTGGCTCACCACGCCGAGGCCGATGAGCCCTTGGTTGAGCAGACCGTATTTCGGATCCAAAAAGAGGATCCATCCCATCGTTTCCGGCAGCGCCGGCAAGAAAAACGACAACCAAAAGAAAAATTCCAAAAATCCCTTCATCGGGATATCGCTGCGGGCGATCAGCCAGGCGAAGAAACAGCCCAGCAACAGAGCGATCGCTTGACGGGTAAGTGCGAGAGTAAAGGTGTTGGTCATCGCTTTGACGATGCCCGGCGTGGTGAAAGCCTTGACCCAACCCTCCAGCCCCCAAACGATCGGCTGTCCGGGGCGGGCGATTTGAAAGCTATTCAGGATCATCAAGCCCAGCGGAGTCAGTACGAGAAAACCGACCACCAAGACCAAGACGACCATCGGCAGCGAGGTCATGCGGAAAGACCGAATCATCGGCAGCGACAACTTTTCAAAGGTTACGGTTCCGTTCAGCGTTTGTGATTTATCGTTCATGTTCGAACCTTTTCTGCCAAATCGTTATCCCGGCTATGCATCACGGTTTTCAGTTATCGTTCGCCGCGCTATCGTAATTCATGTCCGGCGCGATGCCCTTCTTTTCCAGCTCCGCCTCATAGCAGCGCCGAATCTCCGGATCTTCATCTTCGTATTCGATCAAGGTTCCGCCCTGTTTGACCGAGGTATAAACCCCGGCGCGAATCGCCGCGACTCTGATCCCGAGTGGAAACTTCTGGCTGCCGCAGCGCAGCGCCAACTGGAGCGCCGGTTCACGGCCGGTATTGAAATGTTGGTGAAACCAATTGGTCGGCGGGCTGAAAACGCTCCCCGGGACCCATTCGACTTTGATCACGCGGTCGCCCTGGCCGCTCTCGTAGGGCCGGGTGCCGAGATCGTTGGGCCACATGAGCGAGTAACCTTCGGAGCGAAGAATAACCAGCACCGCGCCGCCGCCATGGTAGTGCGCTTTGTGGTAGCGTCCCACCGGCCATTCCGCCAGATGACCGATCAACGTATTATTGGAAATCTCGAATTGCGTGATATTGACTCCGGCGCCCTTCTGCTCTTGCGCGTCGATGATCGCTTTGCGCGCGTCGGGAATGAAGTTGGTCTCCCATATCCATTGCCGGTTGTTGCTGGCGAGATAGCGGTCGTTGCGCGGTTCGAAGTAATCCTGCTCGCCGTCGTAGCGCTCGCTGAAAGAAAAATCGCTGTTGAAGACGAACCGCTCGTTGTGAAAATGGTCGAGGACCATCGGGGCCGTCGTGACAGCGAGAAATACCGCCGGGTATTTTTTTGAATGATTGATGAGACGATGAAGGGCGTTGAGGGGCGGCGAGAACAGACTCCCGGTTTGCCAGGAGATCGTTTGCGGTACGCGATCGCGCTGCTGCATCTCAGCGACGCCCTGCCCCTGGACGATGTAGATGACTTCCTCATAGAGGTGGCGCTCCGGTTGAAGAGCGGCGCCGGGAGCGATCCTGCCGACGTAAACGCCGGTGATCCCCTCCAGACCGCGAAATTGGAGATAAGCGCCCTCGCAACCCAAGCGCTTCCAGCTTTTCAACGGAATCCTTTTGACGTCGGTGACTCCGTAGCCTTCGACGATCGGAACATCTTCTTTTTCCATCCAGCGCTCGTAATAGGTTTTTTCCCTGGCTCGGGCGACCCTGAGCCGTTTTAAGTTGGCATCCTGCATGTCTCTTTCTCCTCTGGAACCGCTCGACGATCCCGGCGCCAATGGCGCAGGGCGTCAGATTTTGATTGCCTTTTGTTGTAAACGCTTCGCGACCTTCTGATAATTGCCGCTCACCGCTAGCGCCGCGTTTTCTACGTCTTCTTCCTCCCACTGTCCCAGGCTGTAGCCATACCAGGGCATTTTAGGTTTGAGCGGCGGCAAGCCGAGTTGCTCCCATTTGACTTTCGCCGCCTCCATATACTTTTTCGCCGGCAGGGCCACCGGCGGGTACGGCCATTTGCGCGTGGCGTCAATCATGATCGCCGAACAGCCCGAGGGCGAAGGAAAGCGCGCCTCGATGTGCGAGGAGCCCGGCGGCGCCGCCGACGGATCGAGGCCGGCGAATTTATGCGTCGTGATCTTGACGTCGCGATGCGGTTGCATCCGAAAGCTCAACGCCCAGTTCACCGAGTCGGCGTCTTCGGAATCGATGTCTTCGTCCACCGCGATCAAAATCTTTCCATGGCTCGGGTCGAGAGCCACCGCCGCCTGAAGTGCCTGCCAGGGTTGCGCCGGATTGGTTTTTTTCATGCGGATGACGATGAACTTTCGGCTACCGCTCGACTCGTGCAGCGTCACGTTGACGACCGCGGGGATGTTGCAATCGTATTTGAGCAGCTTGTAAAGCGTCGACTCGTAACCCATTTTACGCATCACCCCGCTCTCGCTCGGCACCCCCTCGGTGAACATTTGCAAAATCGGGGCTTTCCGATGGGTGATGCATTTTACTAAAAAAATGCCGTTCATCAGCTGGCCGCCCATGTAGCCGGTAAATTCGCCGAAGGGACCCTCGGGCTCCATCATATCGGTGGGAATCTCCCCCTCGATGACGATCTCCGCTCTTGCCGGCACTTCGAGATCGACGCTTTCGCATTTAACGAGCGATATCGCTTCGCCGGCGATGCCGCCCGCGACGGCGTATTCATTGCGGTCATAGCCGACCTTGGCGACGCTGGCCAAACCGATGGCCGGGCTGCAGCCGAGCACGATGGCGGCCTGCAAGGGAATTTTTTTCTCCTTGCACTTGTGAAAATGGATGCCGATATGCTGCGCCGGCGAAACGCTGACGCCCATCCTATCCGGCCCCTTGATCATACAGCGATAGGTGCCGACGTTGGCGACACCGGTCTCGATATCTTTGGTCACGACGTAGGGCGCGGTTAAAAACGGCCCGCCGTCGAAGCCGGGATTGCTGATGGGCACGGGGAAGCGCAGCAACCCTCCGTCAGAACGGGAAATCGCTCTGCCTTTGAGAATGACCTCTTTGACCGGACCGTTCTTGACGATGCGCGGCGGGATCGGCTGGCTCAACGCGCGGTTCCAGTGCTCCGCGACGGTCCCGGGATTATCGTCCTTCGCCACGCCCAACGCCATTTTGTAAATCTCCCGCGAAGCGCCCAGCACTCCGACCGCGACCTGGCAGTCGTAATGCTTTCCGTTCGGGTCGGTCACGTTTTCAAAGAGAAACGCTTTGCGTTGGCCGTCGGGCAATCCCTGGTACTGCCAGCGCACCAGGGGCATCAGCTCGCTGTTTTTATCGATTCTGTCGCTGATTCGATAAAGGTGGCCGGTCTCGTCCAACAGCGCGATGAAATCCCGCAGATCGCGAAAGGATTGCCTGCTCTTCGACTTCGCATTGCGGCTCGCCATGATTAGATGCTCCCCACGCGTTAAATCAGAAGCCGTATTCTTTCCAGCGTCGTTTGAGCGTCTGCGCCATCTCCGGCGAGATCGCCGTGCCGAGCGGCGGGTAGCGGTTGCCGCCGAACTGATCCTGCGGCTCGAGCTCCCAGTTGATCGTGGCGTCGAGCAAGACCCGCGTCCACTTGCCGTGGCCGTACTTGATCGAATCTCTTTCCGCCGACGGCACGCTCGGATCGAGCATCGACCCCGACGTGCCCGGGAAGGTCGTGATGTCGCCGAGCCCGGCGTTGATCCGGTAACAAAGCGCCCACTCGATCGCTTCCCAATCGTGAATGTCGATGTCGTCATCGACGACGATGAGATGCTTCCCCGCGTAGTTGGCGAGATGGCAGCCCCACAGCGCGTTGGCCACCTGCTGGGCGTGGCCTCGATGGCTCTTGCGGATCTGCACGCGCAGGAGCTCGGGCCACTTGCCGCGCCAAACGCCGGTCACGTTCGGCACGCCGGCTTCCTCCAAGTACTGCCAGGCCATCGCGGAAAAAGTCGCCGGCGTCCAGGTTGTGCCCTCGTTGGTTCGGCCCGGGCTGGCGCCGGTCAAGCAGCCGTGAAAGATCGGGTCGTTGCGATGGGTGACGCATTCGACGCGAATAGCGTGCTTGGGCGTTTTTCGTCCCGCATAGTATCCCGGATATTCGCTGAACGGGCCCTCGGGCACGAAGGTCTTCGGATCCGGCGAAACGAACCCTTCGAGGACGATTTCCGCCGCGGCGGGCACCATCAGATCGCTGGTTTCGCACTGCACCAGCTCTACCGGCGCGCCGCGCAGGGAACCGGCCATCTCATATTCGGAGTGATTGACCGGCGTGGAGGCCGCCATGAATAGTGCCTGGTCCCAACCGATCACCACGGCGACGGGCATTTCCTGGCCGCGATTTTTATATTTGCTGAAATGCTTGCCCCAGCCTTGAGTCATAGCGAGCAAGACGCCGATGGTATTTTTTTGCGCGATCATGCCGCGGTAGGTGCCGGCATTTAAAACTCCCGTGTCGGGATCGCGCGTGACGATGCTGGCGGAGGTGCAAATATAGCGGCCGCCGTCGTGCGGATTCCATCGGGGAACCGGGAACTGGAACAGATCGACGCGGTCCCCCTTGACGATATTTTCTTTGACCGGTCCCTTGGCAACCGTCACCGGTTTAAGCGGCTTCGAAAACCGCTCTTTGAAGATCGCCACGAGCTCGCGATCGGAGCTCTTTTCTGAAATGCCGAGAATCCGGCAAACCCTCTCCCTGGTGCCGGTGCCGTTGGTGAACAGGCGGCGGCAGAGGGTGTCTTTATGGCCCTTGATGTTCTCGAAGAGCAGCGCCGGCCCGAATTGGCTGGCAACCTCACGCGTGACCGCGCCGAGCTCCTCATCCCAATCCACTTCCGCTTTGACGCGCTTTAGATCCCTTCTCTCCTCCAGGTCGTCGATCCATTCGCGCAGGTCTTTTACCGCCATCTCATTAACTCCGTTCGGTTTGATTCTTACTCGGTCGGCCCATCTGCACCACGAAGATCACGAAGGACACGAAGGGTTCGGATAACCATGATTTTAAACTTCGTGTTCTTCGTGCCTTCGTGGTAAAATTTGTCTTTTCGTCTTTGGTTGCGGCTTTGCCGCGCTAAGTCCTTCGTGGTGAATCCGCTTATTGCACGCCAGCTAAGGACAGCAGCCCCCGCCGGACCAGCGTCTTGCTCAACTCGACTTTATAACCGTTCATCTTGAGCGGCCTGGGATTCTCGAGCGCCGCCTCCGCCGCCGCGCCCACCGAAGCCTCATCGATCTCGCGGTTTCGCAAAACTCTTTCCGCTTGGCGGCTCCGATAGGGAAAAGTCGCGATGCCTCCTAGAACAATCCGCAAATCCTCGCACACATGATCCCGCATCACCGCGCTCACCGCCGCGCTGGCGATGGCGAAGTCCCAGGACTTCCGCAGGGCGAATTTCACGTAGGCGCTATGCGTCGGGCGAAAGGGAATTTCGATTTCGGTGACGAGCTCGTCAAGGGCGAGAGAATGGGGTTGCAGCCTGCCGCCGGCCCAGTCGTGACCGGAGAGAAAATCCGTGATCGAGGTCGCACGGGCGCCCTTCGGCCCGACGATGTGGACCTTCGCATCGAGCGCGGCGAGGGCCACCGCGGTATCCGACGGGTGGTTCGACAGACAAAGGTGGCCGCCCATGATGCTGCCGTAGTAGCGGCTGTCGCCGCCGGCGAGATCGCAGAACTTGCCGCCGGACTTCCAGCAGGAAAATCCATCCTGGAGATACCAGCACCAAACATCCTGACAGATGTTTCCGCCCACCGCCCCCAGGTTGCGAATCTGCGGCGACGCCACCGCTCCCGCCGCCACGTCCAGCAAGGCGTAGTTTCGCCGCAACTCTGC
>Ga0153916_10000640_pt1 | contig 24005 bp, 17 predicted proteins | sample Opewatmetagenome_FD_109642 | JGI IMG/M metagenome (GOLD analysis project Ga0153916, IMG submission 109642) | Freshwater wetland microbial communities from Ohio, USA - Open water 3 Core 3 Depth 4 metaG | ecosystem: Environmental > Aquatic > Freshwater > Wetlands | place: USA: Ohio, Lake Erie...
CTGCAACCCAGGGGCAGGAGTGGAAACTCTCCACTCCTGCTTCTAGGAGGTATTTCATGGGTAAAAGAGTTGTGATTATCGGCACTCTGGACACCAAAGGGCCAGAGATTGCTTATCTGCGCGACCGGTTACAAACCCTGGGCCTGGACACGACCGTGGTCGATTCAGGCATCTTGGGCGAGCCGATCGGGATAAGCCTTGAAGCTGGTCGCGATATAAGCCACGCCGAGGCAGCTCGCTATGCAGGTACAACAATCGAAGCTCTACGCAATGCTGGCAGCCGCGGCAAAGCCGTGGAAGGGATGCGCAGGGCGCTTAAGAAATTAACTCTGGAGCTCTACTCTCAGGGCAAGTTGGATGCAATTGTGTGCATGGGTGGCGCAGGGGCTGTAATCGGCGCAGCAGCCATGATGCAATTGCCTGTTGGTGTGCCCAAAGTGGTGGTTTCCCCGATCGCTTCTGGAAAACACTACTTCGACCCCCTGGTCGGCACCAGCGACATCATGGTCGTTCACTCTATCGTAGATATCCTAGGGTTGAATCCGATCGCGACCACGATCTTTGACAATGTTGCTGCAGCACTCAAGGGGTTAATCGAACATGGTCACAAGCTGCCAGAGCCTGTTCTAGGAGAAAAATATGTTGCAGTGACCATGCTGGGCAACACCACCAAAGCGGTGATGGCACTCAAGGATCGGTTAGCCGAGCATGGCTATGAGGCGGTTATCTTCCACTCCAACGGTGTTGGTGGCCGGGCTATGGAAGAACTAGCTGAAACTGGTCATTTTGTTGGTGTGATCGACTTTACTACCAACGAAACATTCGACCCAATAATAGGTGGCATTCACGATGGCGGCCCTGACCGTCTCAAGCGGATTGGACTGCTGGGTTTACCACAGGTCGTTGTCCCTGGCTGCATTGATTTCGCTGCATTCCACGCTGGAGCAATTCCGCCTATATTACAGGGGCGCCCTATGTATGATCACAATCCTGAATATACACTCGTGCGCGCTACCCACGAAGAGATGGTTACGCTGGGCAACCTTTTCGCTGAACGTTTGAACCTGACCAAAGGACCAGTTCGTATCGCTGTCCCGACCCAAGGTCTCTCCATCCCTAATGTACCGGGCGGTCCCTTCTGGAACCCTGAAGCCGACGCGGCCTTCCTGCAAACCCTACGCGGTGGGCTCAGGAAAGACATCCCCATTCTTACCTACGAACGACATGTCAACGATCCCGAATTTGGCTTCGAGGTAGCTGATCTGTTCAATGATCTGATGAGCAAGGAGTGAAAAATGTTAACTGGAAATGGACGCGACTATAAAGATATTCCCCACTTGACCGAAGGTGATGAAGAATTTCGCAAGAAATTCATCTCCTGGGAATTGGGCGACTTGACTTACATGGATATCCAGGAATATCTCAAAACCAAGGATACGATCCTGGTGCCGATGGCTAGCTTCGAGCAGCACGGTCAACACCTCCCGATCTACACCGACACAATCACTGCCATTGAAATTTCCTGTCGGGTATCGGAGATGATTGGCGTGTTGCATTCCCCGCCCATCTGGACGGGCTACTCACCGCAGCACATGCATAGACCCGGAATGGGGCGTGGAACCATCACCCTGCGCAGCAGCACCCTGCTCAACCTGCTTTACGATGTCGGGCGCAGCCTGATCCATCATGGCTTCAACCGCATCATCTTTGTCAACGGACATGGCTCCAATGTCAAAGTGGTTGACCCGGTCCTGCGCAAGCTGCGCTACGAGACAGGTGCGCTGATTGGCTTTGTCAAACCTTATATGGAGAATTACGTTGGTATCCTCGCGGGATTGATGGAAAATCCTCCTGAGGAGACACCTGGCTGGCACTCCAGCGAACTGGAGACTTCGCAGGACCTGGCATGGAATGAAAAATTCGTTCGTATGGAACGCGCCAATTTCACCAAGGCGCATGTCCCTGAATTCCTGCCCAGGTCGTTCGAGAAGAAAGACGGTATGCCCGACGTGGAATTTGATGGGTATAAATACTTTGCCTTCCCAATGGATCACCACGAATTCATCGAGAGTGGTGTGATTGGTAACCCGCTGCGTGCCACCAAGGAGAAAGGTGAAGAAGCCTTTCGCCGCTTTTCGGAGCATACTGCCCGCGGCGTGCTCGAATTGATGAAAGTACCAGTCAACGTCCATACCCGCGAGTTTATTGATCGGGCACTTTAATTTCTGGAAAGACCGGACACGGATTGCACGAAGATTGTACGTATCAATCCGTGGCCGATTTAAAAGCGATGCGCATAAAGCTGGCTTATGGCCGTAACGGCCTGACCGTAACATTGCCTGACACGGTGGATGTATTGGTACCACGCTTCCTCCCCGGTATGCCCGACGATGCTGAGGCTCTGCGGGAGGCTTTACGCGATCCGATCGGGTCGGTTCCTCTGGCAGAACTCGTCAAGCCTGGCGATAGTGTTGTGGTGGTCCACACCGATGTCACCCGTGCCACCCCAAATGATCGGATCCTGCCTGTGCTGTTGGACGAACTGGAGGCGGCTGGAATTGCGCAGAAAGACATCAGCCTCTTAAACGGCCTGGGTACGCATCGCCCGCAAACCGAAGCAGAGTTACGCGCCATGCTCGGGGACCAAATCGTGGAAGGTTACCGCTGCCTCCAACACGATTGCAATGATAAAGCCAACCTGGTCTCACTGGGTGAAACATCATTGGGAGATGCTGTACGAATTAATCGCTTTTATCTCGAAGCCGATGTGCGCATCCTGACCGGTTTCATTGAGCCTCATTTTTTCGCTGGATTCAGCGGTGGGCCTAAGGCGGTCATCCCCTCGTTGGCTGGGGCAGAGAGTGTTTTTACCAATCACGGAATTGAGATGATCGCCCATCCCAAAGCGACCTGGGGGGTCACTAAAGGGAATCCCATCTGGGAGGAAATGTGCGAGGTCGCCTTGCGCACCAACCCCACTTTCCTTTTGAATGTATCACTTAACATCAATGGTGAGATCACCGGCATCTTTGCCGGCGATATGCTTTCATCTCATGCGAAGGGTTGTGCCTTTGTGAAAGAGAACGCCATGCGCGCAGTGGACAAACCTTACGACATCGTAATTACCACCAATAGTGGCTATCCACTTGATCAGAACCTGTACCAGTCTGTTAAAGGCATGAGCGCTGCCAACCAGATTGTTCGGCAGGGAGGGAGCATTATCATTGCAGCCGCATGCGAGGACGGCCTGCCCAATCACGGGCAGTATGCTGCCTTGTTAGCCAAGGCTGGCTCACCTCAGGGTGTGATGGATATGATCTCCAAACCTGGCTTCTGTGCCCAGGATCAATGGCAAGTGCAGATCCAGGCTCAGATTCAACAACGTGCTGACGTGTACGTTTACAGTGACGGCCTTACTGACGAGCAGATTGAACGGGCATTGTTCATCCCCTGCCGCAACCTCGAGAAAACCATCTCGCAACTGCAGGACAAAAATGGTTCTCAGGGGCGTATCTGTGTCATTCCGGAAGGACCGCAAACAATCCCCTATTTGCAAGGAGAAGCATGAATAGCAAACAATATCGCATGGGTGATTTAATCAATCCGGCCGATGGACGCAGCCTGGTGGTTGACACCAGCAAAGGCCTGATGCTGGGGGCGCTTCCAGGATTGGAGGATTTTGAAGGAGTCGTCCGTCCCCTGCTTCCTTTATTGGATGGTATCGTCACCAGTCCCGGGCAGGCACGCAAACTGGGGTCTCGCACTCGCCAGGAGGCCTCTCTGCTGATACGGGCGGACTGGACCAACGCTCTACGTGGGGAGGACTTCGTGCTGCCTCCTGAGACAATCCAATATATTCCCCTTCTGAACCCTTCAGATGTCTTGGATCTGGGAGCGAATGCTCTGGTGATGTATTTCATCCTTGGTCACGAAGAGGAAATCGAAGCCAAGTGCCTGCAGCGGATGGTAAATCTCGCCTTGGAAGGGCTCAACCTAGGCATGCCTTTGCTAGTGGATGTGCAGCCTATTGGCCCGCGGGTGGTCCTGCTCAACAAAGCCATCGAACTGGGCGTCTCCTATGCCCTTGAAGGTGGCGCCGATGGCATTACCGTGCCCTGGCCAGGACCACAATCCTTCAAGATAATTCAGGCTATGTGCAATGGCCTGCCTGTTTGGGTTAAACCCAGCAGCCTAGAACTCGAAGGACCCGAATTGGCTGAAGCGCTGCAAATGGGGGCTGCTGGTTTCTGGCTCGATGAACGCATCTTCGCAGTCGATGATCCGGCAGCCGTCTTGCAGGCTTTGAATGCCTCAGTGCATGTTCCAGGTGTAGTGTGAAATGAAAACCGGATTGCAAACCCGCATGGACCGCCTGTTCAATCGCCTTGGCGATGGCCACGCTATTTGTGTAGCCGCTGACCATGGCTATATGAGCGATGTCACGCCTAACGTGGTCAACTTGCGATCAACCATAGAGGCCGTCATTTCTGGTGGCGTGGATGGCATTTTACTTGCCCCAGGACAGGCTCTGCGGCTGGCAGCTCTCTTCAAAGGCCGGGATGGTCCAGCTCTGATTGTGCGCGCCGACTGGATGAATATGCCCCGTCTGGGTACCTCCAATGTAAGTAACGCTGTTCCTCAACGCTTACTGATCAATGAGAAAGTCATCACTGCTGAACAAGCCCTATCTCTGGGTGCCACTGCCATCACGATCTATTTATTCTTGGGTTACAGTGATAAAGTGGAAGCCATAGGCGTGGATAAGTGCGCCAAGTTTGTCAACGAGTGCCGTCGAGCCGGTTTACCCTGTATCATTGAGCCACTGGCTTACGGTGGACAGGTGACCGGTGCTAATATCGTCGAGATTCTTACCCTAGGGGCGCGCATGGCGGTGGAGATTGGAGCTGACGCGCTCAAGATCCCTTACACGGGGGATGTGGATTCTTTCCGAAATCTGATCAATGTCAGCGGCGTACCAACCCTTGTTCTGGGCGGCGCCCGTTCTGACCACGAACGCGACGCCCTGGAACTGTATGCTGAAGCCCATGAAGCCGGAGCTTCCGGTTGCTTGATGGGCCGCAATGTCACCAAATCACCGGACCCCAAAGCGATGATCGAACAATTCTGCCACATTGGCCATCACGGTTGGACGGTGGATGAAGCATTGCACGGCGAAACATGGAATTTCGTGCGCCTTAAAGCCAGACCGCCCTTGTGCACTGGCTGTGACCTATGCGTGGGGGCATGTGTGGCTAACCATGGTGACGGTGACTATGGCATCCATAAGGCACTGCTGCAAATTAAAGCCGGGAGCCAGCCTTGGCAACATAAGGTTATGTTCTGCACCGTCTGCAAAAAGTGCATCGATATTTGCCCAACGAAGGCCTTGCGCTGGCACCTACACAGCGGCGCAGTTGAATTACTACCCGAACTCTGCGATAGCTGCGCCAAATGTGTGGACATCTGCCCGACGAAGGTAATTAGTCATTCGGAAGCAGGCCTCACATTTGAGAATGGACAGTCACTGGAATGGTACCCGGTGATGTGTGACCTGTGTGGCGGCACACCAGAATGCGCCCGTATCTGTCCCACCGGGGCGATTTTCATCGCTGAACGCCCAGATTTCACACCGGTGCCAGACTAGGAGATCCATATGGACTTGACTCAACGAGCCTATTGCGACCGTATATTGCGCGTCAATTTGACTACAGGATCCATTGAAACCACAGCCTTGCCCGCAGAAGTGATGCCGCTGATTCTGGGCGGGAAAGGTCTGGGGGCATGGCTGTTGTATACCGAACAACCCGCCGGCGTGGATCCGCTCTCTCCGGAAAACCTGATGATCTTCCACACTGGTCCGCTAACGGGAACCACTGCGCCTACAGCGGGGCGTTTCGGTCTGACCACCAAAAGCCCGGCTACAGGCACTTATTTCGATGCTTATTGCGGCGGCTATTGGGGTAACATGCTCAAATATGCCGGTTATGATGCCCTGGTTTTAAAGGGAGCTGCAAAAAATCCGGTCATGCTGGTCATCGATGGGCCGCGTGTGGAAATCCGTCCAGCAGAAAACCTGTGGGGTACGACCATCTCCGCAGCCACCCAACAGATCAAAGCTGAATTGGGCTACGATTGGCAATCCTTGGTGATAGGCCCTCCCGGAGAAGCACAGCGGAATTTAGCCGGTATTTTCAACGAGAGCCGGGCATTGGCTCGCGGTGGGGTTGGCGCGGTGATGGGTTCGAAGAATCTAAAAGCGATCGCTGTATGCGGAAGTAGGGGTGTACGCGTCCATGATAAAGGGAAATATAAGCGTGCCCTGCAATTGGCCTTCCGGGCGGTGCGCATGTCAGGCCCGATCAGCATGCTCCGCAAGGAGGGCACGGCTAACATCCTGGAGGTAATCAACGTGATGGGGGCGCTGCCCACACGCAACTTCCAGCAGGGACAGTTCGAAAAGTCTGATGAAATTTCTGGCTACTCCTTCCGCCAGTATAACTGGAAAAATGAGTATGCCTGTTTTGGTTGCCCGATTGGCTGCGGTAAATGGACCACTCCTCTGGAAGATGGCAAGGTCATCGAAGGACCAGAATATGAGAGCATCTTTGCCCTCGGTGCGAACTGCGCCATAGGCAGCCGAGAGAATATCATTCGACTCAACTGGCTGTGCGATGAATATGGTTTGGACACGATAAGCGTGGGCGGGGTGATCGGCTTCGTAATGGAAATGTTCGAACGCGGCATCATCTCAGCGGATACCCTGGATGGGATCTCACCATCCTGGGGAAATGCAGAGGCTGCCCTTTCCCTGGTGGAGAAAATGGCCAATGGTGAGGGCTGCGGAAAATGGTTGGCACAGGGCGTGGCGGCCATCGCAGACAACTACCCTGCAACAAAGGCATTCGCAATGCAAGTCAAAGGGCTGGAAATGCCTGCCTATCATCCAAACGCTGCCAAAGGTACAGCGCTGGCTTATGCTATTTCTGAACGAGGCGCCTGTCACTTGCGCGGTGCACCGCTGGGCGAGATATTCAGCGGAGCCGCCGATCCACTGACAATTGAAGGAAAACCGCAACTGTTCCGCGATCACCAGGCTGAAAAGGCAGTCTGGGACAGCGCCTGTTTATGCGCCTTTCCGGGATACGGGATGACGCTGAAGGAGTTGTGGCAGTTGGTTAAGGCCGCCACAGGATTTGACTATCCCAAGGTGGCGGATTTAGAACACCTTGGGGAGCGCGTGTCGACGATGGCACGTCTTTTCAATGTGCGCGAAGGCTTTTTTCGCAGCGCAGATACCCTACCAATACGCAATCTGACGCAGCCCATGATGGTCGGTTCAGCCGGTGGCCAGGTGGTTGATCTGGAACCGATGCTCGATGAATACTATCGCATCATGGGTTGGAATAACAACGGCGTTCCAACCTCGGAGCGATTGAATAGGCTCGGAATATTGGATTTGCTTGGACCTTCCAAGAATGACAAATAATACGACTGTATTTTTATTAATGCTGGCGGCTGTAGCATTTTTGATCAGCCTGTCGAAAGGCGGGCTGGGTGGGATGGCAGGGACTTTGTCAACACCGTTAATGTCACTAGTAATGCCTGTCAACCGGGTTCTTGGCTTGCTGCTGCCGATTATGCTGCTCGCGGATGTGTTCTCAATTGCTCTGCACTGGCGACGTTGGAATACACGGTTAGTTTGGCTGTTAATCCCCGGCGCAGTGATAGGAGTGACGATTGGTACGTATTTCATTGCCAATGTCTCAACCCAGGTGCTCAAGATCGGGCTGGCCATCATCGCTTTGTTGTTCGTGGCTTACAAAGTCCTTGAAAAGCGCATCCTCAGTTCGTTGAAATACCAGGAGCGCAATTGGCACGGCTGGTTGGCTGGTACCACAGCAGGCTTTACATCGGCGATGGCTCATAGTGGTGTACCACCCATCAGTATTTATCTCATGCTCCAAGATGTATCTCCGAGAGTTTTCATAGCAACCTCAGTACTGTTCTACGCCATCCTCAACTGGATCAAAGTTCCATATTATTACTTTACCGGGTTGTTCGATTTCGAACAGCTTTGGCACATTGTGTGGGTATTCCCAATCGTCCCCTTCGGCGTTTGGATTGGACGCTGGTTAGTGACCAAGGTTCCGAAGAATGTGTTTGATAATATCATTTTAGTTTTGTTGGTAATCACAGCCCTGTTGCTAATCTTCGGCTAGAAGTATAAAAAACAAATGGGAAAAACCATTGTTATAACAGGTACATTGGATACCAAAGGTCAGGAGTTTGCATTTCTCAAGGAGCTCATTGAGAAAGAAGGCCTCCAAACCCTGGTGGTTGACTTTGGCGTGATGGGCAAACCGGTTTTTAATCCGGATATCTCACGGGATGAAGTGGCCAGAGCAGGAGGCGGAAATCTATCCTACCTGGCTTCTGGCGATCACAAGGATGAAGCCATGCAAGTCATGGCGGCTGGTTTGACAGTGATCGTGCGCCACCTTTATGAGCAGGGAAAATTGGACGGCATTATCGGGATGGGGGGCGGTGGAGGGACCTCACTAACTACGGCAGCCATGCGGTCACTTCCGATGGGCGTTCCCAAAGTGATGGTATCCACGCTCGGTGGAGGGGATGTCAGCGCTTATGCCGGAACCCGAGATATTACCTTTATGCCATCCATTGTGGATGTAGCTGGCATTAATCGGATCAGTCGCGCCATCTTCATCAATGCAGCAGGAGCCATTAGCGGTATGGTGAAAATGGATAGACCTATTATAGATGAAGAAAAGCCCATCATTACTACATCGATGTTTGGTAATACCACTCTTGCTGTGGAACGGGCGCGAGACATACTGGAGGCGCACGGTTATGAAGTTCTAGTCTTCCATGCCACAGGCATCGGGGGCAAGACAATGGAAAGTTTGATCGCTGATGGATTTATCACCGCTTCGTTGGATATCACAACCACAGAGTTGGCGGATGAGGTCTGCGGTGGTGTGTTGAGCGCCGGCCCTGAACGCTGCTTGGCTGCGTCGCGTGCCAGCATTCCGGCAGTGCTGGTTCCCGGCTGCGTGGATATGGCTAACTTTTGGGGTATGGATACCCTTCCAGAAAAGTACAAGTCCCGCAAACTCTATCAATGGAATCCGAATATTACCTTGCTGCGCACCAATGTTGAAGAAAACAAACTCATCGGAGAGATGATCGCCGCGGCTGCCAACGCAGCCACTGCGCCGATTGCCATTCTGATCCCCCTGAGGGGCGTTTCGCAACTAGATAGACCGGGTGGGGAGTTTTGGGATCCGGTGGCTAATCAGGCCTGCTTTGAAGCCATAAAAAAGAATCTCAGTCCGGGCATCCCGGTCATTGAAATGGACAATAATATCAATGATTCCGAATTTGCCGACAGAGCAGCTGAAACCTTGTTGGATATGCTAGGAAAATAGGAGGTATCCGAAATGTCAATTCCGCGCGTAGAAATCATCAGACGCTTGCAAACCCAGATATCGGCTGGCAGGCCGATCGTCGGGTGTGGAGCTGGCACCGGCATCTCGGCCAAGTTCGCCGAGATAGGTGGGGCAGACGTTATCATCATCTACAACTCAGGCCGTTATCGGATGGCCGGGCGTGGCTCTCTGGCTGGGTTACTCCCTTATGGAGATGCAAATGGCATTGTAGTCGAGATGGCGGCCGAGGTATTACCCGTCGTGAAGGATACTCCGGTTCAGGCTGGCGTCTGTGGCACGGATCCTTTCCGATTGATGCCCGTCTTTTTAATGCAGTTGAAAGAGATTGGCTTTTCAGGTGTGCAGAACTTCCCGACTGTTGGCCTATTCGACGGCAAATTTCGCGCCAATCTGGAAGCCACCAGTATGGGCTACGATAAAGAGGTCGAAATGATCCGGCTGGCACATGAGATGGACTTTTTCACAACGCCCTATGCTTTCACTGCGGACGAAGCGAAGGCCATGACGAAGGCCGGCGCCGACTTGCTGGTCTGTCACGTTGGCTTGACCACCGCTGGCAGCATCGGGGCAGTGGTCGCTTTTACCCTTGATGAAGCCATTCAAAAAGTGATGATCATGGCTGAGGCGGGCTGGTCGATTCGCAAAGATCTGATGGTGATCTGCCATGGTGGGCCGTTCGATGAGCCTGAGAATGTGGGTAAAGCTCTGAAGAGGATGCCCGGCATTGTCGGCTTCTTTGGTGCCTCCTCCATCGAGCGCTTACCGACCGAACGCGCTATCCGGAGCCAGGTGGAGGCCTTCAAAGGACTCGAAATAGCAATCTAGTCATTCTATAATGAGCCTGCTACACGCGCCGATTAGCAAATTATCAAGGAGCATAAACGTGTCCTGTTGGAGAAAAAGCGATACTCATCGTGGTGAAATTGGGAATCAATGCATGTATGATCAGCATTGCATGTTCGGTACACGGGAAGGGCAATTAGTCGGTGAACAGGATGATTGAACCAAACGTGGAACTCCGGGAGGCACTGGCAGCCATGCTGTCCCCGACACGGGTGCTCACTCGACCCATCGAGCGTATCGCATATGCAAGCGATGCCAGCTATTTTCGATTGATCCCTCAGGCGGTGGTGCAGCCCGATTCAGTGGATGAGATAGGTACTCTGTTCAGCTTCATGCGGAAACGCGGCATCCCATTAACCTTTCGCGCTGCTGGCACCAGTTTATCGGGTCAATCGATTACCGATGGAATTTTGGTGGATATCTCGAAACACTGGAGGCAAATCAGCGTTGAGGAAGGTGGGGCACGCCTGCGCGTCCAGCCTGGAGTGATCGGCGCATACGCCAACGCCATCCTACACCCCTACCAGCGGCGTATCGGACCTGACCCAGCCTCTATAGATGCTTGCATGCTTGGTGGAATAATTGCTAACAATTCCAGCGGAATGTGCTGCGGTGTGCAAGAGAATGCCTTTCACACCATGCATTCGCTAACCTTCGTCCTGCCCAACGGGCTGATCCTTGATACTTCTGCACCGGATGCAGAAAGAAAACTCAAAGGGGAAACACCGGAAATTTGGCAAGGCTTGCTTGACCTTCAGGCTCGCCTGTTTGCGGATGAAAAACTGCGCGAACGGGTACGTCTCCGTTATCAGACCAAGAACACCAATGGCTACTCACTGAACGCCTTCCTTGATTATGATAATCCGCTCGATATGCTTGCCCACTTAATGATTGGCTCGGAAGGCACATTGGGTTACATCGCTGAGGTGGTGCTGAATACACTCCCCAATTATCCGTACAAATACACGGGCATGCTCTATTTTCCTACCGTGCAGGATGCCGCTAACGCTATCCTTCCATTGCGAGATTCAGGCGCACGCGCACTAGAAATTATGGATCGGGCGGCCCTTCGATCAGTCGAACATCTCCCTGGAGCACCCTCACTGCTAGTACAACTTCCCGAGAGCACTGCAGCCTTACTGGTTGAGTACCAGGATAACCGCATGGATCGCTTCGAGGATTTCTTTCGGGCTTCCAAGAATGCCTGCGCTAAGCTGAGGTTGTTGTGTGAGCCACTTTTTACACAGGATGCCGATGAACAAGCCGCGCTGTGGAAACTGCGCAAAGGTATGTTCCCTTCCATCGGTGCGACCCGTCAACAAGGCACTTCGGTCATCATTGAGGACGTCACTTTTCCGTTACCCCGCCTAGCGGAAGCCATCAACGATCTGCATGACCTGTTTCAGAAACATGGTTACACTGAAGCGATCATCTTTGGGCATGCAAAGGACGGCAACCTTCATTTCGTGATTGCGCAGTCGTTCAATTCCCCCGCTGAAATCGAGCGCTACGATCAATTTACGGTCGATATTGTAGAACGGGTCACCAGTAAGTACGATGGCGCGCTGAAAGCTGAACATGGCACAGGACGTAATATGGCGCCCTTCGTTGAAACCGAGTGGGGTGCAACTGCCCTCTCCATTATGCGTGACCTGAAGTCACTGCTCGATCCAAGCGGACTGCTCAACCCGGGTGTCATCATCAATCAAAATCCACGAGCCCATGTTGCAGATCTGAAGTCTCTCCCCATTGTTGAATCGGAAGTGGATCGCTGCATCGAATGTGGATTTTGTGAACCTAATTGCCCTAGCAGGCGCTTGACCCTGACCCCTCGTCAACGGATTGTCGTCCGACGTGAGATCGCCCGTCAAAGGCTTGCAGATTCAGATCTTGCCCCCCCACGGGACTCGGCAATCTTGGCTTCTCTCAGCACCGATTTCGAGTATGCAGGTATGGATACCTGCGCCGTGGATTGCCTGTGCGCCAATTCGTGTCCAGTCAATATCAACACTGGCGAGCTGATCAAGCACCTGCGCGCTGATGCCATCTCAGCCCGCGGACAGCAAACTGCGTTGACCCTCTCGAAGCATTTCAAGACTGTCGAACAAGTGGTGAGATTAGGCAGCCGATTGGGTCATCTTGCGGAAAAGGTTGTTGGCACGGCAGGGATCCTTGCGGTCACCCGCCTCGTTGAGCGTTTTACAGGGTGGAACCTCCCCAAGTGGAATATAGCAGTCCTCCATCCAACCAGACGTATTCCAATGACGCACAAAGAAGGGGCAGAGTATATATATTTCCCTTCCTGCATCTCACGGGCAATCGGGAACCCTCCCAATGATACCAACGCTGCTTCGCTCATCGAAACCTTCCTAACCCTTGCAAATCGGGCTGGGGTCAGGGTATGGATTCCACCCGATGCCTCTGGTCACTGCTGCGGAATGCCCTTCAGCTCAAAGGGATATACAGCTGCCTACCAGGATATGCTCCACCGTACATTAGTCTGCTTCTGGGACTGGTCAAAGGGTGGACGTTTGCCGGTTGTCATGGATGCCAGCTCTTGTGTATACACCCTGCGTTCTTGTGATGACGTGCTTTTACCTTCAGACCGAGATATATGGCAAAGGTTGACAATCATTGATAGCCTTGAATTCACTCACGATATATTACTTCCCCGGCTTGATGTTCATCCCCTTTCTATGGAGGTCATCCTGCATCCCAATTGTGCAGCCCGCAAGCTAAATCTGACCGGAAAACTTGTCGCCATCTCGAAAGCGAGTGCAGCGTCTACCAAAGTCCCTTATTCCCTCGACTGCTGCGGTTTTGCCGGTGACCGGGGTTTATTATTCCCAGAACTGACTGCCTCTGCTACTTCCCTCGAAGCTGCTGAGGTCAATGCAGGCATCTATGGCGGGTACTATTCCAGCAACCTGACCTGCGAGATGGGAATGGCTGCTGCTACGGGCAAACCCTACCGGTCGATCCTGTACCTCCTGGAGCAGGCAACCCGGTAGGCTAAACTACAAACGGGATGCCATATTTGCCTTATCGTATCTCCCTTTTTGCTGTATCTATATGTTAGGCCGATCTGTGAAATCTTCAATGAAATCTATGTTTGGCTAAAATATAAATAATCGCCAGAAATTCAACCCTGTGTGACGGTTTTTGGGCTATCTAGCTGCTCTTTCTAGACAGCCCAGTAGAGGTGAAATTCCTTCCCTACCCTATAAACCCCTGATCACCTTCTCCATCCTCCTCAGCGCTTTCCCGATATTCTCGTACGAATTTGCAAATACGATCCTCAAATACCCCTCCCCATACTTCCCAAATGCCGATCCAGGCAACACAGCTACACCCCCTTCCAGCATCAGGTTCGCCAGCTCATCTGATGACTTCCCTGTCTCTTGTATATTCGGAAACGCATAGAACGAACCCTGCGGTTCCAGACAACTCACCGTTGGGATCTCGTTCAGTCCCTTCACCACCAAATCACGCCGGCGCTTGTACTCCTCCACCATCATCAGGACATAATCTTGAGGCCCTGTCAGTGCCTCAATCCCAGCGACCTGCGTGAAGTGCGCGGTACAACCTACGGAGTGGGTCAACAGGAGCCCCACCCTCCGCGCCAGCTCCTCTGGCATGATCCCATACCCTAGCCGCCAGCCCGTCATCGCATATGTCTTTGAAAATCCATCTATAATGATGGTTCGCTCCTGCATCCCTGGTATAGAGGCGATGCTTGGCGCTACCAGCCCGTCATACAGCAGCTGATTATAGATCTCATCCGAGAGCACCCAGGCCTGATAACGTATTGCCGCTTGAGCGATGTGCTCCAGGTCGTGTTGAGGGATCACCCCGCCGGTTGGATTCGACGGCGAATTCAGAATGATTAGCTTCGTCTTGGAATTGATCAGCCGGTCGAATGCCTCCAAATCGAACGAAAAACCGTTCTTCTCCAGCAATGGTACCGGCACTGCCTTGCCGCCTGCCACACCGATCATCGCCTCGTAAGTAGGAAAGCCTGGGTCCGGGTAAATCACCTCATCACCCGGGTTGACCAACGCAAGCGTTGGGAAGAACAGGTTCGGCTTCGCTCCTGGGCTCACAACCACCTGATTCATGTTAATTAGAATGCCCCGCATCCTCCCTGCATATTCGGCAATCACCTCGCGCAGTGGCGTCATTCCTGCCGGCGGATTATAGCGAGTTTGACCAGTAGCAATGGCCCGTATACCCGCCAGGCTCACATGCGCAGGTGTAGCGAAATCCGGCTCACCGATTTCAAGGTGAATGATATCTTTACCCTGTGCCTCCAGCTCTTGCGCCCGGGCAAGCACCTGGTACGCCCCTTCCGGGCGCAAATGGTTGGTCCTCTGCGCGAAATTCATATCACGGTACTCCTTCGTATTAAATCTCCATGATCCTCAAACAGCTCAACTACTAAATGATCGTGCAATCATCGCGAGCGTTGAGTAAAATACAATACGCCATTCTAATCCTCGGTGAGGTAGGCATGTTCATCAAAGTGACGTGAGCCTGAATAGCCCACATCCTCCAGGAATTTAACCAGATAAAACGCTGCTTTGAGATCACGCGATCCAAAGCGCAAGTCTTGGTCATAACGTACAGGATATTGGTCGTTCAGATCGAGGTGGAACAGCTTGCCAGCTTCCCAAGCCTGAGCCACGCCAGGCATGAAGTTGATACCTGCCATATGCTCATGTGCAACCTCTGGATTGACGCCTATCATCTGGGGGTGTTCAAGAGTATTTATAAAAGCCAGCATATGCCCGGAGGTGGGATTGTAAATATCACCTCGCGGCTCGTTAGGTTTGGCTTCTAGGGCAAATTTCAGGTCATATTTTTGATCTATAACATATTCACATAGGAAATTAATTGCTTCTCGCATGCGCTTGATCGCATCCAGGGGATTTTTGCTGGAATCCGTTTCTATGCCTTCGCGCCTTCCTCAGAATACATACACCTTTGCCCGGAACTCCACTCCCAAATCGATTGCCTTCATTGTTTTTTGAAGGGCGTAGGCGCGTACTTTTGGGTCATTGCTGCTGAATGCGCCATCTTTGAAAATGGGATCGCTAAATAGGTTGGTGGTTGCTATTGGCACAACAAGCCACGTATCTGCAAGAGCCTGTCGAAAATCTTTCTTAATTGCCTCAGCTTCAGCTGGTGTAGCATCGATAAGGATCAGGTCATTATCGTGAAAGTTCACACCGTATGCACTAACCTCATGGAGCAGATAAACCAGTGCCGCTGACTAAAGCGGCTCCCTGACCGGTGCACCGAAAGGGTCGCGCCCGATGTTTCCAACTGTCCATAACCCAAATGTGAACTCGTGCTCAGGTTTTGGCTGATAAAGATCGCTCACTGTGATCCTCCTTCTATTGATTAATCCCGATTGCATCGAGTAATTCCCTGTAGCAGTACCGTTTCAATCAAAAGATCTTCCAAGACCTGTGCCACAGCAGCCGTCGACCATTTGGGGGTATACGAAAAGTTCAGCCACTATGCTGATTGTAAGATGTCACATCACGTGACATCGACCGGGCAGAAAAACACGCGATCCTGAATCGAAATTTTACTTGCTCCGGTAATCTCAAACTCTCCGGTCAAACGAATGTCATTCGAAGAACTGCCAATCATAACGATGATCTTCCCCGATTCGAGCACCAAATTTAAAGAATGATCATAAAAAGCCAGCTGATTCACAGACAGGTGAAAAGTAATCATTTTCTTTTCCCCTGGCAACAATCTCACCCGGACGAATCCTTTTAGTTCTTTTGCCGGGCGCGGTACGCAGGCGAATTCATCACGGACGTAAAGTTGGACAACTTCGTCCCCTGTTACAAGGCCGGTGTTCGTTATTGTGAGAGAAATGTCTGGATTTTCCCCAACGATTGCTGTTCGTGGATGAATCACCAGGTCGTTATATCTAAAATCTGTGTAGCTCAACCCAAATCCAAAGGGGTATAGGGGTGCGGCTTTTTCCGTTACGTAATCTTGATACCAGTAAGAACCCAACCCAGATGGTTTCGAGTAAAAAAAGATGGGTACCTGACCAACCCCACGAGGGAAGGTGATCGGTAGCTTCCCGCCGGGATTGGCATCGCCAAAAAGGATTTCAGCGATTGCTGTACTACCCTCCTCACCCGGCAACCAGGCTTCGAGAATAGCATTGGCGTTTTCAGTAAGCCAGGGAATTGCGTAAGGTCGTCCATTAATTAGCACAACCACAATCGGTTTCCCTGTGTTGTAGATTGCCTTAGCCAGACATTCCTGCATGCCTGGCAGTTTCAGGTCAGCACTATCACGTGTTTCACCGGTTGTACATTCCGGCGTCAACCCTGAGCGGTCTCCAAGTACCAGAATAACAACATCAGCCTGTTGAGCGATATTGACTGCCTCATCAAACCCGCTGCAATCATTATCCAAGTTTTCACAGCCTTTGGCGTAGAATATATGGGTCTGTTCAGATACCGCTTTGCGGATGCCATCTAATACAGTTTGAATGTGATGAGAAGCAATTTTGGATTTGTCAATTTTTACGAAGGATGGATCTTGCAGACCTCGCAACTCGAACAACTCCATCATAGCCGGATAGGAATAGTCTGCCAGCTGGTTACGACTATCGTTTGCGTTAGGTCCGATGACCGCGAGGGTCGTGATAGCCTTATTCAGCGGCAAGCAGCCGTCATTCTTCAACAGCACCATGCTTTGCCGGGCAATCTCTCGGGCGAGAATACGGTTTTGAGGATTTTCAAATACTTCTACTGCGCGACCCTCATCAACATAAGGATGCTCAAACAGTCCGAGAGCAATCTTCTGTTGCAGGTGGTGGCGCACAGCAAGATCAACCGTTTCGATGTTAATTTCACCTGCTTCAAGCGCCGCGCGTAGCGGGTCACCGTAGCAATTAACAGTAGGCAGCTCTACGTCGATGCCAGCGTCCATTGCCAGGCAAGCTGCAATAGACTTATTTGCGGCGATGCAATGAAAATTATGGAGCATGATCACGGCTTCATAATCAGATACAATTACGCCATTGAAGCCAAGTTCATGGCGTAAGATATCCGTCAGAATGCGCCGCGAGGCCGCGACAACTTCTCCGTCCAATTCGGGATATGCATTCATGATCGACCCAAGACCTGCCAAGCGAATTGCAGCCTGGAAGGGTGCCATGAACACTTCGTAGATCTCCTGCCATCCTATATGAACCGGGCCGCAATTTAACCCACCTTGTGAAAAACTATGGCCGATAAAATGCTTTCCGGTCGCGAGCACACCTTCTGCGAGGTTTTCGCCCTGCAGACCCTTGACATATTCAACACCAAAATGGCTGACGAGGGTTGGATCCTCACCAAAGGTCTCCTCGACTCGCCCCCAACGGGGATCACGGGCGACATCTAAAACCGGCGCCAGCCCTTGACGAGCCCCGATAGCCAACAATTGTGAGCGGATAACAGTTGTCATCGAATGAGCAAGCTCAGGTTGGAATGTCGCAGCAAGACCAAGAATTTGTGGGAATATGGTGCCTCCCTGCACCATAGCTCCGGCACAGCACTCTTCGTGGATAATTGCCGGAATACTGAGACGTGTCTCCTCAATAAGGAATTTCTGCAAGCAATTGGCTGCCCTGGCAGCAGAACATGGATCGAGTGTAGTAGCACCGCCGAGACGCGTGATCTGTCCGATGCCATGTCTTATTTTGCTGTCAATCTTGCCTTGGTCAAGCTCACCCTGAGTTTGCAGCTCGAAGATCCAATAAGAAGAGAGTTGGGCAAGTTTTTCATCTAGTGTCATTTGAGAAATTAATGTCTTCAGACGTTCTTCACTTGATCGTGTCATCCCAACCTCAATAATTTGATATCTACAACATCTTGTTTATGAATGTCCAAAATGCCAGTCCATAACAGATTTTTCAGGAAGCACCCCGAGGGTCGGAACTGTATAAGTGACACTTCACCTGTACGTCGTCGATACCTATATTATCTGGCACGACATTTTTGCATATCTCCATCACTTTTGGACATCTCCCGGCGAATTTGCAACCTTTCCTCAAGTACTCCTCATGTTCAATATCAGTAAGCGTGACTATTTCTCGCCAGCGCAGATCTGGATTTACTTCAGGGATCGATTCTCGAAGCAATCTTGTGTAAGGATGTTTTGGATCCATTAACACATGCTCGACAGGCCCCATCTCGACGATATTCCCCCTGAACATGATTGCTATTCGATCGCTTATATAGTATGCGGTTGCCAGGTCATGCGTGATGTACAGCACACTCACGCCAAACTCTTCCCTGAGTTTTTTAAATAGATTCACGATCGACATTCTCAATGATGCATCGACCATCGAAACTGGCTCATCCGCAATCATCAGAATGGGCTCCGTCAGCAGTGCTCGTGCAATGGAAATCCTCTGCAGCTGCCCTCCGGAGAACTCGCTCGGATATCTACCGGAGAATTCTTCATAAGAAAGACCCACTGCCTTAAGTTTCTCGGATATCAGTTTCAGCTCCGTTTCTTTGTTTCCGGCCAGTTTATAACGCCGGACCGTTTCAAAGAAATAACGGTCGACTGTTCTCAAGGGGTTAAAGGTACCAAAGGGGTCCTGAAAAATCGCTTGAATCCCCTCAGTGAACCACACTTTCTTGTTTCTTGATTTGGGTTCACGCTTTCCTTTGTGGACGATCGTGCCAGAGGTCGGCTCATCGAAACCCAGAATTATCCTGGCTGTAGTTGTCTTCCCGCAACCGCTTTCACCAGCCAGGGCAAATATTTCAGCTGGCCTGATTTCGAACGATACATCGTCAATGGCTGTAATTCTAAGCCTTGAGATCATACTACCCAAGGTGAATATTTTTGTCAGGTGATCGACTTCAAGGAGTTTTGGCATCTTCCCTCTCTGCGACCAGCCAGCAGGCTACCTTGTGATTGACGCTCAAAGCGTGGGTGTCAGGCATTTGTTGTTTACATATATCCATTGCATAAGGACACCTGGGGTGAAATGGACACCCATCGGGCAACTTCGAGAGCAATGGGGGATTTCCAGGTGCACTCTCCCGGGGAGCTTTATCTCCAAACCTCGGCAAGGAGTTGATTAGATAACGTGTGTATGGATGTTGTGGATCGCTAAAAATAGTCTCGGTAGATGCCTCTTCCACGATTTTTCCTGCATACATGATTGCTATACGATCGGCAACGTTGGCCTGGATGCCCATATCGTGTGTTACTAATATGATGGAATTTTCCAATTTTTTCTGGATATCCTTCAGCAGCTGGACAACCCCTCTCTGAACGACAACATCGAGAGCCGTGGTAGGCTCGTCACAAATAATAATGCGCGGTTTCAACAGCGCTGCTAAAGCAATTGTTACCCTTTGTTTCATCCCGCCGGACAGTTGATGCGGGTATGCATCCAAAATCTTAATCGGCAATCCTAACTCAGATAACCTCCCTTTGGCAATTTCGAAAGCTTCTCCCCTAGTTTTTCCGCTCACATGGCTACCAATGAAATCACTAAAGGTCTCCCTTAATTTAATCACTGGATTCAGTACACTCATCGACCCTTGTGGAACATAAGAAATATGCTCCCAGCGTAGCTTCCTCTTCTCCTCTGGGCTGAGAGAGGAGATATCCAGCTCACTATCCCCAACGAGATAATAGACCTTACCTCCCATCAGCCTTAGTGGTGGCTCCACTGCACCATAGAGGGCTTTGAGCAGTGTTGACTTTCCACAACCGCTTTCGCCAGCAATCCCATAGACTTCATTGATGCGGATTTCGAGATTGACCTCGTTCACTGCCTTGACAACTTTTTGGTCACCATGAACATCGAGTACATAGAAAGCTTTCAGCTGTTCAGTCCTCAATACTGGCTCGTTCATCACAACTCCACTATGTCCCAACCCGCTGGATGCGTGTTCTGGGATCGAGATATTCACTGATGCTGACAGAGAGCCAATAAAGGGCCACAAACAGGAGGATCGACAGGATAATTGGTGTCAAAATCCACCACCAGTAGCCGAGTAGGATCGCTTGATAACTGATCGCCCATTGGAGCATTGTCCCCAGGGTCGGGATCTCCATATTAACCAGACCAAGAAAAGCGAGGGTGATCTCCAAACCAACCACCCAGGCCATATTGTTTATCAGGGTGGAGAAGATCAATGGTGTAGCGAAGGGCATGTATTCGTTTAGTACGAGGCGAACTGTACCTGTTCCGGAAAGGATAGCAGTTTGTGTAAATCCGCGTTCGCGCAAGCTCAGGATCTGAGAGCGGATCACGCGGGCATCCCATGCCCACCCAAAGACAGCCAGCAGCAGCCCAAGCGTCACGAGGGTCATTTTCTCGCGAACCAGCATTGCCAGCATAACGATGATTAGGAATAATGGAATAACCAGGAAAACATCGCTCAGGAACATCAGGACAGTGCCAGTCTTGCCTCCTTTATAACCCGCAACCATCCCCACCAGCACTGCGATCACCCTCGAAAGTGATGCAGCGATTACGGCGATGACCAACGAATTACGGATGGCAAAAGTCGCCTGCCAGAAGATATCCTGACCTTTGGAATTCGTTCCGAGTAGGTATGTCCAGGAGGGTTTAAGATCCCTTGGAACTGTCCCCCATAATGTAGGGTCATAAGGCGAGAAAAGGCTGAGAATTGCCAGGATGAGCAGAATGCCCAGTATCGAAAAACTGACTGAAAACCTGTAATCCTCGAAAAGATCTTTAAGTATCCTCATACTAGCAGCCTTCTTTATATATACCGAACCCGAGGATCGAAGAGAGGATATAGCAGGTCTAGGATGAGGATAGCGGTGGTTATTCCCACAATCGAAAGGGCTGTAATCCCCATGATCAGGTTATAGTCACCGGTGATGATGGCATTGTAAAGCAGCATTCCCAGACCGGGATAGGAAAATACAATCTCTGTGATCAATGCGCCGCTGAATATCTGACCTATGGATAACGCTAGTGAAGTAATTTGCGGTAGCATGGCGTTCCTGATCACATACTTCGATGCAATCCGCCTTTCTCTGATGCCACCGAATTTTGCGTATTGAACAAAATCTTCAGCATTAACATTCTGTACAACCAATTTCATTGTCTGGAACCAAACCGCACTTCCAATAAGGACAAGTGATAGGGCTGGAAGGAAGGCATGCCTGAGTACATCCAAAATGTAGGGTAAATTGAGAGCAAACTGCCTCCCAATGCCGGTTCCACCGCTGACAGGAAAGATAGGAATTACGTAAGCTAATAAAAGGAGCAATGCAAAGGCAAAGATGTAATAAGGTATGGGCCTAATGATCATGGTAAAGGTATCGATGATCCTCGACCACTGCGAGCGAGAAAAGTATCCGGCTAATCCTCCAATAATATTCCCCAAGATCCAGGATAGAACTGTGGTCATCAGCAGCATGCCCAAGGTCCAGGGAATGGCTGTTTTGATCAGCTGGTTCACCGGCGTTGGGAACTGAAAGTAAGAAACTCCAAAGTCTCCTTTGAACAACCTCTTCCAGAATGCTCCGTACTGCTCAAGTGTTGATCCTTCAAGACCATATAGCTCGTTCAGATCCTCGATAAAAGCATTCATCGATGCGGGATCAAGGTAAGATCCCATCGACCTGAGCTGGGTAATCGTCCGGTTCACGGGATCCGTTGGTGTGAGACGAGGAATAATGAATACCGCTGTGAGGCCAAGGAAGATTACCAGTATATATTGAATAAGCCGTGGAATGAGATACCCTTTTATAAATGCCATTGCTTTCCGTTGTCGGTCAGATTCTACCAGTATTCGTGGAATAAGCCCCCGGGTGGGTGGCAAAACCCACTCGGGGGGTGTATCTATTTTTTGGAGCTAGCCCCCGATTGATTTCAGGAAGGGGGTCGTATACTTGAAGGGTCCCCAGTGTACATAAGGCTGGGAATAAGGATTTTCTGCCGTTGGCCAGTTCGTCCAGTAGGCTTGGTCGAAGGTAACAAACCCGATATACCCAAAGGTTGGAATACCCGGCATCTGTTGGACCAAGATCTTCAATCCTTCAGTGCCTGCAGCGATAACTGCTTCCGTATTGGAGGGATCTGTCTCGCGCAGTTTTTGGATTACAGCATCCATTTCAGGGGTTGACCAGCGGGAGGTGTGGCCCGTGGTGATTGATCCAAGCGGCTCAATATAGGCTGAGTTGTAGAAATCTAGAACTCTATATAAATCGGCTCCTGCGCCCCAGGGCTCTTGAGCAGGCCATTCACCTGAAACATCGAAATCACCTGTATAAGCCAATTCTGATGAATTGTCCGATGGGACTTGTACTGCATCGATACCGAACTGCTTCCACTGCTGGACAGCGGCAGCTGCGTTCTTGAAGGACAGGTGCGATGTGTCCGTCCGGCTTAGGACCTCGATTCCCCAGACTGATCCATCTGGGAGCAACCACTGACCGTCAGCGTTTTTCGAAAAACCGTTCTTCAAGAGTAGCTTCTCAGCTGCCTCTGGGGAGTACTTATACCAGCCAAGGCCAAACGCCTGATCCTGGGCTGCGGGATCATCCGAAACAACGTAGCCTCTCTCTTTTGCGTATTGGACAATCCTCTGTGGAGCATCCGTATCATAGGGCTTGAACGTTTCACCATTACCCAGATCCAGTGTAAATTCTGAGAGCCAGGATTGCATTGGAGCAATATAGTCCTTCGGGTAAGCGCCAAGTGATGGAATATGAACCGGACTCAATGTTCCGGCGCCATCAACGGCTTGACCTTCATACTCGGCAATATCAATCGCCAGCAGCAATGCCCATCGCACATCGACATTGTCATAAGGAGCCTTGGCAGTGTTAAAGGTCAGGCCGGTTAATGCAGGATCATTGTTCACTACCCATGGGTAGGTGGACTGATAAGCACGGATAGTTTCACCCTGTGCCAACGCCGCCTTAAGCCCTTCTGCTGACAAATCCACCTCATCGAGTTCGTGCGTCAGTTGGGCAAGTATCTTGGCACCTTCATTCGCAAAAGCTTGATAGACGATATACTGAGGCTTAGGCTCGCCATAGAGGATCCCTGTTGGGCTCTTATCCCAATCCGCTCGTTTCTCCCAGACTGTCCAAAATCCATTTGGATCATAGCTGTGCAGTTTGTAAGGTCCAGTCCCAACGAACGGGTTGAATTCAAATGTAATTGGATCTGCGACGGTTTCAAATATGTGTTTGGGCATGATCCAAGTGCATCCCCAACGATCGAGGAAGGTTGTGTGGAAGCGCGAATTTGCCTGTTTCAGCTCGAAGACGACTGTGTAATCGTCTGGTGCAGAGACTTTGGTAACATTATCGGCCATGAAATTATGAGCGTTAAAACCTTCTACTGCAATGAGGGTTTCAACTGTATAGACCACATCTGCTGACGTGAACGGTGTCCCATCACTCCAGGCCACGCCTTCCCGTAGAGGAATCGTCACCTGTGTGAAGTCCGCGTTATAAACCGAGTCTCCAGAGGCAAGTCCAGGGATGATCTCACCTGTGGCGAAATCGATTGACCATAACGGCTCATTAGCAAGCTGCTGCATACCCCTGTCGCGCGACTTCCAGCCAACCCACTCATTGAAGTTGCTGGGCGTACCAACCCGCCCGGTGAGCTGCCCAAGAATCAACGTTTGTTCCCTGGGCAAATTGCCAAGTACA
>Ga0153916_10000641_pt1 | contig 23971 bp, 29 predicted proteins | sample Opewatmetagenome_FD_109642 | JGI IMG/M metagenome (GOLD analysis project Ga0153916, IMG submission 109642) | Freshwater wetland microbial communities from Ohio, USA - Open water 3 Core 3 Depth 4 metaG | ecosystem: Environmental > Aquatic > Freshwater > Wetlands | place: USA: Ohio, Lake Erie...
GGAGAGCGCGAAGATCGCGGGCTGCGCGTTCTCGGTGGCGGCGGGAACCTCTTCCAGACCGTGGAGCGTTATGGCCTTGAGGTCGCGGCCCAGCGCTTCCGAAACTCGGCCGAAGTACTCGTCCACCAACGGCTCGCGCTCGAAGAGCGCGGCGCCCATGCCCACCTCGGCCGAACCTTGCCCCGGAAATAAAAAAGCTATGGCCATAAATTCGAGTTTACCGTCAATCGGCCGCGGCCGGTTACTCCCACCTGACCAGGTTGGCCGCCCAGGTGAAGCCGGCGCCGAAGGCGACGTTCAGTACGAGGTCGCCCGGCCCCAGGCGTCCTTGCTCCAGCGCTTCCGACAGCGCGATGGGGATGGAAGCCGCGGAGGTGTTGCCGTATTTGTCCAGGTTTACGAAGACCTTCTCGTGCGGTATCCGGAGCCGGTCGGCGACGACGCTCATGATTCGCCAGTTGGCCTGGTGGGGGATGAGGAGGTCGACGTCTTGGCCGCGGTAGCCCGCCTGGTCGAGTACGTCCTGTCCCGCCTCGACCATCGACCGCACGGCGTGCTTGAAGACCTCTCGTCCCGCCATCTTTATATAGTGCAGCCTTTGCTCGAGCGACTCGTGGGTTGGCGGCTGGCGCGAGCCGCCCCCCGGCATCTTGAGCAAGTAACCTAACGACCCGTCCGCTTTCATATGGGTGGCCAGGATGCCGCCGTCGCCCCGGGCGGGCCCGAGCACCGCGGCCCCGGCGCCGTCGCCGAATAGGACGCAGGTGTTGCGGTCCGTGAAGTCCATTATTTTGCTGAGGATCTCGACGCCGATTACCAGAATCCGCTCGAAGCGGCCGTTCTCGATAAATTGGCTCGCGATGTTGCAGCCGTAGATGAAGGCGGAGCAGCCGACCGAGGTGTCCAACGCGCCCGCGTTTTTGGCGCCGATTCTGTCCTGGACGATGCAGGCGGTGCTGGGGAAGAAGTGGTCCGGCGTGACCGTTCCCACGATAATGAGGTCCAGGTCTTCCGGGGGAACCCCCGCCATCTCGAGGGCATTTAACGCCGCCGGGGTCGCGAGGTCCGAGGCCGCCTGGTCTTCGCCGGCGATGTGCCGCTCGCGGACGCCGGTGCGTTCTATTATCCATTCGTCGGTGGTATCGACGATCTTCTCGAGGTCGAAGTTCGTAAGCACTTTTTCGGGCGCGTAACGCCCGACGCCCAGAAAGGCGGCCCGGCGGTTTCTGCTAGCCATCGGCCTCCTTCCCGATCTTCTCGGTTATGCGCTCCGTGGCGCCGAAGTGCACGAACTTTTCCGCAACCAGAATGGCGTTCATAATCGCTCGGGGCGACGACTTGCCGTGGCATATTATAACGCCGCCTTTGACGCCCAGCAGCGGCGCCCCGCCGTATTCGGCGTAGTCCCATCGTTTCTTGACGCGCCGGAGCGCCGCCCGCGACAACCCGGCGCCGATGCGCACCAGGAGGTCCCGCTTCACTTCGCTCCGCAGGCCCGAGAATACGATGCCGGGCACCGATTCGGCGAATTTCAAAAGGACGTTGCCCGTAAAGCCGTCGCACGCCACGACGTCGGCTTTGCCGTTTAAGATGTCGCCCCCCTCCACGTACCCGATATAATTGACGGGCGACCGGGAGAGCAGGCGGTGGGCTTCGAAAATCGCCTCCGAACCTTTGGCCGCTTCTTGGCCGATGGAGAGGAGGCCGACGCGCGGCGCTTCGAGGCCGAAGATGCACTGCGCGTAAACCTCGCCCATTATCCCGAATTGGTGCAGGTGTACGCCCTTGCAAAATAGGTTGGCCCCCACGTCCAGGACGACGCAGTGGCCTTCCCGCGTGGGAAACAGGGCCGCGACGGCGGGCCGCCGCACCCCCGGCGCCCGGCCCATCGCGATAAGGGACGCCATGGCCGCGGCGCCGGTATTGCCCGCCGACACGAACGCCTCGCCGCGCCCCTCGCGCACGCACATGGCGCTGACCCTGACCGACGCGTCCTTTTTCTTACGAAGCGCCTCCGACGGTTTTTCGTCCATGCCGATTATCTCCGAAGCCGGTACGACCTCGATCCGGTCGTCCGGCACGGCGTATTTTCGCAATTCGTTCGCCAGCCGCTTCGGGTCGCCCACCAGCAATATTTCGAGATCGGGCGATTCCTTGAGGGCTTTAACACAACCCGCGACCTCGTTGGCCGGCGCGGCGTCGCTGCCCATACCGTCGACGACGATTTTCATCTTATGGTGCGGCGTTCGACCCTACGAAATAAAGCCCGCCTAGGCCGGGCTTTTAAGTTGGATCGGCTCGCGAACGGCGCCGTCATTCTTCTTTGGGTTTGATTACTTCTTCGCCGTCGTAATACCCGCATTCCGGGCAGACGTGGTGCGGGAGTCGCGCTTCTCCGCAATTGGAGCACAGCACGGGCTTCGTCACCTCGAGCCGGTCGTGGCTGCGGCGATTTCCCTGGCGCGCGCGGGAGGTTCTTCTTTTTGGGAGGCCCATAGCGTTAAATAGTTATTGCCGTTTGGTGTAAGCTTCATTATACCCAATCCGTTTCGCGCTGTCAAGCGAAATCGAGGAAAGTTATGTCCGCGCCGCGCTTCGCCTTCTTTCTTTTCTTTACGGTTCGCGTTTGGCCATTCGGACGGCCGAGAGAACGCGTCGACGGCGGCAGCGCCCTAAAGGTTGGTTGACCCGCGTCGGCCCGGATGTTATTATTAACAAATATGCCGGAAGATTCTCAAGGGCGATGGGAAAAGTATTGCCGGCGCGCCCGCGAACGGGGGGCGTCGTGGGCGCGGGTCGTCCCCGCCTCGTACGTCGTTACGGCGCCGTGGGTCCGTTATAAATGCCAGTTCGGTTGCGGGAGTTACGGCGCGCGCCACCTTTGTCCGCCCGCTACGCCCACGCCCGCCGAAACGGCGGCCGTATTGCGTTGCTATCGGAAGGCGATGCTGGTGGTTTACGAGTCGGCCGGCGCGAGCGGACAACGGCCTTTACGTAAAAAGGTGCACAAGGACGTGCTTGCGCTCGAGCGCGAAATTTTCCTCGACGGCTTCTACAAAGCCCTGGCTTTCGTGGCCGGCCCCTGTAATCTGTGCGGGATGTGCGACGTTTCGAAGCCGTGTAAGTTTCCCGGGGAACCTCGTCCCGCGATGGAGGCTAGCGGCATAGACGTTTTCGCCACTTTCGCCCGTGCCGGCGTCAAACTCGACGTCGTACGCGACCCCGCCGAACCCTATAAAATATGCGGCATGGTGTTGATTGAATGACAGGCCGTAGGAACGGTTAATATGAAAGTAGTCGTCGCGAAGGTAGTAAAGGGCGCGGGGATTTTTATGGCCGCGGGCGTTTTCGGCGCCGGGTGGGAACTATTCCTCAACCGCTTTCTCCGCCTTACCGAGCCGTTGGCCGGCTCATATTGGTTCTGGTCCCTTTTCCACCGGGCCAAGTTTTACGCGCTGCTGGGCGCCGCGACCGCGGCTTTGATGACGCTCGTCGCCGTGGCCTTTTGGGCCATACGGCGGCGGCCGGAAAGGGCAAAGGTGCGGTCGCTTGGGCGCGTCGCGTACGCCGGCGCGTTCGCCGCGTCGCTGGCGGCGACGCCGCTCTGGTTCGTTCTGGCCGGCATCCGTTTGGAATTGCCGCCCTGGGCCGCGCCGGTAATAGCCGTCGGTTGGCTCGCGGCGGCGGTCGCGTTGACCTATCTCATATATAGGCTGGGCGGTACGTTGGCCCGGGCCGGGAGGCACGTCGTTCGCGCCGTCGCGGCCTTCGGCTACGCCGCGGCGGCGGCCTATGGGGCCGGCGCCGTCATCTCGGCCGTCGCGCGGCCGGCGGCGCCGCCGGGCCTCCCCGACGTCATTATAATAACCATCGACGCCCTCCGCGCCGACAAGGTGGGTCCCCGGGCCGACGGCGTTACGTTGACGCCGAATATCGACCGCTTCGCCAAAGACGCGTTCGTCTTCGCGTCCTGCCGGGCGCAAGCGAGCTGGACGTCGCCGTCGCTGGGTACCCTCCACACCGGCCAATACCCGATGGTGCACTACGCCACCGCGGACCGGCCGCTGGGGACGTCGCAGCCGACGTTGGCCGGGATTTTGCGCCACGCCGGGTACGATACGAAGGCGGTGGTCGCCAACCGCCTTTGCCATCGCAGCTCGGGCCTCGCGCGCGGCTTCGACGATTACCTATACTGGGACCAAAGCAAACTGGTGCGGGCGACCGGGTACGACGAGACCTATTTTTATTACCTCGAGAATCGGATATACGAGAAGCGGAATACGCGGGTCGGCGTCAAGGATAACCACACGACGGTCATAACGGACCACCTGGTGCGGATATTGGGTCAAAAAAGACGAAGGCCGCTTTTTCTATGGGCCCATTACCTCGACCCCCATTGTCCGTATAGTCCGCCGCCGGCGTACGTGGCCGCCGAGGACCGGCGGTTCTTGGACAAAGTCTGGCACGGCGACAAGACGAAGGCCGATTTGCTGGAACGTTTCTACGACGGCGAGGTCCGTTATGTCGACGACGAGCTGGCCCGCGTTTTCGCCGTAATGCCAAAAAACGCGCTGGTCGTGATTTCCAGCGACCACGGCGAAGAGTTCTGGGAGCACGGCAGATACGACCACGGTAAGACGCTGTACGAAGAGGCTATCCGCATCCCGTTGGTCGTCCGCTACCCGGACCGGGTGGGCGGCCTTTTAGACCCGCCCGTAGGTCTAATCGACGTCGCGCCCTCGATTATGGGTTACCTCGGCCTCGACGTGCCGCCGTCCATGCAGGGGCGCGACATCCGCGTAGCCGCGCAAGGCGGCGAGGAGGCCGTCGCGACGTTCGCCGGCTCGAGCATGTTGAAGGGCCAGATACAATATTGCGTAATCTATAAAGGTAGGAAGCTCATCATAGGTTACTGGGACGACTGGTCCAAAGGGAGATACTTCGACCTCGCGAAGGACCCGGGCGAACAGGACCCCATAGGTCGTTTCGACCCTCCGCGCGGCGAGGTCGAGAGCCTCCTCCGGGAATGGATTGAAGGGAACGTGGAATTCTCGAAGCGGTTCGAACGCGCGGGAGTAAGCAACGCCGTCCGCAACCAGATGCGCGCGGTGGGTTACATCAACTGACGTGAGCGAATACGAACCGTTCGTTTCGTTCGCCAGACTTGTGGGCGCGAAAGCCGGGGCGCTGATCGCGGAGAACTTCCTCGGCTCTTTCGGCGTGGAGCGCAAGGGCGCGACCAATCTCGTCACCGAGGTCGACCGTCGCGCCGAGGCATTAATAACCGAAGCCATCGCGCGGGAGTTTCCGTCGCACGCCGTCGTGGCGGAGGAGGGTTCGGCGCGGGAGGGGAGAGGCGGTTGGCGATGGTACGTCGACCCGCTGGACGGGACCAACAACTTCGCCCACGGCTACCCCATGGTCGCGGTCTCGTTAGCGTTGGAGCGCAAAGGCGCCGTCGTCGTCGGCGTAATCTTCGATGCGCTCCGCGGTGAATCCTTTTGGGCGGAGCTCGGCGGCGGCGCGTGGTGCGAGCGGGGGCGGCTGGCGGCGTCGCGGGCCCCCGCGCTCTCCGACGCCCTCGTCGCCACCGGCTTCCCCTACGACAAACACGAGTCGGCCCAAGACAACGTCGCGAACTTCGGCCGGGTTACCAAGCGCGTTATGGGCGTCCGGCGGGGCGGGTCGGCGGCCCTCGATTTGGCGTACGTGGCGGCGGGCCGGCTCGACGGTTTCTGGGAGTTGAAGCTCTCGCCTTGGGATACGGCCGCGGGCGTTCTGCTCGTGGCGGAGGCGGGGGGAAAAGTGAGCCGCATCGACGGCATGGCCTACGTCCCGGGCGACGTCGACCTGGTCGCGACTAACGGCCGCATTCACGAGGCGCTGCGGGAGCTTCTGAAGGTCGAGGGGTGACGGATTTGGTCAAAACAAAGCCTAAGCCGGCGTACGTGCGCGCGGCTATTTACGGCGCGTTATTCATAATCATTATCGTCTACCTCGTTTGGAAGGGCGGATGCTAAGTGGGTAAAACGGCCGAGCTAACGTTGACGGTAGCCTTAGCCGTGACCGCCTCCGCTTCGGCGGCCCTCACCGTCGAGGAAGCGTTCGATAATCTCGCCCGCGGCACGCTGGCCGAACAGTGCGAGGCCGCGGAGTTCTTGGCGGTATACGGCGACGAAGCCGCGCTCGAGCCCTTGGTCGCGGCGCTTTCGGACGAGAACCCGGAACTGCGGCAGTGCGCGGCTATGGCGCTCGGCGAGTTGGGTTCGGACCGCGCCGTCCCGGCTTTGGTCCGGGCGCTGAACGACCGCGACCGCGCGGTGCAATGGTTCGCTACCACCTCGTTGGCCAAACTCGGCGAGCCGGCGGTCAAGGCGCTTTTGGAGGAGCTGCGGTCGGACGACGAAGAAGGCGTCGCGGGCGCGGCGATGACGTTGGGGCGCATGCGGGAGGCCCGGGCGGTGGCCCCGCTGCTGGGGCTGTTGTCGTCGCCGGACCTTTACGTGCGGGAACAAGCCATCGAGGCGCTGGTAGCCATCGGCAAACCGTCCATCGGGGCGTTGGTTAAGGCCCTCGGTTCCGACGACCCCTTCGTCAAAAAGAGCGCGGTGGTGGCGCTGGGTCGGCTCGCCGATACGGAGGCCGCCGCGGCGCTGGTAAAATTGCTCGGCGACCGGGACCTCGTCGCCCGCCACTACGCCGTCGTAGCGCTGCGCGGTATGGGGCCGGGGGTCTACGACGTCTTGGCGGAGGCGCTGGCGTCGCGAGACCCGGCCACCCAAAAAGGGGCGTGCGAGATCCTGGGTTACGTCCGCGACCCCCGGGCGATGAAACCGGTAGCGGCCCTGCTCGACGCCGGCGACGAATCCGTCCGATGGACCGCCGCTAAAACCCTCGGCGCCATAGACGGGAAATACGCCGTCGCGAACCTGGTCCGGGCGCTCCAGGACCCGAGCCCCCGCGTACGCGAGGTGACGGTACTCGCCTTGGGTAAAATCGGCGATTTCGACGCCGTACCGGCTTTGAACACGGTAGCCGAGAACGACCCCGACGACGCCGTGCGGGACGCGGCCAAGGACGCGCTCGCCGCCATCGCCGGCTGGAAGTAAGGTCCGAATACGGATGGAATTGCAGGGTAACGACTACTGCTTCGGCTGCGGCGCCAACAATCCCATCGGGTTGCGGTTGCGCTTCGACGTCGACGAGGGCCGGCGCGTCGCCGAAGCGGCGTTCAGGCCGCGCGCGGAACACCAAGGTTACGTGGGTATGGCCCACGGCGGCATTATAGCGGCGTTGCTCGACGAGGCGATGTTGAAGCTCTGCTGGGAACTCGGCATTCCCGCCGTTACGGCCCGACTGGAGGTGGAGCTCAAAAGGCCGGCCCCGATCGGCGAAGAGCTCCGCGTCCGCGGTTGGATAACCCGCGATAAGGGTAGGGTCGTCGAGGCGCGGGCCGAAATCACTAATCCGGCCGGAGATGTCGTGGCCTCCGGTCGAAGCATAGCGGTCGTGGAGGGCGCCCGCCGCTAGCGGGCCCGGGCGGTTGGTCGCGCGGTGAGAATTTTAGGGCTGGATACGTCGTGTGACGAAACGGCCGCGGGCGTCGTGGAAGACGGCGTCCGTTTAATTTCGAACGTCGTCGCGAGCCAGGCCCAGCTCCACGCGTCGTTCGGCGGCGTCGTGCCCGAACTGGCATCGCGCGAACACGAGGTTAACCTGGTCCCGGTGGTGCGGTCGGCGCTCGAGGCCGCGGGCGGCCTGGCCGGCGTTAACGCGGTAGCCGTGACGGTCGGCCCGGGCTTGCAGGGTTCGCTGTTAGTGGGTATGACTTTCGCCCGGGCGTTAGCGCACGCGGCGGCGTTGCCGGTTTACGGCGTAAACCACCTCGAGGGGCATCTCGCCGCGCTGCGGTTGATGGCGGCGCCGCCCGGGGCGCCTTTTGTGGCGCTCTTAGCTACGGGCGGGCACACGGCCCTTTACGACGTCGCCGGCTGGGGGGATTACGGTTTGCTCGGCGACACGCGCGACGACGCCGCCGGCGAGGCCTTCGATAAAGTAGCCCGCCTTTTGGGGATGCCTTACCCCGGCGGGCCGGCGATAGAGCGCGCCGCGGCGGAGGGCGCGCCGGCGTTCGGTTTCCCGCGACCTATGTCGGGGCGAGGGTTTTCGTTCTCGTTCGCCGGTTTGAAGACCGCCGTAGCTTTAAAGGTCAAGGAGTTGGGCGAGGAGGAGGCGGCGCGGCGGCGGGCGGACCTGGCGGCCTCTTTTCAAGAAGCGGCCGTCGGCGTCCTGGCGGACAAAGCGTTGCGGGCGTGCGAAAATTTGGGTCGCGGGAGGCTCGCCGTCGTCGGCGGCGTGGCGGCCAACGAGCGCCTCAGGGAAATGGTCGGGCGCGGCGCCGTCGAGGTTTTTTGCCCCCCGGCTGAGTTGTGCGGCGACAACGGCGCGATGATAGCGGCGGCTGGTTTCCTCGCCGCGGCGAGGGGGGAGTTGCTCGACGCCGAGGCGGACGCCGCGCCCTCGGCCCGTCTGGGGTAACGCCGGCGGAGAAATTATCTTGCGTTGTCAATAGCTTATCGGTTATAATCCCTGAGCGGGACCAGGCGAGCTTAAACGCTTATGACGATATGGGATTTTATCGCCAGGGTGGTAAGCTACCCGGTTTACTTCCGTACCGAGACGGCCTTCGCCGTTCTATTGGCGTTGGTCATCGGCGGCCTCGTTTACTTTTTCTTCAAGTTCAACCGCGACGTATTCCGGACGACCGATATTATCTGGGTGGCGGACGCCGCGGTCGTCCTTTTCATCATAATATTCTCCGCGTCGGTCAGGAATTTCGTAGCCTCGGCGGTTTTAGTCGGGGCGTTTTTGGCGGTCGCGGTGGTGGAAGTCGTATTTTTGACGCGTCGCGGTACGAGTACCATAGTTCTGCGGAAAGACGCGAAAATAACGGTTATGCCCCTTTTATTGGGCGGGGTCGTCGAGGAGGATTGGCGTCTCGGTTACGGCCTGGCGGACGTAATCTCGCGTTGTCTTTCGGCGTACGACGTCGCCGTGTTGGACCCCTTCCGGGCGGCGACGGGGTACGTGCGGCGGGGGGTGGTATCCGAAGCCGAGGTTCTGGAGTGGGGAAGGGCTTTGGAAGCGGATTATGCCGTGATAGGCCGGGCGCGCAGGGTGGGGCGGAACGTCCAAGTTCGGTATAAGATCGTGGGGATGTTCGAGGGGCGCGACTGGCGGCGCCTGCGCGTTTTAATCGCGGCGGACCGGCCTTTCGAGGCGGCGCGGGTAGTGCTGGACGACGTGGTGGCGTTATGCGATTTAGAGGTAAAGAACGACGCCGCGCTCGCTTATTATAAGGAACCCACGTCGTCCCCGGTGGCGTGGAGGAACTATTGCGACGGCCGTCGCTACCAAATTCTTGGGACCCCCGATGACCTGGAAAAAGCGCGCGCGGCGTTCGGGCGGGCGCTGGCCGAAGACGAGGGTTTCACGCTGGCGGGGGTCGGCGCCGCCGAGTCGATACTGCAACTCGCCCGCCGATACGTGCGCGACGAGGACAAGTTCCTTTCGCTGTTGGAAGCGGCGTACCGGATAGCGCTGCGGGCGGTTCGGCAGAGGCCTGAACTTTACGAGGCGCAGAACGTAATGGGCGAGGTATTCGTCTTCCTCTCCGGCGGCCGCGACGACGACCTCTTCCGTCGGGCCCAGACCCGTTTCCTGGAGGCGGTGCGGCTCAACCCCAATTCGGCGCGGTCATGGTATAACCTGGCGCTGATCTCCAAGTATAGCGTCCCCGAGGAAGACGTGGGTTACGCCGACTTTCTCGGCAAGGCGATTTCGGCCGACCCGTCTTATATCACCGCGCGGTTGGCGCTCGGCCGGCACCTGGACGAGAAGAACGACTTCGAGGGGGCCCGGCGGCAATACCGATTGGCTTTGACCTATAACCCGCGGAATACGTCGGCCTTGAACGAGCTGGGTTATTTCTACCTCAAGCGGGGCGACGCCGAACGCGCGGCGGAAATACTCGAACGCAGCAAGGAAATCGACGAGTCTAACGCCACCACCCGCTATTACCTCGGCATAGCGAATTTCCGGAGAGGGGAGGTCGCCCGGGCCGAGGAGGACCTATGGGCGGCGTTGGCGTTCAGGCCCCAAGTATATAAGTACTACCAAACCCTGGCCAGGGTGTTGGAGGGGGCCGAGAAGTACGTCGAGGCGATGTCGGTTTGGGAGGAGGCGCTCAAGCGCGTGAGGGACGAGGGCGAGGCGCAGAAGATCCGGGCGCATATCGGACGTTTGGCCGAAAAAGCGAAAGAGCGCGCGTAGGGCGGGGCAAGGCCGAGGTAGCAAATAAAACTTGATTTTTTGGATTTTTTTTATTAACATCCAATTCCCTGCGGTGCAGGTGATGGGGCCTAGAAGATTAGAGCTTACGACCGTTGTTTAGGGAGTCGGCACTTGAGCGTCGGGCAAGCCGCGACCCGCGGAAGTCCAAACCTCAAAAGCAGGCGCCCACTTTAAACAGCTGTTCCAATCTCATCCTCACACGGCACCAGCGGGGTAAAATCGGGCCCGCAAGGGCCCTTTTTTTTATTTAGCGCGCGGTAAAAAAAGCCCGGGCTTCGGAGGCCCGGGCAAACGTTGGGATGAATACGATTTAAAAATAGAGACGCGGCGCCACCCAAATCGCCCAGCCGGTGAAGTCCTCGCGGAGGGGGCCCCGCAGCGGTGCGCTGCCGTATTGGGTCCAGTTGGCGAGCGTCGCTTCCGCCGTCCAATAAGTCCCGTATCCCTCGAGCGCCAGGCCGTCGAACAGGGTGAACTCGGCCCCGAGTTTAAGCTCGGGCCCGTAACAAACTTCTCTCGTCCACGCCGTGCCTCCCGAGGTGACGCCGAAGACCGTGATGTCTTGGGCCGTGTCGTAATTCGCGATGAAGGTGACGACGCCCAGGCCCATCTCCGGTTTAAGTCGGCCTCCGATCAATCCCGTCGTAAGGAACGTGCCGCCGAGGCGAACCGGTATAATGTGCGTGGTCAGCGTCACGTCGCGGCTGTATTGGTCGCCGGTATACGTGACGGTGTTCTCCTTGCGGAAGTTGGCGACGAAGGCGTCGATCCGGAAGTATTCGCCGAGGCTGACGCCGTAGCCCAAACCTAAGCCCATCCCGAGCGCAATTTCGCCGAACTCGCCGTCGTGGCCCATCTTTTTTTCTATGCCTTCGACGCTGCCTTCGTTAACCCAGGCATTGGCCCTCGGCATTTCCATCTGGGGCAGAGCGAACGCCGCGGTTATGCTGCCTTTGACGAACGAATCGTCCGCGGCGCCCGCTATGGCCGCGGCTAAACCTGCGGCGGCAACGACCGCCAACAACCATTTGTTCATACGATTTCCTCCTTGGTTTGAAGATCCCTTAAGAGACGTTACCGCTCGAGCGCATATTAACATATCGCGTCTTCGGGCGGCGTAAAAAATGCCGCCGCCTCAGCGGGAGGAGATGTTTTTAGCGCCGGCCTTTCATTTTTTCTATGCGTATATTTTTGATTGCCGCGTCGCGGAAGGGTATTTATAATTGACGCGTGGCCGAGGGCCTGTTCGAAAAAGATGATTTTGCCCGGGCGCCGCTCGCGGTGCGGATGCGGCCGCGGACGCTCGACGAGTTCGTGGGGCAGGAAGAGGTCCTCGGCCCGGGGACCTTCCTGCGCCGCGCCATAGAGGAAGACCGCCTCCAGTCGCTCGTCCTCTACGGCCCGCCCGGGACCGGCAAGACCACCCTCGCGCACGTCATTTCCAACGTCACCGGCGCCGCGTTCGAGGCCCTCAACGCCGTCACCGACGGCCTGGCCGAGCTCCGCGCCGTCGTCGAGCGGGCGAAGTCGCGCCGTGCCCTCGAGGGCCGGCGGACCCTCCTCTTCATCGACGAGCTCCACCGCTTCAACAAGACCCAGCAGGACGGCCTGTTGCCCCACGTCGAGGCCGGCCTTTTCGTTATGGTCGGCGCGACGGTTCACAACCCGTTCTTCGCCCTCACGCCGCCGTTGCGCTCCCGCAGCCGCATCGTCCGCTTCAACGCCCTCAGCGACGAGGACCTCAACGTCGTCGCCGACCGCGCGCTGGCCGACGAGGAGCGGGGCCTGGGTAAATCGAAATTGAAACTGGCGGACGACGCCCGCCGCCACATCCTGCGGGCCGCGGAGGGCGACGCCCGTCGGGTCCTCAACGCCCTCGAGGCCTCGGCGCTTATGGTGGGCGAGGGCGGCGAGATAACGCTCGACGTCGCGCGCGAGGCCACCGGGGGCCGCGACTACCTCTACGACCGCGACGAGACCGGCCATTACGAGACCATCTCGGCCTATATCAAATCCATGCGCGGCTCCGACCCGGACGCCGCCCTCTACTGGCTGGCGCGGATGCTGGCGGGCGGCGAGGACCCGCGCTTCATCGCGCGGCGGATGGTCATCTTCGCCTCGGAGGACGTGGGGCTGGCGGACCCGAAGGCCGCGTTGCTGGCGCAGGCCGCGTTCCGCGCCGCCGAGACCATCGGCGACGCCGAGATCCCGCTCGTCCTCGGCCACGTCGCGATCTACCTCGCGGCCGCGCCCAAGTCGAACACGGCGACGATGGCGATCGGGAAGGCGATGAAAGAGGTGGAGGAGGGGCCGCGGCGGGAGGTCCCGCTGCCGCTGCGCAACGTCCCGCGCGCCGGCGACCCGGACCACCCGGCCTATAGGTATCCCCACGGCTTCCCCGGCGGTTGGGTGGAGCAGGAGTATATGCCCGAGCCGGTGCAATTCTACGAGCCGGGCGAGCGCGGCGACGAGGCGCGCATAAAAAAATATTTGGCGTGGATTGTCGAGATGAAAAAGGGTAAAATTAAACCGTAAAGATAATCCCCGGCGAACGCCGATAAGCGAAAAGGAAAACTATGAGAACGTTTACCGCGTACGTGGAGTTCGACCCGGCGACGGGATTATACGTCGGCATCGTTCCGGGCTTGCGCGGGGCGCACACGCAAGCCGCGAGCCTGGACGAACTACAAGCCAACCTTCGCGAAGTCGTAACTCTTTGTTTGGAGGAATGGGGGGAAGATGTCGACGCCGCGGAGTTGCCGCGTTTCGTCGGCCTTCAAACGGTTGAGGTTGAGGTGTGACGAGGTTGCCCGTTATCAACTTCCGGGACCTCGACCGCGTTCTGCGACGGTTCGGTTTCGATGAAGTACGACGGAAAGGCAGCCACGTGTTTTACCGGAACGCGGACGGCCGCACGACGACGGCGCCCACCACAAAGGCCGCGATATTGCGCGGCCCCTTTTACGCGAAATTCTACTGAAGATTTCGTAAACGAGTTAAAAGGTTAACCGGCGCGGCGGCGACGAGGCGCGCATTAAAAAATATTTGGCGTGGATAGCGGAAATGAAGAAGAAATCGCGCCGGTAGTTTTGATGGCGACGGCTATCGTGGAATAATGTAGGTGGCGGTATCAGTTACGGAGGTACGAGATGGTTAGGATGTATAACGCGGTAATAACGCGCGAAGGCAAGTGGTACGTCGCGCGCTGTATCGAGCTCGGCGTCGTAAGCCAGGGGACGACGGTCGAGGAAGCGCAGGCGAACCTCAAAGAAGCCGTAGACCTATATATAGAAAGCTTCGGCGGCGAGGATTTGCCCGAGGGTTCCAGCCCGGCGCTCGTATACCAACTCGAGGTCGCGGTCGGTGCCTAAGCTGCCGATATTGTCCGGCGCGGCTTTGGTTAAATTGTTGAAGAAGGCCGGTTTTGAGGAAGTCCGGCAGCACGGTAGCCACGTTACGCTCAGGAAAGGTGAGCATAAAACCGTCGGTCCCCTCCATGACGAGCTTGCCCCGGGGACGTTGCTCGGGATAATGAAACAGTGCGGCCTTACGCGGGACGATTTGATAGCCCTTTTAGGGAAATAGCTAACGTTCGTATTCGATAATTCAAGGAGTGAATATGGCCGAATTAACGTTTTCCGAAATGCTGCGCCTGGGCGGCGTGCCGACGTACCTGTCGTTTTTCTTAGGGATATTGATCGTCATTCTGATTTTGATCGGTTATTTCGCGGTAGCGCCGTACGCCCGCAAGCGGCCCAACGGCCCGCTCGTCCGGGGGTGGGGGTGGGTCATCCTCATCAGCGGCCTCGTATGCGCGTTCAACGGCGGCTTAGGGACCATCACCGGCTTAGTAAACGTCCACCGGGCCGCGGCCGCGGCGGGCGCCGGGGCCGGCGCCGTCATGGCTGAGGGCGCGTTCGAGGTCCTCTTCAACGTAGCCTTCGGCTTCATGTTCGCGTGGCTGGCGCTCTTCGGTTACGCGACGATGCGGCTGGCGGCGGCTAAGGAATAATAACGCCGCCTAAAAGGGGCCGGCCTTCGGGCCGGCCTTTTTTATTCCCCCTCCTTGTGGCCCAATAAAAAACCCTTCCGCGAGGGGAGGGAGGGGTTATTTTTTGCAAGGGGCTTAGGCCCCTTGTCCCCGTGGCCGGAGGGTCAATGAAAAACGTAAAGCCCCCCGGGTGGGGGGCGGCAGGCCGGGTAAGGGCTTAATACCCGCCTAAGAGGGGGAATTACGGTCAGCCGGCGGGCCGCTTGCGGGGGTCTGCCTCGCGGCTTGTTTTAAGGCCCAGCCGCCGGCAGGCCTCTTCCAAGGCGGCTTTATCGCGGGCGATTATTTCCGCGGGCGACAAGCCCTCGTCTTCGGCCGCTAGCTTTTCGCGGATTTCGTGCCACATTTTATCCATTTCGTCGAAGTCCATAACCTTTACCTCGGCGGTTCGTACGCTAATTCTTCCGGAGAAACTATTTCGGGCGATTTGTGACCCAAGATGACGTTTGTGGCCTGGATAAGTCGGCGCCGGCTTACGGCTACGATATGGCGGAAATTGTAACTCGCCAGGTAGTCGACGGCGTACGATGACGCCAGCGCGACGTGGACGGCGTCGTTGCGGTACGCCGGCGTAAACAAGCCCCGGCTTAGGTATTCTTCGGCCAGGGAAAGAACCTCGTCGGTAATGACTAACGGAACGGGGTTTACTCGTGCGATTAAGGTTTCCACGATATCGCGTACGGCCGTCGGCGCTTCGCCGACTTCCCTTAATACGGTTTGGGATATAAAAAACGAGAAATCGTCGGTTCTGTCAAAGAGCCTTTGCGCGGCGACGCGGTAGGAAGCCGGCTCCACGTCGGCGGCGGCGCCCCATACGGAGGTCTCGACGTATACCTCGGCCTTGCGCACCCCTCGAGTATACCAGAACGGTAAAACGGGGTAAAGTCAAAACGGCGCGCGCGTAAAAACTCGCCGACGTTCCAAGTCCCCGCCGCTAAGTCGAAGCCCTTACGGGACCGCTACGGTCGACGGACGGCCGATGTCGCCGGGCGGCTCGTTGGCCTGGACCGGAGGCCACGTCTCGATTACCGGCTCGAACCAGATGTCCACGTCCGCTGAGCCCTCTGCGGATACGACCAGTTCCTGCTCGAGGCGGTCCGTACCCTTGACGGCCTGGATGAGGATGCGGTGGGGGCCCGGCTCGAGCGCGAGGGCTATCTTGAGGACGTCCTCGACGTCGCCGGGGCGCAGCTGCTCGCGCGCCGCGGGTGCGCGGTCTACGAAGACGCTGACGTCGACGTTTTCGGTGGTGAGCTCGCGGTTCTTGACGACCAGCGTATACGTATACCCTTCTTCCTCGGCCGCCGCGGCTAAGGCGAGCGCGGCCCCCAACGCCGCGGCGACTACGCCGATTACGATTACTCTCATTTCGCCACCTCCACAGTTAATATTATATACCTTCCGGCGGCGGATCGCAAATTCCTAAATCAGCCCCTGACGGAGGCGCAAGCCCCCGGACACGTTTTCCGATTGCGATTCGAGGCTTTCGGCGGTAATATATATGGGTCGAAAGGGGGTTAATTATGAAGAGAAGCATATTGCTTGCGGCGGCCGCGGCGGCGCTGCTCGCCGGCGTCGCGATGGCCGAGGAGGCCGATGACGGCCGCGGCGCCTTCGCGGCGTCGCTTCGGCTCGAGCAGATTTTCCCCGCGGCCGGCTTCGACTACATGTTCGCCGGCCGACTTTCGTTCGGGCCGGTGGTGAAGTACGACGGCGGCAGGTTCGTCGCGGCCGCCGGCTCGCGCCTTTACTTCCTCGCCGACTACAAGAGCGCGGGGCTCAAGCCCTACTTCCTCGCGGAAGGCGGGTATCAAACGGGGTCGGACCCGTCGGGGGGTTCAGGCGGGAGCGGATGGAACTGGGCCTACTCCTCCCGGGACGGCGCCGACGCCACCGCTGAGGAGGACGCACCCTTCCCCTACCGCTTTTACGCGTTCGCGGGGCCGGGCGTGGACCTGCGCGCCCGGGGGCTCGCCCTCGTCCCGTTCATGGAAATAGGGCCGCGGCGCGAGTTCCGCCAGGGCAACGAGGACTTCTATTTATACTGGGCGCTCGGCCTCCGCTACACGTGGTGAGCCGGGCTTAATATTCGCATAACAAAACGGCGGCCTTGAAGGCCGCCGGTTCGTTAATTTCGGAATTGGTTACCGGGATATGGTAATAATAAGACGCGAAGGTATTTATCCTTTGTTTCATTTACGGCGCTAAATATCGAATATGTAAGAGGATCGCCTAAGTTTTTCTTTTTGTTCGGTTTTCCAAAATTCTATCATATCTAAACCTTTAATTTTCCTTATACCTGTATAAAATCCGATGTCTAGCATATATGCTTGAAAAACCTGCCCTGGTTGTTTACTAACGGTTTCGCGCACCCGGGCGAGGTGTATAACCCTCAAATCGGCCAACGCTGCTATTATATCGGCTTTTAATTTTGTTGCGGCCATATCGAATAGGAAACAATTAGCTTTGTTTTTTCGGATGCAGAAATCTTTAATTGAATCGAAAACGTGGGTTAAGTCCGCGGTTCCGTCATTATTAAAATCCTGGCTTTTAACGCTATCTACGTATTCTCCTGCTGCTGTATTAATAGACTCAGCATCCAACCTAAAAGGTAGGGTTCCTTTTTGTTTTTCACGTTCTACGCCTAAACCCCGTCTTAGAATGCCTATTGCATCCCTTGCTACGCCACCGCTAGCTAGTACGAGCCGCTCGAAAGCACCGTCGGTCATAATAGTGTCGAGTTTTGGAATGCTAACTTCGTTTAAGAAACCTAATAATACTTTTCGTAAGAAATTTTTCGTTGCGGAGAAGTCATTTAGAGTAGTATCGAGGTTTATTTCTTGCGCATCATCGCCGAGACGTAACCCTAAAGGCGGCTTTCCGTCCTGGTACCAGTTACTACGGTATTTAATCGTACCTATCTTTAACCAAGCGTTCTTTCGATAAGTTAGGTTATGTATATATTCTAGAAGCCTTGGTTGGTCTTCCCAATTAATCCTATATAAGTCATCCAGGAAAATATACGTGTCTTTAGCCGCGTTGTTATAAACCTTTTTTATTATCGCCGAATACTCGATCGTTTTTCTTTTTAGGTAATCGATTTTGTTCCTTTTATAAGCTTCTTCTAAACCTTTAGTATCCTTTCGGGTTTTAGAAGTAGCTTCCGTTGCTTCAATATTTACAACGTCTGTTTCGATTCCAACCCCGACTCGCGAAATACCCGAGGCGGCCGATTCTGCTACCGTTGTTGCTTTAATAGTTGCCCCATCTTCTGCGTACAATACCCCGCGCAATTCGTTTTCGATCGCTTTAATCTCTTCAATCATATATTCGATTCTTTTAAGCCTTGGGTTATCGTTTCGTTTGAATAATTTAGACCAAAACCCCGTTTTTTCTACGTGTTCTTTTTTAGCTTTTTGGTAGTATTCGTATACACATAGTTGTAATCCTTCGAATAGGGTTATCAGAACGGAAATTATTAAGTCCGGATAAGTGTGCGTAGAAAAGTCGCCTAGGTTTATTTCCGCTGTTATATGGCCCTCGCCGCGGAGGTCTACATTAGCTTTCGTTAATAAACTAGTTTTCCCTGTCCCGCGCCGCCCGAATATAAAATGGTCGCGTTTAGATTTTACTCTAACCAAAGTACCGGCGGCTGGTTCTACGAAATTCTTTACGCCTTCTTTCGTAGCCCGTTCTCTTTCTTCTAAAATTTCCGCTAACGCATCGATTTGTGCTTCCGTTACCGTCGCAACCATTTCTTTACCTCTTCTTTATGGTGTCTATCTATTTGCATATTAACATATTCTTCATTAATTGATTACTATATTTTAGTTTAAACTCCTTCTTTCGCATAGGGGTGTAGTCACATACTGTATTTTGCGGAATTAGGCCCGTGCGTTAAAAAGCCATTAACCCTTACCAGGTACGCGTCTTTGTGATAATCGCCGTTTATATTCAGGAAGCGACCCACGTCACCCCCTCAACCGCGCGAAGAGCTTCTCCTCCCAGTCGTCCTAGGGGCGGCGGGGGGCGGCGGTTTCATAAGGCCTAACCTTTGGGCCCGGCCGCCGCTTCTTCGGACAAGGGGCTTAAGCCCCTTGTCTAGGACGTGGCCGCGCCTGAACGTACGGCCCTATGTTCACCCCCTCAGCCGCACGAAGAGTTTCTCCTCCCAGTCGTCCTCGGGCGGCGGCTGGCGGCGGCGATACGAGACGACGGCGTAGATGAACGTCCCCAACAGGACGTAGCCGATTATCCCCTCCGCGACGGCTAAAAACATGGTGTCCGGACGGTCCTCCTTGGGGTGGATGTCGCCGATGCCGAGCGTCGTCAGCGTCTCGCCGCTGAAGTCGACGTAGTGGTACCAGCTTAGCTCGCGGTCCCCCATCTGGTGCTCGATGCCGGGGTCCGGGTAGCGATATAGCAGCGCGAAGCCGCCCAGGACGACGACGACGATGAAGACGAAGAGGCGCGCCAGCCCGAAGGTCGAATGGCCGTGCCCGGCGACCAGCCACAGGAGGTACTCCGCCGCCCACGCCCCCCACCGGCCGTTGAGGCGGTCGCTGACGCGCCGGTAGACCAGCTGTTCCGGGTAGAGGCGCCGCGCCGCCTGGTGCAGGTCCGCGGCGATGAGGAGCCGCCGGGCGTACGCGACGCCCCGCTCGGTATAACGCGTCGCCGCGCGGGCCTCCTCACACCGCCTCGCCTCCCGCCAGATGGCGCGGAACCTCTTCCGGAGGTTGCGGGGGACGTTGCCCTCGGCCGCCGCCGCCGCGACGTCCTCCAAAAGCTTCCGGAGGTCCCCTCTCCAGTCCCGGCATTCGTACTCGTCGGCTTTCATAGGTTGCGACATGCCCAGGGGCGCCCTCAAAGAAATTATAGCATCGGTTATGTCTATAAGGTATAATTGAATAGCGTTACAGGAGGTCGACGTGAAGATAAAGATAATAGTGCACGAGGCGGAAGAGGGCGGCTATTGGGCCGAGGTGCCCGGTTTACCGGGTTGCTTCTCCCAGGGCGAGACCCGCGAGGAGCTTATGGCCAACGTCCGCGAAGCCGTCGAGGGCTACCTCCTCGCCGCGAACGTCGAGGCTCCGGCGGAAGCGGGTGTCGAGGTTGTCGAGCTCGCCGTATGAAGGTCCTCAGCGGCAAGGGAGTAGTTCGGTTGTTGGAACGCCACGGTTGGGGGGTGGCGCGCGTTCACGGGAGCCATTATATTATGAAAAAGGAAGGGGAACCGCGAGTCATCACGGTCCCCGTCCGCGGTAATAAGACCCTTAAGCTCGGGATGCAGAGGGCGTTACTTAAAATAGCCGGTATCCCCGAAGCCGAAGCGAAGTGATTCGTACCGTTATCGGTAGTAGTTTAAAACCGGCTTTAGGCCGGTTTTGAATTTTCGTTCGTAATCACGCCTGCGTTTTAGTAGCGCCTGACCTTTAGGCCCGGCCGCCGCGTTTCTTTCTTCATGGTGGCCGCACCCATAGGTACGGCTCTACTTCTTTTTGGGGGACGTTTCCGGCGTGGTAGGGTGGCCCAGGCCCAGTTCCTTGCAGAACGCCGCGAACTCGCGATTGTCGCGGGCGACGATTTGGTCCGGCGCAAGGCCTTCGTCCTCGGCGGCGTGCCGCTCGCGGATGCTGTGCCACATTTCGTCGAGTTCTTTGAAGTCCATTATTCCTCCCAGCGCTCTTCGGCCAATTCCTCCGGCGAAAGTATAATCGGCGTATGGAAGCCCAGCACCGTATTCGCCGCCCGTACCAGCTCGCGCCGGCTGACGCGGACGATGTACCGGAAGTTGTAACTCGCGAGGAAGTCCAAAACGTAATAGCTCGCGGAAGCGACGTGGAGCGCGTCGTTGCGGTACGTGCCCGGGAAGATCCCCCGCGATACGTATTCTCCGGCCAAGATTACGATCTCTTCCGTTTCGTCGAGCGGTACCGGATTTACTTCCGAGAGTATATCCTCCAGCCGTTGCCGGATTTTCGGCGGTGCGGTTCTTATCTCCCGCCCTACGACGGGCGAGATAAAGAATTCGAAGTCGTCCGCCCGGCTTAGCAATTTGCGCGCCGCCTCCCGGTAATACGCGGGTTCGGCGTCAAGCACGGCGCCCCATACCGACGTTTCGACGTATACTTTCCTTTTTCGCATCATCTTTAATTATACCAGGATTTGCGTGCGCCGTAAAGGTAGGTTACGTTGGGACCCGCGTCGCTACGCTTCTTCGTCGCGGGCCGCCGCGGCGCTCGCTTCCGGCATCAATTCCGGCCGGCAGACTTTCGCGAACTTGCAGACGCCGCAGCGGCCCAAGTCCTCCGTCCGGACGAACTGCTCCTCGGCTCGAGGGACGTTGTTCGCGACGTCCCCTAAAAGCGCGCGCATGTCGTCGAACGACCCCCGCATCCGCGTGACCGTCGACTCCAGGTCCTCGGGCCGGACCGGGAACTCGCGCTCGTCGTCATGGTAAAGGTTATACTCACGCGCGACGACGGCCGCGGGGTCGGCGCGCCAGCGGTAGCTCGCGTACAGCGCGTAGCAGCTAAGCTGCAGCGACGTGTCCTCGGTCAGCCGCTTGCCCGTCTTCCAGTCGTAGATGATGACGCGGTCGCCCTCTCCCCGGTAGGCGCAGTCGAGCTTGACCCATACCTTGACCGCGTCCAGGAAGAAGTGGGCCCACTCCTCGGCCTCGAGCCAGGCGTGCCGCGGCAGCTCCCGCAGGCCCTCGAAGGCCGCGGAGCCGTAGAAGGTCCGCAGGCACCGCTCCACCTGAGCCGCGGCGTCGCGCCAGTCGTCCTCGCCCCGGCCCACGCCGTACTCGTGCTCGAATAAAGCGCAGCTCTTGGGCCGTTGGCGGTAGCGGCCGTGCCAGCTCGAGACGTACTCCTGGCGCATCCGCTTGAGGGTGACGTCGACGACGCGGTCGACGCCGAGCCCCGGCTGGCCCCAGCGCAGGTTCTGGATGGTGTGGTCGATGCAGTCGTGGACCTTCTGGCCTATCCACGCCGGCAGCGTCGCGAGGTTTTTGAGGACGTATATCTCGCGGGTGCGCGCGGGCGCGTCGGCCGCCCAGCCGCCCCAGAAGCCGTAATATTCGAAGAAATATTTGCGCGGACACCGGCGCAGGACGTCGTGGCGCGACTTCGACCACGAGAATTCATTTTTCAGATCGGCCACAGCGTTAATATAGTAATAGCGGCGCGCGCCGGGCGCAAGTCATTTCGCGATTTTTAATATTAAACCAAACGTCGGAGGGAAGGGTCGTAATAACCGAGGGCGCGGCGTCGCGACGGCTTTCATCCGTTAAATTTCCGCGGCATAATGGGCGGCCCGCGCCTCGCGGCTTGCCCGGAAAGGAGCGACGGGTATGAGGACCCACTTCGTAGCGGTATTGTGCGCGGCCTTGGCGCCCGCGGCGGCGCTCGCGTTGTCGGATTATATCGACGAATACGTCGACGACGTCGTCGGGGAGCTAGGGGAATGGGGCATCCCGGTCGGCGGCGCGACGGCTGAGCCGACGGCGCCGGACCAACCGGCGACCCCGGCCGCGCCGGAGGGGGCCGCGACCAAGGTTAAAACGGAATACGCGCCGTACGGCGAGGAACTTACGACCCTTTTCGTAACGTCTACGCCCGCGGCCGCGCCGGTCACGGTGGACGGCCGGGACGTCGGCTGTACGCCTGCGTACTTCACGGACCTTACCCCGGGCAGGCACTTCGTCACGGTCGGGGACGTCGCCGACGAGGTGGAGCTTAGGCCGGGCGGCGTGACCCACCTCGACGTCTCCTACGCCGCTTCACCGGCCAACGCCGCGCCCACGGCCACGGCCGGCAAATACGTCGACAACCGGCACAACTGCTTCGAGCTTAATATCGGCAACGACTAGGCGGTTTTAGTAAATCCGAATCGAATTCGGATGCGGAGGCGCGCCCGCGGCGGCGCGCCTTTTGCTTTGCCCTCGCGCCGCAGTTATGTTATAAATATCGCATAATAAGCGGGCGTAATTCAGGGGCAGAATGCAAGCTTCCCAAGCTTGACGTCGAGGGTTCGAATCCCTTCGCCCGCTCATCGCACGGCGTCGGCCGGCGCGGCCCGGCGCCCGTTTCATAGCCCCGATGAAAAAGTCTGCCGGCGAATACGACGAGATATTCCGCGGCGCGCTGCTTTTGGTCCTGCTGGCGCTGCTCGTCTGGCATTACCTGGCCGCGGTGAAAGGCGTGCTGACGCCGCTCTTTCTGGCGCTTTTGGTCGTCGTCGTGGCGTTCGCGATGCGCGTGAAGTGGGCGCGCGGCGTCGGCTACTTCGTCGCCGGCCTCGCCGTCATTTGGTTCTTCTCCGTTATTTGGCAGTTGCTGTTTCCGTTCGTGGCGGCGTTCGTCATTGCGTATTTGTTGTCGCCGATCGTGACGGCGCTGGCGGAACGCGGCGTGTCCCGCAGCCTCTCGGCTTTCGTTTTAATTGTGCTCGCCCTCTTGGCCGTCGCCGGCGTCCTCCTCATTATAGTCCCGCCTATTATCGCCCAGATCACCCGCCTCGTCGCGACGCTAAGTTATTTGCCCGGCCAGCTCGAGGCCTGGGTGCGGGGGGCCGATGCGTGGCTGGCGTCGTTGGAGGATTACGAAGTATCGCCGTACGCCAAGCCGTTAATAGATAGCCTGGCGGTCCGGGCGCAGGGCCTCTTCGCCGCGCTCTTCGAGCGGGGGCTCGCCTTCGTCACGTCGCTTTCTCAGCTCGCGACGCACGTCGTCAACATTATCATCACGCCCATATTCACTTTCTACCTCCTCCGCGACATGCCGAAGATTAAGGGGTGGGTAAGGGACCGCGTGCCGCGGCGCTTCCTGGACGAGGCCGTCGAGACCTACCACGAGATAGACCGCGTCCTAGCCGGCTTCATCCGCGGCCAGTTCATCGTCTCGACGGCCGAGGCCACGTTCGTCGCCGTCGGCCTGACGGTCATCGGCGTCGACTACGCGCTCCTCTTGGGGATATTCGCGGGCTTCGCGAACATGGTGCCGTACGTCGGGACGTATATCGGCGGCCTCCCGGCGCTGGTCGTCATCCTGGTGGGGCCGGACGCGGGGCGACATCTCATTTTCGCGCTTATTTTGTACGTAACGGTGAACCTGTTCGACGCGTATATATTGGCGCCGCGGGTCGTAGGGCGCCGCGTCGGCCTTCATCCGGTCGTCACGATGGTCGCGATGCTCGTCGGCGCGAAGTTTTTCGGCGTCGTGGGCTTTCTGGCCGCGGTTCCGGTGACGGCGACGTTGAAGATATTGGCTAAGAAGTTGGAGCGCCGATACCTGGAGGGGCCGTTTTTCAAAAATCCGCCCCACGTCGAAGGCGCGGACGGGCCCCCTTAAAAGGGGGTTTTTTGTTAACGGCTCGATTGACATAAACGGTTAATTTTCATACTATAAGATTTCATCGGCACTTCGTCGCTTTATGGATAATAATTTGCGAGAGCTCATCCGCGCGGATTTCGACCGGCTGCTTCGGCGGGAGCGGTTGGATGTTTCCGCGGCGGTCGAGCGGCTCATATTTATTCAGACGGTGGAGGGCCACGCCCAC
>Ga0153916_10000642_pt1 | contig 23969 bp, 24 predicted proteins | sample Opewatmetagenome_FD_109642 | JGI IMG/M metagenome (GOLD analysis project Ga0153916, IMG submission 109642) | Freshwater wetland microbial communities from Ohio, USA - Open water 3 Core 3 Depth 4 metaG | ecosystem: Environmental > Aquatic > Freshwater > Wetlands | place: USA: Ohio, Lake Erie...
GAGAAGAATCGACGGAATGATCCGGGGCGTCTTGAGTTTAACAAATATTGTCCGCATTGCCGCAAACACACGCTGCATCGCGAGACGAAATAGGGGCAGGCGCGAGCCAGCCCCAACCTAGGCCAGTAGCTCAATTTGGCAGAGCACCGCTCTCCAAAAGCGGGGGTTGTGGGTTCGATTCCTGCCTGGCCTGCCTGATGACGCCGTCTACAAGAGGCGGCGTTTTAACCATGACTGGAGGATTACCGTGCCTGATAGTAGATCTGTCCGCCATGAGATGAATATTTTCCAACGTTTCTGGCTCAGGATCCAGAGATTTTTCCAGGAGACAGTTGGAGAATTGCGCAAGGTATCTTGGCCCACCCGCCAAGAGGCAATCAGATTAACCGAGATTGTCATCATAGTGATTTTCATTATGGCGGCTATCCTGGGAGGACTGGACTGGGTTTACGCCAAGTTCTTTGGTTTAATCCTGGGTGGTTAATCAGGTACTTTTAATGTTGGTAACCAAATCTAAACGACTATGTGGATATGATGAGCGAATTTGACCGGGAAGAAGAAAATCAAGAGCCCCTCGAAAACCACGAAAAGAAAGCGGATGAAGTGGAAGATCTAAATATTCCACAAGAGTCAAGCGAGATCGTGACCGAGGAATATCCTGGGCAACCTGATCAGGTAGCACAGGAAGATGATCGCGCCTGGTATGTGGTTCATTGCTATTCAGGCTATGAGAATAAAGTTCGTCATAACCTTGAGCAACGAATTGAATCCATGGGGATGAAGGATAGAATCTTCGATGTTGTCGTCCCTACCGAAGAAGAGATCGAAGTAAAGGAAGGCAAACGTCGCACCGTAGAGCGCAGGGTTTTTCCGGGGTATATCCTGGTCAATATGATCATGTCGGAAGAATCGTGGTACGTAGTGCGTAACACACCCGGTGTGACGGGGTTTGTCGGCATGGGCACACAACCGACCCCACTGCGCCCCGAGGAAGTGGCACAGATCATCAAAAGAATGGAAGCAGAAGCGCCGCACATTAAAGTTACCTTCCGCTCAGGTGAACGGGTGCGTATCGTGGATGGTCCGTTCAATGATTTCCGTGGCACGGTGGCTGAGATCGACATGGAAAGAGCGAAAGTGCGTGTGATGGTGAACTTCTTCGGTCGCGAAACACCAGTCGAGCTGGACTTTTTACAAGTTGAGAAAGCGTAAGGAACAGCCGGTAACAAACTGGCTGTAAAAGTGGGAGGGTGTCCCCAATAATCACCCGCTAAAACCACACGCCGTTGCTCCGAGAGAGATTAACGGCGGAAGGAGAAAAAAGTGGCCAAGAAATTAAAAGCAATTGTTCGTCTGCAGATTCAGGCTGGAAAAGCCAACCCTGCACCCCCGATCGGTCCTGCACTAGCTGGTCATGGGATTAACCTGATGGCTTTTTGCAAGGAATATAATGCTCGCACCAATAATCGTATGGGCGAGATCATTCCGGCCGAGATTAGCATCTACACCGATGGATCATTTTCTTTTATCCTAAAGACGCCTCCGGCGGCAGTACTGCTGAAGAAAGCAGCCGGGGTGGAAAAAGGTTCTGCCGTCCCCAATCGTGAAAAGGTTGGCCAGGTCACTCGCAAGCAGGTTCGCGAAATAGCAGAGTTGAAGATGAAAGACCTGAATGCCGTGGACCTGGAAGGTGCGATGCGCCAGATTGAAGGTACGGCACGTAACATGGGATTGACAGTAATAGAAGAATAACCCTGTGGGAGGGTGAGTTGCACCCGTTTGCACCACGAAGGAGAAATTATGGCAAAGCATGGAAAGAAGTATTTAGCTGCACTAGCTAAAATCGATGAGAACCACTGGTACACCCCTGAAGAGGCGGTGAATCTGGTAAAGGAAACCCATTACGTTAAGTTTGATTCGACGGTAGAGATCCATATGCGATTGGGTGTTGACCCACGTCATGCAGACCAACAGGTCCGTGATGTGGTAGTTCTTCCACATGGTCTGGGTAAATCTGTGCGGGTGCTCGTCTTCGCCCAAGGTGAAGGAGCAGCATTGGCACGCGAGGCAGGTGCAGATTACGTGGCGGACGATGATGAGACCATCGCCAAGATCCAGGCAGGTTGGACTGAATTTGATGTTACCATTTCCACCCCCGACTTAATGGGTAAAGTAGGACGCTTGGGTCGTGTTTTGGGACCGCGTGGGCTGATGCCGAACCCGAAAGCTGGAACGGTGGTACCTGCTGAAGACTTACCACGTGTGATCCGAGAGTCTAAGGCTGGGCGGGTGGAATTTCGCGTTGATAAAACCTCCAACTTGCATATTCCAATCGGTAAGGCATCTTTCGGCGAGAAACAGCTATATGAAAACCTGGCAGCTTTAATGGAGGCAATCAAGAAAGCCCGACCTGCGTCGGTAAAGGGTATTTTCATCAAGCATATTACCTTAACTTCCACAATGGGTCCTGGGATCAAGCTGGATCCAATGCAAGCACAAAACATGACTGTCCAGGAATAATAGTTTTGTGATATAGTAGAAACATAAAAATACGCTTCGCCCAAGACAGCAGGTGCGTAAAGCACGCTTAATTTCCTGCCGAGGTGGAGATATCTCCCCAAAAGTAAACTCGCTTAAGGCGGGTTTGTAATATGGATCACGGAGAGTCTTTGCCAGGCACTTGTTGCGAGGCAAAGACTTTTTATTTGGAAAGGAGGTGAAATAACTTTGGCAATTACAAAGGAACACAAGAATGTGTTGATCGCCCATTATAGCGAGTGGGTGAAGCGCAGCAAAGCCCTGGTCCTGACACAGTATGTGGGACTAACCATGAAGGACATTGATGGCCTGCGAGCGAAGGTGCGAGACAATGGCGGTGAATTCCATATTATAAAAAATACACTGGCCAAACTGGCATTTGAACAGGCTGGGTTACCTGTCCAACCGGGGCAGTTTGAGGGCAGCACGGCGATTGTATTTGCTTTTACAGATGCACCTGCAACAGTAAAAACCGTGACTGATTTTGCCAAAAGCTCAGAGTTTCTAAAGATCAAAGGCGGTTTCCTCGAAAAACAAGCCTTGACCGCCGATGGTGTAAAAGCACTGGCTGAATTACCCCCATTGCCTGTGGTACGCGGCCAATTGCTAGGTGTATTGCTCGCACCTGCCAGCAAGCTGGTACGAACGTTGGCAGAACCTGGTCGAATGATTGCCGCGGTCATCAAAGCGCATGCGGAACCTGAAGCAGCCGCTGCATAGCATGACCATTCATTGCTTGACTGTATCTGTCATCACTGGCTAGACGAAAATTTTTTACCATTCAATATCATGATCTATTAGATCTAATAATTTTGAACTAAGAAGGAGTTTTATAAAATGTCTGATCTTAATAAACTGGTTGAGGAGCTCAGCACCCTTACCGTAGTTGAAGCTGCTGATCTAGTAAAGAAATTGGAAGAGAAATGGGGCGTTTCTGCTGCTGCCCCAGTTGCAATGGCTGCCATGCCTGCTACGGCTTCAGCTGCAGCTGAAATGGTCGAAGAAAAGACCGAGTTCAACGTGGTCATCAAAGATCCCGGTGCCAAGAAGATTGAGGTCATTAAAGTCATCCGACAGCTGACCAACCTGGGTCTGAAAGAGGCGAAGGATGTCGCTGAGACCGCGGGTTCCAAGATCCTTGAAGGTGTAAGCAAGGAAGCGGCCAATGATGCCAAGGGCAAGCTAGAGACTGCTGGCGCTGTGGTTGAAGTCCAATAAGCGTCAGTTAAATTTCCCGGAGACAATTGCTTCGGGAAATTTACTTTCTCCTTTTGTGTTTTTAGTCGCCCTGTGGTATATTCTACTCACGGAGGGCTTATGAGCGCACGAATTCTAATTATTGAAGACGACGAGGCCATCCTTCGGTTCTTGCGCCGCGGCCTGGCCTACGAAGGTTATCAGGTAGATACTGCTATCGATGGACATTCGGGTTTGGCTACGGCTCGTGATAATCCGCCCGACCTGGTCGTGCTGGATATCATGCTCCCGGGCATTGACGGCTTAGAAGTTTGCCGGCGCTTGCGAGCTGGTGGTCCAGTACCAATCCTGATCCTGACTGCCAAAGACTCGGTTAATGATCGAGTGATGGGGCTGGATGTAGGTGCGGACGATTACATGGTGAAGCCGTTTAATCTGGATGAGCTGTTGGCACGCATTCGCGCTTTATTGCGACGTGCTCAACCAAGCCGACCCCAGGTGTTGCGATTCGCTGACCTGATCCTGGATACGGGTACACGCCAGGCATCGCGCGGCGACCGAGTTATCTCGCTGACTGCAAAAGAATACGAGCTCCTGGAGCTATTCCTGCGCCACCCACGCCAGGTGTTGACCAGGGATATGATTTTTGACCGGGTATGGGGATACGATTTCGGTGGTGAGAGTAATATCATCGAAGTATATATCCGCTATCTGCGCCAGAAACTTGAAGTGTCAGGAGAGCAACGCCTCCTTCATACCGTGCGCGGTATGGGGTACGTTTTGCGCGAACCATCGTAAATTAAATACATGTCCCTGCGGAGCCGGCTAACCTTACTATATGCATCCATAGTAGGGGGCATTTTGATTTTGTTTGGAATCGCCGTCTATCAGTCGGTGAGTTTGACGGTCTTTCACCAGTTGGATGACACACTTATAAATTGGGCTGAAACCGTTTATTTAAATACCCGTATTGATGGAAACGGTAATTTGAATGTTGACCTGCTCCAGCTCGACTTGCCAGGGGATGTATACGTGCAACTGTGGAGCCGAAATAGCAATTTGATAGCAGCTTCCCCAAATATCCGCATCCTGAACAGTCCACTGGATGCGGCTGGCGCGCATAGTTCAATCCCGCTATTTCGGGATGTGAACCTAGGTGGGGCACGATTGCGTGTGTATACTGTTCCCCTGGTGGCGGGTAAGGGTAACCGACTGGAGGGTTTCCTCCAGGTAGGCACCCGCATGGATGTGGTCAACGCCACCCAACAAACACTACTGGAGGTTTTGCTGATCGGGACGGCTATCACAATCGTTGCGGCAGGGTTGGCAGCCTGGTTAAGCAGTCATCAAGCTTTGCACCCGTTGGATAATGTCACCAAGACTGCCTTACAGATAACCAGTGCGGATGATCTCTCCCGACGCATCCCATATACAGGCTCATCCAAAGATGAGGTGGGTCAGCTGGTAGCTGCTTTCAACCAAACTCTGAGCCGGTTGGAAAACCTGTTCTCCACCCAGCGGCGTTTTCTGGCAGATGTAGGACATGAACTCCGCACTCCTCTGACTGTGATCAAAGGAAATGTGGGCTTGATGCGTAAAATCAAGGATTTCGATGAAGAATCCCTCGTGACCATCGAGGATGAGGTCGACCGCCTGACGCGTATGGTTGGTGACTTATTGCTCCTCGCCCAGGCTGAATCAGGCAAAATCCCACTTGCACACGAAGTCGTCGAATTGGACACATTGTTATTGGAAGTATTAAACCAAATGCAGGTTCTGGCACGAGATCGGGTGAAGTTAAGCCTAGGTGATATCGACCAGGTATTGGTCTGTGGTGACCGGGACCGCTTAAAACAAGTGGCCGTAAACTTAATAGGGAATGCGATCAACTATACACCCAGGGGTGGTGAGATTGTGGTGGGCTTGGGCAAAGTATCTGACCGGGCACAATTTACCGTGACCGATAATGGTCCGGGGATTTCAGCTGAAGATTTACCGCACATCTTTGAGCGTTTTTACCGCAGTGAAAAATCGCGCACCCGCCAGAAGGACGGGAAAGGATTTGGATTGGGCTTATCCATCGCTTACTGGATTGTACGCAATCACGGAGGCCGGATTGAGGTCAATTCCACTGAGGGGAAAGGCACAACCTTTTGTGTCTGGCTACCCCTTGCACAGGATGATTGCATAGAAACAGCAAAATAACCGCTGAAAACCTTATTGCTATCTTAGAGGTATGAGGATGCAACTTGATCGGAAGAGTCTGGCAAGATTTGTACAAATCCCAAATATTGCTTATGTCTGGTATGGCTTAACATTACTCACAATCGGTATGTTTACCACACTTGGCCCTGCTGAACATAGTCTGGGAACGCACATTCGGATCGTTTACCTGCATGGTGCCTGGGTGTGGGCGTCCTTGGCAGCATTCTTTGTTTCGGGGGTAATTGGCGGCTTGGGATTGCTCACTCAACATAAGAGCCTTCACAATTGGTCGGGTGCGTTTGGCCGGACAGGGTTGATTTTCTGGGTTACCTACCTTCCTCTATCGCTATGGGCGATGCAATCTAACTGGAATGGCTTGTTCCTGGCAGAACCTCGCTGGAGATTGGCATTGGTCTTTGCCATTACTGGCATTCTCTTGCAAATTGGGCTGAGCCTGGCAGACAAGCCCAGCTTGACTTCAGGCCTCAATTTGGGTTTCTTTATCGCTCTCATGACCGCACTACTGCGAACGCCCAACGTGATGCACCCTGCCTCTCCGATATTGAATAGTGACGCTTGGCGCATCCAAACCTTCTTTTTGGGGCTGGTCTTATTAACTTTGTTGGCTGTTTGGCAAATGGCAAGATGGTGGTATAAGCGTGAGGTAGGTAGCAACTGACGATAAGCTGGCTTTGAAACGCACACTCAATTTTCAGCTAACAGCTTTTGTTATCATCCGGCTGGTCATTAATACATTTTTCCGGATGATTTATCCTTTTCTATCCTTTTTTGCCAAAGGGATGGGGGTAGACCTGCGGACAATTTCTTACGCAGTGACCACGCGTTCGCTAATGGGAATATTCGGTCCACTCTTCGCCTCGGTTGCTGATAGTCGGGGGCGCAAAGCCGGGATGTTAATCGGCATAATCACATTTACAGCTGCAATCTGTCTGGTAGTATTTTGGCCGACTTTTATCGCATATTTCATTGCACTCAGCCTGGCAATGATTGGATATCTAATTTTTGTGCCTTCCCTGCAGGCATATCTGGGAGACCAGGTGCCTTATGAAAAAAGGGGCAGGATATTGGGGATCACCGAGTTCGCATGGTCATTAAGTGCCATTATTGGTGTGCCTCTGGTAGGGTTGATCATTGCCCGGCGTGGTTGGTTGGCACCCTTTCCACTGATTGCGTTGTTGGGAGCTCTGGCGTTTATTGCCCTGGCATGGATGTTACCCAAAGACCCCACCCCACAAGCAGGGAATCTTGGGTTTTGGAGTAACCTGAGCAAAGTATTTACCTACCCACCAGCAATCGCGGCATTGGTGATGGCCGCCCTTTTTACTGCGGCCAACGAGACGATTTCCCTGGTCTATGGTGTATGGGTGGAACAGGCTTTTGCACTCAGCATTGCCTCCCTTGGAGCCACCGCTCTGGCGATTGGGATATCTGAATTGGGCGGTGAAGCACTCGTCACCTTATTCACCGATAAAATTGGCAAGCGGAAGGCTTTGGCGATCGGAATTATTGGCAACTGTCTGGCCACCCTGACCTTACCCATATTTGGTCGCTGGTTGGCGGGTGCCCTGGTGGGTTTATTTCTTTTCTACCTGACCTTTGAATTTACCATGGTGAGTGAAATCCCACTGATGAGCGAAATTCTTCCTTCTGCACGGGCGACAATGCTAGCTTCGAACATAGCTTTAATTGCCTTGGGACGATCTATCGGGGACCTATTAGCGCCTTCCTTGTTTACCCAATCAATTATCCCGGGCATAGCTGCCAATGCAATCGCAGCCATCCTGTTTAATCTGCTTGCGTTGATCGCCCTTACTCGAGTTAAAATCCCCCACTCGTAATGGTTGCTTCTAAGTTTGGTTTAGCCGCCTACCAATGGGGGGAAAATATCCACATGATCATCCAGCTTTAACACGCTATCCAAACCCGCCAGATGGCGGATATTTTCACCATTTAGAAAGACATGCACTAATTCCGATAATTCCCCCTGATCTTTCCAGATGAATTTCACCAGAACAGGATAGCGCTGTGTCACCTCAACCAGGACATCACGGATGGTTGAAGTTGATGTGACTTCCACATCCATCATTTTTATACCGGCAGCCTGTCGAAGTGAGGCATATAACTTAACTTGCATGTTCTGGTTCCCTGGTCAATCTTACTCCTCGTGGAGTAAATTATTAAGACCAGCCCGAAGGGACAATACCGGGATTTCCTTCGGGCTGATATTCTTGGATGATTCTGGATGTTACACCATCCAACCGAGACCTAGCTGCTCCAGCTTGGCTCGGGTGGGTTTGCCGGTAGCAATGTCCCAACCGCACATCTCATAATACATGTCCAGTGCGTCTTCAACTTCCTGGCGGGTCACCGAAACACCATCTGAGGCGCCGCCCTTGAGTGGCTCATCATAGATGCGCTTTGGTAAAGTATCGGCTTCACGTCCGACACCTTCGCGGGCATTGAAAGCACGCAGCATGTTCAGGCGACGCTCACCAATTTTCAGAATATCATCCACAGTCCAATCCCAACCAGTGGTGGCACGCATCAGCTCGGCCTGGTCTTTGGGACCGTAAACCTGCCATGCGGGACCATAAACGAATTGACACAATTGAGCTGAGTCGATGAAGCAATAATCCCACTCGGTGAGCAAAGCCATCTTAACCTTTTCACGGTTGAGCACCCGGTCAGACATGGGGTTGGTGAGACCAATTTCTGCCATGCGTTCCAGGTTATATGATGCAGTATCGGGTGTGTAGGCGGGATCATGTTCATGTGACTGGTGATCGGCACCAAAGGGGTTGACGGCGTAGATCAATGCCAGGCTGCGTTTGACCTGTGGCATGTGGGCGGGAATCTCGTGGTTTTTGACCGCCACAACCAGGTCTTGGGCACCGTGACCGATCTTACCTGCTGCATAGGCAGATCCATTCGCCAGCAAATCTCCTAAACCTTCGCGTCTGGCAATCTTTTCAAGAATGGCCAACATAGCATCTGCATTACCGAAACGCAAGTTAATGCCTTCAGTGTCTTTTAAGGTCAGGTAACCATGCTCGAAACAATCCATGGCAAAAGCGATGGTTGCACCGCAAGCGATCGTATCCAGGCCGTATTGGTCACAGATTTGGTTGGCGAGGGAAACTGCATTCATATCCCCGATGGCGCAATAAGAGCCGAATGTGGAGAGGGTTTCGTACTCCGGGCCACCATAATATGGATCGACGTGATTATTTTTGTATTCGGTCTCCACCACGCGTTTGCAGCGCACCACGCAGGCGTAACAGGTATCATTCTCCTTCAGGATGGTTTCTGCCATGGTTTCACCAGACAAGTCTTCAGCTTGTTCGAAAGTACCGCTGGTATAGTTGCGGGTGGGCAGCCCACCGGAGGTATTTTGGTAATTTAAAACGGAGGCAGTTCCGAAATCCTGCAAGCCTTTCATATCGGGAATATCCTGCACCCGCTTGGGAGCCAGGCGTGCAAGCCTGGTGATTGCAGCAGGGTCAGCAGTTTTCACTTTTTGATGGCCACGCACCGCAATAGCTTTGAGGTTCTTGCTGCCCATTACAGCCCCCATGCCTGTGCGACCATTAGCCCGGTTGCACATATTCATGATAGAGGCAAAGCGGGCAAGCTTTTCACCCGCAGGCCCAATCTGGGCAACTTCGATCTTTGGGTCAGCTAGCTCCTCGCGGATCGTCTTCTCTACGTCGCCGGTGATCTTTCCCCACAGGTGAGAGGCATCGCGCAGTTCTGCTTCCCCATCGTTGATCCATAAGTAAACTGGTTTCGGTGATTTGCCTGTGAAGACAATACCATCAAAGCCAGAAAATTTCATTTCAGCGGGGAAGAACCCACCCACTTGGCTATCACCAATCAGACCTGTCAGTGGGCTTTTGGCGGTAGCAGTCATGCGGCTTTGTCCACTAATGGATACGCCGGTAGTGGCAGAGAGCATAATCGTCAGGGTGTTCTCGGGTCCCAATGGGTCGGCACCAGCTGGGGTGTTTGTAAACACGTAATAAGTTCCCATAGCACTGCCACCGATATAGGTTTGATAGAATTCCTCGGTTGGCTGCTCTGTGCTGATTTTCCCCTTACTTAAGTCCACGTGCAAAACCTTGCCTGTGTATCCGAATAGCATAGAACGTTCTCCTTTCTCAATTTGCTATCGAGTTGGTTTTCCTAAAGTCAATACGCCTGCAAGAGCACAGGCATGATCTTGTTCCACAGCTCCACCACTGGCACCGACGGCACCGATCAGAGTTCCATCCTTCCAGATAGGTACCCCACCTGGAAAGATGACCATTCTCCCTCCCAGGTTAGCTTGAAGCCCATATAAAGGTCCTCCAGGTTGGCATTGTTCGCCAAGCTCTAGTGTGCTGAGCCGGTTAATCAGAGCAGTGTAAGCCTTATCTTCAGCCAGAGGCACGGCGACGAGCTCAGAATTATCCATGCGAATAAATGCGGTGAGGATACCACTTTCGTTCACTACGGCAATCGCCATGGCGATACCCATTTCTTTGGCTTTGGCACGTGAAGCGTTGATGGCTTGTTCTGCATCTGCCAGTAACATGATATCGTCTCCAATGAATTATTATAGTTTATCTGATTTATTATTGAGCGACTTCATGGACATCTTTATACCATTTCACACGGTCGCCAATTTTATTACGGAGGTTCCAGGCGGTTGGTTTTGGCTCAGCCTCGATCATTTTAAGCAGCTGCTCTATCCGATCAAGAACCACAGCTCGATCATCATCTGCAAGCCAGGTATATCCATTGGATATCTCGCCGGTTTTCTTTAGGTTCATTGTAACCGTCCGCCACAGTCCCCAATCTTTGGCGCACATACTGGCAATTCTGTTGATGTTGATTGTATCGCTATCGCTATTATTCAAGGGGTGCTCTCGTAGCAGCATGACTGTGTCTATAACATCCTTTGGATTGATCTGAACGATTTGCATTTTTTCCAACAACAGTTCAGCCAATGGGATGGTCGGACTATCGACTTCCAAACGCCCTGCCCAAGGGATGGGATGACAGAAATCCAGCTTGTCAAAGAATATATCCACATGTAGCTCTGTTCCAGGCATGTTAAAGATCAAGCGTTGGCGCGCATAAACTACAGCTACCTCGCGATCTTCCTCAAAACCTAATTTTAAAAATGCATTTCGGATAGGGGCATTATGAGTAAAGTAAGCGGCAAAATCCAAATCGGTAAAATGGCGCTTAGCCTCCTGCTGAAAGTGCCCGTAAGTTGGGCAATGTATATTAAAAGCCACCGCACCTAATAAACGAATTATCGCACCCTGTTTTTGAGCTTCAGACACGATGTTGTTTGCATAAGCGATAAACTCTTTATCATCCATAGAGATGTTCTCCACTAATAAGTATCAGACCCCCATTATATCAACCATTATTATTCCCTGGAAAGAAGATGAGATTAACCTTGTACAGGCTGAAAAGCGCGAACGCTTTTCTTATCCAGACTAATTAAATATCCAGCCAGGGCGCCTTCGATGTAATTACTGCCAGGGTTAATGCATAACGTACGGCCAATATTTGTCGAGCCTTTTGCCTCGTGGACGTGTCCATGTAACCCTAATAGTGGCTGATAGGTCTCGATCGCCTTGCGCACCGCAGTGCTACCCACGGGGACATAGGTACGTCCACCATCCACAGGCCGGAGCTGTTCGTCCAGTAATGGGGCTTCATCCAATTTAGAATTATAAGGCGGGACGTGCAGGTTAAAAATCGAATTCGGGATATCCTTTAGCTGCTCAATTTGCTGCTTGAGCACTGCATAAAGGCTATCTTCATCCATTTCACGATGGGTGTGCCAGGGGGTGAAATTGGAATAGCCTTCGTTGATCATCTCATGATTTTCGTCGATTTGAATCACCTGTCGCTCGACCATCGTGACGACACTGGATTGTCCGAATAGCTCGTTGATATATAATGGGTCGTCATTCCCCGCAGTCACCAGGATGTGACGCCCGGTGCCTTTAAGCTTCTTCTCAGCGATTTCCAGCCAGCCCTGGATAGTTCTATTCATTTCCTGTTTGAAGGTAGCCTCCTGGATTTCCTCAGAAGCGACAAACTGGTTGAATTCATCGGGAGAGAATCGGTGGGGATAAAAGCCAGCGTTACGCACTTTGGCTTCCACCCTGGTAAGCCCATCTTCGTCGTTCACTTCGATTTGCTCACCCAGGAAATTGGTTTTCCATGTACCAGGAGTTTCTTCAAGCAGAGCCTGAATGCCTTTTCCGGTCATATCACCACCCAGGATGATTGTGTCCACTTCATAGAATGCACCTGCATTGACCAGCTTTAGCCAGCACTTCTCAGACCCGTGGATGTCGGTGGCAAAAAATAATTTGGTGAGTTTCTCTTTCTTCCAGAACACATAATCCTCCTTAGTCACACGCAAGGGCTATCCGGGAGGCTGCCTCAGGCAGCCTCCCGGTATACAACTAGAATTTTAACTTATTTGATGAAAAACTCTATGCGTATATGGAGTATTACTCCGTCGGGATTTCCTTATAAGTAAGATCGGTGTTGATGCCCTGCCGTGACCGGAAGAACCGGTAGCCAATGTAGATCAATGCGCTGATGATGATCGCGCCGAAAATATACATGGCGGAAAGCGGGCTATTTGTCCCATAGCGGGAGTCACTGATGTAGAGGTAGAACATGATCGCAAAGTAAACCAGCCCCAAAGCACCGGCTATCGTGATCAGTGGTATGCCGAAGACTTTATACTTCGAGATTGGAGAGTCCGCATAGATCTGCTTGGTTGACTTCATGTAGGGGAACAATGTGCCTGCCAGGGTGCTCGCAGCAAATGCGATGGAGGTCATCAGCGGCATGTCCAGCGTTAGTTTGGAGAAGCCGGTGAAGAAGTATAAATAACCCATGATCAGGCAGCCCACATAGGTGATGGAGATAGCCACGATGGGTGCACCCCAACGGCGTGAAACACGGGCAACAAAGCCGGGGAGCATGCGGTCATAGGACATGGCGAACATGACACGGGTGGAAGCAACCATGTTATTCGTTGGCCAGATCCAGAACCAGCAGTTCAATCCAAGCACAATCCACAACCAGACCCAGGGACTTTTACTAAGCGACATCAAGAAAATGCCGTAATAGGGTGCGACGGGCATATCCCCGGTGGCACCTGTGATCCACAGGTTGTTGGAAGAGGTAAAGAACTCATTGCTCACGCGGGAGATCAGCAGCCACATGAAGCCGGCGCAGACAATCATGGAGAAAAGGTTACCACCCCAGAACATTTTCATTGAGTTCTTGAATTGGTTAACCCCACCGATCTCGCCCACCAGGGTCCCCGTCCAGGCAATATACATGAAGGTGTAAGCCAGAGCTGGCCCGATCAAGAAACTGGACCTGAAGGTGGTCTGGGATAGTGGTAAAGCGTTGTATCCATTGGCTTTTGCCATTTCCAGGATGTTCTGGTATGCCTGTCCATTCCCCCAACCAAGGGTGTTGTTCATGAAATCATTGAAAGCCTGCTGGAAACCGGTCGAGGAGGTGCTGAGCAGCATGATCACCCAGGTGACGATCCCTATCATACCGATATAGAAGCTCCAGCGCTGGATGCGCGCGTAGAACTTCATACCTAGGGCTAAAACGACGGCTGCAAATGTGACATACAGGACGTAAAACCACCATGTGCCGACCGGAGTGACCAGCTTTTCCGCCAGACCGACCAGTGATTGAACATTTAGTAATTTACCCAGGGTAATCAACGTTGGGGCAAACACCATGGTGGCACCCGGTGCCACATTGGAAGCCATGTAGAACCATGGTCCAAATAATAGTGGGGTGAAGACCAGGATATAGCCCCATATGCCACCCAAAGCACGGCTTTGCCAGACGTAATCCCCACCTGCACGTGGCATGAGCGTGGTCAGCATAGAATAGACCGCAAAGCAGGGTAAAAAGCATAAGCAGACAAGTACGATGCCGAGGGGAATATTGGCATCATTCCATGGCCAGCAGACCGCATATGTCAGGGCTGCAGCGACCACGATCGAGTCTGCATATACTCCGTATAAAAATCCATCAAACCAGGTGAATGAACGCACCAATCCGGAGGAACGGCGCAGGAATAATCCAGCGGTCGTTCCAGCTTGGGCAGGAGCCGCAGAAGTTTTTGCAGTCATTGTAGTTTCTCCATTTTATTCATTTCATCTATTGATATTTGTTCCAATAGGCGGTATTATGTTTACGTTTTTAGTGACAAGAAGTGAGATCGATCCTGATATAAAGAAGGATGAGCTAGTTGAACGGTGGCGGGCGTGGGCTGGCCAAACGAAACATCCTGCCTCCTTCTTTATTAAAAGGCAGGGTACGATATTCCCCAGGTGAAATTCTCAGAGCTATTGAAGGGATATAATGTGATCCGCCGAACATAGATTAAGTCAGGCGATACATAATGGACGCACTTGGCTTCCTTAGCTAAAAGAGCTTCGTTCCGTTAATTAAGCGATTGGTTTGAGTATACATTTATTAATCTCTCTCTCATATAGGGCATACACACGTATTTTTATGAAGGGCACAACTCGATGAATTTTCACCCGAAGCTGATACAAGTTTTGATTTTGGATGACCAGCTGGTGCAACGCGAAGGGATTGCCAAAATCGTGGAAGCTACCGGGAGTATGCGCGTGGTAGGGATGGCAACTACCGGTGAAGAGGCCTCTTTTATTTTGCAAACCGAAACAGCTAACCTTGCATTAATTGATCTGGTGCTGCATGGAGAGAGAGGAACTGCTGTAGGGAAAGAACTGCGACGAACCCATCCGGATTTAAAAGTCATCATTTATACCCGCGAAAAAAGCATGGTATTGGCAGCAGAAATCTTCATGGAACGTAAAGACCTGGCTCAACCTGGATTGCAGGGATATATCCTGACCAGGAATATTTCCAGCAGCCAGTACCTCCAGTATGTTTTTGATCATATTTTACAAAGCGGATATTTTATCGACCCGGACATCCTGCGTTGGCATTATGAGTGGGCAGAAATCGAACCATTAACTCACCGCGAAGAAGAATGTGCTTTACTGGTTGCTGCAGGCATGGGTAACGCTGAAATTGCGCGACGAATGGTGATTTCAAGCCGACGAGTCGAGAATATCATTAGTAGCCTGTATCTAAAGTTTAAAATCGCAGGTGATCCAGGCGATCCATCTCGGCGGGTGCTCCTGGCCGAGGGGGTAAAACTACTTTACAGCTCTCGAGCCCCTTATAAACAGTTGAAGGTTGTCATCATCGAGGATAATGAGGAATATCTTGCCCATCTCGGTCATGAATTGGGGAAGGACAATCGATTACAAATCCTGGCATTTGCAAACTCTGGGCAAATGGGTATAGATTTGGTGATGCAAAAAAAACCGGATGTGGCGTTGGTCGATATCCATTTGCCTGATATGGATGGGTTCCGCGTAGTACGCCAGATACTTAAGGCATGCCCACGAACTAAAGTCATCATGCAAAGCTCTGCTTCCAGTACCACTTATCTGCAGGAAGCTCTGAATTCGGGTGCACTCGCCCTTTTACCTAAAAACAAGGTGTCAGCGAGTGCGCTTATGGGGATTTATTTCACTGATCTCGATTAATATTTACGGTGCTCTCAAATCAAATAATCAGACGGGGACTGAAACTTTCATTATCGTACCCGACCCAGGCTGTGCCTCCACTTTGAATTCCCCGTTAAGCTGCCTGGCCCGGATTTGAATATCATGGAAGAAATAGTGACCATCCATCAGGAATTGGTCAATCCTATCTAAATCAAAACCTTTCCCATCGTCCATCACACATACTGAGAGAATTCCATCCACACAGTCGGCATACACGCGGATTTTATCAGCTTTGGCATGCCGATAAACATTGCTTACGGCACCGCGAACAAAGCGATATAGTAGGAAAATATATGCGGGTTCCAGATCTGCGACATGGTCGAGTGGTGTCAGATCGAGCTCCATGTGGACCATGCGAGCGTCGGGATAAATCATGGGTAAGGTCTCCTGGATCAAACGCCGTAACTCGAGCCCGAGGTCTTGCAAGATCGGAACCGATAGATCGAAGCGCAATCGCCTCATTCTAGTATCCAAGTTACGAGCAAGCAGTTTAATTTTAGGGTCATCCATCTCGAATGCTAGGACGGATAATTCGTCCAATGAACCCAGTATTTCATCATGGATAAATGTGGTTAATGCGAATCTTGAGCTATCATCAGCTTCAATAATCCGTCTACCGGCAATTTCAAGCTCATGCTGAGCCTGACGTAAAGCCCGGTTAGCTTCGGTCAATTCGTCCACCCGAATTTCAAGGTCTTGGGTAAGCTGCTCAAGCTCAGCATACGAGTAGGAGAGGTTGCTTTTCATGCGCCGGAGTGCTCGCGCCAGTGCGCTGATTTCATCCTCCACTTTAACTTCAATGATGGGTGTATTCAACTCTCCCGCTCCCATTTTTTCAGCTGCTAGAGCAAGTTTATTGAGTGGACGGATAATTCTACGATCTAGATAAAATCTTAAAGTGATAGCCAGAGCAACGGTGGCGAAAAGGGTCAAACCGAATAAGGGTAATACCCCCAAATAGGAAGCAGCTACTGCAATAATGCTGATGATTAATGTAGATGGAAGCAGGATGGTTAGCAAGCGGATACCAAGCGATCTTCGCTCTTTAGCTGGGAGAATGGTTTGGGCTTTTTTCAACACCGCCGGTGAGATGATTAATCCCAGGTTTTGGGCAGCTTGCAGATTGATTGAAAGTCTTTTGCTCACAGGGTCCACGGGGAGTAGGAAAGCTGGATCAAATCCTTTAAGAATTAAATCGACCAGTCTGGCTGCTTGTTTACTGATATCTTCTGGCTCGAGAGCGAATAATGACCCGCAGCGTTCCAGCTCATCGAATGACTTTCCCAAATAGGGAATGTAATGTTCATGCGCAATTGCACCGATCAAACCCGTTAGGGGATCCATCATTGGGTCGGATAGACGGAAAATTGCATGATCAGGTCTGGTTTGCAGGCTAGCAAGCGTATCCTTCACTTCTTCAGGAGTGCGGGTAGCGTGGGGTACCAACTTTAGCCCGAGTGCAACCGTCGCCTGTTGTAAATTTTCCATCTCCGATACCATCAAAGATGTCTCTGGATTGTAGAAAGTGTGGACCGTTTTGGGAGGTGGAACAACTTCTGTAATTAACGCCACGCGCTCTTCGACCATATCTGCCCAGATATCGTAGACCCCTGTGATGGTGCTGGTTTGTTGAGGGCTGTTTGAAGTAAGCTCTTGAAATTGAGATTTGGAAAGGTGAGTGAAGATGATTGGAATGCTAGAACCACCTATTATATTCAACGCTTGTTGGAAGGCTATGGGAGCCATGGTGATGATCATATCCACCTTCGTATCCACAAAACATTCAATGGCTTCACGACAGCGTTCTTCATCTCCATAACAACGGCATAACCATAACAGGATGGCATTTTCTTCGTAGTAAAAGTCAGATAGCTGGGTGGATTGGGGTTTCCCTCTCATTTGCTCGATATGAACAGGGTAGTTTGCCCGGTTAAGTGCCGTCTTGAGCTCGGTTACCTCATTCAGGACTTGTTCATTGAAAGCAACTACGCCGATCGTATGCATAGCATATTCCTAAAGAAGAACTGGGATCTGGATTACCTGGCGGGATGATTAATCAAGCAAATCTGGCTTATAATGAATCGGTCCACTAATTATAACTTCTCCATCCTTGCTATGGGAAAGCCGTATTAGTCTATGGTACTGGGAAGGCTGCCGCTAATTAGGGGACATCTACAAGAATAAGCCTTATCATGTATAATTCTCAACCGTTATGAATAGACGCGTCCTGCTTGGAGCATGCCTGCTCGTGCTCATAATATTAACTTCATTCCTAAGCTACCCTACCGTGGCAGCCCCACAGGCACAATTGACCGTTTTCCCTACCCCCACCCCAGGACCGGATGGCAAGATCATTTACATCGTTCAGCTGAATGATACCCTCTGGCGCATCTCAGCCATCACAGGGGTGAAGATTGAGACCATCCGGGAGTTAAACAACCTGGGAGTGAATGACCCCATCATCCCGGGCGACAGATTATTGATTGGATATGCCGGCCCGTCCGGATCAGCCCCTACGGCAGGGGTAATACCTACCCAAGCGTTCGTGACACCCACATCGACTGCCTCCCCGGGTTGGGGGATTTTATGCGTCCTGTTGTATAACGATCTAAATGGTGATTCGTTGCGCCAGGAAACAGAACCTTCCATCCCAGGGGGAGAGATCAGTGTGAGCAACCGACTGGGGACAGTATCCTTGACTGCACAGACCCCTTCTGGAGGTAATGATACCGCGATTGTGAATCCGACTCCCCAGGAAAGAGGGTATACCTGTTTCGATCAATTACTGCAGGGGGAATACTTGATCAGTGTAGCTGCTCCTGAGGGTTATAACCGGACCACGACACTGAACCAGACCTTGAGGCTGGACGCCGGTCAGACTACCCTCTTAGCTTTTGGCGCCCAGGCAAATTCGGAGATGGAAGCTCAGACAGCCATTATCCCGGAATCACCCCGCAAAAGCCCCATTATGGGTATCGTTGGTGGATTACTTTTAGCTACTGGTATCATTTTGGGACTATACGCTGCTCTGCTGCGACGTGCCGGGAGAGTAAAGAGCGAGTAGCAGAAAAATCCTTATCCAGCCTTAAAAGCTCGCCATCTTCTTTTCAACCCTGCGTAAGAAACGCGCTTCATCAATCACCATCCGCTCGTGTTTGCCTTCGCCGATCTTTTCTAGATTATCCCAGGCTTCAATCGAAAAGTTGACACGGTTTCCATCTAAAGAGAGTACTTCTACCCTGACGCGTATCGTCGCACCTACGGGAGTAGGCGCCAGGTGGTGTACGTCCAGGTGCGTGCCAACACTAGAGAAACCCTCCGGTAGGCAACATGTGAGGAGTCGGTGCGAGACGCGTTCCATAAAGGCAATCATCCACGGGGTGGCCAGGACACGCGAGGAACCACTACCCAGATGGATGGCGCTATTTTCCATCGTGATCGGAAAGCTGTCTTCGCGGGTCATGCCGGGGTGAATTAGTTCAGATAATTCCATGATTAGCTCCTTAGCGATTATTCCACTGTCAAATCTTCGAAGTCCATCAGGGATTGCTCCATCAAGGTGAAAAAAGCCCCATTCACGGTGGAGTAAACGTTAACACAAGGCATGAGATTGAGATAGCAAGCCGTGTGAGTGGATTATAGCATGTAGGATTGACCGAATTAGTTTCTTAGGTTTCTTTTACCTTCAGGGTGTATACTTGATTACATCTTCTGGGGGGGAGGATAAACAAGATGAATCATGAGGCAATCCGAGCATTATAAACGTGAATCAATCGATATCAAAGCTAAACATGGAGGATAGATATGAGCATTAAAATTACCTGGTACAGCCATGCATCGTTGGGTTTGGAAGTTGGTGGTTATAAGATTTTGGTGGATCCTTACTTCACCGGAAATCCAGCCGCTACCACGACTGCCCAGCAATTAACAGCAGATTACATTCTGGTTACCCATGGGCACTTCGATCATGTGGGTGATGCAGCTGATATCGCCAAACGAACAGGGGCGATGGTGATCAGCAATTTCGAGATCGCTGAATGGATGGAAAAACAGGGTGTTAAAAAGACCCATGGGCAGCATATCGGGGGAGGGCATGAATTTCCATTTGGATACCTCAAGCTGACCACTGCCCTGCATGGCTCAGGTCTTCCGGACGGTACCAATGGGGGTAATCCGGCTGGCTTCCTTATAACTCCGAAAGATGGGATGAAAATCTATATCGCTGGCGATACAGGCTTGTTCAGTGACATGAAGCTGATCGGGCAGGAAGGCATCGATGTGGCATTCATACCCATTGGTGATAATTACACCATGGGACCGGAAGACGCCTATAAGGCTGTCGAACTGGTCATGCCCAAGCACGTCATCCCGGTTCACTATAACACCTGGGAGCTGATCGCCCAAGATGCAGGAAAATGGGCTGAACAAGTCTCAAAGTTAGGTGTAAAGGTACATGTGCTAAAGCCAGGTGAAAGCCTGACGTTATAGAGGATTCCAAAAATATGCCTATGTTTGATGGGATATTCAAACGCAAAAGCCTGGAGAAGCAGGGCAAGAAGGAAGGTCGCTTGCCGCCAGGGCAATCACTGACCCAAAAGTTCCCGGTGCTTCACTATGGTCCGGTGCCAATCTTCAACCCTGCCACTTGGGATTTTCGCATCTGGGGCGAGGTCGAAGAGGATAAAAGTTGGTCCTGGGATGAATTCAACCAGCTGCCACGGACTGCATTGACAATGGATATTCACTGTGTGACCCGCTGGAGCAAGCTGGATACCACCTGGGAAGGGGTTTCCGTGCGAACACTGATTGATCAGGGATTAGTCAAGCTTAAACCATCCGCAAAGTATGTTCTCCAGCATGCGGAGTATGGTTTTACGGTTAATCTCCCACTGGAAATCGTCTTGGCAGATAATTTCCTGCTGGCTACTCATTACAATGGGCTACCACTGGCGCCTGAACATGGTGCCCCACTACGAGGGGTGGTCGGCTATCTATCTGGTCGGGAAGACCTGATGACGCCATATTTTTGGAAGGGTGCCAAATGGTTGCGTGGGATGGAGTTTTTGGCGCATGATCGACCTGGCTTCTGGGAACAGGCTGGTTATCATAATGATGCCGATGTTTGGAAAGAAGAACGCTTTGGGTAATGTTATCCAATCAGGTTAGGTTAATTTATAAATTGGGAGGCTAAATTGAAGGAGCTGATCATGCGTGCCCTGGACCTGGCTCAATTGCATGGGGCACAATACGCAGATGTACGTGTGGTAAACAACCGCATAGAAAGCATCTCGGTGAAGGATGGGATCGTCGAAGAGCTGAGCTCATCCGAAACGGAAGGTGTGGGAGTGCGCGTGCTGGTCAATGGAGCGTGGGGCTTTGCATCCAGTCGCAATTTAACTAACGCTGAAATCGATCATATTACTACCCAGGCGCTCGATATCGCCCATGCATCTGGACTGGTGAGTGGAGAAAAGGTGGATCTCGGGCCAAAAGTGACCAGCCAGGGGACATACCAGACACCCGTGAAAATTGATCCATTCCACGTTTCTTTGGAAGACAAGCTTGCTTTGCTTTTACAAGCTGATGCTGAAATGGGCAAGGTTCAGGGTGTGCGTACCCGGCGGGCAAACGCCACCGTGATCAAAGAGCACAAACACTTCGCCAACACGGATGGGGCATTCACCGAGCAAACCATTTTCGAAACCGGTGGTGGCATTCAAGCCACAGCAGTAGGGGGCATTGAGGTCCAGGTGCGCACTTACCCCAACGCCTTTGTTCGTCAGCAGGTAACAGGTGGCTGGGAAGCGATGTTGAGCTGGGACCTGCCTGGTAATGGGCAGCGAGTTTCCAGTGAGGCGGTTGCCTTGCTGACGGCAGACCCCTGCCCGTCCAACATCACTACCTCACTCATCCTGGGAGGCACACAGCTAGCCCTACAGGTCCATGAGTCGTGTGGTCATCCCACCGAGCTGGATCGCGTCTATGGCAGCGAAGCGGCTTACGCAGGTACATCCTTCCTGACACCTGAAAAATTGGGTACTTTCCATTATGGCTCGCCGGTGGTCAATCTGACAGCTGACAGCATACGGCCTTTGGGCCTGGGAACGTTTGGCTGGGATGATGAAGGCGTCCCGGCACAATCCTCACCGCTAGTACAGGAAGGTTTATTTGTTGGGTATTTGATGTCACGTGAGACGGCTGCCAAATTGGGCCGCTTCTCGAATGGTTGTATGCGGGCATCGGGTTGGAACCGCATCCCGATTATCCGCATGGTCAATGTCAGCCTGGAGCCCGGCACATGGAAATTCGATGACCTGATCACCGATACCGATGACGGCATCTACATGGAATCGAACCGATCCTGGTCGATTGATGACAAGCGCAATAACTTCCAATTCGGTACCGAGATCGGTTACGAGATCAAGCATGGCAAGATGGGACGCCTGCTGCGCAACTGCACCTATACGGGCATCACCCCTGAATTTTGGAACAGTTGTGATGCGGTATGCAATGCCGACCATTGGGTGATGTGGGGTACTCCAAACTGTGGCAAAGGCCAGCCACCACAGATAGCGCATACCGGGCACGGTGCTGCTCCCGCGCGCTTCCGCAATGTGAAAGTTGGGGTATTGAAATAAGGATAAGAGACCAATCAGGAGATCACATGATCGAAGAAAAAGACGCCCGTAAACTAAGTGATGCAATCTTGAAGCGTTGCAAGGGCAATCCAGCAGAGGTCACCCTTCTGTTCAATGATGCCGCGTTAACCCGCTTTGCCAACAACATCATCCACCAGAATGTTGCTGAGCGTGATGGCGAAGTTACATTGCGCTTTTTTATAGGCAAGCAAATCGGTACTGCCTCCACGAACCGCACCGATGAGGCTGGCTTGGATGAATTGGTAAACCGCGCTAAAGCGAATGCCAAAACCAGTCCGGAGGACCCCAACTACCCCGGCTTGCCCGAGCCTGAAGCTTATCAACACGTGGCAGCCTGGGATCAACGCACGGCTGAGTTTTCACCTGAGAAACGTGCCAGAGCCGTGGGCGCAGTCTGCCAGATCGCGGTTGAAAAAGGCTTGAATGCCTCCGGAGCATTTTCCACCGGGTCACTCAAATTAGTGGTAGCCAATACGGAAGGTGTATTCACTTACCATACCCAGACCAACGCGGATTTCCAAACAGTGGTAATGAGTAATGATTCATCCGGTCGCGCACAGGAATCGGCGTGGAAAGTTGACGAGCTGGCAGTGGAAGCCCTTGGCAGGGAGGCTATTGAAACGGCGCAACGAGGCCACAATCCGGTCAAGATCGATCCGGGCGAATACACGGTCATTTTTGAGCATTACGTCACTGAAGACCTGATCAGCAGCCTGAATATCTACGGCATGGGTGCCCAGGCCCTCCAGGAAGGCCGTTCATGGATGAATGACAGACTAGGGGAACAGCTGATGAGCCCGCTTGTCAGCATCTGGGATGACGGTACGGACGTCCATGGCTCGCCACTCCCATTCGATTTCGAAGGAGTTCCGAAGCAGCGGGTGGATATCGTGAAAAAGGGTGTGGTGATGGGGCCGGTCTATGATCGTTATTCAGGTGCAAAAATGGGTAAGCTCAGTACCGGTCATGCCACACCGATCAAGCTTAGAGGCTATGGACCGTTGGCATTGAATTTGTTTATGGCGCCTGGGGATGTCACCGTTGAGGAAATGATCGCTTCCACAGAAAAAGGCTTGTATATTAATCGTTTCTGGTACACCCGCCTGGTACATCCGCGCGATTGCGTCATCACCGGGATGACGAGGGATGGAGTCTTCATGATCGAGAATGGCGAGGTCGCCTATCCGGTCAAAAACCTGCGATACACGATGCCGTATGTCCAGGCTCTAGCCAATGTGGAAGCGGTGGGGAAGGCTTCGCATTTATTGGTAGGCGAGTATGGTGGACTCTGTGCCCGCGTCCCAGCTTTGAAGATCAAGGGCTTTAATTTCACCGGGAGCACAGTGTAGCCAAAAACCCTTGCACGTTTGCCCTGATACGATCTGTCAATAATGAGAAATCTTAAAGTTTCGCTGTTTTTGCGGAAGTATCGCCTAAACCCCTTGTGGAATAGAACAATTGTGCTATAATTGAAGATGATTTGCTATGTCTCTTTCAATCAAATCATCTTCATATCGGTTGGTTTAGACCGATATTAGAATGCTTTCGAATGATCTTTTTCAATAAAAGCATTCGTATACCGAGTGATCTTCTCGGTACCATCGTGCTTACTCACCAACCCATAATTTTCATCTCACCTGCATAAATTTGAATGAGGGGGGATGGGTGAAAAATTACATCTGTGTAC
>Ga0153916_10000643_pt1 | contig 23930 bp, 24 predicted proteins | sample Opewatmetagenome_FD_109642 | JGI IMG/M metagenome (GOLD analysis project Ga0153916, IMG submission 109642) | Freshwater wetland microbial communities from Ohio, USA - Open water 3 Core 3 Depth 4 metaG | ecosystem: Environmental > Aquatic > Freshwater > Wetlands | place: USA: Ohio, Lake Erie...
CCGCCGAGCCGAAGATGCTCCGCGCCAGCAGGAACGGGCCGCGTATCTCCTCATCCGCCGTGACGGCGATCGCGGCGAAGCCGTTGACGCCGGCCAACTCTTCGACGGCGAGAAGGAAGCGGGTCTTGCCAATGCCAGGCTCGCCTTCTGCCGCTATGCAGGCCATGCCGCGGCGGGCTGCCGCGAGCTCCTGCTCAGCGGCAGCCATCTCCGCCGGCCGGCCAACGACTGACCCAGTGACGCGGTTGCCGTATAGGCTCAGGGAGGAGAGCGGCGCGAAGGCGTAGTTGAGTGGTGTGTCGCTCCCTGTCATCTTCCAAGTCTCGGTTCTGCCTCAAACGAGTCGGTCAGCCCTCGGCGCCCCAGAGCGCGCTGGATATGCGCCGAAATAAGCAGACGCGACCGCGGGCCCCTGTTCTGCCACGAGATTATAGGGCTATCCGTGTCATAGCTACCCACTCCGACGAGAACGGTCCGGGGTACAACGTGGAGATGATCCCAGAGATCCTGGCCAGGATCGTGAAGCACTGGGACTCAGGAGGAGACGAAGTGCGCAATCAAGGGCGTGCGCGATTTGACCGGCGGATGCGCTAGCAGAACCTGGCGATAGCGTGCATTGGTGTCGCTCGCACATGTGCGCAGAAGCCCGCATCTCGGGCTCCGGGCTGGCGCCGGCGACGTAGCTGTTGTGTCGCTGTCCGCTGCGAACCCGCGCCCTACACCGCCCACTTCCGGCGCACGTACCAGCCAACGGCACCAACGGCTGCGACCACCGCGAGCGCACCCGCGCCGGGCGGCGCTAGGACAGCCATCCATCCCCGCCCTACTGCACTACGAACCTTCCGGTCATCAATGTGGGGGTGGAAGTCGCAGCGGCACTCGTACGTCCCCGGCGCGTCGAACTTCACTGTCAGCTTCGCGGTCGACCCGCCCGTCACGGGTTTCGAGCACGGATCGCTGCCGCTCGTTGTGCAGAAGGCGGTCGCGTACTTCCCGCTCGCGTCCGCGACGTGAATGTCGTGCACGGCCAGACCCGTGTTGACAACGTCAAAGGTCATCGATTCCCCGGCCTTTACCGGGATCGTCGGGTTCCTGTTCCCGCTTGCGTCGAGGAAGTAGAAGTCAGCGATCTTGATTATGGGCGCCGCAGACGGCGTACCCTCCGGTACCACGGTCGCTGTATCTGTCAACACGGGCGTCAGCCCTTTGAGGGGTTGTCCACGCGCGAACGATCCGCTGATCGCGACCCAGACCGTCTCTTTGCCCCGCGAGCTCCAGGCTTTTCCGCGAAACGTGCCGGAAACGCTGATCGGCGCTGAGCGCGAGTGCGGTGTGCCGATCCTCGAGCGATGCTACTTGCTCGTAGCTCGTGTGATAGCTGTGGTCGCCGACCTGAACATCGATCCAGAAGGGCCCGACATCGTAGGGCCAAGCTGCCCTCAACTTGATCCCTTCACCCGACCAGAGGGGGTTCTTCAGCCAAGTCTCGTCTCCCGAGATCACGACGATCTGTGAGAAGTCGCCGCCCGTTGCCCTGCAGTATCCGCCCGTGAAGGTACGTGTGTCGCCTTCGACCGTGAAGGTTACCTCCGGTACTCCATTGAACACGGGCCATTCTTCAGCGGTTTGCGTCAGTGTTGTCTCGTCCACTCCCGAGGAACCGCATGATGTTGTCGCTCCAAGGAGTATCACACCCCCATCATCTCCGCGACCTCCGTGGCCGCGTACCCCAGCTCAAGCCGCTCCACGATGAGCAGCCGCCCGTGCGGCGTCAGACGTGCGTTAGGATGTGCCATGAGAGAGTGCTCCTTTCGACTGCAGGCTTTAGACACCCACAGCCGACTCGAGCACTCTCTCTGTGTCAACAACCTCGGTGGGAACTACAACTAGTCGCGCCGAAGCTCGAATCGCCGTCCCCCCTGCAGGCGACGACGAGCAGCACGGTGGCAATCACGAGGGCGCAGTGCGTTGTGCGGCTTCTCACCTGGTCATCATGCCACATGCGGCCAAAGGCCACCCGACGCGCGGGCGACGGGACTCGTGCGAAGTGCACCCGCAGAGGCGGAACACGATGGTGACATCGTGTTGGGTAAATTGCGGGGCCGAACTGCGCGACCCCATTGGCGTAAGGCTGCGTCTAGGCTGAGGAGACCGGCGGCCCGTCAAGCTCCGTCCACGGCAGAACGAATCGGATCTCGATCGCGTCGAGGCCCCGCCGTTGTTCCTTCCGTCCACAGCGCCGGCAACGCCTTCGTCACGCCTCGTTCGCTCCGGCGGCATGCCGGTGCGCGGTCGCATATCCGACAGGCCTTTTGGGGCCGGTTGGCGCTGTTCGCTCGGGGCGGGGCCGCCTAGCATGGCGGCCATCCTGGGCATGCTTCCTACGGAGAATCGACGATGTATCTGGACCTCAACCGCAACCTGACGGATGCGCAGATCGCGCTGCGCGAGCAGACCCACCAATTCGCGGCGGAAGTGCTGCGACCGGCAGCATTCCAGTTGGACAAGCTGGAGCCGGAAGCCGTCATCGCAGTGGGCTCGCCGTTGTGGGACACCTTGAGACAGGCATACCGGCAGGGCTACCACATCCGCGGCTTCCCGGAGGCGCTCGGCGGCGCCGGCTTGTCGGGGCTTGACTCGCTCCTCGTCACGGAGGAGATCGCCTGGGGCTCGGCGGACTTCGCGGCAGCACTCGGTGTATCGACGATCCCGTTCGGGTTCGTGCTCGGAAGCGGTGACCCAGAGCTGATCCGCGAATTTGTCGTCCCGTTCGTGCAGGACCAGGAGGCACGTCTTATCGGCTGCTGGGCGGTCACGGAGCCCAACCACGGCTCGGACAGCCTGCTGTTCAGCACGGAGCACTTCCACGACCCGAACATCACCCTCGACGCGACCGCGCGCCTGGATGGCGACGAGTGGGTGCTGAACGGCCAGAAGTCGGCCTGGGTGTCGAACGGGACCATCGCTACGCACGCGCTGATGAACGTCGGGATCGACGCCTCGCGCGGCATGGCGGGTGGCGGATTCTGCATCATCCCGCTTGGGCTGCCGGGCGTGAGCCGTGGCAAGCCGTTGAACAAGCTGGGTCAGCGGGCGCTCAACCAGGGACAGATCTTCCTCGACAACGTGCGCATCCCCCGGAAGTACATGCTCGTCGGCCCGGACGGCTGCGCCGAGGCTGTGGAGGGGCTGCTCACCGGCGCCAACGCCGGCATGGGCACGATCTTCGCTGCGGTGGCACGGGCCGCATTCGAGGAAGCGCTGGCGTACGCGAAGCAGCGCGTCCAGGGCGGGCGGCCCATCGCGGAACACCAGCTCGTGCAGCACCGCCTGTTCGAAATGTTCATGAAGGTTCAGGCGGCCATTGCACTCTCGCGCCAGGCCGCAGCCTATAACCGCGGCGGTCCGCCCGCCGCCCAGATCTCCATGGCGTCCAAGGTGTTCTGCACGCAGGTTTCGTACGAGGTGTCGTCGGACGCCGTGCAGATTCACGGTGGCATGGGGCTGTGCAAGGAGCTGCTGGTCGAGAAGCTGTTCCGCGACGCCCGCGCATCGATGATCGAGGACGGCAATAACGAAGTGCTCGGGCTCGCCGCCGCGCGGAGGATCATCGGCGGCTAAGGGATCGCCGGCGTGGTTGCCGGCAGTGCGGCGCCGCCGCGTGAAGCAGGGAGGAACGGATGACGCGCCATGTCCTGGTCGTGCTGAGCAATGCCGCCGCCGGATGCGACGAAGACTTCAACGACTGGTACGACCACCAGCATCTTCCCGATGTGCTGTCTGTCGAGGGGTTTGTGGCGGCCCAGCGGTTTCGCCTGTCCGACGAGCAACTGCGTCCCGACGAACCGCTGCCGCACCGATACCTGGCTGTCTACGAGATCGAGGCGCCTGACCTCGCCGTGCCCCTGCGCCAGCTTCTGGCCAGTGTCATGGGCGGCACGATACGGCTGAGCGAGACGCTCGACCTGCGCAGCCTGTCGGCCTATGCCTTCACGCCGATCACCGGCCGTGTGACCGCATGACGGTCTCGACTTTCGCTCGGGGGCTGTTGAGGCGCGCACGCACTCGCGTCATGAGCAGCGAACGTGCCGGTTCTGGACGGCAAGCGGGGCGGAGAAGCCCGCACATGCGCCGCTTACCGACGGGGCCCTGAAGCGGTGTGATTAAGCGACTCCAGTGACGAGGCCTCGCGCAAGCGCGCCTAGTGATCGCGCGCCCACACGATGGCACAATCGTGCGCCACGCAGGGCAGGTGCCTCTCCTGACTAGAACGATCAATGCGGCTTGTAGGCACGGAACTTGACAGCTTCCCGCAACGAAAACGAGGCGCTGACAGCGCACGAGCATGACGGCGATTGGATCACGACCGGGCGATGTACTGTTGCGCGTCCGCTCCGCTACAGGTCAAGCCACTGGTCGCTCAGGAACGTCGACGTGTCCCCCAACACATGGATGTTCTTCACGAAGGTCCAGTAGTTCGTGTAGGTGTACCATGACATGATAGGCAGGAAGGATGGGCCGACCTTGTAGGCCGTATCCTGCGCCGCCTTGACTCTCGTGATGAGATCGTCCAGCGACGTGGCCTTCTTCGAGTCGATAATCGCCGCGTCCACCTCCGGGTGTACCTTGCCGACGCCGGTCATGAAGTGGCCGTCTCCCGCCGGACCCTTGGAGTGCTGCCAGTCGAGCACGATCTCCGGCGTCTCGTAGATCTGGTTCAGCGAGAGCGAGGCGTCGTACTTCACGTCCGTGTAGTCGCCCAGCCAGCCGGTGAAGTCCTTCGCGTCCTCCTGGACGTCGAAGCCCGCGTCCTTGACCTGCTTCAAGAAGATCGGCAGGTGCTTGTTGTGGAACTCGATGTCGCTGACCGGGTAAGTGATCTTCACCTTGACCGTGTCGCTGCCCGTCGCGGCCTTGATCAGGTCCTTCGACTTCTTCGGGTCGTAGCTCTGGCGCGAGTCCTGGTTCAGTTCGTCGTCGGTGAAGGCGTACGGGCCGGTCGGCCAGTGCACGAGTCCGTCGGGCTTGCCTTCGCCGTTGCCGACGATCAGGTCGACGAACTGCTGCCGGTCGAGCGCGTGCTGGGCGGCCTGGCGAATGCGGTCGTCGTTCCAGGGGGGGCGCGTCGGGTTCATCGCGAACGAAATGAACGTGAAGGTCGGCGAAGGCACGACGTAGAGGTCCTTGTTCCCGCTGACCAGATCCTTCGCCTCTGCGCCGTCCTGGGCGACGTAGTTATAGATCTGCTTGCCCAGGAACCCTGTCTTGCGCGCCTGGACGTCGGTCACCAGAGCGACGTCGATGCCGTCGTAGAACGGAAGCTGCAGGCCGGACGCCTCGTCCTTCCGGTAGTAGTTGGGGTTCCGGTCCAGTGACACGCTGCCGGACTCCTGGAACGAGCCGGCCTTGATCATGAACGGGCCACCGCCGGCGGCCTGCGCCTTGACGTCGATCTTCTGGTCGTACGCCTCGCGAGGTGGGATGCAGCCGCCGAGCGCCCGGCCGATCGTGCTCAACGAGTAGGCGTACGGCCCCTTCGTCTTGAACGTGAACGTATCCGCCGTCGCGGAGTACGAGTCCAGCCAGGGCTCGGTGAACTTGCGAAGGACTGCGGCGTTGTCGGCCCGGATGCGATCGAGCCACTTCACTGCGTCCTGGGAGTCCATGTCGCGCTCGGGGATGCCCATGCTGTTGGGTGCGATCTTGACACCGGGGCGGATCTTGAAGATGTAGGTTGAGTCGTCCGGCTGCTCGAACGACTGCGCCAGGTCATAGAAGACGAACTTGGGGTCGACGTTGGACCGGCTGATCAGCGTGTTGTAGAAGCGCGGCATGATCCCCGTGGCGGTGCCGACGGAGACGAACGGGTCGATCGTGCCCCAGGCGCCCTGGTTCACGCCCTTGTAGCGCCCGCCCCGCTTCGGCGGGCCGGCGGTTGGCGTCGTGCCCGCGGTGGTGTCCGCGCCGGGCGTGCCCGCCGACGGAGTCTTGCCGCCGCCGCCCCCGCCGCACGCCGCGGCGAGCAGCAGCCCCGCTGCCCCGGCTCCCCCCGTCGCCAGCACCCGCCGGCGCGATACCCGTTGGCGCTCGAATCGTTCCCAGTAGCTCTGCTCTGCCATCGGGCGTCCCTCCAATTTCTCATCGTGTTCGCATCGCGCGCCGCGGTCTCGTGAGTAGCGACGTTACGATAGGGGCTCAGGCGCCGTCAAGTCATCCGAACGTTACAGCGCGTCGGGGCGTACGCGCGTCCGGTCGACGTCCGCGCGCCGTCTTGAAAGCCCAGTGCGTGCGCGCGGCGCCGGAGCATGGCGCGATCATCAGGTGCTGGGAAGATGGCACGAACGGCCCCAGTCACGCGCCTGCGAAGCGTCCGTGGTCACCTGCCGATCAGCCTCGGTTGACTTCCCTGCGCTACACCCACCCTACACCGCCCGCTTCCGGCGCACGTATCGGCCAGCGTCCCCGCCGAGTGCCTCTTCGCCGTACCGTACGTCCGCTGCAGGCATCTATCCGAAGGCACTCACAGCAGGTGATGCCTCGAATACGGATCTCGCGGCACTACATAAGGCGCCGCATCAGATTCAAACTCAGGAGGCAACGCGATGACGCCAAGTCCCGGAGCGACGGGAGAGCGGTCATGGGTGAGTCGGATATCTGGAGGAGGGCTGGGGCTTCGTGTGGGGCTTCCTGTTCACCCTGATCGGGATGCTCGGCATCGTCCTCTTCACAGAGGGCGACACGCGCCGGTACATACTGCAAGGCGCGTTCGTCGGCTCCATCATGAGCCTGATCTTTCTGGTCACCGTGGCCGTCCTAGTTGCGCAGCATTGAGAGACACGTCGTAAGGTTTCGGGGGCGGACGACCGCTGCGAAGTAGCTACACAGGCTGCCCCGGAGGTATCCATGGCCCTTGAGTACGTCGTCGACTACGTCGGGCACGGCGTCATCGAACATGGCGACGACCAGAAGGCGCGGCCCACGCACAGCGGACTATTGCATATCTCACTGGGTGAACACTGCAACCAGCGGGCGCGCGGCAGCTGGCGGCTCGTCTCCGTGATCGGCAGCACGGCCGGGCCATTGCTGTTCTTCGAGCGCGAGGCGCCAGCGAGCCCGCCGTCGACATGACGCGGAGGAGCAGCCCTTGGTAGCAGGGACGCCGCTAGGCACTGCTGCGTAGTCGCACGTCCGGATGCCTGCGCCTATGTAACCGCGCGCTCCAGCATCGACAATACATGCGACGGCGCGTCGTCGCCTTGGTACGTGCCGACGACGTTGCCCCGCGCGTCGATCACGGCGAGGCCAATCGACTTCGTCAGGTCGTCGAAGCCCAACGGCTTCAGCAGCGCGCCGTCCCAGTCCGGGACGATGAGCACGTAATCCTCGGGCTTCAGGCCCGGTTCGAGGTTGCTGACGGCATCGTTGTACGACGACTTCATGATCTGCTCTGCGACGTTGTGGATCAGGCGCGGAAACGCGCGCCCATCCGCTACGTTTACGATCATCACCTCGCTTGCCGTCGGATACTTCTCTCGAATGGCCGTGACCACGGGCTGCGGCTGTTCAGACGTCTCGCGCGCGACAAAGATCAGCACGGCGGGCTTGCCGAGCGCGTCGAATGTGAGTCGGCGTCCGTGGCCGATCGCCTTGAGCGTGATGGCCGGTGCTGGGCTGAGCGATTGTTCCTGCATAGTTTCCTCATCATCCCTTCCTGCGCCAAACGACGTCGAAGTCTGCACCATCGCGTCGAACCACGCTACCTTTGGCCTATAGCAAACGCCCGCCGATTCGAGGAACTCCATGCAAGTGCGAACACTTGACGCGCCGCCACGACATGCAAGTCTTCGCCACCATCTCGCCTCTACAGGACGCCAGGAGCGGCGTAAAGGTTCCGCAGGAAAACGTGGTCACGGCCAGGGTCAATGTGGGCCGCGCGGAGCATTGCCCTTACTGCCCGACCGGAGAGTCTACGGGCGACGCGGCCGCGTCGCCCGTTCCGGCGCAGACCGCGACACGCCGCGGGACGATCAGCCCTTTTTCTTGTTCAGGATGTCGTCCAGCTTCGCGGTGAGTTGCTGGAGCAGCTGATCGGCCCTGGCCTGGGTGATCTTGTTGTTCTGGACGGCCCGGTCCAACGCCGCCGTCGCGTCCGATGTCAGCTGCGCCTTCACGACGTCGAGGCTCACGTTGTGCTCGGCCGCCACGTCGGCAATTGACTCGCCAGCCTTCAGCTCCTTCACCAGGTCGCGGGGCTGGACGCCGATCGCGGTCGCGGCCGATTTGACGATGCCGGCCTTGAGGCGCTGGAGCCGGGCGCCGTCGATGCGCCCGCGGCGGTAGGCGCCGAGAAATCGGCCGAGGCCCAGGCCCTGGCCGCTGTTGATCTTGTCCTTGAGCTTCTGCGCCTGGTCGGGCGTCAGCTTGCCGTCGGCGGCCATCTCATCGACGATCTGGAGCTCGGTGGCCTTCATCGCCTGCTTGAGCTGATCGAACGAGACGCCCAGGTTGCCGGCGAGCTTCTCGAGGAAGCGCTGGCCGAGGCTCTGATGCTGCCCCGTAGTGGCCGCGGGCGTCGGCGTCGGCTCCTGCGCCGAGGCGACGCCCGTCGCGGCGAGGGCGCTGCCGGCCAGCACTGCCGCCGCGGCAGCGACCGCCAGGAACGTCGATGTGAGTTTCATGGGAATCCTCCTCGGTCTCATCGTCACAATCTCCACATCCATCAACGGCATGGTAGGCCGATGCCGGTGAAGGGAGCGGCAAGCCAGCGTAATGTCTGCGTAAAAGGTGGCGTTCAACCAAGCAGGAAGCGTCAGCAGGACGTTCTGGACGGCCTTGGGACGGCGTCAGTACAATGAGAGCACCACGGCGGGGGATCGTCGGCTATGCCGCAACACGACTCAGACAACATCCGGCGCGAGGTCGAAGAGCTGCTCGACAAGCTGGACAACTTCGTCCCTGAAGATCGGCTGGTCTCCAAGATCCGGAGCAAGCGCAAGGCGGAGGCAGGGCCAAACGTCTTCGAGCGCATGTGGAGCGGGATCAGGCGACGGTTCTCGCGGATCACGCTCGGGCACGTACTGTTGACCGGCGTCGCGCTGCTGCTCGCGGCAACGTTGTTCCGGCACACGCTGGGCGCGGCGGCGGGGCCGCTGCTGATCACGGGAATCGTGCTCGCCGTGGGGGCGTTCCTGCTTTCCGTCGTCAACGGCGACAGCCGGCGCACGCTGGCGGGCGGGCGGCCGGAGAAGCGCTGGCGCGGCCAGGTGATCGACTACTCGGAGCCGTCCACGACGAGCCGGATCCGCGACTGGCTGCGCGGCCGGCGCCGCCGCTAATCCGCCACCGTCTCTGTCCCGTATACTGAGGGCCACACCCGCCGCCGCACCGGGAGACCGTCCTCTGCGCACCTCCATCCGCTTGCCGTCCGCCCTGATGCTCATGCTGAGCGGGGCCCTGCTCGCCGCGTGCAGCGCGAGCACGCCGCACGCAGCGGCGCCGTCGCCGACGACGCCAGCAGCGAGCGCAACGGCGGCCGTACCCACGGCGACGCCGACCGCCGACCCGCTCGGAGCGCCGGAGCCCGACGGACAGCGGGCCCTCGCGCACATACGCAAGCTCGCCGTCGACATCGGCCCGCGCGTGGCGGGCACGCCTTCGGAGACGGCCGCGCGGGACTACATCAAGACGACGCTGGAGAGCTACGGCTACGACGTCACGGTGCAAGACTTCCCGTTCGACGCGAGCGCGTTCTTGCCGGCGCGCGTGGACGCCGGCGACACGGCCGTGCCGGGGTTTGCCTTCAACGGCTCGGGCACCGGCGCCGCGACGGGGCCGCTGGTCGTCGCCGGCATCGGCCGGCCGGAGGAGTTCCCGGCGGGCGGGCTGCACGGAGAGGTAGCGCTGATCAAGCGCGGCGACCTGACGTTCTCGCAGAAGGTCGGCAACGCGATCGCCGCGGGCGCGGGCGGGGTGATCCTGTACAACGACAGCGCGGGCTCACTGCTGGGCGAGCTATCGGAGACGGTGGCGATCCCGGTCGTCGGGATCACGCAGGCGGCGGGCGACGACCTAGCCGCGCGCGCGGCGGCGGGCACGCTGACGGCGAAGGTGTCTGTCACGCCGCCGAAGGGCACGGCGTACAACGTGATCGCCAGGCCGAAGGGCGTGACGCAGTGCGCGACGATCACCGGCGGCCACTACGACAGCGTGGCCGTGACGGGCGGCGCCGACGACAACGCCTCGGGCTCGGCGACGGTGCTGGAGACGGCGCGTGTCGCGGCGGCGCGAAAGCTGCCGGGGGGCAATTGCTTCGCGCTGTTCAGCGCGGAGGAGTTCGGGCTACTGGGGAGCAAGGCATACGTGGCGTCACTCGCCCCGGCGGACATCAACGCATTGCGGGCGATGCTCAACCTCGACGTGGTGGGGCTGCCGGGCGAGCTGACGTTGATCGGGTCGCCGGACCTGGTGGACACGGCGCGGCTGGCGGGCCAAGGCGTCAGCATCGGCGCGCAGGTCTCGACGCTGCCGAAGGGCGTGGGCAGCGACCACCTGAGCTTCGAGCAGGCGGGGGTGCCGGTCGTTATGTTTTATCGGAACGACGACGCGATCCACACGCCCGTGGACGCGATCGGGCGCATCGATGCGACGTCGCTGCAAGACGACGTGCGCATCGCGATCGCGACGCTGGCGGCGTTGAACCGGCCATGAGGACGTTTGCCCCGCATTCCGGCGTCCGATACGATCACCGGCGGCCCGACACTCCCGGGAGGCGTACGTGAGACTTCGCGGCATCACCGTTTTCGTCGCGTGCTGCCTGGTGGCGGCCGTCGCGGCGGCGTGCGGCGGCGGCTCGTCGGGGAACAAGGCGCCCGACAGCAGCAAGGTGCCGACGGCGACGCTGCCGGCGACACTGCCCGTGCCGCGTATCATCAGCGGCGCGGTGCAGACGGGCGGCGCGACCAGCTACACGGTGAAAGACGGCGACACGCTGGCGGGAATCGCAGCGAAGTTCGGCGTCAGTCTCGACGACCTGCGCGCGGCCAACCCGAACGTCGACCCTTCGCGGCTGTCGGTGGGCACGTCGCTGAAGCTGCCAGCGCCGCCCGCCGACGCGCAGACGCCTGCGCCCACAAAGCCAGCCGCCACGGCGACGAGCGCGGCACAGGCAACGGAGCCGCCCGCCACGGAGCCGCCCGCCGCGACCGAGACAGCAGCGCCGATCACGCCGACCTCACTCGGCCAGACGTACACGGTGCAGGCGGGAGACATCCCGGCCACGATCGCGCAGAAGTTCGGGATCACGGTGGAGGAGCTGATGGCGGCGAACCCGGGGCTCGACCCGACGAACCTGCAGATCGGACAGGTGCTGATCATCCCGCCGAAGCGGCAGGGCTAGGGCGGGAGCCGTCAGCCGTCAGCAATCAGTCTGTCAGTCAGGGCGTGAGGCGCTCGCGGAGGAGCGCTTCGGCGAGGACGAGGTCTTCGGCGGTCGTCACCTTGAAGTTGGACGGCGCGCCCTCGTACACATGGACGGCGTGGCCCAGCGCCTCGACGAGAGCGGCGTCGTCGGTCGCGGCGGACGGCGCCGCCTCGTGGGCACGCAGCAACAGCGCGCGGTCGAACACCTGCGGCGTCTGCGCCAGCCACATGCGCGCGCGGTCGGGCGTGGCGCGCACGACGGGCGGATCGCCCTCGACGTCCTTGACGGTGTCACGCGACGGGATGGCGCACAGCGCGGCGCCATGCTCGCGGGCGAGCGCGACGCCACGGGCGATGAGGTCGGAAGTGACGAGGGGCCGGGCGGCGTCGTGGACGGCGACGATGGCGGCACGGGCGGCGGCATCGATCCCCGCCCGGACGGAGGCCTGGCGCGTCGCGCCGCCGGGCACGACCGCGGTCACCTTCGTGAAGCGCCACTCGCGAACGAGCGCCCACATGCGGTCGACGGACTCCGGCGCCGCGACGACGACGACCTCATCGACGGCGTCGCACTTCTTGAAGGCGGCGAGCGTCCACGCGACGAGCGGGCGGCCGGCGAGCGACGCGAACACCTTGTCGATGCCGCCCATGCGCTCGCCGCGCCCGGCGGCCAAGACGATGCCAAACGCCGGGCCGGTCAACTGATCGGTCATTGCCGGCATGGTACGGGATACGGGATGTACACTCACGCCATGGATTCACACTCGCGCACCGAGCAGCTTCTGCTCCTGTCGGGGGCCGCGCGGCGGCTGTCCGACATCGTCGCGGCGGCGGAGGCGCCGGTGCGCTACGAGGTGCTGCGGCGCCTGCTGCGGGTCGGCGAAGAGACGATGACCGAGGTGCTGGACGAGGCGGTTGCAGCGGACCTCGTAGCGCGCGGGCCCGACCCATCGACCTACATTCCGGCCGACCCGGCGACGGGCGAAGCGATCGTCGAGGCGATAGGCGACGAACGGCTGCGGCGGCTGCGGGAGCAGATCGCGTCGGCGTCGCGGCGCGTCATGGAGTAGCGGCCCCTGGCCTATTTCGTCGTGGCGACGGCGTTGCGCGCCAAGTGGCGGCGCAGCGCGGCGTTGAACAGCTCGGGGCGCTCGTATTGCGGCGAGTGCGCCGTTTCCGGCACGACCTCTAGGACGGCGCCAGGGATCGCCGCGGCCAGCTGTTTCGCCGGCTCGACGAGCGGCACGTCGAGATCGCCGTAGATGACCATGGTGGGCGCGCTGATGGCGCGGGCGCGGTCCGTGGTGCCCTGCCAGGCTTCGATGGCCTGCCAGGCGCCGATGAAGGCATCGACCGACATGGCGGTGAGGCGCCGCTTCGTCTCCTCCTGCCGCTCCGGCGGCATGTGCGGCGGCAGCGCGACGAGGGCCGGCATGTCGGCGATGGCGGCCATGCCCTTTTCCTCGGCGAGCCGGTGACGCGACGCGATGAAGGCGGCGATGGCCTCGTTGCGCATGACGCCGAAGTTGTGGCTGGTGTCATGGAGCGTGAGTGAGATCAGGCGACCGGGAGAACGGAGCGCGACCTCCTGCACGACGGCGCCGCCCATCGAGTGGCCGAGCAGGTGGTAGTGGGCGAAGCCGAAGCGATTGGCGAGCGCCTCGACGTCGTCGGCCATCTGTTCGATGGTGTAGGCCGAGCGGTCGGCGGGTGCCTCGGAGCGGCCGTGGCCGCGGTGGTCGAAGACGAGCACGCGGTGGGTGCTCGCGAACTCCGGGATCTGGAAGCGCCAGTCGGTGATGTCGCCGGTGTAGCCGTGGACGAGCAGGAGGGGCTCGCCGTGGCCGTGCAGCTCGTAGTAGAGGTTGACGCCGTTGATGCGCTCGACTGGCATATCCGCTTCCTTCTTCAGTTCTCTGCCCGTGAGTTCAAGGCCTCGAGGCGAGAGGCGCCACGATCGACTGCAGGCGCGTTCGCGCTCGCCGTCACCGCAGCTCGCGCCCTGCTTCCATCATACGCGTTCGGCGGCGGCGCGTTAAGCAGCCATCCGCAATCGCTGGAGGGCCGCATCAAGGAACGCGGCACCGCTGGCGAACTCGCTCGCACTGGCGGCCGCGGCGATTCGCCATTTCACCCCGCCGGCGACGTGCCATGATCGGAGGGTGATCTCGGAACGCCATCGCTCGATGGCGGCTGCTGCCTCGACATCGTTGCTGTGGGGAAGAATGGCGAGGATGCAGCCGTCACCGAACCAGCCGATCAGGTCCGTGGAACGGGAGACGGTGGTCGCGGCGAGCGCGCCCACCGCGATGGCCGCCCGGGGCAATGCGAGGCTGGGAGGCAGTTGAGGCTCGAGAACGGCGAGCGTGAGCGGGTACCCGTAGCGCATGGAGCGCGCCATCTCCTCGTCGAGCCGCCAGCGCATGTACCACTCCGCGAACAGACCGCGATCTCGAAGGAGATGCGGCCCTGGCGGCTCGCTTGGAACGGCTGCTGGTGCCGGTGCTTTCCTGGCTCTGAAGCGCAGCATCGTACCGCCTAGGTCCGCCGGGACGCCCGAGCCTTCGCCGCTTCCAGGAGTGCGTCGAAGCAATCGCCGTCGGCCGGATATCCCACGACGGCGGCATCGATCTCAGTGCCGAACGCCTCGAGCGCGCGCCAGAGCACGATGTTGGCCCCGTCAGCCGCCGTCTCGGTCAGGATGACAACGAAATGGCCGTTGTTCAGATAGCCGGCCAGATCCGTGTCGCGGAGGTGCTCTTGCAGGTGTGCCGCAAGCCGCGCGATCGTGTCGGGCGTGGGCGCCCAGAGGCTCACGATGGAGAGCGGCTTCCCGTATCGCCGGGCGCGCGCGATCTCCTCGTCGCCCCGCAACTGCAGGTACCAGTACGCGTGCAGGTTCGTCGCCCGGTCATAGATGACAAGTCGTCGGCCGGCGGCCGCCGACTGCAACACCTCTTCGAGGTCGTACTCGCGCGGGTCTTCGGGCTTGCCGCGAAGGTTCGAGAACATCACAGGAGTATCGGCCAGCGCTCGCCCGGACTCATCGGCCTTCCGCATCTTCGCCGTTCGTACTCGGCGGTACCATGATGAGAGCTATCCCAACGCTGCCCGCCGCATGCGTGCGACACGTCACCATCCACCATGAACGCCCGGCGAACCTTCGGCGCATCTCTGAAGCCCGATCTCAGGGGTGGCGGACTCAGTGTGAGATCTTCCCAGTTTCGCCCGAGTCAGCGAGCCCACTCGCACTCGCCGCGTCCGCCTGGTCCCCTGCGTTGGGCGGGCGCGTGTTTGCTGTAGTTCGACCCGAGACGTTCCGCTCGGGCGATCACCTCTTTGTGTTGGTCCTGGATGCGCCGGAAGACGAGCGCCACGACACCGCCACTGGCGATCATGACTCCGATCAGCACCGTGAGAATCGCCACAACCGACCTCCCGGAGACCTGGCCTCCATAGTTGACCTATCGACCGGCGTTCCAAGACTGTTGAGAGGAGACGCTGGAAGACTCTGAAGACGTAGGCGGAACGCCTACGGGTCAGCTCGGACACGCTGACCTTTCGCACGAATGGCACCGCCGCGTGAGCTTCACGCGGCGGCCCAACGATCCGAACATGATAAGCAGGGGGTTCAATGCTCACACGAATCGAGCGGCGCGCGCCATCAGCGAGCAAGTCCGACCACCTGGACGGACCCGGCTGCCTTACGGATCGCGGACTGCTCCGCCAGTGGTTCATTCGCTATCGACTCGCCGAAGAGTTCAGCGAAGCTCGTCGCTACCGCTATCCCCTGTCGCTGGTCGTCCTGAGTCCGATGATCGTCGGCGGAGAGGCAGGCGCCGAAGGGCGCGTCCGCGCTGGAGCGCAGGCTGCGAGGGCCGCGGCGCGTTCCGTGGACCTGATAGGCTGGCTGGACGGCGACGACATCCTTGTTGTGCTTCCCCATACGACGCGTGATGGCGCGCTCGCCGCCATCGATCGATGGCGGCGAGAGATGCAGGTGCCGACAGCGCCCTTGGGGAGCCTCCGCTGGCTGGCGGCCACCGTCGAGGATGACGGAAGCTACCGTGCCGCGGACGACCTCCTACGCGCCGCGTGTAATCAGTTCACAGGGGTCGACTGACCAGGATCACACGGTCGGTCACGATCACGCGACGTCGCGGTCTTCCTGGAAACGCTGGCGTTCGAGCTGCTCTTCCAGCAGCAGCTGCACGAACGCCTTCGCAATGTCGGGATCGAACTGGATGCCGGCTCCGGCAACCAGTTCATTGAGTACCCGGTCGTGGCTCATTCCTTTGCGGTAGGGACGGTCGAGGCACATCGCGGAGTAGGCGTCCGCGATCGCGATGACGCGACCGATCAGCGGGATCTCGTCACCCTTCAGCCCCCGTGGATAGCCGCTCCCGTCAAAGCGCTCGTGATGGCAAGCCACGGCCTGGATCACCTCTTTGAGCTCTGGCACCTCGCGGATCAAGACTTCACCAATCACCACGTGCCGCCGCATCACTTCGTATTCATCTTGCGTCAGCGGCCCCGGCTTCTTCAGGATGTCATCCGGGACCGCCAGCTTGCCGATATCGTGAAGCAGCCCGGCGATACGCAGCGCGCGTCGCGATTCTGCAGGAAGGTTGAGCCGCTCCGCAAGCTTCACGGCATACTCGGCTACGATGTCGCAATGGACCTTGGTGTAGCTGTCTTTCAAATCGATCGCTTCGACCAAACTGTCGAGAACTCCAAACGTTGTGTCATCCTTCGTGCTCGCCTTGCTGATGCCCCGCGGGTCACTTCGCTGCTTCGCGGCGTACATCGCGGCATCCGCGAGCGCGACGAGCTTCGCCACCGACGCGGTGTCCTCAGGGTACGACGCCACACCGATGGACATCCGGATCGGCACGAGTTCGCCGTCACCCGCACGAAAGGAGGCGGTGCCCAGCCGCCGGTCGATCTCAGCAGCGATCGTCATGGCGCTTTGCTTGTCAACGCCAGGCAGGATGATCAGGAACTCGTCCCCGCCATAGCGACAGACGGTCCCCACGTCCTGAGCGACGCTGCGAGCCACCTCCGCCACCAGCTTGAGCACGTCGTCGCCAGTGATGTGGCCATAGGTGTCATTGAAGAGCTTGAAGCCGTCGACGTCCCCCATCAGAAGCGACAGTTCCTGTTGGCCTGTGGCGACGGTCTCAAATGACGTCTCGAGGGCCTGGAGGGCACCGCGGTGGTTGAGCAGGCCCGTGAGTGCATCGGTGCTCGCCTGCTGTCGCTCGCTTTGAACAGCGCGCTCGAGCCGAGCCGTGTACTCCTGGAGGCGCAGGTGCGACTCCATCAGGTCGCGATGGAGTCGCACTTCGGTCAGCGTGTTTGTAGCTTCTGAGGCGAGCTTCTGAAGCACCGCGATCTGATCCTCCGGCAGGTTTGCCGCGCTCGGGTAGGCAGCGGCGACAGACCCGACGACTTCAGCGGCGCGCGCGAGCACATCGACGCTCGAACCGATGGTCGCGACCTGTCGTTCCAGTCGTTTCCTGCGACCTACGCCGACGAAGCGCTCGAGCATGATGGTGAGGGCGGGCATCGCCGCCTCGACGAAGTCAAGAAGGGGAGGCACGGCGTCAGGCGGCCACGAGCCGCGCAAAACGAGGAGCTCAGTCCAGCTGTCCGCTGCCGGCACGAGCCACGCCACGTAGTCGCGACGCTGCTTGTGCGCCGCACGCGTCAGCGAGCGTATCTCTCCGTGACTCAGGTCGAACGCCAAAGGCACACGCAGCTGCACGAGCCGTTGCTGCAGGTACGCAAGCGCGGCGGTCGGATAGCGCTCCGGCTGATCCCCAACGCCCGCACCCTCGAATCTGCCTTCCTCGCCATAGAACAACAGCGCCGAGACCGCGGCACTCTGGCTGCGCATGATCTCCATCGCGCGGACGAGCACCTCGGCCGCCGGCGACTCCTGGGTCGCATCGAGGGCGAGTTTGGCGAGATTGGGCAGCGCTCGGCTCAAGAATGCGGCCTCCGGGTGTCTTATCGGCCGTTCTTGGCGCGCCCTGCGCCCTAATGACTCGCATGCTCTCTGAAAACAGGCGGCCGCGGTTCTACGCCTGGCTGAAGGTGGCTGGTGCCGCTGCCGAACATTGTGCAGGAGGCTGCCATGGACGAGCCCTTGGCGGAGGAGACGGTCGAAGATCCGTGGACGCACGTGCCGCCGGTGCCCCTCACAATCGAGGAGACCGGCGTTCCTGAGGCATTCTTGCGTGAGCTCGTGCTCAAGACTGTCTGGGCTCACGACATGCCCACCCTGGGCGTCATCGCGAGCGTCACGGGGCTCCACGCGCGGGTCGTCGAGGAGCTCGTGACCGGTCTCAACCGTGAAGGTCTGTGTGAGATTGATCAGGGCTCGGCGCTCGGCGGCGTGCAGTTCCGGTATCGGCTCAGCGATCGCGGCAAGAACGCCGCCCACGATGCGCTGGGGAGGAGCCGCTACGTCGGACGCGCGCCGGTGCCCGTGGGCCAGTACAACGCGGTGATCGCCGATCAGGTGCAGCGCTTCAAGCGGCCTCCGCTGAGCGACATCAAGCGGGCCCTGTCGCACATGGTGCTCTCTGAACGGCTCGTCGAGGTGATCGGCCAGGCATTTTTCTCTCGCCGGGCGTTGATGATCTACGGGCCATCGGGCAACGGCAAGACCGACATGGTCACATCGATCGCCAACATCGTCGCCGGAACGATCGTGATTCCGTATGCGCTGTACGGGCACGGCCAGCTAATCCGCGTCTTCGACCCGGACGTGCACAAGTCACAGGTTGAGTCGGAAGAGCGGTCCGATGGACTGCTCGCCGACAAGGCGTTCCGCCACGACCGGCGGTGGTTGCCCGTGCACCGGCCGAGCGTGATCGTCGGCGGTGACATGGGCGCGGAAGCGCTGGAGATGAGCTACGACGCAACGCAAGGCGTCCACCAGGCTCCGTTGTCCGTCGTCGCCCAAGGAGGCGTCCTGGTCATCGATGACCTCGGCCGGCAGAAGGTCTCACCGAAGGAGATCCTCAATCGCTGGGTGCTCATGATGGAGCAGGGCTACGATTCCTTCGCGCTCAGTTCGAGCGAGATCGTCCGCCTGCCGCTGGACGTGACGCTCGTGTTCTCGACGAACCTCACGGTGCAGGATCTGATGGATGAGGCGTATCTGCGGCGCATCGCGTACAAGATCGCCATCCCGAATCCCAACCGTGATCAGCTCGCCGAGATCACGAGGCGCTTCTGCCAGAGCAAAGGCATCAAGTGGTCCGAGGAGGCCGTGCAGCACTTGATGGACCGGATGTTCGCTCCCGGCCAACCCGCACCGCACGGCTGCTTCCCGCGCGACATCGTCACCACCGTCATCGACGAGGCCCAGTTCATGGGACGCGAACCTGTGTTCGACGCGGAGTCCATCGACACGGCCTGCGCCTTGTACCTTGGCGCAGGCGATCTCACGGATGCCGAGGCGGCGTGATGCAGCGATCTGGCGCCGCCGCGCTGACCGCAGGCTGGAAGTCACTGAGAACGATGGCCTGATAAGACAGGATCAAGGTAGGGCAGGCCGGGACAGTCGCCGCGACGACTGTCGTGGGCTCCCCGCAGGAGACTGTGGATACTGTCCTAGAGCGCCGATACTGACACGCACCGATCCTTGCGGCGGGGACCACCACCCCATCTCGGATCCCCGCCGCAACACCCGCCATCCGCGTCCAGCGGGCTTCAGCCGCGCCCCAAGAGACCGATACTTGTAGGACACAGGTGCGCCGAAATCAAGCGCAGCGATGGGGGCCGCTTCGTGAGCCGACCATATCCCCGTGCGGCAGAGCGCGGCCAGGTGCTGATCGCCGCGGTTCTCCTCTTCCCCATCTTGCTTGGCATGTCGGCGCTGGCCGTCGACCTGGGGAGCTATGCGTCCGAGCGGCGCAGTCTCCAGAACGCAGCCGACGCAATCGCTCTCGCAGCCGGGCGGGATCTGCCCGACGCCACGAAGGCCCAGGCTGCCGCACAGACCTGGGCGACCAATAACGGCATCGACCCCAACAGCATGACGGTGACCGTGTTTGGCGGCAGCACAACCCCTACGGTGCGCGTGGTCCTAAGCAAGCCCCACGGCTTCACTTTCATGAGGTTCCTGGGGGTCAGCTCGGCATCGGTCGGCGCCAAGGCGGCCGCCGAGAAGTTTTCGACCGGGGCGAACACCGGCGTCGTACCGTGGTCGGTCACACAGGCCGCCCTCAATTCGGCGTCGCCCGGCTCGCAGGTCACGCTGAAATACGATGCGAACAACGTCCAAAACGGCAACTTCGGCCCGATCGGCATCGACGGGTCCGGGGCCAGCACGTACCAGCAAGACCTGAGCTACGGTAGTCAGACGGTGGCGTGCGCCGTGAACACGCCAAATTGCAGCAGTACCTCCTGCCCGGGCACGTTCCCGACGACGTGCGCCGAAGACGCGCCGAGTTGCGATGGCCCCGACTGCAACCCGGAGACGGGTAACATGGTCGGGCCGACGCGCAGCGCGGTGGACTTCCGCATGACCAACACGAGCGCCGCGTGCAGCTCGTTCAACCAAGTCTTCACACCTATCAGTGCCGTCGCCAACTTTGGGGACAGCTCGCAGCCGCTTGCGGATGCCGGGTCATTCAGCAGCGGCGGCAGGCTGCTGTCTCCGCCCGAGAACCCGGCCTTCGACAAGCCGCCGACCCACACGCCCGTGCCAACGAACACACCAGCCCCGCCGACGGCGACACCGACGGCCGCGGGCGGGCCGACGCCCGTGCCGACGTCCACGCCCGGCGGGCAGATGTACGCGCTGAACCCGAACTGCAATCCGTGGGCCGCGGGCGGCGCCTGCCCACCGTCCGGTAGCACGCCCTGCAGCCGCCGGGTGATCATGGTGCCGATCATCAACGCCTTCGGGAACGGCAGTTCGACCCCGGTCACGATCCAGGGATTCGCCCTGTTCTACCTGGAAGGCTATGGGGCCGACGGCTGCTCCGGCAATAGCTGCGACGTTCAGGGCGAGTTCGTCAACGCCGAACTCACGACGGGTGCGCTCGCAGGCGCTTACGACCCGTCCGCCTCGGTGCAGTTCGTCAAGCTGGTCGAGTAGGAGCGCGTAAGCACCTCACTGTCCAGCAGCGGCGCGGCAGCCGCACACGTCCAAACATGACACGCGGACTCCATCCGGAGCTCCTCCAATCTCGTCCGCCCTGTAATCTTGCGTGGCGTTTCGCGTTTGGATCAACGATGCAGATTCCGCCTCTCGACAGGCGGATGGAGGCGTCGGATGGAGCCCGATACCGAGTTTCCCGAAACCCAGACCCTCCCGGCCGAGGTCCGCTGCACGATCTGCGGCGAGCTGAACGCGCGGATGCGCTACTGCTCGCACGTACGCTGGACGTTCGACCAGGGTCACCCGCTGGACTTTGCCCATTTCGCTATCGAGACGAGCCGGTACGTGCAGGCGCGCGGCTTCGACGCCAGCACTATTTCCGACGCCTGGTGGAAGGCGCATGCGGAATGGGTGGTCGAGCAGGTGCTCGCCCGCTTCGACGCGGTCGATGGCTACGTCTTCGGGTACCTGGGCGACCTGGACCTGCTGTCGAAGGACATCTGGCTGGAGTTCCGTCCTGACCCGGTGCCGCCGTACCTCATGCGGCGGTAGGCCGCTCGGCGGTCAGGAGTCAGTAGTCGGTAGTCAGCAATCAATCTCCGCGATCGTGCGGTACGCTGATCGCATGTGCGGCCGTTTCACGCTGACACGCAGGGACTTCGACAAACTGGCGGCGGAGCTGGATGCGGAGACGCGGCCGGAGGACGCCGCGCTGTACCGGCCACGCTACAACATCGCCCCGACCGACCAGCACTGGATCCTGCGCGAGAAGAACGAGCGGCGGCAGCTCCTGCCCGCGAGGTGGGGGCTGGTGAACTCGTGGGCGAAGGACGCGAAGGGTGCGGCGCGGCAGATCAACGCGCGCGGCGAGTCGGCGCTGAAGCGCCCGGCCTTCCGCGACGCGTTCGCGGACCGGCGATGCGTCGTACCGGCCGACGGGTTCTTCGAGTGGATCGGCGCGAAAGAGTCGCGGCGGCCGATCTGGTTCCATTCGCCGCACGGCGAGCTGCTGCTTTTTGCCGGGCTGTACGAATCGTGGCTGAACCCCGCGACGAGCGAGTGGATGCGGACGTTCACGATCCTGACGACCGACCCAAACGACGTCGTCGAACCGGTACACGACCGGATGCCGGTGATCTTGCCGCCGGAGCGCATCGACGAGTGGATCTTCGTGCCGGCGCAGGACCGCGAGGCGCACGCGCAGCGGTTGCTGCCGCTGCTGCAGTCGGCCGCGCACGAGGTGCTGGTAGCGACGGAGGTGTCGCGGCGGGTCAACTCGGTAGCGAACGACGACGCGGCGTGCCTGGAGCCGGCGAACAACAGCGAGCTGACGGGCGAGGCGCCGCGGCTGGTGTAGCAGACGCGGGAATGCACAGATTACACAGCTTGCGCGGATGGCCGTGTCCAGTCGGGTCCAACGAGCTAGGAATCCAGAACTGCCATGCCGCATAATGCGGTGACCTCTCACGCCATCGCGATTCAGGAGGCACCCTGCCATGTTCACCCTCCCGCGCCGCTTCCCTCGACTGTCACGCCTCGCGCTCCTGGTGTTGATCGGCGCCGGGCTCACCGCGGCGTCCTGCACACTGGTCGGCCAGGGCGACCTGCACGTCGCCAACGACCTTAGCGGGCTGGCAACAGACAACACCACGCTGCATGCCTTCGCGCCAGACCCCGGTGACGCCTGGCCGCCCGCCGGCTACGTCAACCTCTGGATCAAGGGCGACGATCTCGGTTCGCCGCCGTCGTACGGAATGAATGGCTACCTGTATCTCGTGCGCACCGACCTCGCTTGTCCGCAGGCCGAGGGCGCGCCCGAAGCGTTCAGGCTCAGTGACGTCAGCGTCGCCGGCGTCGTCACGGTGACGAACGGCAGCGTCAACCAGTTCCTCACGATGCAGGACACCCCCGCCAACCGGCAGGCGCACTGGGCGCTGATCGACATCGGTGAGCTGACCGGATACCCCGGCCAGCACTTCATCCGCCGGTGCGGCGAGGTCACGTGGTCGGGGTCTGGCTCAGCGCTCGTCGACCCGTGCACGCTGCGGACGTCGATCGAGGGTCAGGCTCTCGCGGACGGCAAGTCGTTCGCGCTGGATGCCAACACGAAATGGCAGTTCTGCTACGGCGGCGCGGCGGCCGGCAGCAACGAGAAGTTCCTCTTCAAGACGACGAACGGCGGCGTACTGTGGACGCTGATCAGCCGCACGACGCTCGGCAGTCCGCCGCCCGAGGCCGGCGTCGGAACCCTGCCAAACGGGCTCGGGGTCAGTGCTCTCTTCTTCCAGGACGCGACGAAAGGGTGGCTTGGCCTCAGCAGCCCCGGCGCCAACCTCTACCGCTCGACGGATGGAGGGACGAACTGGACGAACGTGCCCGTGTCTGACCTCGACCCTAGCGTCCCGGTGCAGTCGATCACTTTCACCGACAGCACGCACGGGTCGTTCACGACGCCCGCCGGCACGTGGACGACGTCGGACGGCGGCACGACCTGGACGAAGTCGCCGTAGCACCGGAACCAGCCCGGCCGCAACCCGGCCGCAAAGTCCCGCGTGGCGCGCCAAGAGGTGACTCTTGGCCCTCCCCGACGATCACTCGCGATCAGGGGGCCGTGAGGGACTCGAGCTCTTCGAGGAGGGCGCGCTGCGCGGGCTGCTCGAAAACCTTGCGGGCGGGCTCCAACGCGCCGATGAGCCAGTCGGCGACGCCGTTCTTCAGGTCCGCCGAATGCAGCTTGCCAGAGAGGAAGGACTCGTCGACCTCCTCCGGCGCGGTGAAGCGGAGGTCGCCTCCGTGTTCCGGCTTGCGGGCGACGCGGAATTCGCCGTCGCGCGGGAAGATCAGCTTCCGCACCCAGTCGAGCATGGGGTTGAAGGTGGCGGAGTCGGGCGGGCAGAAGGCGCGGCGCACCTTCTCGCGGATCTCCTCCTCGGAGTCGTGGACGAAGAGCGCCGAGTGCCTATCGGACTTGCTCATTTTCATCGACGCCCAGAAGTCCGTAAGGTCGCCCTCGGGCGGCGGCCACATCGACGGCTTCTTGAGGCCCATGAGCAGCGGGTGGTGGACGCAGACCGGCTTGATCTGCGCGCCGGTCGCGTCGCGCAGCGGCGACACGCGCATCTTCGACGCGACGTCGCGAGCGACGACGTGCGCCTTGCGCTGGTCCATGCCGGCATGTGCAATGTTCACGCCCTGGACGAAGATGTCGGTTACCTGCATCGGCGGGTAGATGAGCTTGGCGAAGTCGACCGACTCGCCCTCCTTGCGGCCGAGAATGGTGATGCTGCGCTGCATGCGGGCGAGCGAGGTGTTCTTGGCGACGTCGATGAGCGTGGCCCAATAGGCGTCGTTGTTGTGGTAGAGGTCGCTGCCGAGGAGGAAGTTGAGTTTC
>Ga0153916_10000644_pt1 | contig 23902 bp, 20 predicted proteins | sample Opewatmetagenome_FD_109642 | JGI IMG/M metagenome (GOLD analysis project Ga0153916, IMG submission 109642) | Freshwater wetland microbial communities from Ohio, USA - Open water 3 Core 3 Depth 4 metaG | ecosystem: Environmental > Aquatic > Freshwater > Wetlands | place: USA: Ohio, Lake Erie...
CATTGACCATGATACAGGGTTTATAATAATTGAATCCGAGCAAGGTTTAGGATGTCTAAATATAAATACAATAGAGGCAATAAAACCATGGAGCAAAAAACCTTAGCTTTTTTCCTCTTTTTTTATCCTCTAAAACTTAGTTAATGGTTGGTTATTTAAAGAAAGAGATGTTATGAAAAGTGAATATTTGATGGAGGTAAAAAAACTATGACAGAAAAAACAACAGAAAAAATAACAACCGAAGTAAAGGAAGAAAAGAGAACCGATGAAAACGTAATATTTGTTGTTTTCTACTACTTTTTGCCATATTTTTTTATTCTTCCAACAAGTTTAAAAATCCTAGATCTTGATTCTTATATTGAATCTGTTGAGTTCCATATTTTTGATAATAAATCTTTACAAAATGGGGAAAATATTTTTTTTCAGCTTTGAGTTATGTTGTAGTAAAAGAAAAATATCTTGGTGCTTTCAAGGACAGACCCTCTTGGTCTGATTTATTTCAAGAATTAATTTGTATTTTTATCCAACTATTGTTAACCTGTTTTATAGTTTCAAAAATACTTAAATTAATAATGGATAAAAACCAAAATATAACAAGCCAACCTAATTTGATAAACAGGTTTTTGCATTATCAAACTTTAATAGTTCTAAATGTTAAATCCATAGACAAAGGATCACCAATAGAAGACGATGTTGCCATTATTAATTTTAAATCAAATGTCTGCCAGGCTCCTATGTCTAAATTAGATATAAATAAATCATATGTAAGATTTATTACAGTCCATATGCCTCCACTACTTTTGTTATATCGTAGTGTAAAATTATCATAGCTTGATGATGCATTTAGTATCCATTTAGCTCCAGTTGTAGCATTTGTAGCATTACTTGCCTTAATTTGAATATAAAGCGGTACATCTCCATTGTTTGTTAGATTGAAATAAAAACCTGTTGTTTCATTATAGCTACCAACAAGTAAAACTCCTTGATCCCATCTATCTGGTATGACTTCTATTGAAGTATTTGCAGTAGTAAAATGGTATATTTCTTCTGCATAGCATCCTTTTCCGTCACTTACATTAACCATCCACCAATACATTGAATAATCCTGTGAAGCGTTACTATAGTTATTCCATATAACATTTTCAGGATTTGTAACATCAACACTATTATTGGTTTGTTGAAGTACCCAGCTGCCTGTGGTGTTTTCATAAAATCTTACAGTAACAGTTCCACCATCAGAGTCATAAACGGTAGCATTACAAATTGGCGTTGTATTTTGAGTAATACTACTATTACTAGGTCTTGGGTTGCTTAAACTAGGTTGATAACTAGTAGTAAAGTGGAATATTCCACTATAATTTGTATGTACGCCATCATAAACAGATACATTCCACCAATAAGTAGTACTAGGGCTACTAAAGTTTGAATTATATTGATGACAAGTGTCGTTTCCAACGGAATTATTTATACCAAATATTTGCCAGGTGCCGCTACTATTACTATACCATGTAATCATCATAGGGGCCCCTTCAATATCATTAACAGTTATGTTTAATTCTGGTATTATACTTATATCTGTGCTTTCATTTGCTGGTACCTCATCTGTGATAGTCGATGGTATGTTTGTTTCGTTATAGGCACTTGCGTTGTAATCTGACCATTGATAAAGTGTTGCTAAGTCATAACTCCAGTTTGTATAACTCCATGCCTGATAGTAATATTCTCCTCCCACTGTGACAATATCTTCGTAGTTTGTACCTGAATCGTTATAGATAATTGAACCTTCGCCTAGTGCCCAGTTTGGAGTAGATTTTGTTTCTATATATGTTTTATTTGCCCCATTTCCCTTTTGCCATTCCAGATAAATTAAATTACTATTATTCACTTGAGCTATAAACGAATTAGGAGGATCTGGTTTGGTAAGAAATGTTAGTTCGTTACCAGTTGAAAATCCTCCTGAGTTATTTGCCCATGCTCTAAAATAATATAGCTGTCCCTGTGTTAAACCAATTGAATTATTACTAAATGTACTTCCTTCAGTTATTATTCCAACTGAGATATTTGTTGATGTCCCACCTGAAACTGTGTCTATATAAAATCCGCAGTATGTGATTCCATTTCCATCATCATTTAGATATCCCCAAAGTGTTGCATTATTTTCTTCAACACCTATACTTTCATTAGTTGTAACAATTGGTGGATCTGGTGGATTTGTAAGCTGTTGTTTTTCACTAGTATAAGTGGTTTCTACACTATCTACATTACGATATTTTACCCTAAAACCATATGTTGTACTTGAGCTTAATCCCGTTGCATTGTAATAGTATCTACCACTTGCTGAGTTTGTTACCCAACCACTACTGCTAGCTCCACCTGTTACACATTCAAAATACGCTGCTGTATTACCAGTTGTTGGATTAGTTGGTTGAGCAACACTCATATTTATCCAGCTATTGCTATGATCATCGATTGTAAATTCTCCATCCGTGGGAGGCTCACAATATGTGTAATTTGTTTTTTCAGTTGGATTATAGGCGCTTGCATCAGCATCTCCATTTCTGTAACGAACCTGCGAACCATATCGTGTATTTTCAGACAAACCCATTCTATTATGATAATATACACCCGTTTGCCAACCGCTATTTGCTGCACCACCTGTTACCCAATTGAAATAACTACCTGTTGAACCACTAGTTGGATTTGGTGGTTGAGCAACACTTGCATTAATCCAATTTGTTCCAATTAGAAAATTTAATTCATTATCAGTAGGAGGACCAACATCAGTATATTCATAAGAGATTGGTGTGCTATAATTACCCTCATTTGGAGTAGAGTTACTATCTCTTGCTTTTACTTCATAACCATATTGCGTGTTTTCAGAAAGCCCACTATCTGTATATGTAGTACTTGCCTGCCATCCACTATCAGTTCCACCCAAGTTACCAGTTGTTTCATTAAAATAATATGAAATAGGTGGTGTATTATCACTTGCTGTTGTTGCAACCATTGTAATACTACTTGTGCTTGTTTCATATGGTTCAGTAGCCCACGTCATAGGATCAGGAATTGGTGGATTAGTCTCATAATAAGTACAATAAATACTTGCTAGACCATCAGCATCTTCTGCAGTTCCTTCAAAAGGACTTGGAAAACCATTATAAGAACCAGCAACGTATGTTTCACTATCATAAAATAAACCATTACCACCACTTGTTGTATAAAACAAATTACCTAGTCCAGAACCTGTAGAACTCCAAACAACAATATAATACCAAGCATTTGCTGTAAGAACAGGTTTAGTTGTACCAAAATTAAATGTATTCCAACCATAAGAATATGATTTTTCCTCTGTCATACTATTTGCTACTAGATTTTTACTACTATTATACAAGGCACATTTAGCATTCTTTGTACTACCAGTATTTGATAAATAAGCAGTTATGCTTGTTCCATAACCAGTATTAGATCCCATCTGGAAATAACCTCCCTTTATATTGTCTTGAATAGTTGTAGGATTACTTGATGTTTCAGTGTTACCAAAGGTTGGATCAAGCACAATATTTGTCCCAGCAGCAATATTATTTTTTTGTACACTAAACCAAAAAAACTCCTCTTCATTATTATTTTCAATACCATGATTAATTATTACCCTTGAAAGTCTTGCAATATCACTAAAATCAAAATATGTTGAATACTCATCACTATCGCCAATAGGATATACCAATTCATAAACAAATTGATTACTTCTATTGACATAAGATTTAAGAGGTTTATTAATTGTATAAGTAAGACGATAATCACCTGTTATTGGAGCAGTAAAAGCTAACGAAATTTTTTCAAATTGGTTATTTTCACTTCTATTTTTATCAACTTTAAGAGAATCTGCTGTGTTTATCCAAATATTTCTTGCAGAATCAAATACTTCTAAAAACCAATTACTATTTTTATCAAAGTAATCCCAGAAATAAGTCATGTTTATAATTTTCAATAATGAAGGACCAAGGCTATTTGTAGATAGTTCAAACTTATCAAAAGCTTTGCTAAAATTTTCAGGTTTAACAACAGCTGGAAATTCTTCTTTATCAGAAATATCTGGTTCAGTAACAGTTTCATTTACATCATCAATAATATCAGGGATTGTTTCATTAATAGAATCATTTATTCTAGAATCATCAGTTTCATTAATAGTCTCGTTAGTCTCATTTGTAGGATTGTTATTGTTTGAACTATCATTGACATCATTTTCTTCAACTGTTAAAACTTTCCATTCAACAGAAAGTGAATAAGAAATATTTTCAATATCTTCTCCAAAAATTCTAGCTATGTGATATCCAGGACTCATATCTTGAACAATCCAATCCCCGGTCCAGAGTAGATATTCACTTCTATCATCAATTAATGCTAAATCAACAAGCTCTTGTCCACCTAAATCCGCTTTTAAATAAGAAATATTATAATAATCAGGAACACTAACATTAATTTGTATTTTTTCTCCAATATAAACTGCCCTAGGTTCTAAATTAACAATAATATCTGAGCTAACATCATCATACAGCTGAGGTGTACTAGAAACCCATAAAGTAAAGAGTAATATAATCAAAATAAAACCTGAAAGAATTCTTTTTATTGTTTTTTTCTTAAAGAAATCTTTAATAATTTTTAGATAGTTAGATTTTTTCGAAGAAAAAAATTGATTATTTTTAGTTTTTTTAATTAGGAGATCATCAACTAATATATCAATATTGATGACTTCTTTATTAGTTTTGAATTCTTTAAATCCATCTAAAGATTTATTTGAAAACAACTAAGCAACATCCATCCGCTTTCTCTCCGTCTCCCTAAAATATTATAATTCTTTTACTCATTAAACGAATTTAAAGATTGTGTAAAAATATACGTAAAATACAATAGAAATAGTAGTAAACAGTGATAGGGTAACTCTCAATGATAACTAATTCTCAGGACTTTAGAGTCACAACGTATTTTAAAGACAACTATGTTAAATCCACCTACATTATTTTTTAATACTTTTTTCATTATTATACTCTATGAGATTCGCCTATTCGCAGTCCAAAAGGCTGCACTATGGGTGACTTCATCCTTGGTTAAGAGATCTCCTCAATCAAAGCCTATCATCAACAAACCCTTGAGGTTTGTGCTGCATGCCCTATAAATCGAGGTAGGATCTCTTAACCTTTGAATTCATTCTTATTTTTTAACATATGATAGATGATCTGTAAAAGTTTTCTTGCTGCTGCTATTGCTACTACATTTTCAGGTTTCTTCTTAGATAGTCTATAGTAGTACTGTGAGATTTTGGTTTCCATTGTGTGTTTCTTTGTCCAAATTAGGTGAACTCTGACAACTTCTGTTAGAATCCAGCGAAGATGTTTAGATCCCCGTTTGGTGATATGGCCGTAATAGGTGTTTTCTCCGGATTGATGAACACTGGGAGTTACTCCTGTATAGGAGTAGAGTTTTTCCTCACTGGTGAATCGGTTGATATCTCCGATTTCACTAAGTATGATCATTGCTGAATATATTCTAATCCCTGGTATTGTAGTTAGTAAGTTGATTTCGCTGTATTTTCTGGATTGCATCCGAATGTTTTTTTCTATTTCAGCTGTCTACATTAAGTTTCTTCTGGGGAACAAACCATCCCTGATATCATTTCAGCCAGATATGCCTTTCTTTGAGGAACGCAATTGTCTCCTCCAATGCTTCTGTTACTGTATATTTCGGTTCCCACCCCAAAACATGTTTCGCCTTCCCGATATCAAAATATTGATCCTGCGCTATTAAACTAAGATACGAAGGATGTACATTGGTTCTCCGCAGCCACCAAGCCATACGAACCATACCTTTTGCCATAAATAATGGGAGATGCATGACTTTGGATGACGAACCACTCAAATGTTTAACGAGTGCTATCCATTCATCCATCGTCAATACCTCTTTCCCTGAAATATTGAATATACCCTGATTCGACAGCAAGATATCTGAAAGTTCTGCACATGCCAATAACACCATACTAACATCTTTCACGTGAATACTTTGATTTTTACTGGTACCATCACCAGGTAGAACAATCCGTTTATTTTTAAAAAGAGAAACCAAGTTTTCCACTAAAATAGGATCAAAATTATACGGACCTAACGACATAGAAAGTCGTAAAATAATGGTTTGTAACGACGTCGTTTCAGATGTTTGTTTGCAGAGTACTTCAGCAAGTACTTTACTCTCGCCATATTCATTGATAGGATGCAACGGACATTCTTCTCTTATCGGACACAACCTCTTCTCAACAAGACCGTACACATGAGATGCACTCGAAGTAAATATCACTTTTTTTACTTTGTTCTCTTGAGCAGTTTCAAGAACATTCTGGGTACCATTAACATCGATATCATGGATCTCATACTGAGAAAGTCGCACCGATGGTGGCATCGTCGCCAGATGGAAAACTACGTCACATCCTTTCATAGCCTTAGACAACCTCTTTTTATCACGAATATCACCGACAACAATGTTAACACACTTTGGTAAAAACTTTGATTTATTCTTATCATAGATCTTAAAATCATAATCATTTTCGATTAGGAACTTTGCAAAATTAGTACCAATAAAACCACTACCGCCAACAAGCAGATACACAGTCTTCACCTCTTTAACACGTTTAACGGAGGCAAACAACAAGGATTCCTTAGTTCAATTAAATCAGCATTATAATCAATATTAGTGGGTGCACCGATAGCCATTGCAATTCTTTTATTATATGTTCTATTTTTAGCCCAGTCATGCAATTCTTTATGAAACTCTACTAGACAATCGACATCTAATTCTTTGCTTGGTTGAATTATTGGTTTGTGTAAACACGTTTTAGGATACTTCCAGATATCAGATACCAAAACCTTAGTTCCAAATTTTTTAGAAAACTTATCTAACTCAAGGTATGTAATAGTACCAGGATAAGGAATAAAGAAGAGCAACGAAGGGTAGAAGTACCCACTACCTGCATCAATCTGTTTTGCAATAAAATCTCTGGTTTCTTGCAACGAGCTCATATTCTCCCCAGGATAACCTAACATATAACTTCCAAAAACACATAGATCGTTCTCCTTAGCCATATTAACTATTCCAAGCGCTTTTTTTAGATATTTTTTAGGATTATTTGTCTTCCTCATTAACTTCAACATTCTAGAACTACCAGATTCAAAACCATGAAAAATGAATGTACAACCAGACTTACGCATGAACGAAATTTCATCGCTGCTTAATCTATCTAAACGCGTCTCACAACTCCACGCAACATTCAAATTAGATTTAATTAACCTTTGACAAAACTCATTTAACCATTTTCTATTGATGCCAAATAAAGGATCAACAAAAAAGAACCGTCTATAACCAAAATGCTCATCCATAAATGCTGAATAAATTTGTATCTCCTCAACCAATTTCTCAGGTTTCTTCACAGACCAGAAATGCCCGCCTCTAACAGTAGCCTCTGCACAGTATTCACATCTAAATTTACAACCTCGACTACCTTCGATATCCAATGTGCCTAGACTTGATGAATACTCTTCTATTATCGAAAAATCATAGCTTGGCAGCGTGTTAATATCATAATCTATTAACACTCTAAGTGTTTCAATGATTTTTCCGTTCTGCCTAAAAATTATGTTTGGTACATCTTTTAGAAAATTATGATTTCTAATTCCCTGGAGGAACTTCTCGCAAACAGGTTCAAAATCTCCTCTCACAACGATGTCAATGTAATTTGAGTCATTCATAATCTCCTTAGCTACTACCGTCGCATGATAACCACCCATAACTGTCAAAGTTTCAGGATTTTCTTCTTTACAAATTCTTGCAAAATCAAGAATATTAAGATACTCATCACAAGATATGCAAGAAAATCCTATGAAATCATAATTAGATCCTTTAACCAACTCTCTGAATCTTTTCAATCGCTCATCGTACTTCTCTTGAGTTCTAGGAATCCCAAGCAAGATCGGTATATGCCAATAATCCACATCGACACCAAGTTGTTTAAGAATGGTACCAACTGCGATAATAGCAGAACTAGAATGCAATAATAATAAACCATAAAGTTCGGGAAGATCACCTGAGGGACCAGTTCGAATCAAAAGCGCTCTCATACTATTCCTCACCAAAATTAATCTCTGACACAAGCTCAGGTAATTCAGATAAACTACCAATTCTAAAATCAGGCCTAATGCCAATTCCTGGGTCAGGTATCTCGCTACGACTGACGATTACAGTAATAAGCCCTACTTCAGCAGCACCCTTGATATCTATCTCAGAATCTCCTACATACACTCCTTCCTTTGGTTTACATTTTGCTAGATTTACCGCTTCACTAAAGAGCAATGGATTTGGCTTATAAATCTTAATTTTACCAGATACGACCTTAACATCAAAAAAATCTGTAAGATCATGTTTTTGTAAAATACTGTTGACAATATTCAACTCACTATCTGTGATCAACCCTAGTTTATAACCAGATTTTTTTAATTGATTTAGAACAAGTATTGCATCAGGGCATAGTTTATTGTTTTTAATGAAATTCTGCCAAACATCTTTAACTATTATATGAACCAGTTTATTGGATATATTTACTTCATATTCTCTTAAAATATTTTTGAGACCTAGAACCTGCATCTCAATTGTATCAATAAAATTCTTTTCACGATACTTCATGAACAATCTATGCGTTTCGTATCCCCACTTATACATTAATTCATTAAAATCTATAGGTGAATATGACAAATGTTTCTTCAGAGAATTATACATACATGATTTAAGAGAAGACAACTCTATCAGAGTCTGCCCCAAATCAAAAAAAATCACTTTTATCCTATTATTTAAGATCAATTAAATCTCCCCACGCATAGATTCATATTCTTCTACAGTAATTTCATGACCAAATTTTTCATTGATAGCCTGGAATATTTTATCGATCTCTCTATTAGTCAATTTCTTGAAATTCTCACTTCTTTTACGTTCAAATTCTAACTGAGGTTTGAAAGTTTTAGATATAAGTTGACTGTAGTTTTTACCAGCTAGAACAGACTGCGCTGCTAAATAACCACTAATAATTGCATACCTTATCCCAAATCCAGCAGTAACATCTTGCAAACCAGCAGCCTCACCAACATAATATCTATTATTTTGAAAAGGTTCGTCTAATAAGCTACAACATCCAATACCGCCCCGAGTAGATTTCCTAGTTGCACCATCCAATATATCTTTTAGAATATCATTTTCCTTTACTGCTCGATTATAAAGCAACTTTAATGTTTTTATGTCTACCGAAGGATCGCTTGAATAATTTACAATTTCTGCCTCTCCGTTTCTTTCACCAGGTATTACATAAAGATACCCGCTCGGTGAATATCTCTTATCCAAAAATGCGTAACCTGATTCATCGATATTTGTATCCTCATATAATTCACCGTACGCGAGACTATCCCCGCTATATGGACCAGTTGCAACAATATTCACATCATTAGGATTGAATTTAATGTTAAACCTAATATCAACACCTAGATTAATAGCCATAGTTACAAATTGAGAATCAATGGAATTTTTATTTTCGCCTCTTAAAACAGAATAATAAATAGGTTTATCATCACTAAAAACCTCAAAACTATGAGATTGAGAACATCTAATGATTTTCATCAACTTCTTATATGGTTTCAAATAAATACCAAGTTTTTCAAATTCTTTGAGAGAATCAATGCCTAAATTCCCAAAATTACTTAGACCTTGAAAATCACGTTTGAAACGCCCACCTGCATGTAAACTTTTTTCAAAAACCTCTACATTTAACCCATTTCTAGCTAATGTTATAGCTGTACTTAGCCCAGATATTCCTGCACCTAGAATTTTTACCGGTTCATCATCACACTTTGACATCAATTAACCTCTCTATCTAATTCTATGTCATTGTTAGTAGTAAAACTGGTACACCCCTATGGGCGATCCGATTATAAACAGTTTTTTAGGATTATTTCGTAATTGAATTACTTTATTAAATAGTTTTAACTCCCGTAATTCATACCGTTCGCTAATCTCATCCGTTGTGGTATAGATTTTATCTAACATTTCATCCTTGTGAAGTAGTTTTGCTAGCAGTGCAAGTACTACCATACTTACAAGCTCATCAGTTTCCCAATGGCTATAAGTTGTTCCATTTTGTGAGTACAAAAATACTGAACGAGCCATTTTTCCTGGAATCCAACCTCCAGAAAATTGAAACTTTGTGTGCCTGATATGTACATTAATATCCGGTAAATTTTCTATGATGTTTCTCCATTTTTCGTCATTTACACATTCCTCATTATAATCAAATAAAAAATGTGCACAAAACTCACCATTCTTGGTAGATTCTGTAACATCTTTTAATAAATTTATGCACTCATGTTTTTCATTCATACATATACATGAACAATGAATATTGTTTTCCATTGCATATTTTTTAATAAAAGGAGCACCAGTTTTTACACTACTCAAAATGTTTTTAAATTCATCTTCACCTCGCGCTCTGTTGTAAGAAGTATGTACCATAATAAGACAGGTTTTTGCACCCATTGCCCTTAATACATGGATGAAATTTACAGCAAATAAAGCACCTTCTATTCCACGAATATCGCTCTGACCTGAAATTATTGTTGAGCGACTACCATCTAAAGCTTCATAGATTACCAGATCTTTGACTTCTTCAATAGCAGTATCTATACTAATATTTAGTTGGGTTTTTTGAATGATATTGTTCCAAATAGTATAAAAATAGTTTCTAATCGTAGAGTCAGAGGTCAGCAAATCATCATAATCTAATTCCCTAAGCTGTCCAGGTTCATCTAATACATGTCGCATAGTTCTCCGCCCCCACTTAAACTCTTATCAGCCGTTATTTATAAGTCATTAATGTAGAAATAGTGACGAAATAGAAGAGATTACTACAAAAAGACAGAACTACCTAAATAGCAGTAATTTGATATGGACAACAATGTCCTCTATCTCGTATATAATTTTGTTATCTGTAATAACCAATGCAATAGTAGGTATTTATGGGCTTTATTTAAATCCAAAAAAAGTTACCAATAGAGTTTTTTTAGTTCTAACCCTACTTTTTGCAATATTTTGCATTGGCGAATTGATAACTCGGATAGCTGAAACAAAAGAAATAGCTTTATATGGGGGCAGAATTGGCTACAGCGTATTTACATTAGCAGCATGTTTAGGAGTTCATTTTTCATTAGTTTTTCCACGGAGATATCCAAAAGAAAAAAATATCTTTTTAATCTCCAAATATCTATTATTCACAATATATGCAACAGGTATAATAATTGTTATTATTTTCAATATGTTGATTTCAATTCAAGACGTCCACATAAGCGAGTGGGGATATAGAGTTACATTAAGTAGCAAAACTGCGTTTCTAATTTACTGGTTTATATTTTGCACTTTTTTTGCAATGATAAATCTAATCCACACTTATTTTAAAAAGAAAATTGCCATTAATGAAAAAAAGCAAATTGAATTTTTAGGTATAGGCTTTCTATTGGTTGTAATTATTAGTCTAGGAACAAATCTTGTACCTCCCTTATTTAGTATATCGATATTTCCAATGGCTTCGGTTTCCTTTACACTGTTTTCGCTTGTAGTAGTGTATTCAATGATTAAATACCAACTCATGAAACTCACAATAGCAGAAACTGCAGATATTGTTGTGGATACTATGGCAGATTCATTGATTGTAATTGATGACAAGGGATTAATCGTTAATTTAAATAAGTCAGCATTAAAACTACTTGGCTATCGAAGAAACGAGTTAGTAAATTCATCCTTGAAAAAATTTGTTAAATTTACAAAATTAGATCAAAAAAACGACGAAAGAATTTTTGGATCTGAAACATTCAACGGCTTAATCACTAATAGTAATATAAGAGATACTGAAGTTGCTTTTGTTAATAAAAATGGAAGATCTATCCCCATGAACGTTTCAGCATCAATTATTTATGATAAAAATAAAAATCTGGCAGGAGTTGTGATAGTAGCTAGAGATTTAACAGAAACAAAGAAACTAATTAATGATTTAGAAGAAGCAAAGAACAGATTAGAAGATAAAGTAAAAGAGAGAACAAAGGAGCTTGTAAAAGCTAATAGAGAATTACAAATTGAAGTAAAAGAGCGAAAAAAAGCAGAGGAAAAAATTAAAGCTTCACTAGACGAGAAAGAGTTACTTTTAGAGGAAATTCATCATAGAGTTAAAAATAATTTACAGATAGTTTCTAGCCTTCTTGATCTTCAAGCTGTACGTCTTAAGGGTAAAGAAAATGTGGAACTTTTCCAAGAGAGTCGGAATCGTGTTAAATCTATGTCTTTGATACATGAACAATTGTATCAATCCGAAGACCTTGCAAATATTAATTTTGACAAGTATATCCAAAAACTGGTAGTTAATCTGTCACGTTCGTATGGAATAAGTTCAGATAACATTTTGTTTAAGATAAATGTCAAAGATGTTTTTCTGAGTATTGATAAAGCAATACCATGTGGTTTGATTATTAGTGAATTAGCTACTAATTCACTGAAACATGGTTTTCCAGATGATAAAAAAGGTGAAATCAATATAGATTTTCATTTAGACAAAAACAATAACTATTCATTGATTGTCAGAGATAACGGTGTAGGAATACCCGAAGATTTTATCTTTCAAACTACAAAATCATTAGGCTTACAATTGGTAAATATGTTAACTCAACAGCTTAAAGGTTCTATTGAGCTTGATAGAACCTATGGAACAACATTTAAAATTACTTTCCCAGGTTTAAAAAATGAAGAAGGAGGTTAAAAAATTGGTATCTGTTAATGTAATGGTTGTTGAAGACGAAATTATTGTAGCAAAAAGCATACAAGAAAGACTGGATAAGTTGGGATATTCTACTCCAGTCATAGTTACTTCAGGAGAAGACGCTATTAAAAAAGCAGGGGAAATAAACCCAGATCTAGTGTTAATGGATATCAAACTAACTGGAGATGTAGATGGTATCGCAGCTGCAGAACAAATACGGCATAGGTTCGATATCCCTGTGGTATATCTCACTGCATATGGTGATAGCGAAACATTACAACGTGCAAAGATAACAGAGCCCTATGGTTACATAATAAAACCTTTCGAAGAACGCGAACTACAGAGCAATATCGAAATTGCTCTCTACAAGCACAAAATGGAAAATAAGTTGAAAAAGAGTAAGGAACATTTGCAGAACATCATAAACAGCACATCTGAGATCATTATTTCATTTGATGAAAATAACAGATTATCCACTTGGAATAAAGCAGCAGAATTTGTAACGGGATATGCACAAAATGAGGTTATTCGAAAACATATCTACAAGCTAGATGTATTTTATAAACCTCAGGAGGTACTAGATAAAATTAAGAGCATTTCGAATGAAAAAAGAGTTGGATTTGATGAACTTATCTTGAAGGACAAAAACGATGCTAAAAGAATTATCAAAGTATCCTATTCTTCTGTCAGAGGGGATAAAGAGGAAGGTATTGGTGTTCTTTTTGTTGGAAAAGATATAACTTATGAAAGAGAGACTCAAGGCAAACTAATTAGCGGAAACAGCTATTTTATTTCAGATGAATCTGATGAATTCTCATTGGATCTCTTCATGAATTTAGCTAAATCAGGCTACAAGGAGCTACTTATCACGAGAGCTAATTCCGAATCTATGAAAAACAAGGTTTCCACAATGGGCATTCAAGTTGTTTTATTAAAAGAGACGAAGTTGGAAGAATTTGAAAATATCACAGATTTAGATGCATTAATCAATAAGATTGAAGAATTTATTAAGAATGCTAATTCATTAATACTGCTGGAGAGAATTGATTATCTGTTGACTAGATTTTCATTTGAAAAGTTTGTTGAAACCTTGTATAGAATTAATGACATAATATCAAAAAATAAATCAATTTTGATAGTACATCTTAATCCATCTCTTCTGGATAAAAGGCAAATGACTATCATTGAAAATGAACTACAGCCTCTGCCTAATAAAAATATAGAAGATATAGAAATCGAAGACGATTTATACGATATTCTAAGATTTGTATTTGAGCAAAACCAAAATAATTTAATGGTTCCATATAAAAAGATTAGACAAAAACTCTCTATAGCTTATTCAACCACAAGTATAAAACTCAAAATACTAGAAGATAAGGATCTGATTTTCATTAAAAAATATGGAAGATATAAAACAGTACATGTCACAGAAAAAGGAAAAATCTTATTAAATAAAAAAGACAAAAATTATATCCACAAATTGAACTAAAACTTTTCTTCTCAAAATATCTGTTATATTATATTTAATTATAAGATAATTGTTTAATTATTTATCAATATATCTATACTATTTATTGACTATTTCTAAATTAAAGTTTAATACGGGTGAAGGCATTTCTTGTACAATATAATAATATGTCCCGGTGGGATAAAAAATCATATAAACAGTAATAGTGCTGTCTGGAGTGATCAGCGCGATCTGTTTTTATGGTTATAAATACAACTTCATGGCTCTAAGTTCAAATTTTACCTCTGAAAAAGCAGGGTTTTTATAAAGGAGGAAATCTATAGAAAAAAGCAAGAAAAATTGGTATTTAAAAATGGGTAGAAAAAAATTAATGGCAAGAAGCTTAATGGGTTTAACGATTACCATCGAATGAGAAATCTCGGATGAAATGTAAGATAAACATGAAAGTAGGAATGCTCGGCTGGGAATACCCGCCGTTTAAAGTCGGGGGGGTCCGGGTGCTCATTGTTACGGACTCGCTCGTAGTCTTACTTTAAAAGGTGTTACTGTTGATTTTTTATATGCCGAAAAACCAGACATTAAAGTTCCTCGGAGTGGTGAGAATTTGGTAAAAGGTGGTAACTTGTTATGGAGCGGGTAAAAACAGGTGTTGATGGTTTAGATAACCTTATTGAAGGTGGGTTGCCAAGGGATACTGTTACCCTTGTCTCGGGTCCACCCGGAAGTGGTAAAACCATCCTCTGTTTGCAGTTTTTATCCAAGGGTTTGGAATCAGGGGATAAATGCTTATTTTTAACAATGGATAAAAAAGCTGGAGGACTCATTACTCAGGCTAGGGAACTTGGATTTGATTTTCAATCTGCTGTGGAAAATGGAAAACTTAAATTCGTTTTTTTAGATATAAACAAAAAATTTGTTTATGATGTTATGACTAAAGAAATCCTATCAGGGGGGTACAATCGGGTTGTTTTAGATTCTGTGACGCCTTTATCTGAAATGCCAATATATGTGGAAAAAACCGAGCTAACAGATACTATCAGCTTCATCACATCTGATGATTTTTCATCGGCTGTTGGTGGTATTCCGAGGAGAATGCACCTTTATTATATCATGAATCTACTGGATATTGCACACTGTACCTCCGTGATAACATCGGAATTACCATTTGGTTCTTTTGATCTTTCAAGGGATGGTTTTTCTGAATTTCTTGTGGATGGAATTATCTTATTGAACTTTGACCCGACTATGGATAAAAGAAAAATTTCGGTGATGAAGATGAGAAGCACCCAGCATACATTGAGACCACGTGATATTAAAATTGGAGAGGGTGGTATAAAACTAATATAAATTGTTCTTTAAGAGGGATTAATAATTTCAGTAGTTGCTAAGGTAAAAAAAATAATTAAAAAAACATAAAAAAATTTATAAAAACATATTGGAGAAAAATTATGAGCTATAAATATGGAATATTTCATTCTTCTGAAACTGCATGCATTCTATATAAAAGAGATACAGAAGGAGATAATCAATCAATATTTGATTTAAACATTCTGCCGCAAAAAGATGGAGAAATGAAACGAATCCATTTATTTATTGATAATGATCAGGTGATTAGGATAGGTGGTAGCTGTCTTATTCCTTTTATTCCAATGGCAAGAGAACTTACAACTGGTGATGTCTATGATGAATTTGGGAAGTGGTATGATGGTACAGACCTTGATTTTGATTTGAAAGCAAGAAATAGTATTAGACATCTATTGAAAAGTGAATTAAAAGTGGTTGAAATCTCCTCTGAAAAAGAAGGAGAATTGGGAATTAATACTGGGATAGTCAATGTTAAAATCAATGATAAGAAAGATAAAAATATTAAATTATCATGAAACAATATAGAACCAATATCAAGGGATGCCAAATTAATATGAGGGAGGAATTAGAAGATGGAAGAAAAAAAGTCATATAGTATTTTGGATATTCGAGAGGCTGATCCACAACTCGAAAAACATAGAAAAGATGTGTTAGAAAAATACCTTGAGTACGGACTCGTATTATTGCAAAGTTCCAATGATCAAGGAAAAACACTAGATGATGTAATTGAGCAAATGAAAACTGTTCTTTGGTATGTAAAAAACGAGAGGATGCAGCAGATAAGCAATGAATTAGGTTTGTAAACACTACTTCTTTTTTCCACCGATTATCTCGTCAATAAATTCATATTTTATGAGGGCTTTGCCCATGGTGATTTTTCCATCATCAAGCCGGAAAAATATTTCATCGTTTGGTTTCAACTTGAGGAGATCTAGAACCTCAGGGGGGATCGTCACCCTGTTTCTGCCATCAAGTGGTCGTGGTTTTCCTAGTAATTTTCCCATTCGGAGTTCAGTAATATAACTTGTTATATTTAGTTTTATTGGGTTTATGGGTTTATGGGTAAAGTTTATATGCCCATTTTTTATTACATAAATGGTGAAAATTATTTGATATGATTTCACCAAGGGAGGTGAGAATAAGGTAATTACTATGAATTACAAAAAAGATTTTGTTATATTTAATTTTTTATAAACGCAGGTTTTCAGACATAGATAAAACAAGATAATGGAAAAAAATTAAATTGTTGATATGAATTGAAATGAACGAACAGGGCTGAATAAAGAAACCCAACCTTGTATGGTAATGAAATAATTGGAAAAAAATTAGTTAAAAAGGAGAGGAAAAATTTATGAATAAGAAAATAAAAATTTTTGGAATTGGAGCTGCTATTCTTTTGTTGACGCTATCTTTATCACCCGTATTAACTGCGGATACTGAGGAAAGAGTACCTCCCGAGTTATCTAGCCAACTACAAGATTTTGCTGATGAATATTCAGAAGAATTTGATGAAATAAAAAATTTTCTAGAGGAAAATGTAACAGAGGAAGTGCTTATCCCTGATGAAATTATAGAAGTCATTGAACTTACTCTCCCAGATTTAGAAGTGATTGTGAAGGAGTATCTACAAAACCAAAGTCAGCAACCAGAATATGATGGACTTAATGCTTACTGGAAGAGCGACGAAGCTGGACAATTTTTTGCTGGTGATGATCCTCCTAATTATCATTATTATTGGGGTCATGTATTTGCCATTAATAAGACTTATTCAGATTTCTTTTGTCACCTGGTATTAGACTTGAATTGGCCGGTGGAGCGTTTAGTTGCATTCCTTTGGTTAATACTCCCTGGAGCTATATGGTTGCTTGTTGCAGGGATTATTAAACTGACATGGGGGGCGTTCGTAGATTGGATAAGAAATGAGGCACAATATAGTGAATATGGAATCCATCTTGATTTTTTCAAGTATGATATATGGTACCCATCTCCTTTTTTGAATGAATTCAGAAAAGGAGTACAACCAGATGAACCTTGGAACCCAGAGGATGAAGAATTTTATCCTGAAACCACTTGGACTGCAGTGATAGGTCCATTTTGATAAATTAAAAATATTTGTGAGAAGGAGAAGATATTTCTAATAATTTTCCTTCTCAAAATTTTATTTCAATCTACTATAAATGCTATATTAATAATTTCATCATGGTAGTTTAGGGTTAATAGAATGATTTCTACTTAGAAAAAGTTTATTAACCATTAAAACAATAAGTTTTAGGGGGAAGATTAATGAAAAACCAACTAAATAAAGTTATTGTAGTTGGAATAATTATTTTACTTATTGGAATTAGTATTGTTCCAAGAACATCTGCATCGTTAGATGACGATATTGAGATTTACATTTCTGCTGGTTTAAACAACTATCTTAAGGATCCAATGAAGAGTACTTTTGGTTTCGGTATGTGTGTATACGTAGTTAATAATCGTAGTGAATCTATTAAGATTTACATCCAAGAGGATTATTATACGTTATTAGGTGAGCCGCTTAATGTGTTTCAGCAGAGATGGAGTTTTGTCATGCCATCAAACTACTCATATCCTACTTGGTCATCGGGTGGCGTTCCATTTCCCTGCCGTTATACGGTAACAGTACAAGCAGGTGTTATTAAATACGTTTCAAGGTCTGGTTTCGCTTTTCTTAGAATAGTTTTTTTCCCGTAAAAGAAATAAAAGGAGAAAAAAAGATGAAATATAATTTGTTGAAAAAAAGATTATTACTTGTAATTATAGTTCTATATGCTGTAACCACTGTTGTTTCAGCAACTTCAGATACTGTATTAATTGATAAATCAACAGAAAACGGAAATATGTTCTACGTTGGTGGCGATGGATCAGGGAACTATAGCATTATTCAGGATGCAATAGATGATTCAAGTGATGGAGATACCGTTTTTGTGTACGATGACTCATCACCATATTATGAAAACATTATGATAGATAAATCGATTAACCTTATTGGTGAGAACCGAGAGACAACGATTATCGACAGTGGAGAAAAATTAAGTGTCATTTTAATTATAGCTGATAGAGTTTCTATCAGTGGTTTCACCATTCAAAACAGTGGTATTCTATGGATAAATCATGGAATCGACATACATTCAAGTTTTAATACAATCTCTAATAATATTATTAAAAATAACCATATAGGCATTGGTCAGTATACAAGTGGTGGTTATAGCGCTAATAATAATATTATATCCAATAATGTTATTGAGGAGAATGACGGTAACGGTGTATACCTTTATGAATCCTTCAATAATGTAATCTCAATGAATACCATCTCAGACAACGATGGTGGTTTAATCATCAGATTCTCGAATTATAACAATGTTTCAAACAACATCTTTATCAACGACGGTGTTGGTATTTATGGTTTATATCAAAATACTTTTTCAAAAAATATTATTAATAGTAAACCTCTAGTATACTTAGAAGGCGAATCAGATAGGGTCATAGATGAGGATGCAGGGCAGATAATACTTGTAAATTGTAATAAGATTACGGTTCAGAATCAGGAATTATCCGATGTTAGCGTTGGCCTCATGCTGGTAAATTCGCACAATTGTCTCATATCAGGTAACACGATCAACTTAAACAATATGTATGGTATTTTCCTTACATATTCCAACAACAATAATATTTCGAAAAACATGGTTTCAACTAATGCTAACGGCATTACCCTTGATACATCCGACGGCAACGTCATCCTTTTAAACACCATTGATTCAAATATAGTGAGAGGGATATATCTTTATAGTTCAAATAACAATACTATTTCTAGTAACATTATTAAAAATAATGGGGGGCGGAGATGGATAGAAAATTTTGAAGGTATTAAACTATATTTTTCGTCGTACAATAGAATCTACCACAACAATTTCTTGCATAATGCATGTGATGCTTATTTCAGTGGAGAATGCATTCAAAACAATTGGGACGGAAATTATTGGAGTAGACCACGGTTTCTTCCAAAGATTATTACTGGACAAACAGGAAGCCTATTTTTTTCTTGGAGGTTCAATTTTGATTGGCATCCTGCAAAAGAACCATATGATATAGAGGTTTGAATATGAAAGGAAGAATGTTAAGTAAAGGTTTGGTGTTTACTGTTATCCTATTATTTTTTATAATACTGATACCAAAAGGTGTGATTGCTGAATGAAAATCTGACCTTATCGTAGTAGATCTTTTTAGAGAGGAGACAGGTCACACAATTCCACCGATTTATGTTTATTATTGTCGAGTAAAAAATATAGGTGATAGTATTATCAACGAAACGATTGAAGTATCTGTTAGAGTCAATCGATTATTTTTTAGATTTTTACCGATATATAATACATTCCAAGGAAAAGTTGGAGTGGGATGTTTTTATCCTCATGATATAATTGATATTGAATTTTATTATGGTCGTTTTTTTCCTTCATATTTCTCTGAGTACACATATGGAATATATTTATTGAGAGTAAAAGTTAATCCAAATCATACTATAAATGAATCAGATTATACAAACAACAATTATTACAAAATATTGTTCATACCTTTTACAGGTATTCCTGAAAGATGGTTCAATATTTATTCATCAACCTAAAACTTATCTTATAAAACTGAGAATCATCAATCAAATCATCAAGATTTCTCTGAACAATTCATCTGTTTATCCAATAATTATTTTGTTTAATATTTGCATTTTTCAGACTAACTTAATTTGTTTCATGGGAGAAAATTAATAATTTTTATCTATCATTTCCAATACTAGCTGAATAATTTCAAATACAAAGATTTTTTAGTCTCTCAATATTTTATTGTTAAAAAACCATGATTTTAATCAAAATTATCATGCATGTTTTGCATAAGCTACTGATAAATGCAACATGAAAGGAAGACCAGTTACCCCTAATTTGAGTTGCCAATATTTTCATTTTGGTATTTTATCACCTATATTATTTATATTCGATTAAATAAAGTATAACATAATGGAGAGGGTGTAAAAATAAAAAAGAAAAAATTATGGTGGGTAAATAAAAACGATTCTAAATGGATAAAAGAAACAGCAAAAATTTTACTAGATAAAAACATTAACAAGTTGTCAGAAAACCAGTTAAAACTGCTACGTGAATTATATTTAGAAAATCTAAGAAATGGTTTAAAACCAAAACAGGCAATGAACAGGGCTTATCAAATTGTTGATTGCTTTAAAACATAAGACAAAATATGTAACAACAGTTTTTATCAAATCATTGATTTTAATAACCAGTTAATAAGCATAATCACTTATTCTTAGTTTGGAGAGTAGGGGATGGTTTGAGTACCTGGGATGGCAGGAAAATTCTGAAAACAAAAATTTATTCCCAGGAAGGAAGAATTTGGATTTAATAAAACTCAAACCATATCTTAAATATAATATTTAGTTTATTTAAATATTTTATCCTAGCTAGGAACAATAATTGCTAAGTTAATAATGTAATAAGAAAAGAGTATTTAACAGAAGAAAGAAGTAAAGTTTTGTTAGGTTAATTAAAGATTTTATTTTTCAAAAAGAGATTCAATATTATCAGTAAATCTTTCTGCTCCGTGCTCAATTGCCAGCTCTACAGAAACCATATCCTTCATGAGGAATATCTTATTATTGCCAACTTCTGCTTGTTCTAATGAATATTTTAAAAAGGGTGCATATCTCTTGTTTCTATCAATCTTCACCATGTATTCACTTGGGTTTTCAACAAGATCAGCGTCAAAACCCATCTTCCACAAATATTTGATAATCTTGTTTCTTTCACCAACCGTATTGCATTCAAAACGATAGTTCTTTTCATTATAATATTTTGATAATCCCTCGAATATTTCTCTATCGTTGAAATAGTACTTGAAGCAGTATAGTTTCCCTATTTTGAAGATGTTGATTTTTTTCCTTGTTATATCAAAGTCCATAGCAATCATATATTAAATTTTAGAGGGACTAGGATTGGGTGGGATGCACTAAAGAAACCTTGGATTTTTCTTTATTGCAATTTTCCAAACTAGACCCCATAATCGTTATAATTTATCTGATAAATAAATATCATCATTCTTGTTGTTTTGGAAACAATCTAAAACTTATTTTAGAAGATTGAGGCTCATCACTCCAGTCATCTAAACATCGTTGAATAAATCGTCTGCTCTCCCAATAGTCTTCGTGTTTCTTTTTGAATCTTTCAAGGAAATTGTATTGATTTTTATTTGAAATCTTTACACCAAGTATATAACTCATCTCCTCAATAGCACTATAAGATATTATTCGATTTGGTTTCTCCCTGAAAAAAGCCTCAATAGTTTGCTCCTCTCTACCTGGTAAGTAGAAGAATGTTTTGTCTTTGTATCTTGCACTTCTTATAATCGGAAACTTTTGCGGTAGGTTCCTGACAACAGGCACGTTGAAATCTGAAATTAGGTATCCATCATTCATCAACCTGTTCAGAAGTTGTACTCCATTTTTGCGTATGATGTGGTTCCCTTGTGATCGGTATCCTTCTAGGTTTCTTGTAAAATTCATTACAGTACCAATGTTCAACCCGTACATTTGTGCCGCTTCAGCTTTAGTATGACCTTCTTTGATTGCTTTTATCACCTTATTCTTTGTTGCAATAGGTATGTCTTTTGCTACATCTGGATACTTAATTCTCCTATAGATTACTGATCGGCTAACACCATATTTCTGTGCAACCTCCAATGGTGTGTATCCTTGTTTCAGGAGTTTTAAAGCATCATTAACTTGTTCCTGAGTCATTTTGCAGCGTACCATCAATTTGAAAAAGCAAAATTACTGATATATAAAGATGTTGAAAACAATACTTTTACAATGATTGTTTTTTACATTAAAAATTTTTAAAATAATTTGTAAACATAAATTTTATATATTATATATTTGATGATATTATAGGGAGGAAAATTAAATATGAAAAAAGAACTAATTGGAATATTTATTTGTACACTGTTGATTGCTACTACTGTTTTACCAGTAACAGGAACTATAAACGTTAATAAAAACCTGTTGAAAGAACAGCAAACTGCTGTAGAAAAACAGGATCAAACACTAACTTTATCTGAGCAAGATTTTACTGAGATAGAGAATCAACTTATAGCATTTGGAAAACAACTATCAAACGCTAAAACTCAGGAGGAAAAAGAATCAATCTTCTGGGAGATAGCTTTGCTATATGAAGAATATGGATTGCTACCAGAAGGAATGAATGCAGAAGAGGTAGAACAATTGATGATTGACAACTACTCATCAAGATTTTATTCTAGCAGAAATTCATCACAAAAACAGAATTACCACCCTGGAGAGTTAATCATCAAATTCAAAGAAGAAACAGAAATTACCATATCATTATCACCAAAGGGTTTCATAACAACAGGTATTCCATCAATAGATACCTTAAACGAAAAATATATGGTTACATACTCTGAAAAAATTTTCAAGGAATTTTCTATACCTAGTCTATCATCAATTTACAAGTTTGTTTTCTCTAAGAATGTAGATATTTATCTTATTATGAAGGAATACAGTTTAGATCCAAATGTTGAATACTCTGAGCCGAACTATATAGTTAGAACATGTAAGGTTTCAAATACTATCCATTCTGACTTAACAAAAATTGTATCTAGGATATTTAATTCAGGTGAGCCTGTTTTAATCCCTGATGATCCACTTTTTGATCATCAATGGGCCCTTAATCAGTCAAATGATTGTGACATCGATGCACCTGAAGCATGGCAGATTGAAACAGGTAATTTCGATGTTGTTATAGCGATTATTGATACAGGTGTTGATTATAATCACGTGGATCTCGCGGGTAATATTTGGAATAACACTGATGAGATACCAGGAAATGGCATAGATGATGATGATAATGGTTTTATTGATGATGTTCGTGGTTGGGATTTTTTTGATAACGATAATAATCCAATGGATGACACTGGTCATGGAACACATTGTAGCGGAATTGCCTCTGCTGTTACAAATAATGGTATAGGTATAGCGGGTGTCAGTTGGGATAGCCAGATAATGCCAATTGATGCTTTTGACAGTGGAGGAGGAGGTGATTTGGATGATAATGCGAAAGCCATTTATTATGCAGTTGATAACAATGCGAATA